>Ga0181535_10004797_pt1 | contig 14818 bp, 8 predicted proteins | sample PEATcosm2014_Bin_44_FD_119774 | JGI IMG/M metagenome (GOLD analysis project Ga0181535, IMG submission 119774) | Peatland microbial communities from MTU Mesocosm Facility, Houghton, MI, USA - PEATcosm2014_Bin17_30_metaG | ecosystem: Environmental > Terrestrial > Soil > Wetlands > Peat | place... | reverse complement strand
CGTTATGGAAGCGGGGAACAAGGGACAACACGCGCACGATATCGCCATCGTTGAGCGGCAGCGCCCGCGATTGCGCGTCTAGCGGAAACTCCATGACCGAGTGCGCCTGATGATCGCCCATGCGTTCCACCGTCACCTTATTCGCGTCAGCCGCGGTGCTCAGCCCGCCCGCAATTTCGATCAAATCTCCCAGCGCCGAGCCGTCCTTCACCTCGTAGATGCCCGGCGTATTCACCGAGCCGGCCATGGCAACCAGCGGCCCCACCGGGGGAAAATACAACACATCGCCCGATTGCAGGCGGATATCCTTCGACTTGTCGCCCTTCACCAGCAGCTCATAAAAATCCAGGTGCGCAATCGTCTTACCCTCGCGCTGTACCTGTACGTCGCGCAATGAACCCTGCGGCGAAGGACCACCGGAAGCAAACACTGCGTTCACCAGCGTGCTCAGCGAGCCGATCGTGTAGCTGCCCGGATCGCGCGCCTGGCCCACCACGTAAACCTGGATTGAGCGCGTACGCCCAATGTTCGCGGTGAGGCTGAAATTCCGGTAATACTTGAGAACCTCGTTCTTCAAGTGCTCTTCGAGATCCCTGTAGCGAATCCCAGCCACCGAAATCTCGCCAACCTTGGGGATAAAAATCTGCCCGGAGCGATCCACAACCACATGCAGGCTGGCGTTGATCTGCCCCCAGATGCGGATCTGCAACTCGTCATCGGGGCCCAGGACGTAATCGCCCGGAACCTGGGCGCGGTCGGTGGGAGCAAATGTGCTGGGAGGCTGGGCAAACAGCGACTGGCCAAAAAGTGGCAGGGCGCGCCCAACCGTGTCCGCCACAATCTGCTCGAATTCGGTTTGCGGCCAAACTGGCAATTCGATCTTGGGGCGCTGCGACGGATTCACCGGCGCCCACATCTTCCGTTCCGGAGTCTCCGGACGCTCGCCCGTCAACTGCGGCAATTGAACCCGCGCCGGCGTTGTGTCCTGTTGCTGGCGCATCGACCCGCCACCACTGCTGTCCTGGAAGCACCCCGTGGGCACCGAACCACCGCTGGTAACGGCCGCCAGGCAGTCAGCCGCCGAAGGCCTCGTCCCGGAAGTCGAGTCCTGCTGCGCACCTGAGTCCTGCTGCCCGCTCGCATCCTGCTGCGCCAATGAATATCCTGCCAGGGCGATGACAATCCCCAGCGAAAGACAAAACTGTCTCATGAATTTGCGCACGTAAATGGCCATCCGTTCGAGATCGAATTCATTATGAGGTCCCATCATTCTCTCACCAAAGATGGTTGTTCGCCTTCTGCCCCATGCGCCCGCTCTGCGATTCGATCCAGCGCAGGCGGGCAGCAGCTAGCCCTGCCTTCAAAAACCCCGGCTCTGGTAGCGATAAACCCAGGTGTATCAGCCTCTCAGGCCGGTCTGTCCCCAACCGCCATGGCACGTCTATCACCAGAATTTCCGCCACGAGTGTCCTAATCGAATACCTCGGCCTGGCTGAGCAAGAGCCCGTACCGATCCTTCGGCGAAAGCAGCGGCTCATCGCTCAGCGGCCAGCGGATCGCCAGTTGAGGATCGTTCCACAACAGGCGCCGCTCAGCGGCTGGCGCTTGGAAATCCGTGACCTTGTACAGCACGTCCGCGCGCGCGCTGCACACCAGGAAGCCATGCGCAAAACCCTCCGGAATCCAGAGCATGCGCTTGTTTTCCTCTGAAAGCTCTTCGCCGACCCACTCTCCAAAGGTGGGTGAGCTGCGCCGGATATCCACCGCCACGTCCCAGATCGATCCGGAGACCACGCGAACCAGTTTGGCCTGCGGCCGTTGCAGTTGGTAGTGCAAGCCCCGAAGCACATTCCGCGCCGAGCGCGAGTGGTTGTCCTGGACGAAAATCCGCCCCAGTCCAATCTCTTCAAAACTCTTCTGGTTGTAACTCTCCAGGAAGAATCCGCGATCGTCGCCAAACACCTCCGGCTCCAGCACCACGACTTCTGGAATCTTTGTTCTTCTCAGCTTCATTTCGTCCCGCCAATCATCGCTATTTGCGCGCCGCCCCCGCCCCGGATTCCCTGCCCTGATCCTCGGAACCGAGTCGGGTCTTCGGAAATAGCCGAATCCCAAACGATGTAGCCACGTCAGTTCGCGCCGTTGCCGCCAGCAGTGGGAAATTCCAGCGCTCGTACTGGCTCGTCGCCGAGAACTCGATCCCCGGCCGCAGCATCCATGTAATGCTGCCGGAGAAATTTTCCAGGTCCCCGCCTTCGAGAAATGATCTGTCCGCCACCGTCTTGCGATAGCTCGCCGAGGCCTTGTTGCGCGCCGAAAACCAGTATGTACCCGTCGCCGCGACGCCGCTACCCTGCCGCCCAATCCAACTGCCGAGGATCTGCCCATAGTTCGTATACCCTTGCGGGTAGTGCTGGTTCGCATAAAAGTAGGCTGGAAACTCCAGTCCAGGAAGATTTGTGGTGAATCCCTCCACCCGGAAATCCATCCCCCGCAATCCCGGAAACTGCGGCAGATAGATGCCAGGATCCATCGCAAAACGTTGCCCAAATTTTCCCGGATTCGGCGCGTCGTAGGCAAATCCCTCGCTGTAGAGAACCAGCCATTTTCTAATTCCCGGAACATGGCAGGAGAAGTTGAACTCCGTCGTTCTCTTTCCGGGATCCACCGCCTGGGCGTTGCCTTCCAGCGAAAAAGTGTGCAGGAATGTTTTGAGATTCAGCGGGCGGCCATAGCCGGCGAAGATCGTGGTATGAGCAAATCCAAACTCGAAGCTCTCCGAGTGTTTGATGGCAATGCTCACGCCCCACATGTACGGCGGCGGATCCAGCGGCTGACTGGCGCTGCCATTGAGAACAAAGTCCGGACCGAGGCGCACAAAGTGAACCCCGCCTTCGCGAGCCAGGAAGAAGTCCGTGCGCACCGCCCCCAGTCCCTGCAGAAAGCCCGGCAGCGCCAGCGGACTCACCCTCTCGAGGCGCAACATCGGCATGGCTTCGGCGTTGTTGGAGAGAATCATCGAGGTGCTCTTGTCCGGCCCCAACCATAGGCTCTGTTGCCCGAAGCTGAGCTGCCAGTTCGAGCTGTTCACTGCCGCGTAGGCCTCCACCGGGCGCGCCCGGCTGGTTGTGCCCAACCGCAGGTTCCAACCGTACGGCAACCCGTCGGACGCGGCGATCGCCTGCTGTGCGGTTGCGCTGTAGGACGGCAGCGCGGACGCATACTGGTACTCGCCGCGCAGATAGAAGGCCAGCGGTCCCGCCTCGGCGCGGGCGGAAATTCCCCCGATCCCGTTGGCTCCCTGTCCATAAGGACGGCCGCCATCATCCACCAGCGTCTGCGCAAAGTGGAAAGAATCGCGCAGCGGCGTGCCGGCAATTCCCGTGAAGCGCGCGTACAGGCTTTCCACCTGCATGCCTGTGTTTCTTCCACCATCCCTCAGGTCGTTCTCGTGCGAAAGTTCCTCGTCCAGCGCATCCAGCAGCGGTGCGGCGATGCTGTCGCTCTCCACCAGGTTGCCCGCGTCCATCTTTTCGTGTGCCTCCGCCAGCAAACGCGCGCACTCCAACCGCGTCCACGGACGCACCATGGCGCTGCCCGTGGTGATGTATCCCATTGCCTCCAGGCGCTCGATGACCGCGTACATCCAACTATCCAGCGGAACATAACTGGAGCCCATCTGGCTGGTCACCTGCTCTTGCTCGCTGTTTTCGTCCCGCTCGAACTTGCCCCACTTACGGACATCGATATCCGCGTCGCTGGAGCGCGCCCGGTACACCTGCCGCCCAATGTACCAGCCCAGTGCGCCGCCAATCACCGTGTCGCTCATGAAATGGTCGTGAGCCTCCACTCGCGCCACGCTCACGGCTCCCGCAAGTCCGTAGCTTAAGAGCTTTGTCAGCGGTCCCGGGTACTCATGGGCAATCACGCTGGCAACCGCCCAACTGATCGCCGAGTGCTGCGAAGGAAACGAACCGGCCCCGCCGCTGCTGAAAAAATTTCCTCGCCCGTTCCCCGTAAAGGGACGGTTGCGGCCGGCTGCGTACTGGATCAGGGACGTATCGAGATAGGCGTCGATGGCGGCTTCCCCACTCAGGAAGCCGGCCTCTCGCGCGTGTTCGTTCTTGGCGAAGCTGCCCCACAGGTACATGCCGCCGCCCACCGCAACCAGGGCACCCATCCCCGCGTTGGAGAACGTCGAGGCGTGCGACACCGTCGCAGGGGTCCGCGTAACGTGCCCCTCAACCGCCGTGTCGGAGGCAATCAGTCCCGCCGCCACGGCGCTGAACGGCACCCCCAGTTTCCACTGCCGCTGGCCCATGCGCAAAGGCATGGTGAACAGCGCTCCCTGGTCCTCGAAGATGTCGCGTGGAAGTGACTTGAGTCCTACGCCGCGGTCGTCATCCTGGCGCTTGTCCGCCGCCGGCATCGCCACCGCCTCTGGCGGCGGGACCGTCTGTGCCTGCGCCAACCAGGTGATTCCGGCGAGCAGCAAGACCGACGCCCAGTTCCGCACTCTGACTCCCCCTGATACAAAATTAGGCCCAGAAGCCAATGCCCGCTGAGCCCTCGCCAACCGCAATTGAAACACCGCCTCCGCCGCGCCCAACCCACCTCCCGCGCTTCGCAATGGCGCCGCGTTCCTCCCCGGGGCAAGCCGCTGAAGTCACCTCCAGGCAGGCTGCCACCACGCCTGGTCAATAGGCATTCTGGGCAAAGAGTCCGGAAAATACGGTCATCAGAATAATCTGGAGGTCGAAGGTGAAGCTCCAGTTCTGGATGTAATACAGATCCAGTTCCACCCGCTTGGCAATGTCGGTATCGCCGCGCAATCCGTTCACTTGCGCCCAACCCGTAATCCCGGACTTCAGGTGATGCCGGGTGTTGTAAGCATCGATCTCATCGTTGAATCTTTCCACGAAATACGGCCGCTCCGGACGCGGTCCCACCACGCTCATGTCGCCCCGCAGCACGTTGAAAAACTGGGGCAGCTCGTCCAGGCTGCTCTTGCGCAGAAATACTCCGACCGCGGTGCGCCGCGAATCGCACGCCGTGGTCCAGCGCGTATCGCTTTCTTCCAGCGGCGCCACTCGCATGGTGCGAAACTTCAGCATCCGGAAGCCCTGTCCATTGATGCCCACGCGCTCCTGCGCGAAGAAAACCGGACCGGGCGAGGACAACCTCACCGCAAGTGCGATCAAAAGCATGGGAAGGGCCGCAACCGTCAGCGCGATCACCGAGAACACAATGTCAAAACAGCGCTTCAGAATCACGTAGCTGATCGTCTCCGAAGGAGCAATCTGCACGTCGAGTATATGCGTGCCCCCGATCCGGAAAAAGCGCTCGCGCACCCTCACGCCGGCGCCAAAATCCAGGCAAAAACGAATTGGAATTGCAAGGTCCTTCAACTGCCCGATCAGGCTGGAAAGTATCGGCAGAACCTCGGGTGACGCAGCGATTACCATGTCGTCGGCAAGGTGCTTGATATGGTGGCGCATCAGTTCTGCCAGTTCAAAGACCGGGACTCCCGGTTCCACACCCAGGAGTTGTCCCGGAATGCGCACAAACGCCACCGTCTCGCACGGTGTTACCACGCTGTTTCTCAGTCTTTCAGAGGTCTGTTGCGCAAATGCATCTGCGCCAATGATGATGATCCGGAGCCGTTCCACCTGCTTGCTGGAGCGCTTCACCATGTGCCGGAAACCCAACCGCAGCAGCAGAATCCCAGCCAGCAGAATCAGCGCGCTGGCGCTCAGCATCAGCCGCGAAAAGGAAGCCTGCCGGTAGAAAAACAGCGCGCTGAAGCCGGACATGTACGTCCAGGCCATCGCCTTCAGACAGTTTCGCAGTCCGTTGGAGTCAAGAAACAGCGCTTCCACGTTGGTAACTTCAAAATGCACCGAGCACAGAATCCAAACCAGCGTGAGGGTGACGCACAGGTACAGGTAGTCATGGGTCGGGCGATTGATCAGTCCAAGGCGGCTCAACCCGATTCCGGAGATCAGGAAGGCAACCACAGGCAACAGGAAACATAAGACCCGAAAAAAGAATTCGTACAAGCTGAGCCGCCGAATCATTTTCCCCTCACCTTGGAGTGCAGGACCGAACCCAACCGTTCGGTCCGAATAATCATACCCGGTCGCCGCCACCACCGCCTGGGACTACACAGTCTCCGTTTGCAGTTGTATTCAACCCCGCTTCAAGCCCCATCGCTTCTTGGATTTCATCCGTCCACCGGTCTCAACAAAGGCGAAAATTTCCCAATCCTGAATATGGAATCTGCAGCACCCAGGAGGCGCGTTTTGGGCTCGCTTCCGAACCACTTTCCTACCGGTATTCCTATTGCCGAGACGGACCATTCATTGCAACGGGTACACCAATTTGACTACTTCGTTTTTCTGACGGCAGTGTAGCATAACGGGTCTGAAAAGAACGCCACGGCCACCCCGTAAACCACCTGCCGCATTGATCCATCCGCCCGTGTTGACCAGATCCAGCCAGCCGTCATTAGGCCGCCCCCGGCGGTCGCGCATCGTTCTCCTCTGCCGCCTTTTCTGCGTCATGGCAGTTGCAGCGGGCCCGCCACCTGCAGCGTTTTTCCTGCTCCAGTTCCGGTGACCGTCCAGCCGAGTACCGTCGCCGGATCGATCGCCACCAATGGCCATCCGGTCTCCGTCGCCGTCCCCGTCTGGTAGCACCAGGACACGCCATCCGCGAACGTGTAATCCGGTGAAGGGTATCCGGCGATCTCTTCGCTGGCCAAGGTATAGTTTCCCGAGGTGGCCGTCACCTGGCCTGCCGTGACAACCGGCAGCATGAGCTGATTCGCCGACGCGGAATAAATTACGTCCTTCGCATACATCGTGGGGAAATTGACAGTAGCAAGTCCCTGGGCGTCCAGGTAAGCAGTTCCGTTACAAGTCGTACCGCTCCAGAATATGTCTGAATACCCCGGAGAGACCGTGTTGAGACTGATCAGGAATGGTGCCGTTGCCACCGGGAATTCTCCCGAAATGCCCACGGTGACAAAGTATCCCGAGGTATAGATCGTCACGTCGGTTCCGGCCATCGCGATCATCGCCCCGAGCACGTTTCCCTTGGCGTCTTTGACAATCAGACCTCCGGTACCCGAGCCGCCGCCCGTAGTGGCACAGGTGACCGTACCAGAGGCACTCACTGCCGTCACTGCCGAGCCTGCCTCGCAGCTGCCGGTGACGCGCTTCTGCACCACCGCGGTGTTCGCCTCCACCGTCAGCGCCGGCGATGTGCCGCCCACCGTGATCGAGCCATTCGGCGAAGTCAGCGTCACGCCCGCGCCACCTCCCGTCGCGGCCGTCGTCTGGGTAGAGCCATCAGGAAATTTGAAGCCGCCCGTCATGCTCTGCACCACGCCGTTGACCGACAGCGGATAGGCCGGTGTGGTGGTGCCGATGCCGACGTTGCCGGTATTGTCGATGCGCATCCGCTCGGCACGCGAGGTAGTGCCGTTTTTCGTGGTCGCAAAGGTCATCGCCGTGCCATTGGCGGTTGTGGTCCAGTCCTGGGTGGCGAGGAAGCTGACCTTGACCTTGCTTCCGGGAAATGCCGCGCCGTTGTATCCGGCGGAAGCGAACTGGCCCAGGTTGTCGCCGCTCTGGGTGGCCAGCGGAACACTCGACGTACCGCGTCCAGAGATGAAGTTGAAGTTCGGCGAGTCGCCTGCGGTATTGGAATAGTTGTCGATGCGCAGGGTGGGGTTGGTGCCGGAGAGGTCCAACATGGCCGCCGGAGCCGCCGTACCGATGCCAACAAAGGCGCCCGATTGCGCGATCAGCGAATTGCCCAGGTCGCCGGTGCTGTCGGTGAAGACCGGCAGGTATCCAGCGGTTGCGCCCGAAGCAGCGATGGCGGCGGCAACGGCCCGGTTGGCCGCCGAATTTATGGCGGCCGTGTTGATATAGGCGCTCGTCGGCGCCGCGCCACCAGCCGCGGCCGAGGCGTTCGTCAATTCATCGCGGGTCACGTAGGCCGAAGGCGGCAGACCACCCAGGGTCTCCGCGTCGGCGGCCTTCAGGGCATAGGGCACGCTCACCATCAAGGTTCGCGGCGCCACCTCGCCACCGTCCACGCTCACTCCGATCCAGCGCGCCACGCCATCTGCAAATAACCGCGCCGGCACACCGTTCTCCGTGGCCGTGCCGAGCAGGACGTTGAAGCTCCCATTGCTGTTGACCCAGACAACCTGCTCCTCACTCCACATCGGGCTGCTGCTCGCCTGCTGAGCATAAATCGAAAAGCGTAGCAATTTCTGAGTCCGCATGCCGTCGGTGTTGGGAAGTTGACCGCCATATCGCAGCACCTCTGGAACCACCGTTGGTGCCTGCGCCTGGTTCGTCTGGGCAACCGCCAACCCCACCATTATTGTCAGGAACATCACTTTAAGCACTCGCATTTCTCTCCTCCAAAGATCGTTCAGCGGGTTTATTGCAGAAAAGTGGCTTCGGCATGAAGTGGCTAAGTGTATCACCGGAAAACTCTGCGCAAAAACGGCCCAAGTGAAACTCCATTCACAAATTGAGCCGCATCTCCGGCCTTGTTCTGGGCCTCAATGCCGGTTGCTCCAGATGAAACCAGTCGGGCTTTTCCGGCAATCCCTTGCTGCGTTGGCAGCCCGGGCATGCCACCGCTCTGCCAGCAGCCCCCCTCGAGGAACACCTGCCTTGGTAGGGTAATATGAAACCAACCGGCCCCAGCAACCGAACGTTGCAAACTGTGCCGGGCTTTCAGTAATAGGACTGGCACGGTCAATCACCCATGGAGTCCATCACCCAGCCCTCGTGCATGGCCGTTAACGCGCCGGAAGATCGCCGCCTTCGCCCGGGCCTCGCACCGCGCACGGTTCCGCCCATTCGGCGCAACTTCTCCTGGCTGCTGATGGGCAACGGGGCCTTCTCGCTGGCGCAGTGGGCGCGGGTTGCGGTGCTGGCCAAACTGGCCAGCCCGGCGCTGGTCGGCCAATATGCTCTGGCCCTGGCGCTGGTCAGCCCCGTATTCATGCTCACCAATCTGCAATTGAGCGCCGTGGAAGCCACCGACGCGCGCAACCGCTATGGCTTCGCGGACTTCGCCACCCTGCGCCTGCTCTGTTCCGGTCTGGCGCTGCTGCTCATCGCCGCGCTCGCCTTCTTCCTGCACTGGAATCCTTCCCTCCGCCTGCTTGTCCTCGTGCTCGCGCTGAGCCTGGCCGTCGATTCCCTCTGCGATATCTGCGGCGGGCTGCAACAGAAGCAGGAACGGATGGACCGGCTCGGAATCAGCCTCCTGTTGCGGGCTCTGTTCTCGCTCGCGTTCTTCGCCGTGCTCTTCCGCCAGACTCATTCCATCATCGTCGCCGTCGCCACCCTGCCGGCGGTCTCAGCCGTGGTGCTGCTCACCTGGGACCTGGCAATGGCGAGGCGGGTGCTGCAGAACGCCCCTCTGCTGGCGTGGCAGGGCCGCCGCCTTGGCCGCCTGGCGCTCTTCAGTTTTCCCCTCGGGCTCATCATGATGCTGATCTCGCTGAACGTCAGCATTCCGCGCTACGCCCTGATGCGAAACTCCGGCAGCGCCGAGCTGGGCATCTTCGCCTCTCTCAGCTATGTGGTCATGGCGCTTTCCCTGGTTGTCAACGGACTCGGACAGTCGGTCTCGCCCCGCCTCTCGCGCTTCTATGCGCAAGGCGAGGTGGGGCGATTCCGCCAATTGATGCTGCGCCTGTGCGCCATCGGAGCCTTGCTCGGTCTCGGCAGCCTCGCGGTCGCCGCCCTCTTTGGCCGTCCCCTGCTGGCCCTCATCTACCGCCCGGAGTATGCCGCGCACGTCAACGTCTTCCTGGTTCTTTCCGCAACCTCGGGCGTCGCCGCGGTTGCCTCGTTCCTCGGATTCGGCATCACCGCGGCGCATGTCTTCCGCTACCAGGTTTGGACCATGTTGGCCGCGGTCGCCACAACTGCCCTTGCCTCGCTCCTCCTCGTGCCTCGCTGGAACGCCATGGGTGCGGCGATTTCCCTGCTCGTTTCTGCCTTGGTGCAGACCTCGATCGCCGCGGCTATTTTGCGCCGCGCGTTGCGCACCTGCCAGCCGGCGGCCGCATCGTAAAGCCACGCCGCCTGGTTGCGGTCTCAGCGACTCAATTGGTAGAGGAAGTAGCTGGGGTTTTCATGCACAAGCCGTCCCGCCAGATCCAGGCGCCGGCGGGTGGTGAGGTAGTAGTCCGCACCGTACCTCTTGCCCAGAGCTGCAACGGTGGCCGCGTCCAGTTCCGGGTAATTTCGCTGCAACTCGTCCAGCACCCCGTCGCTGCACTCATGAAAGGGACCGCCATTCAGCGCCATCATGCGCCGGTTCCACTCCAGGATTGCCCGGCTGTGCGGAGCTCTCTTGAAGTTCACCACTTCGGCGCGTTCCGCATCGATCCAGAACGTTCCCTCCCACGGCGGCGCTATAATGACCGCCGACGCCGGCGTATGCCACCGGATCCAATCGGTTGCCTCCACCCAGCCAGACTCGTCATGCCGGATGTATCTCGACCAGGATTCGGCAAATATCCCAAGATGACGTTTCATCACCGGGGCCGACTTCACTACCACCACAAGGGTGAACGCCAGCAGAACCAGGCACCATCCCAGGGAGCGGAATTTCGCCGGAAATCTGCTCAGAACTCCGCCCCGCGAAAGCCAAACCAGCAACATCGGCAGGGTGAGCCAGAAGAAAAGACCCACCAGCACGTCAGCAACGCGGAAAGGATAGTACTTCAGGAACCAGAACGCTCCCAGTCTCCGGGCAACCAGTCCCGCGCCAAATTGCAGTAACAGGATCACCAGGAACCAACGGATCAGCGCGGCCTTCGGGCCCGCAATCAGCCGGCACAGGCCAAAGGCGGTGACGCCAGCCAGGAGGCACAGGATCACAAACTCAGCCTTGCCGTGAAAAAACCATGGGTCCAGATGATGCGGATTGCGGAACAGCACAATCAGGCGATTCGCCTCATCCGCACTTCCACGGCCTTCCGCGAGGCTGGTACTGTGCAGAAAAACCCACGCCAGCGGCAGCAGAAAAGCCCCGGTGATGGCGCCGAACTGCAGTGCCCGCCGCCATCCGTAGCTGCGCCCGCAAATCAGCACCGCCCCGCCCAGCGCCATCGCGCCCCAGCCTCCCACCAGCACATGCAACCAGATGGCGAAGCCGCAGTACACGGCTGCCGCGACGACCCTCTTGCGCAATGCGCTTTCCAACCCCAGGAACAGCAGCGCGTAGGCCACGCACTTACTCTCGATGCCGCCAAAGATCCATTCGTTGGCGCCCATGGTCTGGGAGCAAAAAAGCCACGTCGCCAGGCCCACCGCCAGCGCATAGCCTTCCACCTCCATGGCGCGGGCCAGCCTCAGCAAGGCGTAGAGTAGCAACGCCCAGATCAGCAACCGCCCAACCAGCGCAACCAGGATCGCGTTTTTCAACAGCACCCAGAACGGCGCGACTAGCGCTGAAAACACCCCGTACAGAACGTCTTCGCGCGAAGCCATCTGCAGCCAATCGTTGCCGAGGAACGCCGGCTCAATCATCCTGCGCGCCTCAATCAGTTTTCCGGCTTCGTTATCGAGCAGGGCAGGATAGTAAAAGCGGGTCAGCAGAATCGGCAGGGCGGGAAGCAGCGCCAGCCAATACTGTTTCCTGCACCATCCCAGAAAGCTTTTCAGGACATGGCTGTCTTCGCTGCACCGGACCGCTTCTGTCTGCATTCGTCTCTTCCGGGATGCCGGCCCTCGACCGGCCAATCCCATGCAGATTCTATCGCAAGCCGGCCGTCTTACCGGCCTGCGTGTGATCCGTCGTGAACCAGGGAGGGCGCCACACTGAAATAAAGCTCGGCGTGCCGTTCGGCAATCTTGTCGAGTGAATATCTCGTAACCGCCTCCCGCCGCCCATTCGCTCCCAAGGCGTGCGCCAGTTCCGGCGAATCCAGCACCCGCAGAATGTCGGGCGCCATTCGCTCCGGCCGCCCCGGACTCGACAGCAAGCCGCATCCGGCCTCCTGCACCATCTCGCGCAGTGCCGGAATGTCGGTGGCCACCACCGGCCGCTCCATCGCCATCGCCTCGATAATTGCCAAAGGCGATCCCTCCCACAGCGAATTCAGAACAAACACGTCCATCATGGCGACGCACTGGGTCAAGTAGTCCGCATCGTCGGTCCACGGCTCCAGGATCACCCTCTCCGTCAGTCCCTTGCGGCGCAGATATTGTTGGAATTCCGTGCGCAGCGGACCATCGTCGCCGATAAACAGAAAGCTTACGTCCGCACGCTCGCGCAGGATGAGCTCAGCCGTCCGCGCAAAATCCAGCGGAGCCTTTTGCGGATGAAAGCGGCTGACCGTTCCCACCACCATATGGTTCATCGGAATGCCCAGTTTCGCCTTCAGGCTTTCCGGATATCCGCGCAGCGTCCAGCGGCTGAGGTCCACAAAGCAGGGGATCATCACGATGCGGTCCGCCGGAACGATGCCGTAGCGCAGCGCCAGCTCCCGTTCGTAGGAGGAAACGCACACCAGCACGTCGGTCCATTTTCCCAGCTTCCTCTCGGCCATCAGGTAGCTGCGAAATTTCGTATTGATGTCGTGTACGCTCTCAAAGGAAAAACAATGCGGAGTAAAAACCGTGGGCACCTTGCGCAACGCGGTGATCGCCCGCCCCAGCAATCCCGCCTTGGAACTGTGCAGGTGAAGCACGTCAAAATTCTTCGCGCTGATAATCTTCCAAAGTTGCAGCAGCGCCCTGGATTCCGTGAACGGATTCAGGCCGCGATGCATATCGGCTTCCGCGAAGGTGACTCCCGATCCCGCCAGCCGTTGCCGCAGGATGCTTTTCGCCGGGCAGGCCACGGTGAAGTGAATCCGCGCTCCCTCCAGTTTGCGCACCAATTGCTCCACGTACACAGGCACTCCGGCCGCCAATGGCTCGCAAACGCAAAGCACTTGCAGAGGCTCTCTGCCTGCGCGCCCGGCGCTCTCCTCAGCTGGCGCCGCTGCTTGCCCCCTGGCTTCGTCCCTGGGCCGCGCAATCGGCAATTCATCCTCCCGGGCCTCGGCCACGCGTTTCTCGTGCAGTTCGGAGTAAATCCTCTGCAACTGCTCTACCGATCTCCGGACGTCGAACCGTTCCTGCGCGCGTGCCTGCCCGGCGCGGCCCATCCTGGCGGCCAGTTCCCGGTCAGCCAGCAGCGTTTCCATGGCCTCGGCCAGCGCCGGGCAATCTCCCGCCGCCACCAGTATGCCCGTCTGTCCGTCCACAATCACTTCCGGAATGCCGTCCACCGCCGTTCCAATCACCGGCTTTGCCGAGGCCATGGCCTCCACCAGCACCTTGCCGAAAGTTTCCCCATCCGAGCACAGCACGGCCACATCGCTGGCCGCCATGATCGCGGCAATGTCCGTGCGCGCTCCGGCAAACTTCACGATTCCGGGAGCCATCGTTTCCGCCTGTGCCCGCAGCGCGCCCTCCAGCGGCCCGCTGCCCACAATCAGCAGCCTCGCCTCCGCCCGCCGCCCGTGCAGACGCCGGAAAGCCTCCAACAGCAGCGCGTGATTCTTGCTCGCAGCCAGGCGGGCCACAATCGTCACCACCGCCGCACCTTCCAGTCCAAACTCGCTGCGAATCGCTTCCCCGCCCGCCGCCATCGCAAACGCCCGCGTGTCGATGGAGTTCAGAACCACCTCAACCTTTTCTTCGGGGATGGAATTCGCCACCAGGCATTGCTTCGTTGCCGCCGAGACGGCGATGATCTTGTCGCAGCAGCGCGCTGTGCCCGCATCGATGGCCGACAGCAACCATGTCCGCCGGTGGCCCTCAATCTCGCCGCGCGTCATGCTGTGCTCGTGGGAGATGATCACCGGTACCCGCAGGGCGCGGCCCAGCAATCTTCCCCACAGGTTCGCCCGGAACAGATGCGTGTGCAGAATGTCAGGCCGTTCGGCTTTCAGAAATCGCCACAGGCGCAGCAGCCCTGCCGGATCGCCAAACGATCGCATCCGCATATCGTGGACGCGAATGCCAAGCTCCTCGATCTGCCGTCCCACGCTTCCGTTGTTGTAAAGGCACGCCACCACAAACTGGAAGCGCTTGCGGTCAAAGTGGCGCAGACTCTCCAGCAATCCCAGCTCCGCCCCGCCAATCTCCAGCCCGGTAATCAGGCGAACCACCTTGATCGGTAGCCGCGTGGTCCCGCAGGCTGGTTCGGCATCCATCGCAATGGAAGAGCTAACGGCCACGGCCAATTACCTCGAACGGCGCCCGGATGACGGCCAACGATTCTCCCAGCCCGCAAGCTGGCGTCCGCCGCGCAGGCTTGGCCGGGAATCTGCCCCGTAGTGTATACCGAACGGTTTCAGCCCGGCAGGTCTCCCGCCCAGTCTGAAGCCCGCGCCCGCTCATTGCAGCACAAAGCTAGCCGAGGTGCCGGACGGATTCACCACCTTCGCCGTCCCTGGCAGCGCGGCAGCCTGCGACGCCGTCAGCGCCGCCAAGACCTGCCACGGGCTCACGTAATGGGTCGTCACGCTAGTGCCGTTCCAGTCGGCCACCGAGCCGGTAACAAAGCCGCTGCCCGTCAAGGTCAGGGTGTAATCTCCGCTGCCGCCAGCGGCCACCGAGATCGAACCGCCGGAGATGGTCGCCACCGGTGCGCTCGATTTGACCACGAACGGTAGTGCGGACGATGTCCCGGCACTGGGTGCGGCGTTGGCAACCGTAACCAGGTTCGTTGCTGCCTCGGCAATATCTGCCGTCTTGATGGATGCGGTCAACTG
>Ga0181535_10004790_pt1 | contig 14832 bp, 9 predicted proteins | sample PEATcosm2014_Bin_44_FD_119774 | JGI IMG/M metagenome (GOLD analysis project Ga0181535, IMG submission 119774) | Peatland microbial communities from MTU Mesocosm Facility, Houghton, MI, USA - PEATcosm2014_Bin17_30_metaG | ecosystem: Environmental > Terrestrial > Soil > Wetlands > Peat | place... | reverse complement strand
CTTCCTTCCATCGACTTCACCGCCAGGGAAACAGCATCGCAAGTTGATCTGCCCGCCGAAGGCCTGCGCATCCCCGGTTTTCCCAAGATCATCGGGCCGTTCGGCTATACCGACGTCCGCGCCTCGCTCGCCTGGTCGCTGATCGACGTTCAATCGCTGCGCAACTATCTCGCCTCGCGCCACAACTTTGCTGCCGCGCAGTTGTCGGCTCAGGATGCTCGCGATATGGTGATCCTCACCGTCGGCAACGCATATCTTCTTGTTCTCGCCGATCAGACCAACGTCAGCAGCGTCCAGGCCCAGGTCTCGACAGCAAAGGTCTCGCTTGACCAGGCCGTCGACAATCACCAGGCTGGCACGGCGCCGCTGCTCGACGAGCTCCGTGCCCGCGTCGATTACCAATCTCTGGAGCAGCAGTTGATCGCGGCTCAGGACTCGCTCGAGAAAGACAAGCTGGCTCTTGCACGCACGATCGGCCTGCCTCTGGCGCAAAGTTTCAATCTCACCGACACCGCGCCCTACGCGCCCTTCGACCAGCTCGACGCGAACGCGCTCATCCAGCAAGCCAAAGCGAATCGCAAGGATCTCGCCGCGCTCGTCGAGGAAACCGCCGCCGCGAAGGATCAGCGCAAGGCGGCAACCGCGGCGCGGTTCCCAACCGTGGAAACGGACGCCGACTACGGTGACATCGGCACCACCCTCGCCCACTCGCACGGCACCGTCGATGCATCCGCTGCGCTCAGCGTGCCGGTTTTTGATGAATTTGCCTTGCGCGGTCAGGCCGAGCAGGCCCAGGCGAGCCTCGACACCGCGCAGGCGCAGTTGAGCGACCAGAATGCGCAGATCGAAGCTGACGTGCGCGACGCGCTGCTCGACATCGCAGCGGCGCAAAAACAAGTCGAAGTCGCACGCTCCAGCGTGGATTTGGCCGGCGAAGCACTCAAAGAGGCGCAGGAGCGCTACGCCAACGGCGTCAGCGACAACCTTGCCGTCAGCCAAGCCCAACAATCCGTTGCTCAGGCCGACAGCCAGTACGTCGCCAGCCTCTACCGCGATAACGTAGCCAAGCTCAGCCTGGCCCGCGCCCTAGGAGACGGGCTGGACTACAAGAAATACTTAGGAGGGAAGTGAACGTGGCGGACCCAACCCCAACTCCAACACCGGAACCCAACGCATCGGCCGCAGAGACCGAAGTTGAGGCCCCGCGGTCACGCCGCAGAGGCTTGATCATTGTCGCCATCTTGGTGGTGGCGCTCGTCGCCCTCGGCGTCTGGTGGCACTCCACCTACAGTGAAAATACCGACGACGCGCAGGTCAACGGCCACCTCATTCAGGTCAGCGCTCGTGTCGCCGGTCAGGTCTTGAAAGTGGATGTGGAAGAGAACCAGACCGTGAAGGCGGGCGACCCGATCGTCGAACTCGACCCCAGCGACTATCAGGTTGCCGTTGAAAACGCCGAGGCGGCTCTGACCAGCGCCAAGGCCAATGCCGCGGCGGCCCGCGTCAACGTGCCCATCACAACGGTGAATACGGGAAGCAATCTGAGCTCGGCTGGCCACGATGTCAGCGGCACGCAGGCAGCGGTGGCGCAGGCGGAAAAGCAACTCGAGGCGGCGCATGCCCTCGTCGCCCAGGCAGCGGCCAACAACACCAAGGCGCAGTCGGATCTGGAACGCTATAGACCGCTCGTCGCCAAGGACGTCATCAGCAAGCAGCAGTTCGACGCCGCCGTTGCCGCCGCCGACGCCGCCAAAGCGTCGCTGGCCGACGCGCTCGCCAACGAGCAGGCCGCTGCCGATGGCGTCCGCCTCGCCCACGAGAGGGAATTGCAAGCGCAGGCGTCGTTGAAGTTTGCCGAAACCGGACCGGAGCAAGTGGAGGCGCAGAGCGCTCGCGCCAAGCAGGCCGACGCCCTGGTCCAGCAGGCTCAGGCGCAGCTCGATGAGGCCAAACTCAACCTCAGCTACACCAAAATCGTCGCTCCCGCTGACGGCATCATCACCCGCAAGAGCGTCGAGATCGATCAGAACCTCGCCGCAGGCCAGAATCTCCTCACCCTGGTCTCGCTTCAGGACCTTTGGATCACTGCAAATTTCAAGGAAACGCAGCTTAAGCACATGCAGGCGGGCCAGTCCGTCAAGATTCACGTCGACGCAACCGGCAAAAACTATAGCGGCCGCGTCACGCAGATCGGCGGAGCCACCGGCTCGGTTCTCTCGCTTTTCCCGCCGGAGAACGCCACCGGCAACTACGTCAAAGTCGTCCAGCGCGTTCCGGTGCGCATCGACTTCACTGACCTGGCCAATGAAGACCCGCATCATGAGCTCCGCCCCGGTCTATCCGTCGAGCCGACCGTCCGCGTGAAGTGATAGCGGCTCGATTCCTATGAAATCGATCCGCTGTCATCCTGAGCGCAACGCAGGATTTGCGGTTGTCTTTCGCGCGCTTCATCCACCACGAAAATGGGTGCCCCATCCTTCGCCCTCTTTCTGGCGAGGAGTGGGTTCTTACGAAGTCAACCCATCCGCCTTGTTTCAGGCCACGACTGACGCAACCGCTCCAAAATTAAACGCGGACTATAGCCCACGGCCGACATCCGCCCCGAAACTCCCGGACGTCTGCCAGCATCGACCGGTCGAAAACTCGAGTAACTTCCGAATAGCCGGTGATTCTCCCCTAACCCGGGAACTTTGAACTTTCTTCCCACCCTTAACAACAAGCCGGGCGGAGTCAATCGGACATGCCGGCTTCGGCGGGACCCAGCATGGTGATATAGCACCCCGTGGTACTGTTGTCAGCGGTCGGCGGACAATTTCTCATTGACTCGCAAAGTCTCCAGCATGATACAGTTGCGAAACGGAAGACATTCCCCTCGGGACGAAAGGATGGAAATCCCTATGCGGGTGAAACACGGTACCGAATTCTTGAACTTCGCCGTCCTCGCGGCAAGCATGATCGCCGGCACTTCGCTGGCCATCGCGCAGCAATCAACACCTGCTGCGCCCGCCTCATTGCAAACCTACTCAGCGCCCGATCAGAGCGCGACCGTCGGCGTCCCCGCCGGGTGGAAGGTGACCAAGGCCGCCAATGCCGTTATTCAAATGTCCGGTCCGAAAGGCGAGGTGATCTCGCTCGGAAACGGTCTGTTCGTCAAGAACGGCCCATTCCAGCCCGGTCAAAAGGCAAACGGCATGATTTCGATGACGATTCCAAACCAAGACTCGATCGCCCAAAAGTACGAGATAGTCTGGCAGCAGGCGGCCGCCGCCGCAGGTGATCCGACGGAGCGCGTCAGCGTGACCTCGGCCACATCAGTGCCGCTTGGCAACATCGCTCAGTGCGGCATCTTCCTCGGGACTCAGACAAACGCGAAAGGCGCATCGAATTTCGAGTCGCGATTCTGTTCATTGCCGATGGACACCAACGGCGTCTACAAGCTTTTCTGGATGACCGCCGTAATTCCGGCCTCTCTCGCCGCTCAGGAACGCGCCACAGCAGAGGCAGTACTCTCCAGTTACGCGCCGTCCCAGGCTTCGCTCAAGGCCATTCTCCAGCCCGCGACACCACCGCTACCGCCGATGGGCTGGACTCCCCCAGGCGGCTACCCAGGTGATCCCAGCACCGCGTACGCGGAACAAATGGCTGACGAAAGCAGTACCTGCATGGACGAAGGCGTGATCCGTCAGGAGCCGGAGTGGCAACTTCCCCCTTACTGTCGCTGAGATCGCCTATCCGTCCCTAACTTGATCGCGCACACGTTGCCTCCGGTTGGCCGGTGACACGGCAGTCCCTCAGTCCCTGGTCCCTGGCACTTGGGTCCCTGCCCCCGGCCTTCCTCACGCCGCCTTCTCCAAAACATCCCCGTACTTGTTGACAGGCGTATACGCCTTCAGCGCCTCATGGAGAGTCATCCCCTTCGCCAGCTTCTTCCACTCTTGCCCATCCCACACCTCTCCAACCCTCGCCACGGAGCCAATCAGAATATCGGCAAACCCCGGCGTTTCTTCCTCTCTCTCCTCCTCCCTCCGCGCCTTCTCCTCCTCCGCCAGCTTTATCAGGATCTTCACGCTTTCGAGCTTCCCCTTGATCGCGTTCTCCATCAGCGCTTGCGCGAGCGCCTCGCTGCCCTCCGCCATTCGCCGCTCCGCCGCCCTCCGCAACCGGTCCACCCCGTACCCCTTCACCTTCCTCTTCTGCGTCTTTCCTGTTCCGCTCCCCTCGCCGGCCACGGCATCTAACCCCGTTAACTCAGCTGGCTCCGGCAACCCCGCTGTCTTCCCAGCTCTACTGCCCTTCCGCTTGCCCGTCCTGCTCGTTGCAACAATCTCCGCCATCGGCCCACGTCTCACGCCACTTTCTTTGCGCCTAACTCCGCTAGCCCCGTTAACCCCGCTGCCCAACGCATCCCTCCACATCCGCTCCTCCGCCAGTTGCTCCAGCGTCTTCCCGTTCAGCGGAACCACCCCGTACACCACTTTGCAACCCATCGCTTCAGCCATCTGCTCCAGCGACCGCAGCGTGATCGACCCCGTACCCTCCCGCCCTTCCAGTTGGAAAACTGTCGACTCCACGGTTCCCATCTTTTCCGCCATCTCTTTCATCGGTACGCGCAGCACCTTCCGTACCGTTCGCAGCAGCTCGCTGGTCAAATTCTCCTCCCTCGCTGCCAGCCGGTAATACCGCATCTCCTTGTCCAGTTTCCTCAGCAACACCCTCCGCTCCATCGCCCTCATCGCCCACTCCATCTCGACCCCCAACCACCCACCAACCACTAACCACTAATCACTAATCACTAACCACTCCCTCGGCGCACACCCGTGCGCAGAGCTGGCAGCTGGCTGCCGCCCACCGTTCACCGTCCACTGTTTACCGGTTGACACATCCACCGCAGCGCAAACCCGCATAATGATCGGCAAACTTGAGTTCACAATGTAAGCCAAATGCAATTTATTTTGCTGCGATCATCGCTTCAATGCGTAGCTTTGATCGAAATTCCAACGCCTCGATGCGCTGAATTCCAGAAATCTCTTCGCTTAAACGTGGAGTTTTCGCGTCAAAAATCTCTTTTCCGCCCAAATCTTCGCTTAAAACCGGAATCTTTTCACCCCCCGAACCCTGAACCCTGACCACTGAAACCTGACACCTGCGTATAGACTGAACTCCAGCGCAGCCATGAAAGACTCCATCCACGTTTCGAAAGAGAACTACCTCAAGGCCATTCTTGAGGCCGAGGCCGAGGGCCGCCAGGTGATTCCGGCCATGCTTGCGCATTGGCTTGAGGTTTCCGCGCCGGCCGTCACCATGGCGGTTAAGCGGCTCAAGCGCGACGGCTGCGTAAAGGTAGGCGACGACGGCATCGTTCGCCTCACCGCGGCGGGCCGCGAAATGGCTTACCGCACGGCGTTGCGCCACCACCTCATCGAACGGATGCTGAGCGAAGTCTTCGGAATGGAGTGGCACGAGATTCACGAGGAGGCTGAGCGGCTGGAGCACGCGGTTTCGCCTGCCTTCGAGGCCAAGCTCAAGGAAAAACTCGGCGAAGGCGGCGCCTGCCCGCATGGCAACGCGGTCCTGCCGGTCAATCCCACCGAGCGTAAGCGGCGCGGCGAGATGCAGCTCTCCCAGGCCGTCGCCGGCAAGCGCTACAACGTCATTAGCCTCCACGAGCGCGATCCCAAGCTGCTTGAGTTTCTGCACGCCGCCGGCATCGGTCCCGGCAAGAGCCTGCGTGTCGTGAGCCAGAATTACGACCAAACCGTTTTAATCGATCTACCTACGGGGAATGCAATCCTCGGCCGCCCGGCTGCTGAAGCCGTCTGGTTACGTCCGGAACGGTCATCGTAATTTAATCTAAAAAAAATCATTAACCTTGCTTAATAAACTGTGGCATACTGTGGTTGAGGGCGTTCGCGGGCTCTCGTCCCCATAAATCTATGCCTACAGAAGTCGTAACCCGAACCGTGCTCACCGAACCCTCCCTGCCCGAGGTTCATTCGAGCGTGCGCATCTCCCGCTCGCCGTACTATTGGCGTCGGCTGCTGGGCTTTCTGGGGCCGGGATTCCTCATCTCCGTGGGCTATATGGACCCCGGAAACTGGGCCACCGACATCGCCGGCGGCTCCCGTTTCGGCTACACCCTCCTGTTCGTCATCATGCTCTCGAACCTGATGGCGATTCTGCTGCAGAGCCTCTCGCTCAAGCTCGGCGTGGCCACGGAGCGCGACCTGGCGCAGCTTTGCAACGAAAGCTACGGCCGCGTTGCAAGCTTCATTCTTTGGATCATGGCCGAAGTCGCCATTGTAGCCTGCGACCTCGCCGAAGTCATCGGATCGGCCATTGCGCTCGAGCTGCTCTTCCACATTCCGCTCTTCTATGGCGTGCTCATCACGGGCCTGGACGTTCTTCTCATCCTCATGCTCCAGCGCTGGGGATTCCGCTACATTGAGGCCCTCGTCATCGCGCTTATCGGCACCATCATTGCGCTCTTCGGCGCGCAAATGTTCCTTTCCCGCCCGGATTATTGGCCGATCCTGCGCAATCTTGTCCTGCCCTCGCCGTCGATTGTTTCCAACCCCGCCATGCTCTACATTGCCATCGGCATTCTGGGCGCAACCGTGATGCCGCACAATCTTTACCTGCACTCGTCGATCGTGCAGAGCCGCCGCTACAAGCGCACGCCGGAAGGCAAGCGTGAGGCTGTTCATCTGGCCAACGTCGACTCGGCCCTGGCCCTCACGATCGCCCTGTTCGTCAACGCCGCCATCCTGATCGTGGCCGCGGCGGTCTTCTTCCGCAGCGGGCACTTCGAGGTTGCCGCCATTCAGGACGCCTACAAGCTGCTGAGCCCGCTTCTCGGTGTGACCGGAGCGAGCACCCTGTTTGCCATCGCTCTGCTGGCTAGCGGCCAGAACTCCTCAATTACCGGAACCCTGGCCGGCCAGGTGGTGATGGAGGGCTTCATCCATATCCGCCTTTCGCCCTGGCTGCGCCGGTTGATTACGCGTTCCCTGGCCATCATTCCCACCATCATCGTGGTAGCCCTCATGGGCGAGCAGGGAACCGAAAAGCTGCTCATCCTGAGCCAGGTGATTCTCTCCTTCCAGTTGAGCTTCGCCGTGATTCCTCTGGTCATGTTCACCGGCGACCGCAGGAAGATGGGCGAGTTTACGAACGGCCGCTGGCTGCAGGGGCTGGCATGGCTCACCGCGGCGGTGATTGTGGTGCTCAACGTTTGGCTGCTTGTGCAGACAGCGATGGGTCGCTGAGATTTCTCGGGGCTTTTCCCGATCTTCCCGAGATTCCCCGGAGGTTGCAACGAATCGCAAAAGAACATACCGGTGCCTTCTGGCCTTCTCGCTTTTGTTAACTTCGGTTAACTGCGGCAGCCTGGTTGCGCAGAGCGGCACATCGAGCGCCATCGCCGGAACGGTAGCGGATGCGTCGGGCGCGGCACTGCCCAATGCCGAAGTTTCAGCTACCGATGTCGACACGGGGGCTATGCGCGCGGAAGGAACCAATGGCGAGGGGCAATTCCTCTTTTCCCAGGTGAATCCGGGAACCTATACAGTGACAGTTCGGGCCAGCGGCTTCGCAACGCAGAAGTCACGGCCGGTTGCTGTCGAAGTGGGACGCACCGTTACGCTGAACTTCAATCTCACTCTCTCCGCCGCTGTGCAGACGATCGAAGTGAAGGGCGATCAGGGCCTGTTGTCGCTGGAAAATCCGAATTCCGCGACCACGCTGGAAGCGAAGACCATCGCCAGCTTGCCCAATCCGGGACAGGACCTCACGTATCTCACCCAATTCTCGCAGGGCGCCTTGATGAATACTGCAGGCTCCTCAAGCGACGCCAAGGCCGCGGGCGGTTATGGCAACGTAGAATTCAACGGCCTGCCTGCGACTTCGAATGGCTACATCCTCGATGGCTACGACTCGAACGATCCCTGGCTGGGATTGAATATCGGTCTGGCGACGAACCTGGTCATCGGCCTCGACGCGGTCGATCAGGCGACGGTAAACACCAACTCCTACTCTGTCGATCAGGGTCGCTATGGCGCCTCGCAGGTGAACTACTTCACCAAGTCGGGGACCAACGCGTTCCACGGCGATCTCTATGAGATCTGGAACGGCTCCCTATTCAACGCGGAGGACTACTTTCTCCATGCAAACGACACACCGGGGAACATCGCCAAAAAGCCGCGCTCCGTGGTGAATGAATTCGGTGTCAGCGTGGGAGGACCTATCGCCAAGGACAAGCTCTTTTTCTTCGCCCACTATGAGGGCATTCGCATCGCATTGCCGTTGGTCACGCCAATCACCTTGCCGGCCTCCGCCTATCAGCAGTATGTGCTCCAGCAGCTTGCCACCGGCGGTTACGACGCCATCACGGGACAGAATCTGCCGGCGCAGCCTGAGGAAATCCCCTTTTACCTGAACATGTTTTCGCTGCTGCCCGCGCCAGGAGGAACGCCCGTGCCCGTTGTGTCCTGCCCGCTGGACGAATCCGGGAACCTCTTGCCGGCTCCGCCAAGCGGCGCGCTGCTCGATGGCGGCGGCTGCGCGACCGAGCGGCAGGAGTCCCTGAACAACAGCGACACCGAGAACCTCATCGTGGTGAAGGTCGATCACACCATCAACGCCAAAGACAGCATCTGGTATCGCTTCCAGCAGGATACGGGCCTGCAGGCGGAATGGACGGATCCGATCGACTCCATCTTTAACTCCTACTCGCCGCAACCGCAGCGTACCCTGGTGATCGGCTACACGCATCTGTTCAGTCCGGCTCTGGTGAATCAATTCAATCCGGGAGCGGACTGGTACTCCAGCATCTTCGAGCCGATCAACTACACTCAGGCGCTCGAAACCTTTCCCATTATGCTCGTCGCGGGCAGCGACAGCGTGCCCTTCACCACCATTGGCGGTCTGGACGATACGTTTCCGCAGGGGCGCAAGGTCACGCAGTGGCAGATCAACGATAACCTGACCTGGACGCACGGGCGGCACACCTTGCACTGCGGCGTCAATACGCGCCGCATCGACACCAGCGACTACGACCTCGGAGAAGGCACTGTGCCGACGGTCAGCTACGACGACCTTGGAGAATTTACCTACGGGGCTGCTTATTCGGCCAGCCAGAGCTTTCCCGTCTCCCTGAAAGAAAGAGTAGCGGCCGGCAACCTCGAATACTACGGGATGGACACGTACAAGCCCTCCGCGAAGGCGACCTTCACTTACGGCATGCGCGTAACCTGGAATACCAATGTCACCAGTCCGCAGGGGCTGTTTTCCCGCATGGCCGGCTCCTTCCTGGATGCCTCGCACGCAACCGGCCAGCCGCTGAACCAGGTCGTTCTCGGCCGCGTGCGTAACCTGTTCGCGGCGACGCCGCTGTTCGTGTACCAGCCGCGCGCCTCGATCGCATACCAGCTTCTCGCGCAGACCGCGCTCCACGCCGGTTTCGGCGTCTTCAACGACATCATCCCGCAACAGATTGCCGACAGCGGGCTGATGAACGCCCCCAACGATCCCTCTTTTACCGGCGGAATTGGGGGGCCGGTGGGAGGGCTCGGAATAGCTCCGGGAGTTCCTGGCAGCGCCGTGGACGCGGCGAGTAACGCCAATACGTTGTTTCAGGCAGCCTTCAGCTCGGGAGGCGCGCCGTGCGCGGGAATCCAACCCGGCGCTCCGACCTGTCCACTGGCTGTCAGCCTGAACACCTTCCCCACTGGAACACTCAAGACCCCGTACTACTACCAGTACAACCTCGGTTTCGAGCAGCAGATCGGATCGAGCGGCAACCTGCGCGCCGACATTGTGGGTACGCGCGGACTGCACGAACCCTACCAGGTGCAGCTCAACGGCTACCAGAACGTCTGCGACGGATGCTTCGCTCATTTTCCCTATCGGCAACCGCTCGATCAGCGCTTTGGGAACGTCACTCAATTCCTAACCGGCGCCAACAGTATCTACAACGGATTGCAGATCGTTTACATGCAGCAATGGGGCGGCCTGACGCTACGCGGCAACTACACCTTCAGCCACTGTCTGGACGAAGTGTCGAACGGAGGCCTGCTGGCTTTCTCCACGCAGGGGCTGGAGTCTCCGTTGCCCGGAGAATTGAGCAGGCAATATGCCAGTTGCGACTACGATGTGCGAAATGACATCTCCGCGTTTGGGGTGTATCAGGTTCCGTTCCACTCCGGCAATCCACTCCTGCGCCAAGTTCTCGGGGGATGGTCCTTCTCCGAGACGGGGTTCCTTCATTCCGGACTGCCATTCAGCGTGCTGAGCCAGCAATATAGCGCCAACGGCAACGGCGTGTTTCAGGCATCCAATCCAGCGCAGACGATCCAATTCGCCGCGCCGGAGTATGCGAAACGGGTCCCCGGTGCGCAGCTATATCGCAAAAACCCCTATCCCGGCGTCACCGTGGCCGGAACCAGGCAATGGCTCAACCCCGGCGCGTTCACCTCAATCGTCGATCCCACAACAGGCGCATGTTATACCGGGATGCTGGGCGTGCAGAACGACAATCCAGCCATCTGCCAGTTTGGCAACTCCGGCCGCAATTCGGTGCGGGGACCCCACTTCACATATTCGGATATGTACATCACAAAGTCTCTTCCGATCCGGGAGGGAATCAAACTGCGCGTCGACGCCCAGTTATTCAATGCGTTCAACCACCCCAACTTCGCGCTGCCCAGCACGGTCGAGGCCGGCGTGCCCGGTTCGATTCCGGCAAGTTTCGGAACGCTCCAAGGCATGACCTCGCCGCCGACCGGTTTGCTTGGCGTGGGACTTGGGGGAGACACTTCAGCACGCATGATTGCGTTTGAAGGGCGGATCGAATTCTGACGCCGCCACGAGACAGGCGGAAAGGCCCTCGCCGGTGCCAAAGGCTTCCAAACAGACGGCTGGCGTTCTGGGCGGGAATGTCTTTTTGGCGCCTCATACCGCTTTGGGTTGCCCGGTGACCTATCACACAGAGTGGTTATTGCCGGCCTCCTTTGGGCGTGGTCCAATTGACAGTACTTCTAGCGGCTTGGTCTCTCGAATCAAAGGATTGGGACCTGCTTGATGGGCGACGTCATCCAACTCGAGGCAAGTGAAACGGCCACGTCTGCCGGGTCGCAAGCCCTGTCAGGTGTGGCGGATCGCGTCTATAAGGTCGTGCCTCCAACGGGCGGTGCGAGCCAGGAGGATCTCTACGGCTTCCGCGCGGCCATGTATGAGCCCGCACCAGTTGAGGATCCCGAAGCAGCGGCGAAACAGGCTAGGTCAAAACGGGCATTTGCTCTGTTGCCCATCCTTTTTATCCTTGTGCTTGGGGCTCTCGCCTTTCTAGTTATAACTAGAGTAACCAAGTCAAAAGCTCCACTTCTTTACGTCGATTTGGGATCCCGAAGGTTCGATTCGGCTGGGCTCGGAGCACGGTTGATTGCTCGTTGGGAAGGAAGCACCGCCTACGAGCTTTACATCGATCCACTTGATCCGCAACAGGCCGCCAGCTTTCAAGCCGTTGCGGTGAATCCACCTCACCCCGTATCGGTCGTCATCCGGCTTCTTGATACCACAGGCGCTATTGCATGCCAAAAGGAAGTCGTGCTTCCAACGCCCGTGCCGCTTACAGTCTCCCCAGACCCTTCGCAGGCACTGCTGCCGATGCAGACAGTTGCCGGTGACACAGTGCAGAATATTGCCGGACCGGACGGGCAAATTGCGGAGGTCACCGTTTCCGGTGGCCTTCCCTGTTCCCTGAAGCAGTATCAGAGCATTGCGTCGTGGGAGTTCTTAACCAACTTTCCCACGGTCGACCAACAAGCTGACTGGCTGAAGCATCAAAAACTCAACGACGTCGCAAAAGGCCGAAAGTCCGGTTCCGCTGCAGGCGGTTTGGGGTCTTCGGCGCGGATCCAGCACCTGCCGGCCGCGATTGACGATGATGACGTGATTGTTGGCGACAATCCCACGCGTGGAACCGTTGATACAGAGGGGGGGCGGGTTTTTCTGGTCGGGGTTAGTGGTTTGCGCAGCCGCGCGGCTGAATGGCAGGTGTTTCCCGCCGCAATTCATTTCCGCTGCGAGAAAAACGGGGCCTGCATTCTGACCCGCGTCAATTCGCGCACCACACTGCAGGCGCGGTTGATCAGGTAGATCTCCGTAAGCTACATACCGTTTGTCTCCAGTCCCAGGCACGCTCCGCCGAACTCTCTAGTACCATGAATGCGATGCACGTCTTGTCCGCAGCCGAGATGCAGGCCTGCGATCGCGCCACCACGGAGCGGTTTGGAATTCCTTCGATTCAATTGATGCGGGCTGCTTCTTCCGCCGTGGCGACGTTTGCGCGCCAACAGTTTCCCAGCGCGCGGCGCGTGACGGTGATTTGCGGGCGGGGCAACAACGGCGGCGATGGCATGATGGCTGCACGGCTGCTTGCCGATGCAGGACTCCAAGTGACCACCGAGCTATTAGGCGCTCCAGAACAACTGACGGGCGATGCCGCCATTGCTTGGAGCGAACTGAACAGTCCGAAGCATGGACAGACCCATGTCATTACGAATGCCCGGACGCTGGCCGAACACAACGATGCGCTGAACGCCGACCTGATTGTGGACGCGGTGCTCGGTACAGGGTTCAAGCCGCCGCTAAAGGGGCTTGCTTTGGAGGCGCTCAAGTGGGTGCAACGGGGGCGCGGAAAGATTCTCGCAGTTGACTTGCCCTCAGGCTGGCCTGCCGATGAAACGAGCGCAACGTTCGCGGGGCCTGTCTTTCCTGCCGACGCGGTCATCACTTTTACAGCACCCAAGCCGGCACACGTCTTTGGGCAATTGACCAGGCGCTGGGATCAACCGGTGGTCGTCGCGCCCATCGGCTCACCGGACGCGGCGATCGTTTCCGCGCTCAACATCGATTGGGCAGGCTCGTCGCTTGCCCTGTCGCAAGCTCCGCGCGCGGCAGCGGCTAACAAGGGCAACTTCGGTCACGTGCTGATTGTGGGCGGCGCGTTCGGGACTGCCGGAGGCAAGGCTGGCGCGCCGGCGATGGCTGCTCTTGGTGCGATGCGGGCAGGTGCGGGGCTGGTGACGGCGGCGGTTCCGGCGCCGGCACTGCCGGTGCTAGCATCGTTCGCACCCGAACTGATGACCTGGCCGCTGGCGCCGACGAGGGAGGGCCAGATAGCGGCAAAGAATCTTGAGGAGAAGCGAATCGCCGAGCTGATCGCCGGAAAGTCCGTGATCGCCATCGGGCCGGGCTTGGGCCAGGGCGCGGAGACAGCCAAATTCGTCGTGGGACTTCTTGGCGCGACAAAGATGTCCGCGGTTGTCGACGCGGACGCGTTGAATGTTCTTGCTGTGAAGCCGTCACTTATCAAGAAATTGGCCAAAGGGCGAACGATGGTATTGACGCCTCATCCGGGAGAGATGTCTCGGCTGGCGGGAATCGACGTGGCCACTGTTCAGGCGAACAGGCTTGAGACGGCGCGCAACTTTGCACAACGCATGGACGTAACGCTGGTACTCAAGGGTGCGCGGACGCTCATTGCGCATCCCGATGGCCGGGCATCTGTGAACACTTCCGGGAATCCGGGAATGGCCAAAGGCGGCAGTGGTGACCTGCTCACCGGGCTGATTGCGGGGCTGCTGGCGCAATTTCCTCGCGAGCCCGCGAGAGCCGTGGAAGCCGCGGTTTATCTGCATGGTCTGGCCGCGGATCTGGCCGTGCGTGACGCCGATGAACACACGCTGCTGCCCACCGATTCCCTGGCACAATTGGCTCCGGCGTTTCAATCCAGAGCGCATTATTTTGATGTGGACGGTAAAACCGGGTATGTTTGGTTGCAGGGGCATTGCATGCAGCAGCCTAAAAGTGCGGCCAGCCGCCCTGCATGAGGTTCAACGATGACCGAAGCCGCAACTTTGGCTGAAGGCAGAACGTACGAGTTCACCACGCAAAGCGGCGCGGACACGATTGCTGTGGGCCGCAAGCTAGCCGGTCTGCTCAAGCCTCCACAATTCCTGTTGTTGCGTGGCGAGCTGGGTACGGGCAAGACGACGCTGGTGAAGGGCATGGCGCAAGCGCTGGACGCTGCCGAACCCGACGAAGTCACCAGTCCCACCTTCACGCTCATTCACGAATTTGACGGCTCGCAAGATGGCAAGCCAGTCAAGCTCTATCACCTCGACGTTTATCGACTGGAGAGCGAGCGGCAACTGGAGACGCTGGGCCTTGACGATCTGCTGACGTCGGATGCGCTCGTTGTCGTGGAGTGGGGCGAGAAGTTCAAGAGCATCAAGAAGCGCGCCACGGGAGAGATCGTCATCGCCACGGAGGGTGGCGACGCGCGGAAGATTACGGTGACGCTGAAGGAATGAAAGGTCAGCAGGTCAGCCACGGGCGGCGTCTGTCCGGGTGTCACCTCTTCGACGCGTCGCGCCCTTTCTTAATCTTGCATGGCCTGATACAAGTTCCTCGGGGAACCCATGAATCGCATTCCATTCGCAGAAGTGCAGGCGGCGCTCGCAAGCGTCCTGTGCAACCTCGGATTCGCTCCCGACCGCGCAGACACTTGCGCGCGCTTGTTTGCCGAGACCACGCGTGACGGAGTGTACACACACGGCATCAATCGATTTGCACGCTTCGTGGTCACGATTCGCAACGGCCGAGTGATTCCCGATGCCGAGCCCGAAGTCACGGCGCGATTAGGTGCGGTGGAACGCTGGGATGGCCATCGCGGACCAGGCAATCTGGCTGCGCTGGCCGCGATGGAGCGGGCCATCATTCTGGGCCGCGAGCACGGTGTGGGGTGTGTTGCGCTCGGTAATACAAATCACT
>Ga0181535_10004788_pt1 | contig 14834 bp, 16 predicted proteins | sample PEATcosm2014_Bin_44_FD_119774 | JGI IMG/M metagenome (GOLD analysis project Ga0181535, IMG submission 119774) | Peatland microbial communities from MTU Mesocosm Facility, Houghton, MI, USA - PEATcosm2014_Bin17_30_metaG | ecosystem: Environmental > Terrestrial > Soil > Wetlands > Peat | place... | reverse complement strand
CGGCCGGAGGACCTTACGCGTATACGTGGGTGATAACGGCCGGATCGGTCGTGGGTAACACCATGTCTTTTTCCGCCGACTATACCACTTCGACCGACGCGGTGAATCCGCAGACGACGATGGCGGCAAGCGGAACGATCGCCACTGACGGTAGCATGTCCGGCACGTGGTCAGACAATTATCAGGGCGGTGCACGCTCGGGCACTTGGGCTACCACGAGCGGCAATGCGGTGGCGCTTGGCACATTGTCGGCGCAGGATTTCGGTGTCATGAATCAAAGCGATGTGAAAGGGTATACCGCCGGATTCGGTTTGACCGACGCGGACTTCACGGGCGCGACGTCCATCGTGACGCAGTTATACGCAAGCACAACATTATTGCAGACCGATACCGCGACAGACCCGAGCCTATTCTCGGGGCTGACACAATTCTCGTCTCCGTTTGACGTATTCGGAACGTTCAATTACGTGACGGACGGATATTGGACCAACGTGCGGGGAACGGAATACGGGACTACCTTAACACCGACGAAGGTCGTGGCGACCGTCACCCTGGCCAACGGCAAGGTGGTGACTGCGGAGAACATTAATCTTACCGGCGATCCGACGACAATCTTTCCTCCGGTCGTGGTCACGACCTCAACCCCGACGGTCACGATAGAAAATTATATCAACGGAAATCAGGCGACCGCGTCATCGGGGCAGAGCCTCGCGTTTCCAATGACGGAAAGCTATGTCATTGGCGGCGTTGCGGCCACTTCGACGTATACGCTGAGCCCGACCGGCATCAATAGTTCGAATGCGTATGAAGCAATCACTTCGCCGCTTGACGCGAGCTCAAGCTACGCCACAAACGAGGTCACCGGCGGATCGGTGGTCGGCGCCACGTGCGCGACCGGAACGCCGTTCGCCTTGGCCGGTTATTCGACCGGTGCGACGTTGGTAGCGGCGGCAAGTGCAAGCGTGTCAACGACAGTGCCGAGCTTCGCCAGTCTTTCAGGCGATGAATTCGTCATTGTCCACAACGTATCGTGCGCGGGAAATTCATCCAGCACGGGCGGGATCCAAGGCACGGTCGTCGGAAGTGACGGCATCCTAAAGGTGGACTCTATCACGGTCACCAGGTCCACCTCGACCGCCGATGGTTCGTTCGCCGACGGGTGGCAGTACGTCTTTCACATCACCGCGCCGACCGATGAGACGCATCTCTCCATGAGTTTTGCGAACTGGATAAACACTGCGAACGCAAGCAGTGTGATCCCGGTAGCCAACGACATGGAGGTATCTTCTTCGCAAGCGGATAACGCAGGGGCAGAGATCCTCTTGACCGCGGCAAACAGCTATTCCGCCGCGCTCAATATGGTGACCGACCTCGACCCGGCGGTGTCCGGAAGACAGGTGGACGTTACGGTCAATGTTGCGATCCCCGTCGGCAGTGCCACGGGTGCGTACACGACATCGTACGGAGTTCAGACCAATCCATAACACTGTCAAACCTCAATGATCAACCATAAAAATATTATTGCGATCCCCATCCTCGCGCTTCTTGTGGTGACAGTTTTGAGCGCCGCATACGCGCACGCATCGGTGGTCACAGGAACCCTTTCTTCAGCCACCGGCAACGCCACTTCCTCCGGCTCCCAAGCCGGAGGAACGGTAGGCGGCAGTGTGATCGCGGGGAGTGTCATATCGGGAACGGTCACGGGAGGTGGTGGTGGGAGTAGCGGTAGTGGAGGCGGGGGAGGTGGTGGTGGCGGCGGAAGCGCGGCCGGCCTGGTTCTTGGAGCTTCAACAGGCGGCGTCAGTGCGCCGGCCGGTTCAGTACTCGGAGCATCAACGGGCTCTAACGAATCCGTCGGTGCCGCCGTCCCTCAGGGAAGCGGCGAAGTGATGGTTCCGACGGTTGCGATGAACGCCTCGCCGATTCTGGCGCTGCCATATGCGGGGCAAACGCCCGCGCAGCTTGCCGCAGCCTCTACCGCTCTCGGCGGCTTCGGCGCCACGCTTTGGTATTGGATCATTTTTGCAGCGCTGATCCTTGCTGCAGGGGGAATCTATACCTATCGGCGCCTAAGCAATAGGAATTGAAGCGTGTGATATCCTGGGTTGAAAAGAGCCATCCGTTTAGGATGGCTCTTTATGTGAATGCGCGAATGCCGGTTGTGGCATAGAGCATTTTCAACTTGAACAGACCGCGGTGCACCTGGGCCGACGTCGTATTTTGCGATTGATGTGCGATGGCGGAGATCTCCTTAAGCGTCAGCTCTTCCACGAATCGCATGGTGATCACGCTTCGATATTTCTCGGGAAGTTTTTTGATAAGCAGGGTCAATGCCTTTCCGTCGATGATGTTAAAGATATTTTCGGAGTTGATGGCTTCGAGCTCAAGACCGCCCTCCGTCAGCGCATCCAGGGATATAGGTTTTTGTTTGCGATATTCATCAATGATCAATCCATTCAACGCATGATAGAGGAACGCCCGCATCAGGTCGATCTTTCCTTTGTTTTGGAGGTATACCCATGTTTTCAAAAATGTGGTCTGCACAAGATCGTCCGAAAGCGCCGCGTTATTGACCTTCAAAATGGCGTAGCGAGAGAGCCCATGGGAAAAATCCCGATGCGCCTTCGTCAAAATATAATTATTGGAAGATCTTTTCATTCTGCTTGGTTGGCAATCGCCAAAATTTATGGGGCGTTAAGTCATCCAGTGAGGATACCACCCTGTCAAGCCACCCCGATCCGGTTTGGTAATAACGTGTGCATAAAACCTATTTTTGTGTGCATAAGTTGACACAACATGTGTGCTTGTAATGATTGACGGGCCCCGGCGGCTTCCCTTATATGCTCGTAGCAAAAAAACAGGACTATGGAACTGCATGGGCGGAACGTATGTGGCAGGAAAGCTGGACTTATATAAGGACGGTTGTCGATACCGCAACCGATCCTTTTCTTATCCTGGATAAGGACCTGCGCGTGCTCGCGGCAAATAAATCGTTTTATAAACTCTTCCAGGTCGAGGCGAAAAATACGGAATACAAGCACGTTAACGAACTGGGGAAAGGGGAATGGGACATTCCTGCGCTGAACGCGCTCCTTACGGGGATCCTTCCCAAAAATACTTTCTTCAATGGCTTCGAGGTCAATCGCGAATTTCCTTCCATCGGTAAGAAGATCATGCTCTTGAATGGAAGGCGCATCTATAAGGAGGGCGAAACATCGAATATGTTTCCGCCGATCATCTTGCTTACGATGGTGGATATCACCCAGATGACCGTCATCGCCGCGGAACTTGCGGACTACGCAAGCCGCATCGAGAAAAGAATGAACGAGCGGACGAAAAAACTCGAGGTGGCCGTAGTACGATTAAAAAAAGATGTGGGTTATTTAAAAACACACACCCGAAAGAAAAATGGAAAATAGTGAGAATAAAAACAAAATCGCGGACGAAGAGGCGGGAGGAACCCCCGCCATTTTAGAAAAGCTTTCCAAGCTTATGGCTGCACAGAACGACGGAATCGATGCAAAGATATCGGAATTGTCGCATTTGAATGAGGCCGAAACCGGATTTAACCCGACCCCTGCGGAGCTTGCGGCGGTGCATGAGGGCATAAAAGCACAGATCATAGCGTTGGGAAATGGCGACGGACGACCGTTGTCGTCATCGTCGTGATAGTGTAAGGATTGACGGCCCGCGGCGGTATTACTTGTATGGGAACAAAAAACGAGGAACGCCACGGTACTGCATGGGCCGAGCAAATATGGGGCGAGGGATGGACTTACATAAAAACGGTTGTCGATACGGTGAGCGAACCATTCTTGGTCTTGGATAAAGATCTGTGCGTGCTTGCGGCGAATAAATCCTATTATAAATTATTTCAAGTTGAGATAAAGGACACCGAACATAAATATGTGTACGAGATCGGAGGCGGAGCGTGGAGCATGCCGGCACTAAAGACCCTACTCCTCAACATATTACCAAAGGAAACTTTCTTTGTCGGCTTTGAAGTTGATCACGAATTTCCGTTGATAGGGAGGAAGGTGATGTTGTTGAATGGAAGACGGATATATCGGGAAGGCGACGCGGGAAACGTCTTTCCGCCCATTATCTTATTGGCGATGGTTGATATCACCTCAATGACGATTGTCGCTACACAACTTGCGGATTACGCCGCTAAGATGGAAAGGAAGGTGAATGAACGGACGACCAAGCTCGAAGCGGACGTCGACCAGTTAAAGAAAGATGTCGACAACATGAAATAATCAGCTACGATCTTTTTTGAGCTCGTTGATCTCCTGTTCTAATACTCCGATATGAGCTTCCAGCTTCTGCGATCGCGCCATGAGCTTCGCCTCGATCTGGTTTACATGGCTGGAAAGCGTTTCGGCAACAACCATCATCTCCGTAACGTCCTCGATCGCGAGAAGGATGATGGGAGGAAATACTTGCGTGGTCGCGGATTCTCTAATATAAAGCTGACGACCGTTTAGTATCATGACTTTACGACCGATTACGGGAAATTCATGCGCTACCTGGAAGCCTTTAAAGAATGCGTTCCTCGGCAAAATATCTTCAAGTAATTTGCGTAAGGTAGGGATGTTCCATTGCCCGTCTCCGAGCTCATACACGATGTTCCCTTCGGTTTCTTTTGCGTTAGCCTTAAATGTCTGATAGAACGATTCATTAGCCGCGATCACCCGGAGTTCTTTGTCGAGGATCAACACCGGCTCGTGCACGACGTCAACGACGGTCTTGATATAGGTAAAGCTCTCTTCCCAGAAACGTTTGAAAAAATCGGCCGCGATCGGCTTTGGGGTTTGCCCTAAATATTCTTTAATAGTATCCAAAGTAATGGCATCGTCCGTGTTTTTATTTTTAACGACGTGCTAGCAGTATGGACTTATTATACAGGAAGTCCAGCGATGGGAGGCGAAGTCTTTGTTTTTTAATGAGAAATAGAGACAACGGTGCCACGCGATGTGCTTGTTCTTTTCACGTGCGCGTTCAATTGGTTGGATAATGAATCAATAATACTAGTGCCAAGACCTTCATTATGAGAATTCCGATCGGCTTGCAAACCGATTCCATCATCTCCGATGCTCAACTTCCAATGTTCCGCTTCCAATTCAAAGCTTACCGTTATTTGCCCTTCGCCTTTTGGAAAAGCATGCTTCAAAGAGTTCATCACTAATTCTGTTGTTATAAGCCCCAGGCCAATGGCTTCGTCAGGGGTAACAGATCCTTCGCCCCCGGTAACTTTGATGGTTATCGGCTTACGGCCTCCGATCATTGATTTAGTAAGGCTTTCACAGAGGATTCTGAGGTAATCTCTGACGGGCACCAAAGACCCTTCACTCGAGGGATCGAGATTGCGCTGTACTGTTGCGATCGAAACAATTCTATCATGCGCGTCTTCAAGCTGTGCCCGGCTCTCTTCGGATTTTACACTCCCGGCCTTAAGAAGAATGATGCTCGCGATAAGTTGGAGGCTATTTGCGATACGGTGGCGCATCTCTTTGAGCAATGTATCTTTCTGCAACATCAGGCGCTCATTGGTTCGCTGTATCGCGCGCTGATCCGTTATGTCGGAAATGGAAAAGAGTATGTTTGACGGTCGGTCATTGAAGTGTATTGCGCGCGCATTCACGATCATGATGCGCACGCCGAGCTTCCCGAAATTGTGTTTGACCTCATATTCTTCGACCGCTGTTTTTTCCGGGATGATCTGCTCAAGGAGTACGTGTAAGGACGGAATATCCCACTCACCATTCCCAAGTTTATAAATGCTCTTTCCGTGTACCGCTTCGTATTCGACGGCGAACGTATTATAAAAAGCACGGTTGCCAACCACAACGCACAATAACTCATCCAATATAAGGATGGGTTCACGAAGGGTGCCGATTATTGCCTCGGTCAACTCGGGATCCAAGCCCAGAACAGGGTCAGTCATAATGATTTTTATGTATTATTACCATAATAAGCCGTGCTTCCGACTATTTTTATTACAACTTTTATGGGAGATATATACCCCTCATAACTCCGATAGGAAGCATATTTCAATTTCTCCGACGTGCGTGCTATCATCTCGGTAGTTGGCAAAATAAGGAAAGGAGGATCGACCCATGGCTGTTCTTTCGTGGCGACGGATCGTATTCATCGCACTTCTCATTCCTGCACTGGCCGGTTGGCTGGAGCACAAGGGCCCATCCGCCAGTGCGATGGCTACCATTGATCCTCAACTTGTCCTAAGTCGGTTGGGGGGGTCGTCTCCGCTTATTCCATCGATTACATCAAGGAGAAGAAATATAAAACCTTAACCCGCATCGTCTAATGGAACTCAACCTTAAACAAAAAAAATATTGTGGATTTTGCACGGAACTTCTCTTCAATAGCCAAGAAGGAAAGGTCGATTTCGAATTACGATACAGAGACGGATAGCATCGCCGTCCGCATGCCTCATTTGTCATCTTCCGCTAAAAAGAAATACGTGAACGACGAGTTCGCTTTTTACCTCAATCGCGATAACAAAATTGAAGGAGTGTTTATCGAATACTTCATGACCAACTTCGTTACCCACATGGCCGACGTTAAGAATCTCAAAAAGGATCTAACCAAGGAGATTAAGAAAAAAGGAGAAACATCGTCGGTAGTCACATTCAAAACCAGCGAGACAAAAAAGATCGTCCTGGAGCTGGAATCAGTATTGATCAATTCCTTCATCTCCAACAAGAGAGAAAGACAACCATCGCTGGGTGCCTAACGGGAATCGGACCCGTATTGCTTCTGCCACAGAGAAGAGCTTTACCATTAAGCTATAGGCACCATCATCCAACCCTCATAATGTACACGGCTTTGGCTGATTTTTCAACATTTTGGGAGTATGATTATGGCATGGTGTAACACTCATTGCAGCTTTTGGCGGGTATATTAATCAGCTAATTTCTTATTTTAGATACTCCAATGAACTATTCCGCAATACAAAAAGAAGATCCGCAGATCTACGAGATCATCAAAAGGGAGGAGCGGCGGCAGAAGGAAGGCATCGAGCTGATCGCGAGCGAGAACTACGTCTCGACTGCGGTGCTGACGGCGATGGGGTCCATCCTCACCAATAAATATAGTGAAGGATATCCGGGAAAGCGGTACTATGGCGGCAATGAGATCATCGACCAGGCGGAATCGCTCGCGATCGAGCGCGCGAAGGAATTGTTCGGCGCGGAGCATGTGAACGTGCAGCCGCTCTCCGGATCGCCGGCGAACCTGGCGGTCTACATGGCGCTGTTGCAGCCGGGCGATAAAGTGCTGGGATTTTCGCTTGATCAAGGCGGGCATCTTTCGCACGGGCACCCGCTCAATTTTTCTGGAAAGCTATACACGATCATTCCGTATTTTGTGAACAAGGAGACGGAGATCATCGATATGGACGAGGTGGAGGCGATCGCGATGCGTGAGAAGCCGAAGATGATCCTCGCCGGATTTTCCGCGTACTCGCGTTCCATGGATTGGGCGCGCTTCCGCGCGATCGCGGACAAGTGCGGCGCGTTCCTTTTTGCGGACATCGCCCACATCGCCGGGCTGGTGGCAGGCAAGCAATTGGAGAATCCGGTTCCGTACTGTGATGTCGTTTCGACCACCACGCACAAGACACTTCGCGGGCCGCGCGGGGCGATGATCATGTGTAAGGAGAAGTTCGCGGCCGCGATAGATAAATCCGTGTTTCCGGGCGTGCAGGGCGGTCCGCACGATCATATCAACGCCGCGAAGGCGATCGCGTATGGCGAAGCGCTCAAACCGGAGTTTGCCGAGTATTCAAAGGCGGTGATCGCGAATGCCCGCGCGCTCGCGGCAGCATTGCAGGAGAAAGGCTATCGCATCATCTCCGGCGGTACGGATAATCACTTGATGCTCGTTGATGTCTTTGGAAGTAAGAACATCACCGGCAAGGAGGCGGAGAAGGCGTTGGAAAAAGTGGGCATCTCTATCAACAAGAACATGATTCCGTTCGATCCGCGCAAGCCGCTCGACCCATCGGGCGTGCGCCTCGGGACGCCGGCGCTCACCACGCGTGGATGCGGCGTGGGCGACATGAAGACGGTGGCTGATCTTATCGACGAGACGCTCGCCGCGCGCGAGGATGATGCGGCTCTTGGCGCGATCCACCAGAAAGTAAAATCGTTTTCGCTCAAGTTTCCGGTGCCGGGAATCGAATAAATCTTGCCAATAACAGGAACATGCCCCTTGCGCATCATAAAAAGATCGCTCATCTTAAAAAGAGCGACCCACGGTTGAAGGTAATAATAGAGGGGATCAAATTGCGTGAGATCATCGTCACGCGCGGGCCGTTCGAGGCGCTCGTGGAGGCGATCGTGAGCCAACAACTTTCGATCAGGGCCGCGGATACGATATTCAAGCGCTTTGTTGCGCTCACGCCGGGCCGTAAATTTCCGACGCCGCGCGAGATCCTCAAAATGCCGGTGCCAAAGATGCGCAAGTGCGGTTTGTCGCGCATGAAAGTGAGCTTCATTAAAGACCTCGCCAAGAAGATGCTGGATGGTTCGCTCGACTTCAAACACATGGATACGATGAGCGATGAAGAGGTTATTGAGCATCTCGTGAGCGTGAAAGGGATCGGCCGCTGGACGGCGGAAATGTTCCTTATCTTTTCTTTACAGCGCGATGATATCTTTTCGTACGGCGATCTTGGTCTGCGGAACGCGCTTCAGCGCATATATAAGATGAAGAAGGGGCCCACGCCGGCGCAGGCGGAAAAGATCACCGCCAAGTGGAAGCCGTACCGCAGTCTCGGTTCGCGCTATCTGTGGGCGAGCATTGATAATAAATAAGCTATACTCAAAACATGATCATCGACGGAAAACTTATCGCGAACGATATTATAGAGCGGTTAAAAAAACTTCCGAAGCCGGAGAAGTTCTTTGGCGCGGCGCTTGTGGGCGACGATCCCGCATCGCTGAACTTTTTAAAGCAAAAGGGGCGCGTTGCGCAGGAGCTTGGGATTGAGTTTCGTCTACACCAACTCCCGCTCGACATCACGACCGACGCGCTTCGCGCGGAGATCGGCCGACTCGCGGAGCCGAAGACGTGTGGCGCGTTCATCGTGCAGTTACCCCTGCCGGAGGCGATCAATCGTTATTATGTTTTGAACGCGATCCCGAAAGAGAAGGATGTTGATTGTTTGAGCGAACAATCGCTGGGTGCTTTTTATACGGGACGTGGCAGGATAGCGCCACCCGCCGCTACCACCGTGGAGGAAATATTAAAAAGAGAGCACCATGATGAGGCGGCGCTGCGCGAACAAAAAGTTGTGGTCGTTGGTGCGGGATTTCTCATCGGCAAACCGGTCGGCTTCTGGTTGCAGAATCGTGTGGCTGAACTCGTTGTCCTTGACGCGAATGTAAAGAATATTAACGAAAAACTCGGCGACGCGGATGTTATTGTCTCCGGTGCGGGACACGTGGGACTCTTTGGCGCGCAACATCTGAAGGAGGGAGCGATCGTGATAGATTTTGGGTTCAGTCGTGATGAGAACGATAAGATGGCCGGCGATTTTGATCCTGCTGGCGCGGACAAAAAGAATATCAAATATTCACAGACGCCGTGTGGCCCCGGGCGCATCGTGACGGCGGAACTTTTCGAGAATTTTTATAAATTGAATTCCTGATCTTTTCCCTTCTGGTGCGCGCTGAGGGAGTTGAACCCCCGACCCACTCGGTGTAAACGAGTTGCTCTACCGCTGAGCTAAGCGCGCCATTTGAGGAATAGTAGCGAAAACGACTGAGGTTTGCAATCCGCGAGTGTCATACGCGAACTGATAATAAAAAAATGGGGAAGTCGCTTACTGCGAATTCCCCATGGGCCTTCTTTATACTGCTACAGCAGTTTTGCGGCGAGCTCAGCAAGCTGAGACCGCTCGCTTTCCCAAAATGTCACATGGCCGAATGTCGGTTGTCCCTTCATCCGTTCAATGACGTACGAGAGGCCGTTCGAGACCGCATCGAGATACGGGCTCTCGACCTGTTCAACATCTCCGACGAGAACCACCTTGGTGCCCTTCCCGGCTCGGGTGATCAGTTTTTTAGCATCGCCCGGCCGGAAATTTTGTACCTCATCGATGATGAGATATTTGTGATGCAAGGATCGACCTTGCATAAAGTTGGATGGTTCCACTTTGACGGGGGAGTCCGCGGTCTCGGTCAAGAGATCGTCGAGCGTGAATTTCTTGTCGCTTTCGGTCTCATACGCCTCGTGTTCGCGCCCGTCACTGATGAGCTGTAGCGCGTCCACGATCGGGCGAGCCCACGGCGACATCTTGTCCGCGAGGGTTCCCTTCAGATAGCCGATAGACACCCCCAACTCCTGGATGGGTCTCACGCAAATGATCTGGTTATACCACCCCTTTCCTTTTTCTGGCTTGACCTGCTCAAGACCGGCCGCAAGCGCTATCAGTGTCTTACCACTGCCGGCGATTCCGGAAAGGGCTACGAGCGAGAGGTTCGGGTTGGCGAGCATCGAATAGGCGAATGCCTGGCCGACGTTGCGTGGACGAATCTTCTTTCCCCCTCCTGCGGGAATCTTTGGCATGAGGACAAGCCGGAAATACGGCGCGCCTCCTTCTCTTTCTGGAGGACAATAGAGAGCGAGGACATCACGCTTTCCGTGGAAGATGCAACACGCGTTAGGGAGTAGTGGCGGGAGCGGAATAATCCTTTCGACCAGATCGCGCTCCAGGAAGTTTTCTCCAATGCCCCTTGCGGCGCTTTGGAAGAAGGCGGCTTCAAGGATGTCGAGCCTGTCATCTTTTACGGGGATCTCAACGATTCCCGTATAGAGTTCAGATGCGGAAGAAACCAGTCGATCTTTTTGGTAATCCTCCACCTTGAGCCCGCACGCCTTAGCTTTGGCGCGCAGACAGATGTCCTTTGATATCAGGACGGTTTCTCCGATCTCGTATTGCTGGGTGATAGCCGAAAAAAATCTTCCCGTCGCGGCATTTTTTGCCGCCGCCTCTTTGCGATGGTGCCAGCGCAATGCCGTGCCGATGATCAGATCGTCATTGAGCAACGGGTTGAGCCGATTGGCGCCCTTGGGAGCAAATGTTTCTTTGTCCGTAAAGATCACGGCACCGGCAGGGGTGACTATCCCGCTTGTGGGATCTCCCGGGGCAAAAAGACTTTCAAGGTTTCGGATGGCGTGACGCGCGGATGCGGCCACGTCGCCATTGCCATCGTTCTTTTTATTGTCCAGCTCCACGAGGTCCGTGAACGGGATGACGATGATCTTTCGGTGGCAATTGTTCACGATCTCTGGATCGTGGATTAAGACAGATGTGTCGAGCACCGCCACATCTCGAACCGTTTTTGCAGCAGGCATAATGGACCCTTTCTCTGGTTAGGCGTTGGACGAGTGGATGTTAAAGAGCGTGCTTACCCCAGAAGCATGCCCCTTTTATTTTGAAACGTCAACGAAATCTTTACCTTGTCGGGCTGATCGGGACGAGTGGAAAACTTTAACAAGAGATTTATATATATGCCTCAAACTAGAGGTTATCACGGCCTGATGGCGGATGTACAGGGTCGGATTTGGTTAATACCTCGTTAAAGACCGAAGTTTAATATTTTTTTAATGTGAGTGTGGTAGGGTCCCAATACCCCGCCTGAAGGTTAAACTGTAATTGTGTTGGGTGTTGTTTTTGACCACCTCTCTGCATTTGAATGAATCCAAACCTTGGTGCTAAATGCGGAGCCGGATCGCCCTTAAATCTCCCTTTTCGAATCAAATAGCTTTTAGTATGAAACCCTGCGAAATCTGCGGAGTGTTTTATTAAAGTCGGCAGAGAAAATATTGCGACCTCAGAATTTTTAAAATTGCTTGCCATCCGGGTCTGGTGTAGTAAAAACTCTGGAGGATATGGGTCAGATAAATATGCCTTTTGAAACAAAATTAAACCAACTTCATTTTGACGTTTGCTAAATATCTCTTCCCACTCTTTTCTACCAGCGGTGGGCAATTCTTCCCAAAACCATCGGTCGGGATCTGATCGCCTCTTTTTTAAATCAATTTTTGAGTCAATGGGTCTGAAGCCGAGATCGCCGCAAAACATCTTTAGCGCAACTTCGGCGGATTTAGAGACGGGAATATTATTGTTCCGCAATAAATTACTAAAGGCGGTCGCGGTCGTAAAATAAAGCTGATCGTTGGTCGGAACATTTTTACTACAGGTTTTAACAGATGTTCAGTATAGATTTGGAGATCGCGGGGTCAAATTCTCTTGAAGCAAAAATATCAGGCAATGCTTGAGTAAAACTGCCTGTTCGTAAGCGTCCTTCGAAAACGGAGTTGAGTCTCTTAAAATTAAATTATAAATTAATATTTTTTATTTCCAACCAATGCAAAAATTCTTCGCATACTGCAGAACTTCAACAGAAAACCAACGTGAAGAAAAAACGATTGATCTGCAAGTTGAAAGCCTCACGAAGTACGCAGGGAAGAACGGCATCGAGATCATTGAATGGTTCAAAGATGACGGAGTAAGTGGTGGACTTGAGCACCGACCCGAACTGATGCGGTTAATGAAAAGCTTGGAACAAGATGGTGGAGTAGGTGGAGTGCTGATATATAAGCTTGACCGCCTCGCCCGCGATCTCTATATCCAAGAAGGTTTAATCAGGGAATTCTCAAAACTGGGAAAACAAATCATTTCAACTTTGGAGCCGGATCTTGATAGCAACGATCCTTTTAGAAAAGCCTTCCGCCAGATGCTAGGGGTATTCGCCGAATTCGAGAAAGCGATGATAACCTTGCGGATGAAGAATGGCAGAGACAGTGCGGTTGCGAAAGGCGGATGGCATGGTGGAAGTATCCTTGGCTACAAGCATAAGGACGGCCACCTCGTCATTGATCCAACGGAAGCAGAAGTGGTCAAGCGGATATTTGACCTTCAGAAGAAAAAGAAAAGAACACCAAAACAAATCGCAGAATTATTGAACAACGAAAATGTCCCAACAAAGCGAAAGACAACAAAGTGGTATAGTCACACAGTTAAAAAGATTCTTGGAAACAGTCTCTACCGAGGGAAGATCCGCTATAAGGGAAAAGTCTATGAGGGAAACCATGAACCAATCATTGCCCGATAACCGATTTTTGGCCTATGTGCGGGTCAGTTCGAAAGATCAATCAAGAGGCACCTCGCTGGATGAGCAAAAATCATATATCGGTCAATATGCAAAGACTAAGAATTTTTCCATCGTCAAGTTTTATGAGGAGGTTGAATCAGCATCGAAGATTGGGAGGGAGTTATTTGACGAAATGGTGCAACAGCTCAAAAAAGAAAGATTACGGGGCATCATATTTCACAAGGTGGATCGTTCGGCAAGGAATCCGAGAGATCAGGCACTCTTATACGAGTTGATGCTTCAAGGATATGAATTCCATTTTGTTTCCGAAGGAATTTCAACGGCCGACCCTATCGGAAGAAATATGATGTACCTCATGTGGGGGATGGCCAGCGGTTACAGTGAAAATCTTAAGGCAGAAGTGAATAAGGGCATCATGGGCCGATTGAAGCAGGGACGATGGCCGTTTCATTCTCCGTTGGGTTATATGAGTGGCCCAGATTGCACGAAGCTCATTGATCCGAATAAAGGGCCAATGGTAAAGAAATTATTTGAGGAGTATGCGACAGGTAGATACTCGGTACACGATCTTACGGGACTGGCAAACAAAATTGGGCTCACAAGTAATCGAGGGACGAGGCTGGACAAAAATGCCTTATACCGAACCCTCCGAAAGACCTTCTACTATGGTCTTATGACCCACAACAAACGAGGAGCTTTTCAAGGAGAACATGAGCCGCTAATATCAAAGACGCTCTACGACAAAGTCCAATTTGTTCTCGGCCAGCGAGGCTTCAAAAGGGACAACCGATTTGATTATTCATTTTGGGGTCTCCTGAAGTGCCATGTTTGCGGACGACCCCTTAAATCCATGACGGCAAAGAAGCGATATCATTACTACCACTGCCGAAACTGGCAATGCGGGGTGAAGACAATAGCCGAAGCTGGGCTGGAGATCCAGTTTCTTAATGCACTGAAAAAACTCCAATTCACGGATGAAGAAGCGCAGATGTTCAAGCAGGCAATCATTGTTTTTCGAAACACTGCAACGAAATCACGCGATGATCTTGTCAGGGGAATTGACCTTGAAATTGGCAATATCCAAAGCAGACTGGGAGAATTACTCCATAAATGGACGGATCAAAAGATTGATGACGAAAGCTATGCCGAGGCAAAAAGGCTATTACTGAATCGGGAATTAACACTAAAAGAACAGCGCAATTCACTGGAAGCAACGGACAACAAAACATTTTCCGAAATTGAGGAACTCGTCAAACTCCTAAAGAATCCCGCCATTGCTTACGAAAAGGCAGATAGAGTTAATAAACGCCAGTTGATGATTTCAATGGTGGAAAACTTTGATCTACATGAGAAAAACCTAACGATCAATTGGAAAAAGCACTTTGCATTAGTTGCAAATCGACCGAAAGTTCAAAATGGTCGGGCCGCAGGGAATTGAACCCTGTCTACCTGCTCCCAAAGCAGGCGTACTACCGGTATACGACGGCCCGTTTATAAATAGATCGGCGCGATGCGCGCCGGCTGAGCCTCTTTAAAGTATCCTACTTTTGGTTTAGAATCAATGCGTCGAACGGATCGTTCGATTCGTCCTCGTAGCTTAATGGATAAAGCAGGACTCTTCTAAGGTCTTGATGGGGGTTCGATTCCCTCCGGGGGCACAAGTCAGGGCGCGGTTCAAGGGACATT
>Ga0181535_10004787_pt1 | contig 14836 bp, 13 predicted proteins | sample PEATcosm2014_Bin_44_FD_119774 | JGI IMG/M metagenome (GOLD analysis project Ga0181535, IMG submission 119774) | Peatland microbial communities from MTU Mesocosm Facility, Houghton, MI, USA - PEATcosm2014_Bin17_30_metaG | ecosystem: Environmental > Terrestrial > Soil > Wetlands > Peat | place... | reverse complement strand
TGCGCTCGCTCAACTATCTGGAAGAGCGGCTCGACCCGGCGATGTTCTTCCGCGCCAGCCGCAAGCACTTGCTCAACCTGCGATTCATCGAATCCATCGACCCTTGGGCCAACGGCGGATTTCTGGTGAGGCTGAAGGGCGGGTTCGAAGTGGAGATGTCGCGGCGACAAGCCCAGAAGTTCAAAGAAGTGATGAGCCTTTGACTCTCCAGTCTATACTGGAGTGAGTCAGATGACGCCCACCACCAGCTTCGGCGCGGTCGAAAGGGTGAAAGGCGGAGACTACGACGCGTTCGCCGCGCTCTTCGCGAAATACCGCCGCCGGCTCGCCGCCCTGCTGCGTTACAAAGCCGGTCCTGCGCTGCTCGCCACGGTCGAAGTGGACGATCTGCTGCAGGAAACTTTCCTGCAGGCTTTCCGCAATATCAAGCGCTTCGACTATCAGGCGCCCGGCAGCTTCTGGAACTGGCTGGCTTCCATCGCCGGTCACGTGGCGCAGGACGCCGCTCGTTTCCAGGGCCGCCAGAAGCGCAATGCGGGCGACGTCGTGCGCTTCCGCTCCGCCAGCAATCCGGATGGCCCCGATCCGGTGGACGCCAAGACTCCCACGCTGCTGCTCTCGGAGAAGGAATCCGTCGCGGCTCTCTTCGAGCGGCTGGAAGCGCTGCCGCCGGACTACCGCGAGGCGATCCTTCTAGCCAAGATCGAAGGTCTATCCACGGCTGAGATTGCCGCGCGCATGGGCAAGACGCGCGCAGCCGTCGCGCTGCTGCTGCATCGCGCGCTCAAGCGATTTCGCGCGCTGGCGGGAGAGCCATAAATGCCGTCCGCACCGGACAAAGAAGAACTACTGGCGCAAGCGCTGGCCGACTTTCTCGACCGCCAGGCGCGCGACGAGGCCCCGGCCGTGGATGGATTCTGCCGCGAACATCCGGAGATCGCCGATGAACTGCGGCCCCAGCTTGAAACGCTAGCCGAAATCGATCGCGCCGTCGGGCTGTCCGAACCGCCACCACCGGCCCCTCATCCGGCGAAACTCTCCGGCTACCAGATCCTCGGCGAGATCGGATCGGGCGGCATGGGGCGCGTGTTTCTGGCCATGGACGAACGGCTGGGCCGCAAAGTTGCCATCAAGACCCTGAACGCGCGCTATGCCGATAACCCGGTCCTGCGCGCCCGCTTCATGCACGAAGCCCGCGCCATGGCGCAGGTCACGCACCCCAACATCGCGCGCATTTACGCGCTCGGCCCGGATGGCGAGCCGCCCCACTTCGTCATGGAGTTCGTGGAAGGCGCCGCGCTGACCGCCGCCGCGCAGCCGCTCACGCTGCGGCAAAAGGTGGAGTTGATGCGCAAGGTGGCCCTGGCCGTGGGCTTTCTGAACGGGCGCCAGGTGGTTCACCGCGACCTGAAGCCGGGCAACATCCTGGTGGGTCCCGACCTGGAGCCGAAGCTGCTCGATTTCGGGCTGGCGCTGCACCTCTCCGGGAACGAAGCGCGCCTCACGCTGCACGGCGAAATCATGGGCACGCCGGATTACTTCTCCCCGGAGCAGGCCCGTGCCGACGCGCCACTCGATGCGCGCAGCGATGTCTTCTCGCTGGGCGTCATCTGCTATGAGCTGCTCACCGGTTCCCTGCCCTTTCGCGCCGAGACGCTGGGCGGACAGGTGCAGTCCATCTGCGAAGACGATCCCGTGCTGCCGCGGCGCATCGACGCCGAAATCCCCGGCGATCTGCAAAACGTCTGCATGAAGGCGCTCGAAAAGGCGCCCTCCGCCCGCTACAACTCGGCTTATGAAATGGCGGCCGATCTGGAACGCTTTCTGGCCGGAGACGCGGTGCTCGCCGCGCCCGCCGCCTACGCGCGCCTGATGACCGGCAAGATCGCGCAACATCTGCGCGAGTTGGACGGGTGGAAGCAGGACCAGATCCTCTCCGACTCGGAATACGATTCCTTCCGCAAGTGCTACGACCGGCTGGTGGAGCGCGAAGACGCCTGGATCATGGAAGTCCGCCGGTTGTCGCTGCCGCAGGTCAGCTTGTATCTGGGCGCCTGGATTCTGGTGGTGGGCGCGGCGCTGATCGTGTTGTTCAGATACGCGGGGCTGAGCGGAACACCGGCCGTTCTGGTGGCGGCGGCGGCGACTGCGCCTACCGCCTGGATCGGTATTCGGTGCTGGAAACTGGATCAGCGCCGCATTGCGGTGGCGTTCCTGCTGGCCTTCTGCCTGCTGCTGCCCATCGCGCTGCTGGTCGCCATGGGCGAATATGGCGCGTTCCGCGGATTCACCCAGGGCCGGAAGAATCTGGAGCTTTTCTCGAATTTCGAAAGCTTCAAGATGACCACCAACGCCCAGTTGTGGTGGGCGATTCTGCTCTCGCTGCCGGCCTACTATTGGCTGCGCCGCTTCACGCGCGCATCCGTGTTCTCGCTGGTGTTCGCGGTGATGGCAGGGCTTTGGTGCCTGGCCTGCCTGCTGCGATTGGGCATGTTGGACTGGATCGACAAGGACCCCGGCAGACCATACTTCTACCTGCTCCCCTGCGCGGCGCTCTTCTTCGCCATCGCCCTGGCGTTGGAACGTTTGCGGCTGGCCAACGATTCGCGGTATTTCTATCCGATTGCGGTGGCCTTCACGCTGGCGGCGCTGACCGGCGTGGCCACCTATCATGAACCCTACGCCAACTGGCTGAAGAGCGTGGCACCGTGGACCCGCGGCCAGATCGAATATCTCTTCATCGCAAACGCGGGAATCTACTTTGCGCTGCAGATCGCGTGCGAGCGCGTCCGGTCGCCGCAGATGCGCTCGGTAGCCAAGTCGTTCCGCTTCGTGATTCCCGGCCACGTGATGACTTCTCTGCTGCTGCTGGGTCTGGCGGCATCGGACCGCTGGGAGAAGACTCCGGCGAACGCGGGCATGCGCCTGGAAGCGCGTTTGCTGGAGGCGCTGCTGCCGATAGTGGCTTGCGTCTTCGTGCTGGGGAGCATTCCGAAACAGATGAAGAACTTCTTCGCCAGCGGCATGCTGTTTTTGGCCATCGGCCTGGTGCGGCTGCAGCAGGATTTCTTTAAAGACCGCGCCTGGTGGCCGATCGGCCTGCTACTCACCGGCCTGCTCCTGATGGCCGCCGCCGCGCGTTACGCACCGCTAAAGATGGCTCTTAAACGATGGAGGGCGGGCTTTAGCGGGCGCGGGGCTTAAGCCCCGCTCTTTGGACCCAACTGCAATTTCCGCTCGCCGATGTCGCTATCCCGTAGTGAAAGGAGTTTCAATATGCGATTCACACTATGGCTTACGGTATTGGCGGCCGCGGCGGCGATGACCGGCTGCGCGCCCCAGGTCGCTATCCACCCGCTCTACACCACGCAGGACCTGGCTTCCGACCTGCCGCTGGAAGGAACCTGGTCGGAGAAGGATGGTGAGATCTGGAAGATCGAGAAATCGGGGGACGGGTACACCGTCGATTCCGCGGACGGGGCGAAATACGCGGTCCACTTGCTGCGCTTGAAGGAATACGAATTCGTGGACGTGGCCTCCAAGTCCGATCCGGAGGTCGGCGTTGCGGGCCACTTGTTCGCCAAGATCCGCATGGAGGGCGACGAACTATACGTTTCCCCGATCGACGAGACCTGGCTGAAACACATGGTGGAAGTGGGCCAGGCGCCGCAATCCACCATGGGCGAGGGACAGCAGATCGTCCTGACGGCCCCCACCAGCGAGTTGCAGAAGTTCGTCCTGCTGCATGCGGCCGATCCGGACGCCTGGGAAGACGACAATGACGCATTGCATCGCGTCCATTAGCGGGTATAATTGCGGATATGGCAAAAAGCAGGGATAAAGGCAACAAAGAAGTCAAGAAGCCCAAGAAGAAGAAGTAGACGAAGGGGCGCCGGGCACTCCAGCGCGGCGCCCACTGCCCGACAGCCATAACCCACAGCCCAGAGGAGTTCCATGCGTACAGAATGGATAGCCGAACGCCAGAACGACGCAGTCCGCACGCAGATGTACTATGCGCGGCGCTGCGTCGTTACCGGTGAGATGCAGCACGTCGCGCGGCGCGAAAGCCTGGCGCCCGAATTCATCCGCTCCGAAGTGGCGCGCGGCCGTATGATCATCCCCGCCAACATCCGCCACGCCAACCTGGAGCCCATGTGCATCGGCGTCGGATCCACGTGCAAAATCAACTCCAACATCGGCAACTCCGCGGTTACTTCGAACATCGAGGAAGAGCTGGAGAAGCTGCGCTACTCGGTCAAATACGGCGCCGATACGGTGATGGATCTTTCCACCGGCGGCGACATCCCGCGCATCCGCCAGGCCATCATCGACGCATCGCCGGTGCCCATCGGCACCGTGCCGATTTACGAAGCGCTCTCGCGTGTGCGCCGCCTGGAAGACCTGAGCGCCTCGTTGATGCTTGAAGTGATCCACGAGCAGGCCGAGCAGGGCGTGGACTACATGACCATACACGCCGGCGTGCTGGTGCAGCACATCCCGCTGGCCGCGCGCCGCGTCACCGGCATCGTCAGCCGCGGCGGCTCCATCCTGGCCGAGTGGATGGTGAAGAACCATCGCCAGAACATGCTGTACGAGAGCTTCGCCGAGATCTGCAAGATTTTCCAGAAGTATGACGTCAGCTTCTCGCTGGGCGACGGCTTGCGCCCCGGATCGGTGGCCGACGCCAGCGACGCCGCGCAGTTCGCCGAGCTGAAGACGCTGGGCGAGCTGACCAAACGCGCCTGGGAATACGACGTGCAGGTGATGATCGAAGGTCCCGGCCACATCCCCATGGACCAGATCCAGATGCAGGTGGAGAAGGAAAAGGAGATGTGCTACGAGGCGCCCTTCTACACGCTGGGGCCGCTGGTAACGGACTTCGCGCCGGGCTACGACCACATCACTTCGGCGATCGGCGCGGCCATGATCGGCTGGTACGGCGCGTCGATGCTGTGCTACGTCACGCCCAAGGAGCACCTGGGCCTGCCCAACCGCGAGGACGTGAAGGCCGGCATCATCGCGTATAAAATCGCCGCGCACGCCGCCGACATCGCACGCCACCGTCCCGGCGCCCGCGACCGCGACGACGAATTGTCGCGCGCGCGCTACCGCTTCGACTGGAACCGCCAGTTCGAGCTGTCGCTCGACCCTGAGACGGCGCGCTCCATGCACGATGAGACGCTGCCGGACGAAGGCTTCAAGGACGCGCACTTCTGTTCCATGTGCGGGCCGAAGTTCTGCTCGATGAATATCTCGGCAAAGGTGGAGGAGTTTACGGCGGAAGAGGCGGACGCGGTGCTGAGCGATAACCTGGTGAATATCTCGGGCAACGACTGACCCTGGAGGGCGGGCTTTAGCCCGCGCGGGGCTTGAGCCCCGCTCCACCGCAGGCAATATGAAAAAGGGGCCCCAACAGGCAGAGAATGACGACTTGCGGGCCGAATACGATCTCGCCAAGCTGGGACCAGGAGTTCGCGGCAAGTACCATCGGCAGGCGACGGCCGGAACCAGCGTCGTGCTTACAGAGCCAGACTTGACGGAAGTGGACTCGGACAGCGTCCATGAATCCGCGCACGTGAATTGAGCCAGCCCAACCGCTATACTCGCAGGTATGGAACTAAACTTGACACCGGAGACGCAGGCCAGGTTGAACGAATTAGCCCTGCGTACCCATCGGGGCACGGACGAACTGTTGGCTGAGGCGGTAGACCACCTTGTAGCCTACAACGAATGGCTCGGACGCAAAGTCGGGGATAGTATGGCAGCCGCCGACCGGGGCGAAACGGTGCCCGACGACGACGTGCACGCGTGGCTCCAACAAAGGGAATGCGCCTGAAAACATGCGCGTTGAGTGGTCGCAGCACGCGGTTGCGGACCTGAGGCGAATCTCCGAATACATCGGGCAGGACCGAAGTTTGGAGGTCGCCAACAGGATTTCGCGGGTCATCTACGACGCCATCCAGAGCTTGCAGACCATGCTGTACCAGGGCGCCCTGGACGCGTCGAAAACACCCGCGAAATCCTGGTCCAGACGCTTCCCTACATCGTTGTGTACCGGGTGTTCGAAAAGCGATTGCTGATTCTCAACATCGTTCACGGAGCCCAAAGATGGCCCAATTAAGGCTGGGCGGAAGTCGACTGGCGATAACGCCAGAGCCGCCTGCGGCAAGCTCCGTGCGAAAGACGCTCCGCTGCGATTCGGATGCTGGTAGGCCCGCCCGCCTCCCCGCTACTGTTGTTCCTTCAACTCGCCCTTCATGTGCTTCAGCCCGGCTTTCAAATCGTCAGTGGCTTCCGCCAGCCCCGTCGTGTCGTAGATGACATGCGGGGTAAAGAAGGCGATCAACTCCGTCCGGCTGGTATTTCTCGACTTGGACCCGAAAGCCGCACCCAGCACCGGAATCCGCTGCAGGAAGGGAATTCCAGTGGACGAATCCGTAGAGGTCTCCTGGATTATTCCGCCGATGGCGATGGTGTCGCCGTCCTGCACCGTGATCTGCGTCTGGAAGCTGCGATTGGAGAACGAGTCCGACTGAATGCCGGTGCTGCTTGGCGGAACCGCGCCGCTCACCTGCTGATTGATGAGCATGGTAACGATACCGCTGGAGTTGACGCGCGCACTGACCATCAGGGTCACGCCCGTGCTGACATTGGAGATATTGTTGGCGAACAGGGTATTGCCCCCGGATTGCACTCCCGAGGCCACCGAGGAACTCAGCGTGGGCACGCTGGTCCCTACGTTCATCACCGCAGGGATGCTGTCGGTGGCGATCAGCGACGGCTCGTTGATGGTTCTGGCTTTGCCGGTACTCTCGAGCGCCGTCAGCGCCGCCAGCAATTCGCGGCTGTGCCCCACCAGAAAGCCACCCGTCAAATTCAGCCCGGAACTCAGAGCCGTCCCGATAAAACCGCCGGCTTGACCCGCCGCGCTGGTACCGCTGGGGAGCGCCGCGCCCTTGGCTTGCAGGTAGGAATTCACGCCGTACTGGAGGCTGCCGGTCAAGTCCACTTCGATGATCTTGGCCTCCACCAGAATCTGCCGCGGAGGCACATCCAACTGCAGCAGCAGCCGCGAAATCTGCTCCCATTCCTCGGGGGTCGACTGCACCAGCAGCGTGTTGTCGAATGGATTCGGAATGATGCGCGGGCCCTTGACATTGGAAACTCCCGCGCCGGTAGCGCCCAGATACGTGCCAGTCTGGTCGGCCGATGCTCCCGCCGTCGCGCCTGCCACGGTTCCTGTCTGCGCCCCGGAGGCGCCCCCCATCATGCTCGCCAAGGGGCTCATGCCGCCCTGGGATCCACCGAAGCCGCCATAGCCTGCACCGCCCATGCCGCCGTAACCGCCCATGCCCCCATCACCACCGCCGCCGTAACCGCCCATGCCCCCGTAACCACCGCCGCCATAACCGCCCCCGCCCATGCCGCCAACGCCCGGGGACATATTGTTCATCATGCCGCTCATCATGTTGTTATTCATCTGGCTCAGCGCCATCAGAGCCATCGGGTTGCCGCTATACAGCGCCATGATGGCCACCGCCACCGTTTCGGCGTGGCCGTACTTGAGGCGGTAGACGTAATTATCCACCGAGCCCGCCGGCGATTTTACCGGAATGTCCAACTTCTTCAGCCACTGCCCCACCTGGTCGAAGACTCCCGGATTGGGCGCCACGCCCACGATGGTGTTGATGCGATCGATGGGCACGAACTTCACCGCAGTGGCCTTGTCGGAGAGCGAGACTGCTTTGAAAATCGACTCCAGTTGCTTCACCAGATCCGTGGGCCGGCCGTTGGAGACCTCGAAAAGGTGTACTCGCTGGCTGACGAAAGAGTCGCTGTCGAATAGCGCCAGCAGATCCATGGTGCGCTTCATGTTGCGGTTGTTGTCCTGCAGGATCAGCAGATTGGCCGGGTCATAGGTGGCCGCCGCGGCGCCCTCGCCCAGGAACGGCTGGATCAGCTTCAGGATCTCGCCGGCAGTGGCGTACTTCAGGAAAACCAGGTTCAGCGCCATGCGCTCATCGTCGGGAAAGTCTTTCCCGTTGACGGCGGGAGGGAGCGGCGCCTGCGCCACGTTCCCCACCGGCATCACCCGGTAGAGTTCGCCGACTTTGACCAGCGCCGCGCCGTTCACCCGCAGGATGGTTTCGAGCAAAGGCATCAGGTCGGTGGGCTTCACTTCGCCGTAAGTGTGGATAGTGACGCTGCCCCCCTTGAAGCGCGGATCCAGCAGGTAATTGATTTTCAACCGGCGCGCCACGATGTCGATCAGCTCCGCCAGCGACACGTTCTCCAGCATGAAGCCGCCGGTGTCGGTCGCGCTGGATTTGCGCGGGCCGGTTTGCGGGGTGGTGGACGGCGTGGCGGGAGTGGCCGCCGCCGGTTGGGGCTGCGCCGGAGGAGCGGGGGCCGGCGGCGCGCCTTGCTGTGCCGAGGCTACCCACATGCCGCACCAAGCCGCCAGTATCGCTGCCATTATGAGTCTGCCGGATCTCACTGCTTACTCCTTTTCCGTAGTGCGGCTGGCCGCGCTGTTCTTCCGCTGCAGATCCCAGATCTTGCGTTCTTCCTCGTTCAGCTCGGTCTTTTTGCGTACCCAGGTGCGCTTCCCGAAAGGAGTTGTCTGCTCGAAGCGGATGGAGTCGCCTTTTTCCACGGCGGTTGCCGGCATGTCCACCGAGCTACGCTTTTCCACGGCGCTGCGCTCGGTATCGACGGAATCCGCGGCCCACCGCTTCACGCCGAAAGGCGTCCGGCGATAGGTCCAAACCTTGCCGTCCTTATCCGTCCAACGGTAGATTCCGGGTGTGGTTTCGACGGCGTCCTTCGGAATGGTCAAAGCCGCCGGCGCCTTCCCGGTCTGTCTGGCCGCCGGGGGCGGCGAGGTCTTGGTGGTTCCTTGGGCCGCGAGGGCGCCCGAAAGAATGCACATGCACACTAGAATTCTCATTTGCGATGACTCCTTTTCGCGACCACTTCCGGAGCAGGTGGTCTTATTTACTTGGCACTCTCCCAAAAACACTTCGGACCGAACGGGGTGGACCGGATCACTTTGACCATGCCATCGGCAACGGTTCCGGCCGGCGACGAATCGCCCGCCTGGCAAGCCCGGACGCCCCTGGTGAGGTCCCCGCCCGGCTCGGCTGGCGCGGGCGTCACTGGCCGCGGAGGAGCGGCAGCCGCCGCCGCCGCGGCAGCCACCGGGCCAGGCGCCGGCGGCGCGGTCGTGCCCCGATCCAGGATCTCGTCCACTTTCTTCGTGATGGTCTGGCCTTGCCACTCCAGCACCAGCTCTTCATTGTTCACCGCCACCAGCGTGAACTCCCCCACCTTGTCGCCCGGCTGGTAATCGCGATGCGGCCCCTTGGGCCCTACGCTCATGATGGCCATGGGACCGTCGCCCAGATTCACCACGCCGTGGAACAACGGCAGGGCCGGCATCGGAACGACCTTCGGCGCGGGTGGCGGTTCGACCACCACCACGGGATTGCGGTCCTTGGAGAACAACATTTTTTGCGCGATGTCGTTGTACCCGGCTGCCTTCACCGGTTCGGTGGCGGCCGGCGCGGGCATGCGTGGCGGCGGCACGGGCAGGATGCGTTTCTCGAGCACGGCCTGCTCGCTCGCATGCGCTTCCACCCATTCGCGGCGCAGATGCACCGCCCCCGCCGTCGCAAGCGCCAGCAGCGCCAGGTTCGCCAGTAACAATTTGCGCTTCACAGCGAGGCCTGCCCTTTCTTCTCCGGCACCAGCTTGCGCGGCACCACGCCCGACAGCCCCAGCCGCACCACCACGGTCTTCTCCTTGGGGTTGCCGAGAGCCACGCGAATGTCGCTGGTGGCGATCAACTCGGGGCGGTTGGCTAAGTCGGTCATGAAATTCACGAATTGCTCGATGCGGCAAGTAAAAGAAACCGCCACCACCACTTCGCCGTAATCGTCGGCCAGCGGGCGCACTTTCATCTCCTCGGCGCCGCGCACGTCGATGCCTTCGTCCTTGCCCACCCGGCGGATGATTTCGAGTAACTGCGCCTGCGCCTGCGCCGCGGTGTCGGCCAGAATCATGCCTTTCTCGCGGGTGGCCAATTCGGCGGCAACCTGCTTGGCGATCTTTTCTTTTCCCGGCACGGTGGCCCCCGTCTCGCGCAACTTCGCCAGACGTTTCTCGGCCAGCGGGACGGAATCGAACGCGGCCACCACCTCGGGCCGCTTATCCGTCATGATCCCAAAGCGCAGCACCAGGACCAGGAGCACCCCTGCCGCCAGAATCAGTATGGTGCGGCGGTCCAGCGTACCGGTGGTCACTTGCCGGGCCTCCGCTGGGTACGCAGCCGGAAGGTCTCCGAGTTTTGCACCCTGCTGATGCCGTTGAATTCGGAGTTGTGAAACAGCGGCGAGGCGTCCAACACTTTCAGCAGCGGGGCGGCCTGTTCGGCTTCGCCGATGATGGTGGCCCCATCGCGCGACAACTCCATGGAACTGACCCACGCCGGCATCGGAAACAGCCGGCTGAGTTCATTGATGGCATCCAGATCCGAACGCGTGCGGGCGCGGAATTCATCCATCAGCCGGGATCGCGCGCGGGTGTGATCGATCTGGCGGTCGAGAGCCGCGGCCCGTGCCGCGAGCGGCCGCAGATGCGCGATTTCGGCGTTCAGCTCCTTCAAGTATTGGCGCTCTTCGTAATCCGGCCAAGCCAGGGTGGCGGCCAATACGATCAGCAGCGCGGCCGCCACTACGGCGGTGGGAATAAAGATGCCGCGGGAAGCCGACGCGCGCCGCTCGGGCGGCAACAAGTTCGCCGCCGGCGCGAGACGGGGGCAGGCGTTCGCGAGCGCCGCGGCGTAAGGCAGCGCATTGCGCGCCAGATCGTTTTCCACCGGGTTCACGCGCGGCGCCGGCAGCAGGCTTTCCAGAGCGATCGCCGCCGTTTCGGGCGCAAGCCGCAATTCGGCGGCAGCCGTGGCCGCGGCTTTCTCGGGCGGCAAGTCGAACTCGGCCGAAAAAACCGGGCGCGCCTGGCTTTCGCCATAGACCTCCACGCCCGGTCCCGCGGCTTGGCCCAGCGCCACGAAATCGCGCGGCGGTCGAGCGCCCAACCGGATCGCGCCGTGAATCGCGGCCGCCGCAAAGGTGAAGGAACCGGTGGCGATGCCGGCCTCGGTGAAGAGCTCCAGATAGCGGTCCACGATCTCGCGCCGCACGATGCCTACCAGGACGCTGCCTTCGCCCAGCGCGGTCCAGCCGAACAGCACTTCCTGGTCGCCGTATGGGTTGATGCCATCCAACTGGAAGGCGATGGCCGCCTCCAGATCCTTGGTCTCCACGCCGCGGAGGGCGATCTGCCGCACCACGACCTCCGGCCTGGGCAGCAACACGGTGGCGCTCAGATGCGGCGTGCCCAACCTACCCAGCAAGGCGCTGTACTCCGCGCCCCATTGCGCCGCGGGGCGCTCGCGAAAGTGCGGAATGGTGGTGCGCGCCAGCACCTCTACTCCAGTGGGGCGCACGCGCGCCACGGCAATCTCCAGGTCCGGTCCGGCGATCTGGATGCCCGCACCCGTGCCAAATGCCATCAGCCGCCGGAGTTGAGAATAATTCCCCAAATCCTTCAGACGCAGGGGGAAAGGGAAAAGACGAAGGCAGCGGCCTGCCGGCCTGCCGCCGTGGCGCGAACGCGACCCGAGCCTTTCTTATCTGATCGGCGGCCAGATGTGCTTTTTTCCGGCCCAACGCGAGAACCAAAACCCATTATTGGCCGCCGATGAACGCAGATGAACGCGGATAGAACTTTTCCGAGTCACACCACGCTCGCCCCCTGTCAAGTCATTTAATGATGTAACCCAAACCGCTCTCGGTTGGGTCAACTAAAAATGTAACCCGAGGGCAAGGTAAGCGCCTCGACAACGTGTACTGCTCAAGCCCGACCAGCGGGAGGGAGACCGGTGCCTCGATCAACCTCTCATGGGAAGGTTTTGTAAGCCTCCCGACCATCCGTAGTGTCTCAGGGCCGACCATCGGGAGGCGTCCCACCCTCCCTATCCACCTTTCATAGGAAGGTTTTTGTGCATCTCAACTACCGGCACTGTGCGCGTCTTGGGCACTGGCTGCGGATCTGGCCGCCGGATAGCTGCGCCTGCCGATGCGAATGTCCGGACCCCGGTACGAGGGCTTGCCCAGGCCCTCCGGTTTGCCGCTGCTGGTCTTCTCGAGTTTGGCGCGCAGTTCCGTCAGGCGCCGGTATAGCTCAGCCGGGTTCAAGCCTTCGTAGATGGCCTTCAACTCCGCCTTCGTTTTCCGGCCCACTTCGCGCGACGCCATCACGCGTCGATACGGTGTGCGGGGCTTGTCATAGACCCGTTTGATGCGACCCTCCACGCGCTCCTTGCTCCGCAACCGGATGGTGGGCAGCAGGAAGCTCTTGTACAGCCGCAGCACCGCGTAGATCTCGTTCAACAGCCGCAATTCGCCGGTGGTGTCGAAGCGACGATAGCCCACCACTTTGCGCACATGCGTCCAGTCCTTCTGCTCCACCCACGCGTTGTCGTTCTTCTTGTATGGCCGCGATCGCGACATGCGTATCTTCTGCCCCTGACACCAGTCCCACAGCAGATCGTTGATCATGGCCGAATCATTGTCCGGATGCAGCTCCCGGATGCGGAACGGGAAGCGTGGCTGCATCTGGCTCAACCCTTCCTTGGTGGCGTGCTGCCCGCGCGCGGCAATCGCCTGGCCCTCCCACCAGTTGGTGGCTATGTCCACCGCCGATATGGTGTGAATGTACTCCCCGGCCGTGGACCGGCCGCAGTGCTCCACGAAGTCTACCTGCAGGTTGCCGATTTCACCGGTGTCCCAATCCGCCGCCACTTTCACCGGCACCTTCTGATAGATCAGCCGCTGCACATTCGGGTTGCGATGCCGCCCTAACCGCCGTACCCGCTTCTCTCGCCGCAGCGCCCGATCAATCGTGCTGGCCGACATTCGCCCTAGTTGACCTGCGACCAGATCGCTGCATCGCAACTCACCCAGCTTCCGCAGCCGCTCCACCTCGCTCCTCAGCACCGCCTCCATCCGCTGCCCGCAGGGCTGCTCAAAGATGTCCCACACTTCTATCAACGCCGTCACCGCCGCCGCTCCATACTCGGCGCGCCGCTGACGCTTCCCCTTCTTCGGCCGTGCCGCCGGCGTTTGGTTCAGCAGCCGGATCAGGTACTTTCGGTGCAGTCCCGTCCGCTTCTGGGCCTCGTCCAATAACCGGCTCCGGTCCTTCTCATCTACTCCGCCGTACTCTTTCCGTACGTCGGCCAAATACTGTTTCCGCGAGTGCATATCCACCTTTCTTTGGTGCCATGCCTCGCCCTTGGTTTGGGTTACATTTTCATTTGACCCAGCCCGGACCCTCTGGGTAATATTTTAGACGACCCAATTCGGCCCCGAGGGCTGCTTACCGGATTTGATGTATAATCCCTCGAAGCCAGGAGTTCAGTATGGAACGTCAACCAAACCGGAGGGGAATGGACATGAAGCGTCACTCGTCGATATTCTGCGCATTAGGATTGCTGGGTTTGGCCGGTTGCTCGCAGACGCCAGCGCCCGATAGCCGCGAGGCGGATGCCCGCGCTCTGCGCGAAGGCGAGGTAGCCGCCTTTGTCAAAGACTGGGGCGGCAAGGACGCGGGCCGCATTGCCGCCCACTACACAGACGACGGAAACGTGATGGTCCCGAACTCTCCGACAATGACCGGCAAGGGCGCCATAGGCGCGGCGATGAAGGAGGCCCTGACCGATCCGAACTGGTCGCTCGCATTGCAGCCTGTCCAGGTGGAAGTCTCCAGGGGCGGCGATCTGGGCTACACGCGCGGAACCTATGTGCTCACTGCCACCGATCCTGCGAGCCGGAAGACGGCCACGGAGAAGGGCCGGTTTGTAACTATCTTTCGCAGGGAAGCGGACGGACAGTGGAAGGCCGTACAGCATATCAGCAACGCCGAAGCCCCGGCGGCGGCGAGCAGCTAGTGTGTCCGGGTGGTGTGGGGCAGGCCATCGTTTTTCGTGGCCTGCCGAGTTCGAGCACGGTGCGCAGCTGCCCCTAGCGGCTCCGCCCGGATGCCAGACGCACGTTGTCGTACCAACGCAGGACTGAGAGAGCGCGCAGTGTATTCCAGCGGCTTGCCCTGCCGACGCCGGTTTCCATCTCCAATGGAATATGTTCGGGATGAAGGAGGTTGAGCGGCCAGCGCCCGTTCTGGTGGCGGCGCTCAACAACGACTTCAATGGCGTCACTCATGCGGCTGTCGGGTTTGATTCCGGCATTCCGCAGATAATCGAGTCCGCGCAAGACGTCGTAGTGCCAAAACGCCGGGAACGAGAAACGGAGCCAGCGTTTGTCGATGACTTCGCCGGTTCGAAGCGAGCGGAACATGCGGCGCTCGAGCAGATAGTTCTCGGCCCTCTTGCGGGCCTTCGTGACGGCCACCGATTTGCGCCCTGCCCGTTCGTATTCGAGGAGTCCTTCGAGCACGCAGATGGTGGTATGGAACGAAGAGCGCCGGCTTGGGGGTGCTTCGCAGTTCCAGCCGCCATCTGCGAGCTGCTCGCCCAGGAGTCGATTGGCCAGTGCGTCTTTCGGTTCTTTGAAATACGAACCGATGCCGAGAATTCTGCCGTTGATGCAGGGCTCCGTTTCGCCGTGAAGGAAAGGCCGGTTGTTAAGCCGCTTAAACACCAGCCGTTGGTCGACGCGGTCGATCATTTTGCGAGCCGGCTTGCTGACGGGGTCGAGACCGAGGTCCTTCAGGACGACGAGAGCGTAGAGGGTAATGAGCAAGGCTCGGTCCT
>Ga0181535_10004785_pt1 | contig 14841 bp, 11 predicted proteins | sample PEATcosm2014_Bin_44_FD_119774 | JGI IMG/M metagenome (GOLD analysis project Ga0181535, IMG submission 119774) | Peatland microbial communities from MTU Mesocosm Facility, Houghton, MI, USA - PEATcosm2014_Bin17_30_metaG | ecosystem: Environmental > Terrestrial > Soil > Wetlands > Peat | place... | reverse complement strand
GCCTGCACGTCTTGGGCGGCCGAATCGACGGTGCGGCTGCGGTCGAATTGGAGCGTGATCGAGGTGAATCCCGTGCCGCTGCTCGAAGTCATCTGACTCAAGCCCGGGATCTGGCCGAATTGCCGTTCGAGTTGGGTAGCGACGGAGGACGCCATCGTTTGCGCGTCCGCCCCGGGCATCTGGGCCGTCACCTGGATCGTCGGTGTATCGATGTTGGGCAGAGCGGCAACGGGAAGCAGCACGTAGCTGACGATCCCCAGCGCCACGACCGCGACCATCATGAGCGCGGTTGCGACCGGCCTCGTGATGAATCCGCTGGAGAGGTTCACGGCAGCATCCCGGCGCTCGCCGTCGTCGGGTTCGAAGCGCCTGATGGCGGCACTGAGACGACGAGGGCACCGGGCGTCAGCCGGTACTGACCCTGCACGACGACGATCTCGCCCGCTTGGAGCCCCTTCGAGATCAGCGCGACCGCATGCAGGCGCTGCGCGACCTCGACGGCCCGGACCGAAACCCTTTTGTCGGCGCCGACCACATAGACGAATTGCCCGTTGTTGTTCTGCTGCAGCGCGTTGGTTGGGACCGTCAGCGCGTTCTTGACGACCGAGGTCGTGAGGTCGACATTGACGAACGTGCCGGGCCATAGCTGACGCTGATCGTTCGGAAAGATCGCCTTGAGCTGAACGGTTCCGGAAGTCGACGCCGCCTGATTGTTGATCGCCAGCAGGGCGCCGACATCGAGTTCTTTCGCACCGCCTTGATCATAGACAGTAGCCTTAACAGGTCCGCGCGCCATGGCCTCCTGGACCGCAGCAATGTTGGAGTTCGGCAGCGTGAACACGACGCTGATCGGCTGCACCTGCGTCAGAATCACGATGCCAGTCGTGTTGCTTGGTTGGATCAAGTTGCCGATTTGGATCTGCAAAAGGCCGGTCACGCCATCAAAGGGCGCCCGCAAGGCCGTGTAGTCCAAATTCGTCTGGTCAGTATTGATCACCCCCTGATCGGTCTTCATGGCTGCCGCGTCCTGTGCAACCAGAAACTGCTGGTCGGCAACTTGCATCAGGGCGATCGAATTCTCGGTCCCAAGCTTTTGATAGCGCGCGAGATCCGATTCCGCCTGGGCGTGCAGAGCGGTGTCCTTGGCCAATTGTCCTTGCGCCTGCTCTAGGGCCGCCTGGTAGAGACGCGGATCGACCTTGGCGAGGACGTCGCCTTTCTTGACCGTCTGGCCTTCGGTAAAATTGACCTCCTCGAGCACCCCGGTCACCTGGCTCTGGATCGACGCCATATTCAGCGCCGCAACGGTTCCAAGGCCAGAAAGCACGATTGGCGCGTCGAGCTGCTGTACCTGCGCAGTGACGACCGGGACTGGCGAGGCGGGCGCCGCCGGCAGTTGGTCGCGATCCCGCCGCGAATATAAGACGATTCCTCCCGTCACAAGCGCGACGGCAGCGGCGGTCAGTACAAATTTTGTCCAACCGCGACGCATCATCTAGCTCCATGTGCCGAACCTGGCTCAGAAGTCCAACGCGGGGTGGCCAGGACCCAAAGCCATTTTCGGCCCTCCTCGCGGCCCGGATTGGACAGTCGACGCCGCGGTCGATCAATCTGCGCCGGTAACATTCATGCGGGCGCAGCGGCTTGGCCAGCCATCGGCCTCACAACGACTGGAATCGACTTTGCGGACGGCGTCTTGCTCTTCTTGTCGTGATAACTCAGCGGCAGCAGGCCATTCGTCTCCGGATAATATGCGGCGATCGAGCCTCGCGGAATGTTGTAGGGCCGCACCTTGAAGCCGCTCGCGGTTCGGCGCACGTCGCCGCCCTCTGTCACCGATTCCATTTCGACGAGCGAATCCGGCTCGATCTGACGCGCTGCCATGTCGTCTGCGTTCATAAAGACGACCATTCTGCCGCCAAAGACCCCGCGGTAGCGATCATCGAGGCCGTAGATCGTCGTATTGTATTGATCGTGGCTGCGGATTGTTGTGAGTTGCAGCGCCGCGGGATCTTGAAACTCGGGGTCTTCCGCCACGCCGGCGCAAACGAGGAAGTTTGCTCGTCGGGTCGTCGTGTTCCATTCCCGTCTTCGAGGCCCGTTATAGAGGTGAAAGCCGCCCGGGACGCGGATGCGAGCGTTGAAGTCGGCGAACAGTTTGGGAAACACCGCCTCGATCTTCTCGCGGATCAGGTCGTAATTGCCCTCTAACGAATCCCAATCGATCTCGCCCCGCGGCAAGGTTGCGCGCGCCATGCCGCACACGATCGACACTTCGGATTTGAGATTGGGGCTCGGTGGCGTCATGAGCCCGTTCGACGCATGCACCATCGACATGCTGTCCTCCACCGTCACGCTTTGTCGACCTGTAGCCCGCATATCGATGTCGCTTCTGGCCAGACAGGGAAGGATCAGCGCCTCTCGGCCGTGCACGACATGGCCCCGGTTGAGTTTCGTGTTGATACCGACGGTCAGCTTTAACCGCCGCATCGCGTCGTTTACAATCTTCGTGTCCGGGACTGCCGCGACGAAGTTCCCGCCAAGACCAATGAAGACCTCTGACGTCCCGTCGATTATCGCCTGAACCGTATCCACTACCGCCCGCCCATGACGCTGAGGCGGGCGGAAGCCGAAGACCTTCTCGATCTGGCCGAGCAGTTCCGCGCTAGGCTTTTCGTCAATGCCGACCGTGCGGTCGCCCTGCACATTGGAATGGCCCCGGACGGGACAGATGCCCGCGCCGGGCCTGCCAATGTTGCCGCGTAACATCAGAAGATTGGCGATTTGCTGCACGTTCTCCGTGCCGCAGCGATGCTGGGTAATTCCCATCCCAAAGCAGACGATGACGGACTTGGCTTGCATATAGATGTGAGCCACGCGTTCAATCTGGGCGCGCGGCAAGCCCGATACGCGCAAGATGTCATCCCATGACGTGCTGAGCAGGTCCTCGCGCAGCGCTTCGAAGCCCGTCGTATGCTGCTCAATGAATGGGAGGTCGAGCACCGCTTCTCCGCCCGATCGAACGGCGGCTTCATGCGCCTCGAGGACAAGCTTCATCACCCCCTTCAGCGCCGCAACATCGCCTCCGACACGAACCTGGCAATATTCACTGGCGATCCGGGTCGAGCTGAACGTCAGCATCTCGATCGGGTCCTGCGGCGCGGCGAAGCGCTCGAGTGCGCGTTCGCGCAACGGGTTCATCGCCACGATCGGAACACCGCGCCTCGACGCCTCGCGCAGTGGAGTCATCATTCTGGGGCTATTTGTGCCGGGATTCTGCCCGATCACGAAGATCGCGTCCGTCTTGTCGAAATCCTCGAGCAGAACGGTGCCTTTGCCAATGCCGATGCTCTCCGGCAGGCCGACGCTGGTCGCCTCGTGACACATGTTGGAACAGTCGGGAAAGTTGTTCGTGCCAAAGCGCCGCACGAAAATCTGGTAGAGGAATGCGGCTTCATTGGAAGCGCGGCCCGACGTGTAGAAGTCCGCCCTGTCGGGGCTCTCGAGTGCGCGAAGATGCGTCCCAATCAGGGCGAAGGCGTCGTCCCAGCTGATGGGCTCGTAGTGATCCGTCACGCCGTTGTAACGCATCGGATCGGTCAGGCGTCCCTGCTCCTCGAGCCAGTAATCACTCTGTCGTTCCAATTCGCTTACGGCATAGGCCGCGAAGAACTCCGGCGTCACCCTTCGCTTCGTGAGTTCGAAGGAGACGGCTTTGGCGCCATTCTCGCAGAACTCAAACGAGCTGGTATGCTTCGGATCCGGCCAGGCGCATCCCGGACAGTCAAAGCCCTCCGGCTGGTTCATAGACAGCAGCGCCTCGGAGCCCTTCAGCATAATGCTCTGCTCGCGCAGCGCTTTCGCAACGGCGCGGAGCGCGCCCCAGCCTCCAGCGGGGCTTTCATAGGGCTCGAACACAGGGCCTGCTTCTGGTTCATTCACCTGGACGCCTGCCTTGCCGGCAGAAGACAACGGAGGTTGATCTGACACCGCGGGTAACTCCTGACGGCCTGACGCCGAATGAGCCCAGATTTTTAGGCGCGCTGTTGTTGCCTCTATCCCCAATGTGTAGACGGTGACGATGTCCCACCGCCAACGCGACCAATCATTACGGAGCGGACTCGATACTCCTCGCGGAAGACGAAAATAACCCCTATCAGCCGGCGCCTCAACAACCGCTGCAGATGCTGTTATCGATGTGGTTGTTCTCCTGCTCGATGTAGCGGTCCAACGGCGTCTCGCCCGACGACTGCGGAACGTCGGGCCGCGGGACAGTCTCGCCGGTCGACGTCAGATAATCCTGATTGAGCAAATGCCCCGCCGCAGGCTTGCCGAGTTCAGGAGCCACGTATCCGCCGTAGCTCTGGCGATTGGCCGCAGAGGCAGCTAGTGGCGCGATAAAGATGACAGTGGCGAGCCACAGTTTTGTCATTCTATCCACCTGCGTCTTCGCCGCCGAACGACGTCTTCGTCATCGGAGCGGCGGATGGGAACAGGGCACAGTTCAGGATCAGGGAACGGAGACCATTCCCGCGCCGCCTCTCGGTTCCGGAGCCAGGCGCTGATTTTCTGGGAGATCCTTTTGAGGGTGCTCATTTTGAGTCCTTTTGCAGCGCCCCAAGGCGGCGGATTGGCCGCAAGCCATTCGTGACAGGCTCGCACGGCGGCGCGGCGTGCTCGGCAAAGGTCTCCGCGAAGGCTTGCTCGAGCAGGGCTTCATTGCCCGTGGTCCAGAACTCAAAAGAGGCCCGGACGGCCTTCGCTCTCGTATTTTCGCGGATGCTATCGGCAGAGAGAGCGGGCGTACCAGGCGGGAATCTATCTGGCATGGCAGCGCTCCTGACCAAGGTCCTTCGTCCTGAGCGTCACGTCGTCGAGCATTTCGCCCTCCATCGACGCGCATTCCGGTCGACTTATGCGGCCAGCTGAACAGGCGGGGCCATGAATTCCGGACCCACGGCGTTCACGATCGTTTCTGAAACGATCCGATCGATCTCGGCCATGGCGGACGCGTCAATATGCCAGCCCGAGAGGCCGGAGATCGGGGCGAGTTGGTCAGGCCTGCGCGCGCCCCAGAGCGCGATCGTCGAGTTATGCCGGTCGAGGACCCAACGCAAAGCCAGATGGATGACGCGTCTTCCGTAATTGGCTTGGGCGAACCGATCGAGCCTCTCGACCGCTCGAAGGTATTGCTCAAATCGAGGCGCGCGGAACTTTGGGTCGACCCTTCGCAGGTCGTCGCCCTCAAACTTCGTTTGTGCTGTCATGCGGCCTGAGAGGAGACCCCTGCACAACGACCCGTAGGCGAGCGTGGCAATGCTCTTGTCGCAACAGTATGGGAGGACGTCCTCTTCGATCGCGCGCTCAAACAGGTTGTAGGGGGACTGCACCGTTTGCACCGGCGCCACCTTGCGGAAGGTTTCGATCTGCGCCGGACTGAAATTGCTGACACCGATGAACCGGATCTTGCCGCCGCGTTGCAATTCCGCCATCGCCCTCGCCGTCTCCTCGATCGGCACGGTGGGATCGGGCCAATGCACCTGGTAGACGTCGATGACGTCGGTGCGAAGACGTCTCAGAGAATCGTCAACTTCTTTATGAATGCGTCGCTTGCTGGCGTCGCGGAACGGCTGGCCATCCCTCCAGTCAAGGCCGACCTTGGTGGCGATGACCACGTGCTGACGCCGTCCGCCCTCAGCCAGCGCCTTGCCCACGATCTCCTCCGAGCGGCCGAAGCCGTAGGCCGGCGCGGTATCGATCAGAGTGACACCACGATCGACCGCCTCGTGGATGACGGCGATCGCCGCCGTTTCGTCCGTTCCGCCCCACATCCATCCGCCGATCGCCCACGTGCCGAGGCCGATGCGGGACACTTTGAAGGGTGTGACGAGGTGTTCGATCTCGGCGCTGTCGTGCTTGATCTCCGAGGTCGCGATATCCGGAAGTGCAGCCGTGTCCGTCATGATCTTTCCTTCAATCTGGCGATGTCACGATATCGGTCAGAATAAAGCCCTCCGTGGCGGCCCGGCCATTCCCCTTGGGTTCTGGCAGGCAGCGCGTAGGTCTGTGGCAACCAAACCTAAGGTTTGAAGTCGTCAGACCAACGTTTAGGATTGCGACGGATGGTTCGATTGTACGCGCATGACGTCGGCGCGGTGGATTTCATTGACCGAGCGGCGAAGGCGACCTTCGCCGCCTCATCATTGGGCAAAGCGAAGCGCATTGCGGAGCATCGACGCGCTCTATTCAAGTTCCAGCTGCGAGATCTGAAAGACGTGCCAGCCGCTCTAACCGGCAATCGCCGTCGCCCCTGGCCCAGTGCGCGAAGCACACGTCATTTTGATGCGGTGTGGCGGGCAACGGCGATATCGCTTCGGGCGGGTCGGCGGAAGCTCCTCTGGTGTGGGAGGAAAACTAACAAGACGTTCGGGTCGCCGATTTCTCCGGCTTTCTCAGGTCGAGCGCTTCAGCTGCCCTGACAAGGTCCGCCAAGGATCGCACGGTCATCTTCCTCATAATGTGACCGCGGTGAATCTTGACGGTGATTTCACTCAGCCCGAGTTCTCCCGCCACCTGTTTGTTCATGAGCCCAGCCGTCACAAGCACCATGATCTCCCGTTCACGCGGCGTAAGCGATTCGAAACGCTCGCGCAGTTCGGCAAGCGCCTTGTCGCTATCCCGTCGCTTGCGATCCCGTTCGATCGCCTGCGCGACGGCATCGAGCATGTCCTGATCGCGAAACGGCTTCGTAAGGAAGTCGACGGCTCCTCCTTTCATCGCCCTGACGGACATTGGAATGTCTCCATGGCCCGTCATCATGATGATGGGGACATGAATGTTTAAGTTGGCCATCTGGGCCTGGAAGTCGAGGCCGCTCACTCCGGGCAGTCTGATGTCGAGCACGAGGCAGCAGGCAAAATCCGGAAACTTGTGCAGCAATAGCTCCGCCACCGAGGAGAACAATCTTGATTCAAGGTCGACTGAGCGAAACAAGCGGCCCAGCGCCTCGCGGAGCGAGGGGTCGTCATCAACGACGAGGACGACCGGCGTCTGAATGTGCGCATCAGCCTGTTTGGATGGCCTTCGCTGCGTCACGAGAATTCCCTCCTGAGCGAAGACATGGCCGATCGAACTCTCGCGCAACCCTTGCGTCCGAGGAGGCGCCGAGGTCCACCTTGGCTTCGACGATTGATCGGCGAATGACCGTCCTCCTCCCCGATCGGATCGCTGCTGCGAACGACATTGAACTTTGCCCAAGGCGAACCCGCTGGCAACAGCTTCTTTTTTCGAAAGCGTCACGGACCAACGACTATGCGAGCCGCTGTTTCGTCGCCGCTCGCGGCTATTCGTTGGCCCTCAACGTCACTTCGATCAAACTTTCCTATAACAGCGTCGACCACTAAGGGATCATACGAAGGTTTGCTTTCAAGATGCGAACGGATGCTCCATATAACTATTCCATAGAGCTGATTATGCGGCCGGCTTGGGCGTCGGCACTGGGCGTCGAAATGGGCAAGATCACGTCTGGCGCGCCACGCGCCTGTCGCCTGGCCCCATTCCGCCAGCCTGAAGTGGCGGCGACTTCGTTCCGCCGCAACGCGGCGATACTTGGTCCAAGGCGGCGCTCTACGGCCCACTCTGTGACCGGAACCGTGAGCCGCTGGGCTTGCGGCGACTCCCAAGCACAACTAAGATTTTTCGTTGCGATCACTACCTTGCGCACGCGCCGCGTCGAGCCGCATCGACGACTTTGTTGCAGACCCGCCCGGCATCGTACACGCGAGACGAATTAAAAAGGCCGCGGCATGACGGAGTTGTCCGTACACGTGCCTGAAACTTGGTGGGAGGATGGGGAGTTCCTCCTGTCCCGGGGCGCGCCGGACGGCGAGCCATTACCGGTCCTCGCCGCCGTGCCTTTAACCGCCCCGCCGTCGCTTGCAGCCATTGCGCGCTTGCAACACGCTTTCAAGCTGCGGAGCGAGCTCGACCCCGCTTGGGCGGCTCGGCCGCTGAGGCTCGTCACCGACAACGGTCGGCTTACGCTATTGAGCGAGGATCCCGGGGGAGAGCCCCTGCTGAGGCTCTTGGGGCGGCCTTGGGAGATCACTTCGTTTTTGCGCTTTGCCATTGGCCTGGCGGCTGCGCTGGCGAGACTCCATGGGCGAGGCCTGATCCACAAAGATATCAAGCCAGCCAATATCCTCGTCAACGACGCGACCTGGGCGGTCTGGTTGACGGGTTTCGGCATCGCCTCTCACCTCCCTCGCGAGCGCCAGGCGCCAGGATCGACCGAAGCCATCGCGGGAACGCTGGCTTACATGGCGCCCGAGCAGACCGGCCGCATGAACCGGTCGATTGATTCGCGTAGCGATCTCTACGCCTGCGGCATCACCCTTTACGAGACGATCACCGGATCGCTCCCGTTCTCTGCATCCGATCCGCTGGAATGGATCCATTGCCACCTAGCCCGCCCGCCGACTCCGCCAAGCGAGCGGGTGCACGGGATTCCCGGCCCCATCGAGGCCATCATCTTGAAGCTGCTCGCAAAGTCGCCAGAGGATCGGTTTCAGACCGCCGCCGGCCTCGAAGCGGATCTGCGCGCGTGCCTGGCTTCGTGGGAGACCCACAGACAAATCGACGCCTTCCCCCTCGGCACGGGCGATGTGCCGGACAGGCTGCTGATCCCGGAAAAGCTCTATGGACGCGAGGCGGAGTTAGAGGCTCTCGTTGCGGCGTTTGATCGCGTCGCCGGACGAGGAAGGGCTGAATTCATCCTGGTGTCGGGCAATGGCGGTGTCGGCAAATCCTCTGTCGTCAGCGAGTTCAGCAAGGCAGTCCCGCCCCAAGGCTTGTTCGCAGCGGGGAAATTCGATCAGTACAAACGCGACATCCCATATGCGACCCTCGCGCAGGCGTTTCAAAGTCTCGTCCGTCGCATTCTGGGCCGGGACGATACAGAGCTGAGCCGTTGGCGCAATGCTTTGCTCGAGGCGCTCGGTCCCAACGGCCAGCTCGTGGTCACTCTGATTCCCGAGCTCGCCGCCATTATCGGGGAACAGCCTCCGACCCCAGATCTGCCGCCGCAGGAGGCGCGGAACCGATTCCACATGGTTTTCCGGCGCTTCCTCAGCGCTTTCGCCCAGCCAGAGCATCCCCTCGCGCTGTTCCTGGACGATTTGCAATGGCTGGATCCTGCCACCCTCGAACTCCTTGAGCACTTGGTCGCAGAACCGGACGTGCGGCACGTCCTGCTGGTTGGCGCCTATCGCGCCAACGAACTCGACCCCTCTCATGTGCTCGTGCGGACGTTGGAGCGGATCCGCAACGCTGGGACGAGTGTCCAGGAGATCGCGCTCAAGCCTCTCGCGCCCAGCGACGTGAGACGGCTCATCGCCGACGCGTTGCGGGCGGAAGCGGGGCATGTGCGACCCCTCGCCAAGCTCGTATCTGAGAAAACCGGAGGCAATGCGTTTTTCGTTAATCAGTTTATCGCCGCGTTGGCGGAGGACGGCCTGCTTGCCTTCGACCCGGGCAGGCGCGGCTGGAAGTGGGAGATCGATCGGATCCGCGCGAGGGGCTTCACCGCCAACGTTGCAGATCTCATGGCCGTGAAGATGAACCGCCTGCCCAAGGCGACGCAAGAAGCCTTGGGATCGCTGGCCTGCCTTGGAAGCGTCGCTGCGGTCGCCACGATAGACCTCATTTCCGGATCGGAGAAGGAGGCGGTCCATGCGGCGCTCTGGCAAGCGGCCCGGGCCGGTCTCATATATCGCCCGGACGGCGCCTACGCTTTTGTCCATGACCGCGTCCAAGAGGCTGCCTATGCGCTGATCCCCGAACACGAGCGCGCCCTGACTCACCTTCAAATCGGCCGATTGCTCGCGTCGGAGACCGCGCCGGACGAGCGTGATGAAAAGATATTCGATATTGTAAATCAGTTGAACGGCGGCGCGGCGTTGATCGAAACGCCAGAGGAGCGCGTGCAGGTTGCCGAGCTCAATTTGAGGGCGGGCAAACGCGCAAAGTCGGCGGCTGCTCACTCGGCAGCCTTGCAATATTTCTCCAAAGGCTCCGGCTTGCTGCGAGAATGCGACCGAGAGCAGACGTCCCAATTGGCGTTCGACCTCGAGCTCAATTGGGCCGAGTGCGAATATTTGACGGGTCGGTTGGCCTCCGCCGAGGAACGGCTTTCCGTCTTGTCGAGACGTGCCGCAAACCTTGTTGACACAGCGGCCGTCGCTTGCCTGCGGATGACCCTCTATACCACGCTCGACCGAAGCGACCGCGCGGTAAACGTCGGTCTCGAATACCTTCGCCGGGTTGGCGTCGACTTTTCGCCTCACCCTACCGACGACGACGTCCGGCGGGAATTCGACCGGCTCTGGCGACACCTTGGCGATCGCGCCATCGGAGCGCTCGTCGATCTGCCCGTCACACGCGACCCCGACTGCATCGCGACGCTCGAGGTGCTCACGCTGACTGTGCCTGCAGCCAATTTCACCGACGAGAACCTTTTCTGCGTCGCCGTGGCGCGAATGGCCAGCCTCTCGCTGCAACACGGCAATGGCGACACGTCGTGCCATGCCTATGTTTGGCTGGGCATGATACTTCGGTCGCGCTTCGGTAATTTCGAGGCGGGCTTTCGTTTCGGCCGCCTCGGCATCGATCTGGTGGAGCGGCAGGGCCTGGACCGCTTCAAGGCGCGCATCTACTCGGACTTCGGACACCTCATCAATCCGTGGACGAAGCACTTGCGGGACGGAATTGATTGGGTGCGACGCGCGCTGATTACGGCCCAGACCAACGGCGATCTCACCTTTGCGTCGTTCGCCAGCAATTCACTGACCATGCTGCTTCTGGCCAGCGGCGAGCCGCTCGATGGCGTGCAAGGAGAGGCGGAGAACGGGCTCGAATACACGCGACGAGTGCGCTTCGGCCTGTTCGCCGACATCATGACCGGACAGCTCGGCCTCGTTCGGGCTCTGCGTGGCCTGACCTCCGATATCTCAAGTTTCGGAGACGAACAGTTCGACGAGCGCCTATTTCAGGAGCGCCTCGAAAAAGACCCGCGTTTGGCGTTTGCCGCATGTTGGTATTGGATCCGCAAGCTCCAGGCGCGCTTTCATGCCAACGACTACGCAGGCGCTATCGCGGCTGCTGATCGGGCGCAATCGCTGATGTGGAAATCACCGCCGTTCTTCGAGGCGGCTGAGTACCATTTCTATGCCGCCCTCGCGCGAGCTGCGACTCCGGACTCTTCGCCGGGCGATGCACGGGAGCCGAGCCGGGACGCGCTTTATGCTCATCACCTGCAACTTGATACGTGGGCGCGACACTGTCCTGAGAACTTCGCAAACAAGGCGGCGCTGGTGAGCGCCGAGATTGCGCGCCTCGAAGGGCGCGAGACCGACGCCATGCGTCTTTACGAGCAAGCCGTTCAATCGGCTCACGACAACGGCTTCGTCCAGAACGAGGCTCTCGCCAACGAGCTTGCGGCCAATTTCTATGCGGCGCTCGGCTTCGAAACGATTTCGCGCGCTTACCTGCAGAATGCCCGATCCTGCTATCTCCGGTGGGGGGCGGACGGAAAAGTCCGTCAAATGGACGAAGCGAACCCTCATCTGCGGCATAAGCTCGTGCAGTCGCGACCTGCCGCCATGATCGGCGCGGCGGTTGAGCAGCTGGACGTTGGGGCGGTGATCACGGCCGCGCAGGCGGTATCCGGCGAGATCGTTCTCGACCGGCTCATCGAAACCTTGATGACGATCGCGCTCAAAAACGCCGGCGCGCAACGGGGCCTGCTCATTCTCCTTGAGGGCGATACGCCACGGATCGAGGCCGAGAGCAGAGCCGATCAAAAGGCGGTCAAGGTCACGGTGCGGCGCGAGGCCGTGACGCAGGCCGACATACCCGAATCCTTGCTCCATTATGTGGTACGGACCCGCCAGAGCGTGATCCTCGACGACGCTTGGGCCCAAGACCCTTTCTCGACCGATGACTACATCCGTGAGAAGCGCGCCCGTTCAGTCCTCTGCTTGCCTTTGCTGAAGCAGGCCAAGCTGCTCGGCGTGCTTTATCTCGAAAACAGCTTGGCGTCGCACGTTTTCACACCGGCCCGAATCTCGCTCCTGGAGTTGCTCGCGTCGCAGGCCGCAATCTCGTTGGAAAACGCCCGCCTCTATGGCGAACTGACGATGAGCGAGGAGCGCTGGCGCAAACTGTTCGAAAGCGTACCCGTTGGCGTCGTCCTGGTCGGTTCGGACCGACGCTACGTCGCTGCAAACCCGGCCTTTCAGAAAATGACCGGCTACTCCGAGGTAGAACTCCTTCGGCTCTCGCCAACCGACATCACCCACGAGGACGATCGCGCCGAGACCGAAGCAATCGTAGCGGCCTACGCGACCGGTCTGCCGTACTACAGAGAGCATATCGTGAAGCGCTACAGGCGCAAGGATGGCGGCGTAACCTGGGCTGAGATCGACGGCTTTCTGGCACCCACGCAGAGAGGCGCTCCCTTTCTTGCCGGGGTCTCGGTCGACATCACCGAACGCAAACTCGCCGAGGAAGCATTGAGGGACGCAAGGGCCGACCTTGAGCGTATGGCGAGGCTGACGACGATGGGCGAACTCACCGCGTCGATCGCCCATGAAATCAATCAACCGCTCGCCGCCATTGTGACCCAGAGCGAGGCAGCGCTGCGGTTTCTGAAACGCGATGAACCCGATCTCGACGAAGTGCAGGATGCGCTTGCCTGCATTGCGCGAGACGGTATGCGGGCAGGCGAGGTGATCCGTGGTCTGCGCGCGCTCGCCAGGAAGTCCGCGCCACAACTGACCAGGCTCGACATCGACGACGTCATCAGGGAAGTGCTGGCGCTCGCCCGCGGCGAATTGGTGCGGCACGACGTCGAATTGTGCACCGAACTGGGTTCCGGCGAGCGGTCGGTCCTGGGCGACCGCGTGCAATTGCAGCAGGTGCTTCTGAACCTGATTATGAATGGCGTCGAAGCCATGAAAGAGACGGAGCGGACGAGGCAGCTGTCGGTTTCCTCTACGCTCGCTGAGCCCGGCAGCAGCGTGCTCGTCGTTGTAAGGGACACCGGAACGGGGTTCGATCCGGCAGTCGCGGAACGCATGTTCCAGCCCTTCTTTACGACGAAACCTGACGGCACCGGCATGGGTCTCACCATTTGCCGGTCAATCGTCGAAGCCCACGGCGGACGCCTCTGGGTGTCGCCACGCGCTCCCCGTGGTGCCGATGTCCACTTCACCGTTCCGCTATGGGCGGAGCAGTAGGGCCGTCGCAATCGACTGAGGCGATTGGCGAGGGCGCGACCATCGAGCGGTTTCACAAACATACTGAGCCTGATCCTGATATAGTGTCGCGCCGTCGCCTCGGGAACGCCACGACGCGCGCGCTGAAGGGAGGAAATCAAAATGCTGCGAAACCTTGCCAGAACGGCGCTACTGGCCGTCGCAACGAGCTTGGCGCTCATACCCGCAACCCCTGCCGAAGCCACGAGCAAACACTTGACGATCCTCGCGTCGGTTCCAGATCTGGCGTTTCCTTTCTTCGTATACATGATGGGCCAGATTAAGGACGAAGCGAACCGGCTCGGCGATATCACAGTCGTGGAGAGCGACGGACAGCGCTCTTCGCCGAAACAGAGCGCCGACCTGGAAGCTGCGATCGCCAAGGGCGTCGACGGCATTGTCATCAATCCGAATGACTTCGATGCGCTGGCGCCGGCATTGCAGGAGGCGATAGACTCCAAGATCCCAGCGGTCACAATCGACCGGCGCGCCAACGTGCATGGAATTCTCGCTCACGTCAGCGCCGACAATGTCAAGGGCGGGGAGGCGCAGGGCCAACTCGTAATGAAACTGTTCCCGAACGGCGCCAGAGTTATGTACCTGCAGGGCCAATCCGGGGCGAGTCCAGCTATCGACCGCAGCAACGGCCTCCACAATGTGCTGGATAAGGCGCCGGACAAGTACAAGTTCGTGTTCGAAGACACGGCCCACTTCGATCGCGCCCAAGGTTTGTCGATGACGGAATCGGCGCTGGCAGGCATGCAGTCGCCCCCTGACGTAATTGTCTGCGCCAATGACGATATGGCGTTGGGAGCGCTGGTTGCTCTCAAGAGCCGCAACCTCGTCGGCAAAGTTGCACTCATCGGTTTTGACGCGCTTCCGGAGGCGCTCGAGGAGGTAAAGGCCGGCAACCTGACCGGAACCATTGAGCAGAAGCCGGGCGGCCAGACCCGCCGCGCGGTTGAAATACTTGTTGCGTTCCTGCGCAACGGGGAGAAACCAACGGAACAGGTGACGCAGTTAGCGCCGGTCGCCATCACCAGGGACAATATCGAGGAGGCCGAGCGCATTGGGGAAGTGAAATAGAGCGGCGACGTTCGAGCACCTCATAAACGGCCGGGTGGCGAGCCATGGGCCGATCGGATTAGAATGGCTGGAGACGCTCGCGTGTACACTTTGCAAAGTGCGGTCACGCAAACCTAAGTATGATTTCAAAAGGTTGATTCGCAGCACATTTTTCGACGGAGCGGTCATGCTGCACGAGCGCTGGCTCCCGCGTGAGGAAGGCCGGTCTTGTCAACGAGCTCTGTTATTTCTGTCGTCGACGACGATGCGTCAGTTCGTGCGGCGACCAGCAAGTTTCTGAGGTCGCATGGGTACACGGTCCAGGCATTTTCGTCCGCCGAGGACTTCTTGCAGTCGGGCCGCTTGGATGACACGTCGTGCGTCATCGCCGATGTGCAGATGCCGGGTATGAGCGGGTTGGAGCTCCTGACGACGACGCGCGCCCAGGGTCACGGCGTGCCGT
>Ga0181535_10004784_pt1 | contig 14841 bp, 11 predicted proteins | sample PEATcosm2014_Bin_44_FD_119774 | JGI IMG/M metagenome (GOLD analysis project Ga0181535, IMG submission 119774) | Peatland microbial communities from MTU Mesocosm Facility, Houghton, MI, USA - PEATcosm2014_Bin17_30_metaG | ecosystem: Environmental > Terrestrial > Soil > Wetlands > Peat | place... | reverse complement strand
TGATTTATTTTTTGCCGGCGGACATTGTGAGCCAGACGCTCAACTTCAGCCTGCCCGCGCCGTTCGACGTGCAAATCGTCGGCACCGACCAGGTGAAAAACCGCGCGCTCGCCGTGCGCCTGGCGGATGAGATCAAAACCATTCCGGGCGCGGTGGACGTGCGCGTGCAGCAGCCAAACAACCTGCCGCAATTCAGCATTTCTGTTGACCGCATCAAAGCCGCTGAATTTGGATTGACCGAACAAAGCGTGGCCAATTCCGTTTTGCTCGCGTTGAGCGGCAGCAGCCAGGTGCAGCCGGTCTATTGGCTCAACCCGACGGTCGGCGTGCAATATCTCATCAACGTTCGCGCGCCGCAGTATGCGATGGATTCCGTGCAGGAACTCAACGCCATGCCCGTCAGCGCCAGTCTGGCGGGCGCGGCCAGCGCGGAAATTCTCGCCAACGTCGCCAGCCTCAAGCGGGTCGAAGTGCCGCCGGTGGTTTCGCATTACAACGTGGCGCCGGTCATTGATATTTACGGCAGTGTGGATCAACGCGACCTCGGCGGTGTTTTGAGCGACATCCAGCCGTTCGTTCAAAATATCAAAAAGGATTTGCCGCGCGGCAGCGACATCATTGTGCGCGGCCAGGCCGAAACCATGCGTTCAAGTTATCTGGGTCTCGGAGTGGGTCTGGTCATGGCCATCATCCTGATTTATTTCCTGCTCGTGGTGAATTTTCAAAGCTGGCTCGACCCGTTCATTATCATCACCGCGCTGCCCGGCGCGCTGGCTGGCGTCATTTGGGGATTATTTTTGTCGCAAACCACTTTGAGCGTTCCGGCATTGATGGGCGCCATCATGAGCATGGGCGTGGCCACGGCCAATTCCGTGCTCGTCGTGTCGTTCGCGCGGGAAAATCTTCAACGCGGACTCGATCCAATTGCCGCCGCGCTGGAATCGGGCATCAGCCGCATCCGTCCGGTTTTGATGACCGCGCTCGCCATGATCATCGGCATGGCGCCGATGAGTCTCGGCCTCGGCGAAGGCGGCGAACAAAACGCGCCGCTTGGCCGCGCTGTCATCGGCGGACTGGTGTTTGCCACGATTTCCACGCTGTTTTTTGTTCCCGTCGTTTTCAGTTTCATGCACCGGCATCACAAGCCGCCGCCAACCAATCCATCTTAACGCCATGAACCCAATTCCACCTTCATCGTCCGCGCCGCAGCCGGTTCGTTTGCGGCGCGTCGCGGAAATCGTCGTTGTCCTTATCGTCATCGGTCTCATCATCGGCCTCGTGCCGCGCTGGCTGGCGCACCGGAAACTACTGGCGGAGACGCACGCGGATTCGGTCTTGACCGTGAGTGTCATTTCGCCGGTGGCGTCCGTGCCGGATTTGGGCACGCCGCTGCCCGCCGACGTTCAGGCGTTTGTGCAGGCCACGATTCACGCGCGCGCCAGCGGCTATTTGAAAAACTGGTTTGTGGACATCGGCGATCAGGTCACCAACGGCCAGGTGCTCGCGGAAATTGACACGCCGGAACTGGATCAGCAGCTCGCGCAGGCCAAGGCGGAATTGGACCAGGCAAACGCCAATCTGGAGCTGGCCAAAGTCACCGCCGACCGCTGGACGAATCTGCTCAAAACCGCCAGCGTGAGCGAACAGGAAACCGTCGAGAAAACGGCGGATTACACTTTGAAGCAGGCGGACGTCGAGGCCGCGGAGGCAAATGTCCAGCGGTTGAGAGATTTGAAAAAGTTCGATCACGTCACCGCGCCGTTCGACGGCACGGTTACCGCTCGCAACACGGACATCGGCATGCTCATCACCGCCGACAGCGGGCCGGAATTATTCCGCATGGCGCAAACCGACCCGCTCCGCATTTATGTGCGCGTGCCGCAGCCGTTCGTTCACGCCATCGCTCCCGGCCAGAAAGCCGGGCTGACATTTACGGAACTGCCCGGCCGGGTTTTTGAAGCCAAAGTTACTCGCACCGCCGGCGCGGTGGATCCCGCCTCGCGCACGTTGCAGGTTGAATTGCAGGTGCCCAATCCGCGCGGCGAAATTCTCGCCGGCAGCTATGCGCAGGTGCGCTTCAACGAAGCCGCCACCGCAAATGTCCTGACGCTTTCGGACAACGCGCTGATTTTTCGCGCGCAGGGAATGCAGGTCGCGCTCGTCAGCGGCGACAACAAGGTGAAATTGCAATCCGTCACGCTCGGGCGCGATTTTGGCAACACGGTTGAAATCCTCGCCGGGTTGAACGCGAAGGACCGGGTCATCAACAATCCGCCCGATTCCATCGCCGACGGAATGGCGGTCCAGGTGGAGCAGCCGGCGGGAACCAATTCAGCGGCGAAATGAGAAAATATATTTTCATTGGCGTCGTCGCGCTGGCAGCCGGTCTGGCCGGCTGTGCCGTCGGGCCGGATTATCACCGCCCGAATGCGCTGCCAAACCAGCCGCTGCCAAAAATTTTTGACGACAACAGTCCGGCCAATACAAATCAGGGCAACTGGAAGATTGCCGAGCCGTCCGCCAATTTGCCGCGCGGCGAGTGGTGGGGGGTGTTTGGCGATCCGGAGTTGAACCGGCTGGAAACGCTGGCCTTGACCAATAATCAAAACCTGGCCGCCGCCGCGGAACGTTTTGAAGAGTCCCGGGCGCTGGCCTCCGCGGCCAACGCGAATTTTTATCCACAACTGGCGGCGGGCGGCACGCCCAACGGCGACATCAATCGCCAGCGCACCAGCGTCAACCAACCCCAAAACGGCCAGCCCGCCGGCCATTCCTACACTTACGACACCTTCACCGCGCCGATTTACCTCGGCTGGGAAATTGATTTGTGGGGGCGCGTGCGGCGGCAATCGGAGGCCGCCCATGCGCTCTCCGCCGCCAGCGCCGATGATTTGGAATCCGCCCGGCTGGATGTGGCGGCTGAAGTCGCGGATGATTTTTTCATGGTCCGCACGCTGGACGATGAATATGCACTGATCACCAATACGATTGAAGCGTATCAACGGTCGCTGGAACTCACGCAGAACCGCCGGAGCGGCGGCATCGCTTCCGATCTCGATGTCGCGCAGGCGGCGACCATCCTGCACAGCGCCGAAGCGCAGTTGCCCGAGTTGAAATTGCGCCGCGCGGAAAGGCTGCACGCGCTGGCCGTGCTGTGCGGCGAATCGCCGGTTGATTTTTTCATCGCCACCAGCGCGCCAGCCGCCGCAACGGTTCCGGAAATTCCGCCGAGTCTGCCGAGTGAATTGCTCGAGCATCGCCCGGACATCGCGGCGGCGGAACGGCGCATGGCCGCCGCCAACGCGGATGTCGGCGTCGCCAAGTCCGCTTTTTTTCCGGCCGTTCGCATCAACGGGCTGGCGGGTTTTCAATCCATTGATTCGAGTTCGTGGTTCAATTGGCCGAGCCGGTTGTGGTCGGTCGGGCCGTCCGTTCAACTGCCGCTGTTCACCGGCGGTTTTAACCGCGCGCAGCTCGCCGCCGCGCGCGCCGCCTATAACGAAACGGTGGCCGATTATCGCCAGACCGTGCTGGGCGCTTTCGGCGAAGTGGCGGACGCGCTGGCCGCGCAACGGTTGCTGGCGGATGAATGGAACGCTGAAAACCAAGCGCTGGCCTCGTCGCGCCGGACACTGGAGATCGCCAACAATCGTTACCAGTCGGGGTTGGTGACGTATCTCGATGTGGCCACCGCGCAAACCGACGCGTTGAACCATGAGCAGGCGACGGTGCAACTGGCCGGCGCGCGCCTGACGGCGGCCATCAATTTGATCAAGGCCCTGGGTTGCGGCTGGCAACCGGCAGCGAAATAATTTCCACCGCGTTTGCGCGTTGAAACTGAAATTTTTTGCGGTCTTTGTGTTCTTTGGGCTGATTTTTGGCGCAACCGCGCAAGCTGCGGATTATTTTATTTGTCCGGCGGTTTGACTGCGGATTGGATTTGTTTGGCCAGCGCGTTGTATTTCTCCACAACGTCGTTCCGGTCTTTCACCTCGTCGTTGTATTTCTGCACGAGGTCGTTGCGCTGGGCGACGAGGTTGGTGATGGCTTCATTTTGCTTCCCGATGCCGGCGTAGGCGTCCGTCAACTTCGCCTCCAGCGCGTCCACGGCGGTTTTGTATTGCGCGATTTCGTTGGTGAAATTGTTGTTTGCGAATTGCAGTTGCGTGATTTCGACCCTTTGCGAAATGACGAGTTGTTCATTAGTTGCGGCGGCGGCCTTGATTTCGGCGAGGCTCGCGTCCATCTGGTTCACCTGATGATTCAGCGTGGCGATGGAATTGGTGTAGCCCTGGATGGCGGCGTTCCGGTCATAGACCATCTGGTCCAAGGTCTGGATTTCGTCGCGCTGGACGGTTTGTTCATACCATTGCCGGGCGCACAGCCCGCAAAGGCCGAGAGCTAGGAGGATGAAGAGGTTGACTTGGAAGTTCTTCATAAAAAAATGACGAATGACGAATGGCCAAGCGGGTGCCGAGATTCCATTCGGAATTCGTCATTTGTCATTTGAGATTCTTTCGTCATTCGGATTTAGGTTTTAGTCATTTTTAAGGTTTATCCGCCGCAGCCGTTGCAGCAATCGCAACCCGCTGGATGCCGGCGCGTTTCACCAGATCGAGGATGAACATCACCGAGCCGTGCGTGGCGTCCTTCGCGCCGGTGATATAAACCGGCAGATTGGTGTTCAGGCTGTAACGGTTCGTGAGCATCGTGAACAATTCGGGAAAGGCGATGGCCTTGTCGTCGGCGAAAACCTGGCCGTCCTGGTTGACGGTGAGATTCACGATGTCGGGCTTCTTCGACGGAGTGGCGAGCGTGGCGGTGGGCAGGCTGGCTTTGACCGTGCGGACAATCTGCATCTGCAACGTGACCATCATGAACGACGCGAGCAGGAAAAACATGATGTCAATCAGCGGGATGATTTCCAGCCGCGACTTTTTTTCCGGGATGGGCGTGCGAATTTTCATGGTGCTGCCGGGCTTTGCCGGCTGTCAGTCATGAACGCGACCTTTTGGATGCCGATCGCACGGACGGTTTCATAGACCTTAACCATGTCGCCATGGAGCGTGTCGCGGTCGCCGCTGATATATACCGGCAAATCCGGGTTGGCGCGGAAGCGGTTGCTCAAGGCGAGGCCGAGTTCGGCCATCGAAATCTCCTTTTTTTCAAGCCACACCGCGCCGGATTTGTCCACGGCGATGTTGACCATGTCCGGCCGATAATCCTGTGCGGACTGCGAAGCAGGCGGCAGGTGAACCTTGATGTTCTCGGTCTTGCTCATCTCCAAGGCCAACATCATGAACGACGCGAGCAGGAAAAACATGATGTCAATCAGCGGGATGATGACAATCCGCGAGCGGCGTTTAGGGATGGGCGATGAAATTTTCATCGGCGCGATCAGTGGCTGGTGGCCTGGCTGGGCGATGTCGGCTGGTGCAAGTGAACCGTATCGCCCGTTTTTCCGCCGCCAACGAGGACTTCAACGTTCGTCGCCGCCGTTTCCAGATCGAATTGCAACTGCGTTACCTTGGCGGAGAAATAATTGAATGGAATTAGCGCGAAGATGGCGATGCCGAGTCCGCAGGCCGTGGCAATCAGCGCTTCGCCGATGCCTCCGGTGACGCCCACGACGGACAATTCCGCGCTGCCGATGTTTAGAAAGGCGCGCATCAAGCCGGTGACGGTGCCGAGCAGGCCGAGCAGCGGCGCGAGCGTGACAAGCGTGTCCATGACCGTGAGAAAACGTCCGGCGCGTTTCAGCTCGACGCCGGCGGCGAGTTGCAGCGCGCCCAACATCGAGCTGTGTTTATGGCCGACATGACCGATGCCGTGATGAATCATGCGGATGACTGGGTCTTCCGATCCTCCGGATATTTTCGTCGCGGCGGCGAGGTCGGAGTTTTCCAGCGCGGCGAGGAGCTGCTCCAGTTTTTGCGGGTCGCGCCGCCGGCTTTCGCGCAGCCACCAGAACGCGCGTTCGCCAACGACGGCGACCGCGACGATGGCGCTGATGAGAATCGGCCACATGACCGGGCCGCCTTTGAGGAAGAATTCGAGAACGATGTTTGCGAGCATGGGATTCATGGATTGAGTTTGGTTATGGTTAAAATCAGTTCAATTGCAACAGGTAGGTGATGCTGGTTTCAAAAAAATGGCTGGCCTCGCCGGCCGGCAGCCGCCAGTGGCGCTTGATGAAATCCACCGTGGCGCGGTCGAGAATGGGAAAGCCAGACGATTCTTTTACCTCAACGGAAATGACATTGCCCGCCGCGTCGCCGCCGAGCAGCAGTTTCACCGTGCCTTGCTCGCCGGTTTCCCGGGCGATGGCCGGATATGGCGGTTCGGGGCGGTCGCCGCCTTCGCCGGTGTTGTTGAGCGCACCGATGCGCACCGGGGCTTCCTGCGGCGGCGGCGCGGCTGCGAGCGGGGCGGGCATGACGAGCGTGCCGGCGGTCGGCACCCCGAAGTTGATGTTCGGCATGTTCGGCAGAACGACGATGACCGGCGACTGATTGTTGACTTGCGCCGGTTCCGGCCTTGGGGCGATTGCCTGCGGCGGCAACACCGGCGGCTGGATGACGACGGGAATAATTTCCTGGACGGGCGGGACTGGTTTGATGGCAATCAAGCCGCGCCGCGCGCCGGCGATTCCAATCAAAAGAAAAAAGATGCAAATCGAATTCACCCAGGCGAGCTTGAGATTCGCGTCCCGGTTTGCCGACGGCAGGCAAAGCCGCGCCAGTTCGTCTTTCAGTTCGTAACTGGAGATTGTTCGATTTGTGTCCATTCCTTGATTTTCTAAAATTGCGCGGTCAAGCCGACCCTCACTTGAATTGGCTCAACCGGGTGATAAACATATTGAAATGACGCCTGGGCGGCCGGTGTCACCCGCGAGTTGTAGGCATAATCAATGTCGTGGTCGCGGCGGTCAAGCAGGTTCAGGACTTCAGCCGAGACGCGCCACGTCTTGTTGATTTGGTAGCTGACTTCCGCGTTCAACAGAACGGTTTCGCTGGATTGATATATGCCATCCGAGGTCAGGTCGCGCGGACCAAAGTAACGCAGCCGGAGGCTTGACGAAAATCCATGGAAATCATGCAGCGTGATGCCCGACGAAATCACCACGCCGACCGCCTCGGGAACATCTGTGCCGCCGGGACTGCCCGGCGCGGCATCCGCCGCGTCAACGGAAGTAAAGCGGGCAATGGAATCCGCCGCATCGAGGTCAAAGGCCAGATGCTTGGTGAGCGTGTAGTAGTTTGCCAACTCGACACCATAACGGTTGCTGGGTTGCTCGGACGGAACGGTGCCACCGGTGTCGCCATCCTGGAGCAGTTCGGACGCGCTGTAGAGATACCAGAGCGACACGGTGCTTTGGAGTTTTGGAACCGCCAGCGTGCGAACGCCGATTTCCGCGCCTTTGGTCTGGATCAAGGGGGAAATTCTCGTGGTCGCTCCGCCATAGGGATTATCCGCCGAGACGGGTTCCTGGGTCTGCGTCGCGCCGCGCCCGTCGTTGCTGTGAAAGCTGAAACCGCCTTGCAGATAGAATTCCGTCTTCGCCCACGGGCCAAAAATCAAACTCATCTTCGGGCTGGGCAGAAACCTGTGGGCGTTCCCGGAGTTGGTCGGATTGCTCAAGCTGGTGACATTAAAGTAGTCCAGGTCGCCGCGCAGGCCCGCGACGGAGCGGAATTTTTCCGCCCATTGAATTTTATTTTCCACATAAACCCCGACTTGCGTGTCCGTGAAATCATTCACATCTGTGTCGTAGGGAAGGACGGCAGGAGCGCCGCCGGTGTCCGTATCCCATTTGTCCACGCGCACGCGGTCGTAAGTCTGATAAAGGCCGTTGTTGATCCAATCGTTGCGGACTTGCAGGCCGAAGGTGTTTTCCACGTCCCGGCCAAACCACTGGTTGATGAGCGTGTGGCTTGCGTCAAGGCCAGCCACCCAGCGCCGGTCCTGCTGTTCGAACTGGTCGCCCTGGTTGGTGTCCGTCAGGAAATAAGTGAAATCCGAAAACAAATCCAAATCATAATAAAATCCGTAGGCCATGACATGGGTTTGGGAGTTTTCATTTTGCTGATGCCATTCGGCTTGCAGACTGTAACGCTGCGAATTGCCGCCATCGGTCGGGTTGATCGCGCCAAAAAAATTCGTGTGGCCAAAACTGGCGGGGATCTGGTCGCTGGAATTCCAAATGCCGTGATAGGCATGCGCGGTCACGCTGTAGCCGGCCGTATCACTGCCCTGGCTGTAGGTTAAAATGCCGTTGAATTTCTGGTAATTATCCGGATTCACCCACGGGCCGTCGTCGTGATACGCCTCGCCGCCGTAAAGAATGCTGCCCGGTCCAAGTTTTTGCGACACGCCGAAAACCGCGCGTTCAAAACCATACATGCCCGCTTCCAGGGTGACAAAATCCTGCGGCAACGTCTGGTAAAACACCAGATGCGCATTTCCGGCTGAGCCGTAATTCCCCACGTCGGCGTAGTAAGGGCCTTTCTCGTAATTGATGCGCTGCACCAATTCCGGAATGACGATGTTCATGTCGGCATAACCCTCGCCATGCGCGTGTGACGGCAGGTTGAGCGGCATGTCGTCAAGAAACACCGCAAAGTCCGTGCCGTGATCCAAATTGAAGCCGCGCAGGAAATACTGGTTCGCCTTTCCGCCGCCGGCGTGCTGCGTGATGATGACGCCGGGCACGGTTTCCAGAATTTCCCCGCTACGCAAAATCGGGCGGTCGGCAAGCTGCGCCGCGCCGGTGGTGCCTTGCGAGGCGGAATTGGCGATTCCCAGCATGCTGTCCTGGCGTCCCATCACGACCATGTTCGGCAGATGCACGACATTTTGGTTGGTGCCCGCCGCGACGAGGTTGTTGGGAGGAGCATTGGTCAGGTCGGTGGCCATGGCAGTTTCAGCAAGGAGTGACGCCGCCAGGATGATTTTTCCGGCAGCCCGGATTGATTTCTGGAATGGTGTTACATTCATGCGCGGCAGTGTTACTTAAAGCGGCAGTGTTACGCAAATACAATTTCGTATGAAGTGGGTTGCACACGGTTTTGCCAGCGTTGCCGGCGGCGAAGGTTGAGGCATTTCAAAAGACATAACTTAACGAGCCGAAGAAGCCGAGCCGTTCGCCGTATTGGGCGGCGTTGACGCCGACGCCGGAACCGCTGCGGAGCTGGTAAATGTGGTCCGTGACGTTCACGACATCCAGCCGGGCCTTCAAAAACCGGTTGCGGGCGAGCTTGAAGCTTTGTTCCGCGCCGAGGTTGATGGAGTAATATTGCGGCACGCTCGATCCATTGGGAATGGGATCGCCGGTTGATGTTCCATCCACCGTTCCGCCGCCGTCCTGCCGCAGACCGCTGCCATAAATCGCGTCGGCATAAACGCGCGTGCTGCAACCCGCGGATTCGTTCCAAGTGTAAGTCGTGCCGAACGAGCCGGTGACGCGCTGGTCGTGATCCAGAAAAATCCAATGATTCTGGACGTAGGCCGCATCATTCGGAGAGAACAGGAATTGCGCCGAGTTCCAAGTTTGACCATACGCCTGCGACCAGGCCAAGTTGGCATAAGTGGAAAACCCGCCCTGGTTGTAAGAGCCGGTAAATTCCACTCCATAAACCTTGCCTTGGTTGTAATTGAACGCCGAGAGGATGAGCGTTTGCCCAAACAATCCGTCGTCAAGCTGTTCTTGCGCCTCCTTATAATAGCCATCCACGCCGACCTGCAGGTGCTTCGTGATTTTTTGCGAAATGCCGGCGTCGAAATAATTCGCGCGCTCGGCCCTGACGGTGCCATCCGGCGCGTTCGGGCCGGCGGGGGATTCATTTGCCGTGCCGTCGAACTGGTTCACGTTGCCCGACGGAACATTTTCCAGCGGCGGCGGTGTGAAATAACGCGCGTAACCGGCGTGCAGCGTCGTCGAATCCGTCGGCTGCCAGATGAGGTTCGCCCGCGGACTGGGCTGGTTCTCCTTGTCGAATGAAGAATAATACTCGTCAAACCGCGCGCCGTAATTGATCGTGACCTCGGGCAGGATTTTCCATTCATCCTGCAAATAGACACCGGCAAACAGCGCGTGCGAGACGCCGTTCTGAACGATGGTCGTCGTCGGCGAACCGGGCAGGGGATTGAAATTCGGATCACCCGGCATGTTGTTCTGCATCAGGATGGCCGTCGTGGTTGAGTTGGCGGACAGGTATTCGTCCATCAGCATCACGCCGCCACGAATCGTATGCTTGTCCCCAAGGGCATAACTCGCGTCGGCCTGCAGCCCGCCGGAATAAAGATTCCGATCCACATCGCTGGCCACGCCGTTGAAAAACAAATCACCGGCGGGGTCGGGCGTGAAATGCACGTTACTGTTGCGGCCAAAAACGGAGGCTTGCAGATTCAAATCACCCGCCGATTCCTGGTAGCTCGCCACGCCGTAATAATTTTGTTCGTTCTGATTTTCGTTCAATACGGTCGAATCATACGTTGTTCCTGATTGCCACGGCTGGCCGCCCGGCGCGGAGTAATTCGCCGGATTGTTTTGCAATCCCGGCGTGTTGGGAACCTGGAAGTTGCTGTAGGACGCGCTGCCCATCAGGCTGACGCGGCTCGTGTCGCTCAAAATGCGCGACGTGTAGAGGAACGCCTTGCCTTGATCCGTCATGTCGTGAATCGCGGCGTGGCTGGGTGTGGGATTTTCGATGCCGAGGTCATTATGGTCGTAACTGCCATCCATGAAATAATTCCATTCTCCCTGCGTGCCGCCGTATTCAAAGCTTGGCCGGATGGTGTTGTAACTGCCGCCATACATTTCCGCCGCGCCGCCGTTTTCGAACGCGCCGTTCTTCGTCTGGATGTCCACGACACCGGCGGTGCGGAAACCGTAAGCCGCCGGCAGCGAGCCGGTGATGAGCTGCATCGAGCCTACGAAACGCGGATCCAGTTCCAGCCCGAATCCCGTGATGCCTTCGGGCAGCAGCACGTCGTTGATGCGATATTGCAGATTTCCGTGCTCGCCGCGGACGTGCAAATCGCCGTTCGCTGCCGAATCCGCCGCCACGCCCGGCGCGCGCAGGATGACCTCGTTAAACGGCGCGTTGGCGCCCTGCGACAAGGTTTCGATCTGCTCCTGGCTGAAGGTGTGCGCCGTCGCGCCCAGGTTTGGGATGATTAGATCCCGCGCCTTGTCCAGCTTGCCCACGACGGTGATGTTGCCAAGCTGGGTGACGTTCGTTGAACTGCCCGCTGTGTCGGCGTTCGCCGCCGCCACGTTGTTCGTTTGCGCCAGCGCCGTCCCGCCACAGGAAAACGCCACCGACGAAATCACCGCCCAATACACCTTTTTACGGACCCGATTTTTTCTCTCCGCATAAATTCTCATAAGCTTTCAAATTCAGTTTCAGTTTAATTCAGTGAATCCCAAGGATTCGCACTTTGCGAGACGCCGCGCGGCGCGCACAAAGATTTGGTTGCTGGAAACGACTTTCAGACGAAGCGAACCGCGCCGTCTGAAACGGACGAATTAAGAAACGGTCTGAAAGGCGGGCGGCCCTCGGCCAAGCGGAAGATTTTTATCGGCCGGAATGAAAATGGAGAATTCCGCGTGTCGGGTAATTTCAATCCAAGTCACCGGCAAAACCGCCGGAGCAGCGCACGGCGCGGCTTCAATTTTCCCATGCGCGATGGCAACGATGGCACAATCGTCATCGTCTTTGGGAATTGTTCCGCCGTGCAGCCACGCATGGAGCGGCGTGCAGATTTCCGCCGTCGCCATGAACAGCCACAGCGCCAGCGACAAGACCCCCGCCGCGAAGAAGATTCGTTCGCGCGTTCGGCGGTTAAATTGGAATTTTCCGGGGCGCATTCTATCCTCCGATCAAAGCACCAGTTGCCACAAAACCGGCGTCGCAATTTGCGCGGTCGTCCCGTTTGCAGATTGCGCCGCCGCAGGAGCCGGCGCCGGCTCGTTGTCGGCCTCGAAATGTTTGATGAGCATGGCCACGGACAATCCCGCCAGCAGGGCGACCGACAGCTTGAAGCGGTCGTGGGAATGAAATTGCAATTCCGGCAGGAGGTCAGCGCTGGCGATGCAAAGAAATGTTCCCGTGCAGAATGCCAGCGCACAGCCGAGCAGAACTCCGTTGGAATCGGCAAACTGGCTCGCACCTAGATAAAACAGGATTGCACCCACCGGACTCACCAGCGAAAACAGCGCATTCAGCAGATGGCGCGAAAACCGCGAACTGCCGCTAGCCGTCATTAAAGTCGAGATTGCCAGCGCGTCGAACGGCTTGTGGAGAATCACCACCATGGCGACGCCCAGTCCCGCCAGCTTCGCATGGCCGTGCGCGCCTGCTGCGACGGAAGCCGCCAGCGCCAGACCGTCGAACAGCGAGTGGAGCGACATTCCGAGCGCGGTGCCGACCCAGGAAAGCTGCTGCGCCGATTTGTCAGCGAGCGTATGGGCGTGGTGCGCATGGTCATGAACGTGGCCATGTTCCTGCGCGTCACAATCTTCGGGATCGCCCTCGGGCGTGTCGTGGTGGTGGAAATGAAAAAAGCGTTGCAGAAAAAACATCGCCAAGAAACCGCCGAGCACCCACGCCGCCGTCCGGTCAACCGAATGCAATTGCTCCGCCGCGTCCGGCAAAAAGTGGAGCAGCGCGATGCCGAGCATGAGGCCGGCCACAAAACTGGTCGCCAGTTGCAGGCGCGTGTGGGTGGGACGGATGATCAGCAGCAGCCAGCCGCCCGCAAGCGACGCGAGCAAAACCAAGGCGCAATAAACTGTCAGCAGCCAGACGGGCGTCAAAGTGGACATAATTGTAATTGCAAATCATTTGCAATTTAGCAAAACGGCAAACCGCCGCAAGTTTTAATTTTGGATTTATAGCGTCGAGCCACGGGCGCGACGCTACATCATCGCCCGCAGCATTGCTTGTATTTCTTGCCACTGCCGCAGGGGCAGGGGTCGTTGCGGCCGACTTTTGGGCCGGTGCGGACGGGTTTGGCCTTGGCCTTGGCTTCCTGCGCGGCGGCGGCTTCGCTGACGACATCACTGGCCTTGGGCTGCGCGCCACCGGAACTGGCGGTCGTCGTGCCGCCGCCAAACGCGCTTGTTGTCTGGTGCATCGTCTGTTGCGGCACGTTCCGCAGGAAATTTTCAAATGCCAGCATGGACGACGCGCTGCGGAAGATGTTGTTGCAGATTTGCGTCTTCACGTTGACCATCAGTTCATCGAACATCTTGAACGCCTCGGCCTTGTATTCCACGAGCGGATCGCGCTGGCCGTAACCGCGCAGGCCGATGCTGTAGCGCAGGCTGTCCATTTCGTAGAGATGCTCCTGCCAGAGCCGGTCAATCGCGCTCAAAATCGTGAACCGCTCGACTTCCTTCAATGCGTCGGGATTTTCAAAGCTGATTTTGATTTCGTAAGCGTTGCGGACTTTTTCGGAAATGAAATTGCAGACGGCGAACTGCGCCATGCTCAACCCGTCGAACAGCGAGCCGGCGACCGGCTCATCCTTGCCGGCGTCAGCGGCCTTGACGATTTCGGCCTCCGGCATGCCGAGCGGAAAATTCAGGTTCACCCAGTCGGCCAGCGGACGGAGTTTCCACTCGCTGTGCTCGGTGTCCGTCGTCGTGAATTCCATCACCTTTTCGACGACGACCTCCTCCATGATATCCATGAGCCGATCGCGCACATCCTCGCCGTTGATGATGGAATTGCGGAAATCATAAATGACCTGGCGGTGCTTGTTCATCACGTCGTCGTATTCGAGCGTGCGCTTGCGGATCTGGAAATTGTGCTGCTCGACCTTCTTCTGCGCGCTCTGGATGGACCGGTTCAGCCACGGATGCTTCAATTCGTCGCCCTCCTCGAAGCCGATTTTCTCCATCATCTTCACGATGCGGTCGGAGCCGAACAGCCGCATCAAATCATCCTCTAGCGAGATGAAAAAGTGCGACGAGCCGGGGTCGCCCTGGCGCGAGCAGCGACCGCGCAACTGGCGGTCAATGCGCCGCGCCTCGTGCCGTTCCGTGCCGAGCACGTGCAGGCCGCCGACGTCCGCGACGCCGGGGCCGAGCTTGATGTCCGTGCCGCGCCCGGCCATGTTCGTGGCGATGGTGACGGCGCCGCGCTGTCCCGCGCGCGCGACGATTTCCGCCTCCTGCTGGTGATATTTCGCGTTCAGCACGGAATGAATCAGTCCCTCGCGCTTGAGCATCCGCGACAACATTTCGCTGGTCTCGACGGAAACCGTGCCGACGAGAATCGGCCGGCCTTTGGCGTGCAGTTCCTTGATTTCCTTGACGACGGCGTTGAATTTTTCGCGCTTGGTTTTGTAAATCGAATCGTGCCCGTCCTTGCGGATGTTCGGCTTGTTCGTCGGAATCGTCACCACGCCGAGCTTGTAAATGTCGAGAAATTCCGTCGCCTCGGTTTCCGCCGTGCCGGTCATGCCGGCGAGTTTTTGATACAGGCGGAAATAATTCTGGATCGTGATCGTTGCCAGCGTCTGCGTCTCGCGCTCAATGGCGACGCCTTCCTTGGCCTCCACAGCCTGATGCAGCCCGTCGCTCCAGCGGCGGCCCGGCATGAGCCGGCCCGTGTGCTGGTCCACGATGATGACCTTGTTGTCTTGGATGACATATTCCACGTCGAGCTGGTAAAGCGAATAGGCCTTGAGCAATTGCGAGATGGCGTGGATCTTCTGCGCCTTGGCCTCGAAGTCCGCCTGCAACTTCGTCTTGGCCTCCAGGCGCTTGCGCGCGTCGGTTTCCGCACCCGCGTCCACGTCATGCAGCAGCGTCGTCAAGTCTGGCAGCAC
>Ga0181535_10004783_pt1 | contig 14843 bp, 10 predicted proteins | sample PEATcosm2014_Bin_44_FD_119774 | JGI IMG/M metagenome (GOLD analysis project Ga0181535, IMG submission 119774) | Peatland microbial communities from MTU Mesocosm Facility, Houghton, MI, USA - PEATcosm2014_Bin17_30_metaG | ecosystem: Environmental > Terrestrial > Soil > Wetlands > Peat | place... | reverse complement strand
TCCGAACGCGCCCCGCCGGCCAACCAACACGCTCAAGCCCACCCAACGCGCCGCCCTGAAATCATTACCTGCCCGCTATGCCGGGCGGCGGATCGCCCGTTCTTCACCGGATTTCCGGCCAAACAACCCAAATCACCCCGGTCGCCACAAGAACCGCCGACGGGCCATTATATTGATTAGTTATAGACATTTATGTAATAGTAATTTTATCATTTTTCTTATTGCATGATTGGTCATGTATATAGTAGAGTGTATTCGCTCCTATGATCGTCTGCTGCTTGGGCTGGGTCCGCAACGCGGGTTGTCTGGATCGGGGTGGGCGTTCGTGCTGCTTCCGCGGGCTGGCGTGGTCAGGGCCGGTCTGCCGTCAAACACACGCGGCGTCTCCTTGTGTCCGGCGCCGATGCAAACCGCGGCCCTGATTCCGGCGGGATTCACCCTTTAACCATGTCTGCCCCCACTCGCAGCCTCCTCGTCGATAAGATTCGCGCCGTCACCGGCGCCACGCCGCTGGATTGCTATCAGTGCGGCCGCTGTGCCGCCGGCTGCCCGCAGAACGTAGCCGGCGAAATGGACGTGAGCCCCACCCGCCTCATGCATCTGTTGCAACTCGAAGCCGCCTTGCCGGAGCAGGCGGAGGAGTATGCGCGGCGCGCCCTCACCGCCGAAACCCCGTGGCTGTGCGCTGGCTGCCAGGCCTGCACCACCCGCTGTCCGCAGGGCGTGGACATCGCGGGCGCCATGGACGTGCTGCGACAGGAAGGCCTCCGGCGCCGGCAGACCGCCACAACGCGACGGGTGCGGGACATTCAGGCGCTGCACCGCACCTTCCTGGCCGGCGCGCTCCGGCATGGCCGGATTCACGAGTTGTCTTTGGTCATCGCTTACAAACTCCGCACCGGCCACTTCCTCCAGGATGCCGCCCTGGGACCCGGCCTGCTGAGCAAAGGCAAGCTGCGCCTGTTTCCCGGCCAAGACCACGACACCCGCCGCGTGCAAAAAGCGGTGAAACGATTACAAACCCCATGAGCGTGCTAGGCTACTACCCTGGTTGCAGTTTGAACGGTTCCGCCGGCGAATACGACCGCTCCCTGCGCGCCATCGCCGGCCGTCTGGACGTCGAACTGCGGGAGATTCCCGACTGGGTCTGCTGTGGCGCCACCTCCGCCCATGCCATCAATCACGAGGCCGCCCTCTGCCTGGCCGCCGATACCCTGGCGAAAGCCCGCCGGGCTGGCTTGGACCGCGTGCTGGCCCCCTGCGCCATGTGTTACCAACGCCTGGCCGCCGCCGCGCTCGCGGTGCGACACCAGGCCGCCATCGCCACCGCGCTCGAGGAAGCGCCCGGCTTGGAGCAGGTTCAGCCGGTGAGCGTCCTGGGCTGGCTGGGCAATGGCCTCGCCGCCACGCTCCAGGCCAAAACCATCCGCCCGCTGACCGGTTTGAAAGTGGCCTGCTACTACGGCTGCCTGCTCGTGCGCCCGCCCCAAATCACCGGCGTCCAGCAGGTGGAAACCCCGCGGCAGATGGAGGCCATCGTCACCCTCTTGGGCGGCCAACCGCTCCGCTGGACCATGGCCACCGAATGTTGCGGCGCGTCCTTTGCGCTGTCCCGCAAGGAAACGGTCCTCCGCCAGGGCCGGCGCATTTATGACGCCGCCCGGCAGGCCGGTGCCGAGGTGTTTTGCCTGGCCTGCCCGATGTGCCACTCCAACCTCGACCTGCGCCAGGGCGAAATGGGCATCCCAACCGGGGCGCGCCTGCCGGTGCTTTATCTCACCCAACTCATCGGCTGGGCGATGGGCTTGGACGCGGTCGCCCTGGGCTTGGACCAACATTTTGTGCCGGCGATCCAGGCGCTGGCGAAGGAGAAATAAGATGTCGCGGATTGGCGTTTTCATTTGTCATTGCGGCGAGAACATCGGCAAGACGGTGGATTGCGCGCGGGTGGCAGCCGCCGCGCGGCAGTTGCCCGGCGTGGCCTACGCCCAGGATTACCGCTACACCTGCTCCGAGCCCGGCCAGGCGCAAATCCGCGAGGCTATCCGCGAGCACCAACTCACCGGCGTGGTCGTGGGGGCCTGTTCGCCGCGGATGCACGAAAAGACCTTCCGCAAAGCCTGCGCCGCCGCCGGCCTGAATCCTTACCTGTGCGAAATCGCCAATCTCCGCGAACAGTGTTCCTGGGTCCACCCGGACCGGGAACAAGCCACGCGCAAAGCCATTGACCTCGTGCGCTCCATCGTCGCCCGCGTCCAGCGCAACACGCCGCTGGTCCCCATCCGCGTGCCGGTCACGCGCCGGGCGCTGGTCATCGGCGGCGGCATCGCCGGCCTCCAGGCCGCGCTCGACATCGCCGACGGCGGCACCGAGGTGGTGCTGGTGGAGCGCTCCCCGTCCCTGGGCGGCCACATGGCGCAGTTGTCCGAGACCTTTCCCACCCTCGATTGCTCGCAGTGCATCCTGACGCCGCGCATGGTCGAGGCCGCCGCGCACCCGCGCATCCGCCTGGAAACCTACAGCGAAGTCGAGCGGGTGGAGGGCTACGTGGGCAATTTCGAGGTCACCCTCCGCCGCAAGGCGCGCAGCGTGGATCCCCGGAAGTGCACCGGCTGCGGCACCTGCTGGCAAAAATGTCCGCAAAAGAAACTGCCGGGCGAGTTCGACGAAGGCCTCGGCCGGCGCACCGCCATCGGCATCCCGTTTCCGCAGGCCGTGCCCAACAAACCGGTGATCGACCGCGCCAATTGCCTCAAATTCAAAACCGGCCGCTGCGGCGCCTGCCAGAAATTCTGCCCCACCGGCGCGGTGGATTACACCCAGCAGGATGAACTGGTCACGGAAAAGGTCGGCGCCATCGTGGTGGCCACCGGCTTTCAGGTGTTGCCCAAAGACCAGCTTCCCGCTTACGCCGACGGCGATGATCCGGATGTGGTGACCGGCCTGCAATTTGAGCGGCTGGCCTCCGCCTCCGGTCCCACGGGCGGCGAAATCCGCCGGCCATCCGATGGCCAGGCGCCACAAACCGTGGTGTTTGTGCAATGCGCCGGCTCGCGCGACCGCGCCAAAGGCCGGGCCTATTGCAGCAAGATCTGCTGCCTGTACACCGCCAAGCACGCCATGTTGTATCGTCACAAGGTGCCCGGCGGCCGGGCCATCGTGCTGTGCATGGACGTGCGCACGCCCGGCAAGGGCTACGATGAATTTTACCGCCGGGCCATCGAGCAGGATGGCGTCATCTATCTGCGCTCACGCGCCGCCCGCATCTATCGCGAGCATGGCGGGCTGGTGGTGCAGGCGGCCGACACGCTCAACGGCGGCGAACGCATCGACCTCAAAGCCGATCTGGTGGTGCTGGCCAGCGCGGCGGTGCCGCAAGCCGATGTGCGCACGGTGGCGCAAAAACTCGGCATCGGCTACGATGCGGATGGCTGGCTCAGCGAAGCGCATCCCAAATTGCGGCCGGTGGAGACCAACACCGCCGGCATTTTCCTCGCCGGCGCCTGCCAGGGGCCGAAGGATATTCCCGAATCGGTGGCCCAGGCTTCGGCCGCCGCAGCCAAGGCCCTGGGCCTGTTTGCCGCCACCGAATTGCAGCGCGATCCCGTCGTGGCGCGCGTCAACCGCCTGCCGCCGCCGCTGTTCTCCACTTGCATCGGCTGTTTCACCTGCGCCGCCGCATGTCCCTACAAAGCCATCGACCGCGAGGAAATCCGCGACCGCCAGGGCGCGGTGATCAAGCGGGTCGCGCGCGTTAATCGCGGCCTGTGCCAGGGTTGCGGCACGTGCGTTTCCCTCTGCCGCAGCAAGTCCATCGATCTCGACGGATTCACCGACGAGGAAGTTTTCAGCGCACTGGAGGCGCTTATGGAATGAGTGAACCCACCCCGGCCGGCGCCCCCGGCAGCCCCGCCGCTTTTGAGCCCAGGATCATCGCGTTTGTTTGCCAATGGTGCACGTACGCCGGCGCCGACTTGGCCGGCACCAGCCGCCAGACCTACCCGCCCAACGTGCGCACGATCATGCTGCCCTGCACCGGCCGCATCGATGTCAGCTTTATCCTCCGCGCCTTCCTCGACGGCGCGGATGGCGTCATCGTCAGCGGCTGCCATCCGGGCGATTGCCATTATACCGCCGGCAATTATCGCGCGCGACGCCGCTGGATCCTGTTCCGTGATTTGCTCGATACCGTCGGCTTTGACCTCCACCGGCTGGAACTGGCCTGGATTTCCGCCGCCGAAGGGGTGAAATGGGTCAAAACCATCCAAACCTTCACGGATAAAATCAAGGCGCTGGGCCCCTACGACTCGCTGCGCCGCGTGACCGCCGACACCGCGCCGGCGCTGGCATCCGCGGACGAACCCCTATTCAAATTCGAAACCGCGCAACCGGCCGATCCCCGGCTGACCGCGGCCGTCGGCGAGGCCCTGAAGTCCGGCAAAATCAAAGCCGCCGTCGGCTGGACCCGTAGCGCCACGTTGTCGCGGCCGCGGCCGTCGTGGATTTTTTCCGCGCCGGCCACCGGCGAATTGGTGGCGCCCGGCCAGTCCGGCAACCTGGCGCGTTTGCTGAAAAACCCCCAGCTCAAGACCGCGCTGCCGCTGGGCATCGTGGCGCGCCGGTGCGAGGTGCTCGCGTTGAACGTGCTGGCCCAGGAAGCCCAGCTTGACCCGGCCAAACTGACGCTTTTTACCGTGAGCGACGATGGCCAATACCTGGCCGCGATCGAACTGCCGGCGGCCCCGGAGGTCCTGGCGCGGGAGTTGCCCCCGGACCGCCCGGCCGGATTCTCGGAGGCGGCCTGGAAGGCGCTGGACGATTGGATGGCCCGGCCCCCGGCGGAGCGCTGGGCCGCCTGGCAGACGGCCTCCGCCCGGTGCCTCAAGTGCTATGCCTGCCGCGGCTCGTGTCCGCTGTGCGGCTGCCAACAATGCTTTACCGACCGGAACCAGCCGCAGTGGTTCCCGACCGCCGCCGATGGGCGCGGCAATTTTCCCTGGCACCTGCTGCGCGCCTTCCACCTCGCCGGCCGCTGCATCGGCTGCGGCTCCTGCACCCAGGCCTGTCCGGCGGGCATTCCGCTGGAGGTGCTGAATGCCGCCCTGGCCCGCTCCGCCTGGAAGCATTTTGGACACCGCGCCGGCGTCCAGCCGGCGGACCCGCCCTTGCAGGCGGATTACCGGCCCAACGATCAGGAGGATTTCATCTTGTGAAACTGGCCCGGAAAACAATCGAACAATGGCCGGCCGGCCTGCTGGCGGCGGGCTGGCGCGTGCTCGCGCCGGTGGCGGCCGGCGGACAGGTCAATTACCGGGAACTCACGGCCCAAGCCGACCAACCCACCGGCCTCGGCCGCGGCCTCCCGCGGCTGAGCCCCAAAAGCAGTTGGTTCCCCCGCACCGAACCCATTCTCAAGTTCCGGCGGCACGACCGCGAATGGACGCTGGAGGATCCCCCCCTCGAATTTCCCCCGGTGGCGGTGTTTGGCGCGCGGCCCTGCGATGCCGCCGCCCCGGAAATCCTGGCACCGTTGTTCGGCTGGGATTTTCATGACCCCTTCTTTGAGCGCCGGCTGAAAAAACTGGCGTTCGTGGTGGTGGCCTGCCGCGAACCGGCCGATGCCGCCTGCTTCTGCACCTCCGTCGGCGTGGACCCCGCCGGCGAACACAGCGGCGATGTGCTGCTGACCGAATTGCCCGATGGCTCGTTCGCCGCCGAGGCACGCACCGAGACCGGCCGCAAACTCATGGCCGGACTGCCGGGCGCCGCGGAAACGGTGGATTTGACAGCGCTGCGCGGCGAGATCCGGCGCCGGTTGCCGGCCCGGTTCAGCACCCCGGCGGTGGCCGAGGGTTTGCGGCGGCGATTCACCGATCCGTTCTGGGAACGCTCCGCGCGCTCCTGCCTGGGCTGCGGCACCTGCGCCTTTGTCTGCCCCACCTGCCATTGCTTCGACCTCCAGGACGAACTCCGCGGCGGCGAGGGCGTGCGGCAAAAAAACTGGGACGCCTGCGCCTTCCCGCTCTTTACCCTGCACACCTCGGGGCACAATCCGCGCCCCGATCAAGCCGGCCGCTGGCGACAACGGTTGTCCCATAAATTCAATTACTATCCGGAAAAGTTCGGCCGCGTCCTCTGCACCGGTTGCGGTCGCTGCCTCCGCCTGTGCCCGGCGGGCATGGATTTGCTGGCCGACCTCGTGGAATTGGCCCGGGAGCTGCCGCCCGCGCCGGCCGGGCCGGCCGAAAAAATCGGCGGCGTCAGCGGCCTCCCGGCCCGCACGGCGGCGGCCTCGCCGAACATTTACCGCCCCCACCTCATGCGCGTGGCCGCGTTGCGCGATGAAACGCCCGACGTCCGCACGTTGCGCCTGGAATTCGTGGACGCCCAGGCAGGCGGGGCTTTTGATTTTCGCGTGGGCCAGTTCGGCCTGTACAACGCGCTGGGCGATGGCGAATCCACTTTTTGCATCGCCAGCAGCCCCACGCGCCGGGGATATCTCGAGTGTACGTTCCGCCAGGCCGGCCGCGTCACCCGCGCGCTCCGGCGGCTGAACGTCGGCGACCTGATGGGGTTCCGCGGCCCCTACGGCAACAGTTTTCCCGTGGAAAGCTGGCGCGGCCAGGACCTGCTGTTCGTCGCCGGCGGCATTGCGCTGCCGCCCATGCGCAGCGTCATTCAATATTGCCTCGACCACCGGGCGGATTACGGCGACCTCACCATCGTTTACGGCGCCAAAACCTGGAGCGATCACGTGTACAAGGACGAGCTGGCCCAATGGGCGGCGCGCCCGGACGTGAACCTGTGGCTGTGTGTGGATTGGAAGGCCGGTCCACAGGGCTTGATCGCCGAGGCCGCCGAAGAGGGGTGGCGGCCGTTGAATTTCAAAGCACCCGGCGAGAGCGTGCTGGATCCGCAGCAGCGCCGTTACACCGGCTTCGTGCCGCAACTCGTGGAGGCCGTGCGGCCGGCGGCCGCCAACCGCGTGGCCGTGCTCTGCGGTCCGCCGATCATGATCAAGTTCACCATGCAGAGCCTCAAGAAAATCGGGTACGACAGCGGCAAGGTCTTCACCACGCTCGAAAACCGCATGAAATGCGGCTTGGGCAAGTGCGGTCGCTGCAACGTGGGCCCAGTCTATGTCTGCAAGGAAGGCCCGGTCTTCACCGCCCGCCAGCTCGAAACCCTCCCGCCGGATATGTAGACCGGTGGCCATGGCCCCGCCCCATTCGCTCCCGGCCGGTCGCCCTTCCCGACGGGTCCGGTACCTGGATCATTTCAGTGCGCTCGGCTCCTCGATGTATGGCGCCAGCTTTTCCGCCAGGTCGGCCGGGAGACGCCGCGGCTTTTCATCCCGGCTCGTGCAGCAATGAAACGTCTCGGCCTCCACGAGCAACTTGCCCGCCTCGTTAAGTATCCGATGCCCAAAAGCCAGCCGCACACCGCGCAACTGCACGATCCAGACCTCGATCGTCAGCAAATCGTCGTATCGTGCCGGCGCCTTGTATCGGATGCGAGCCTCGATGACCGGAAAGATCTGTCCAGCCTCCTGCAACGTCGCCACCGGCTGGCCCAGCGCGCGCATGAATTCCCCGCGCGCCGCTTCCAGCAAGTCCAAGTAGCGTGAATGGTAAATGTGGTCGCCCACCGTGCATTCGGCATAGGTCACCCGATGGACATAACGAAACGGATCGATCATCACCGCAGCGTAAAGCCCGCCCGCAAAAGTTCAACGCCGAATTCAGCTCCCGGGCTGCGGCCGTCCCGGCCGCTGCGACGTCCATGCGTTGCGGCCGTGAGAAATTTTAGCGGAGCGCGATCGAGCGGCCGCTCATTTCGACGCCCTCGGTTTGGTGATGGCTGGCTCAAAATCACACCTCCCCACGCCAAACGCCAAGACTCGACCACGCGCCGTTTTCAGGTAAAGTAAGCGCGGTACTGAGTAGGATTTTATTATGCACGAACAGGAAGCGCCCGAAAATCTGCCTGATGAACCGGAAATTCCGCCACCCGCCCCGCCCGCGGCGGACGGCGCTTACGCGGTGCTCCGCAACGCCAATTTCTCGCGTTACCTCGTCGGCCGCCTCGTGGCGTCGCTGGGACAGCAAATGCTCGTGGTGGCCATCGACTGGGAACTGTACCAGCGCACCCATTCGGCCCTGCCCCTGGCCATGGTGGGACTGTCACTGATGTTGCCGATGATCCTGTTCACGGTGCCGGCGGGACATTTCGCGGACACTTTCAACCGCAAGAAAATCATCCTCTGGACCAGCCTGATACTCACGGTGGTGAGCGTGGCGCTGGCTTTCGCCTCCGCATTTCTGGCCAGCGTGGGCTGGATCTACGGCTGCCTCTTCGTGCTGGGCGCTGCGCGCACCTTTCTCTGGCCGGCCAACGCGGCGTTCGTCACCAGCCTCGTGCCCATGGAGCAATTCCCGCGCGCCGTCACCTTCAACAGCGGCGTCTTCCAGTTTTCGTCCGTGGTGGGCCCGGCGGCCTTTGGCGCGGTCATGGCCCTGACGCCCGTGACCGCGGCACATAGCTCGGCCTGGCCGATTTACGCCTTCAATGCCGTGGCCTCGCTGCTCTGCTTTGTGCTCGTGGCGCCCATCAAACACCTCCATAAACCGCGCAAGGCCGAACCGGTTTCCATCCGGAACCTGGCCGAGGGCTTCCACTTTGTGTTCCAAAACAAGATCATCCTGGGCACCATCACCCTGGACCTGTTTGCGGTGCTGCTGGGCGGCGCGGTCACCATCCTGCCGATGTTCGCCCACGACATCTTCCAAACCGGCCCGAGCGGCCTGGGCTGGCTGCGCAATGCCATGGCGGTGGGCGCGCTGCTCTGCGCGCTTGTCATCGCGCACCGGCCGCCGCTGCAAAAGGCCGGCCGCGCCATGCTCGGCGCCGTGGCCATTTTCGGCGTGGCCACCATGCTGTTCGGCCTGGCCAATGGCAATTGCCTCGGCCGCTGGATCGTCCTGCCCAACGCCGTCTGGTTCTGGATCTCCTTTGCCCTGCTGGCGCTGGCCGGGTTCGTGGATAACATCAGCGTGGTCGTGCGCCAGACCCTGGTGCAAATCCTCACGCCGGACGAAAAACGCGGGCGTGTTTCCGCCGTAAACAGCCTCTTCATCGGCACCTCCAACGAACTGGGCGGTTTCCGCTCAGGCATCGTGGCGTATCTGTTCACCAAGCAAACGGTGCTGGGCAACCCGCATGCCACCGGTGCCATCATTTCCACCGTCACCGGCGGCGTTGGCACCATCCTGGTGGTGTTGGCCGTGGCCTGGATCTGGCCGGACATCCGCAAGTACGGCAAGCTGGGGTAGGGGTCCGTGGCCGTCTCGGCCGCTGAAGGAGGACAGCGTTGCGGTCCTTGGCTGATGGAGTGCGGCCTTCCCCCTTCAGTTTTTAGCCTTTGAATGTGGCGCCGGGCTCAAAATCACCTCTCAGCGCCCGGAGACGGCTGCGGGCCGCATCTTGCCGAGACGCCACAAGCTCCCCTTCCCCTCAATCCTCGGGGGCATCCATTCCGCCGCGGACTTCCCACGCGCCCGGCATGGCGTAGAGGCGCAGGTACTTGACGGCTACGCGCAGGTCCTTGGGCCATTCGCTCCGAATGGTCACGGCCTGGTGGGTGGTGGGCTGCACCACGGTCAATTCCTCTGAATGGAGCAAGGCCCGCGAAATGAGCGGGCGCTCCTCGCGGCCTGGTTTCAGGCGAAAATCCCGTTTAAGGCGCGAGAGCCAGAGCTTTTTGCCGCCGTGCGCCTCGTCGCCCACGATGGCATGACCGGCATAGCTCAAGTGCAGGGCAATCTGTTGCAACCGCTCCCCGCGCGGCACGCAGCGCAGCAGCGACCAGCGCGAGAATTTCTCCAGCACCGCAAAATCCGTGCATGACTTCCGGCCATGGCGCGGACTGATTTGCATGCGGCCGTTTTGCAGCGGATGGGCGCCGATTTTTTGATCCACCGTAAAAGTGTTGTCGAGCGGCACGCCCTGGGTGAGGGTCAGGTATTTCCGCAGCGGGCGGTCGGTGCCAAATTGATCGGCCAGGGCCACCAGGGCGGCCTTGTTCTTGGCGAGCAGCAGCGCGCCGCTGGTTTCAAATTCCAGCCGGTGTGCGTTGGTGAGATAGGTGAGGTTGCGCTCGCGTGCCCAGGGTTTGCCGGCGGCGATGGCCGTCTGCAGGAGGGTCATCAGGTTGGGCCGCTCGGGCGCCAGCCGGTCGGGCGAGGTGAGCAGACCGGCGGGCTTGTCCAGCGCCAGCAAATCGGCATCTTCGTGCAGAACCGGGATTTCCCAGAACTCGTGCGTGGCGGGCAACGACAGTTTGATGACGGCGTTCACTGGCCGCGCGACGAAGTCTTTTGCGCCTCCAACTCCTTCGGAATGGGCGTGTTGACAAATTCGCGGTTGGCTTCGATGGTAAACCAGCGATTGAACGCTTCATTCTGCCGGCTCTGCCGGATCTGGGCCACGAACTTGGGCATATCCGCGGTTTTCTGCGCCTCGTCCACGGGCAGCATGGATTGTACGAAGAGAATAAAGCCGCCGTCCGTTGTGGGCATAAACGAGCTCAGGTGGCCGGGCTGGGTCTTGGCCGCCGTGTACAGGATTTCCCGCACATCGGTGTTGTGTTCATCCGCCTCGGGAATGTCCCGGGTGCTCAACGAGAAAGGCTGCAAGGCAATGGGCGCCTGGCCGGCCGCCACGGCCGCCTGCGCAAACGTCTTGCCGGAATTGACCTGCCGCAGCAGGGCCTGGTAGAAATTCGTGCCCACGGCGCGCGCCTGCAGCACGCCTTCGAAGTTCTTGAAATCTGCCACCACGCGCGCGTGAATTTCCGCGAGCGGCTGCACCTCGCTGGGCAATTGCTTGGCCAGGGCAATCACGTAAATGGCATCCGTGCCGGCGATCGGGCGCGGCCCAAAGGGGGATTCCGGGCTCAACTTGAACGCGGTCTTCACCAGTTCCGCCGGGGCCTGGATTTCGTCCGGGCCGTCCGCTTCGCTGAAGGGCGCGGTGGTTTGCGCCCGCAAACCGTTGGTCCGGGCGAGCAGGAGCAGGGTGTTCGCGTCGGCCTTTTCAATGGCAAACAGCGTGCGCGCAAACTGGCGGGCTTCTTCCAGCGCCGTCTTGCCGGCCTCCTGGCGCAGCAGGACGTCATGAATCTTCGCCTTGGCCTCCTCCGGGGTCTTGGCCTCGGGAACCGCTTCCAAGCCGTGCTGGGCGAAAATCGCGTCCACTTCGGCGGCCACATTGGTCTTGCCCAGTCTGGCTTCGGTGGTGGCCAGGTAATTGGAAAGTTCAAACGTCACATAGTTCAACTGCACGCGGTCCGGCAGGCGGTATTCGGCCATGTGATTGGTATAAAACTGGTCCACGAACGCCGGCGTGGCCGGCACGGCGGCGGCATAGTTCGTGGCGGAGAAAAAAACGGCCTGGGCGGAAAACTCCTGGTGGTCGTGTTCGTAAAGCTGCACCGCTTCCTGCGGCGGCACCAGTGCCCCGGCCAGCCCGAGCGACTGCGCCAGTTGCTGGATGGCCAGATTGCTCTGGATCGTGCGCTTGAAATCAACGGCCGTCAGGCCCATCGGCTCAAACCTCTGTTGCACCAACGCGCTCAGCGAAACCGTCTGACCCTGGCGGCTCATGGAAGCCAGGAAATTCTTGGCTTCGGCGGCGGCGGCATCGTCGGTCACGTGCACGCCCAGATCCGCAGCCTTGGCCTCCAGCAAGAGCCGCTGGTAAACGTTCTGTTCAATTTCCAGGCTGGTGACGGCGGGCGGCAGGGGGAATTGCCCCGCGCGCATCCAGTACGCAATCATGAATTCGCGCTTGGCGAGTTCGAATTGCTCCGGGGTCACCGGCTTGCCGTAGAGCGTGCCCAAGCCGTTAGGTCCTCCATTGCCATACCGCGAGGCGGGGCTCACGCCCCAATAGACAAAGGACACGATGGTAAGCGTGGCAATGATCCACCAAAGCCAGCCTGAGTGTTTGCGTATTGTACCGATCATAGTGAAAATTGGAACAACCAGCCTAACTGGCCAACACGGTCAAGGCAAACGTAAAAGCAGGGACATCGTTGCCGCCGTTGGCGGCCGGTGCCCGGGCTGGTCAGGGATTCGGGGGCCGAATCCATCAGTGATATTCCTGCACGGTCTTGACGCTGTACCCGGATTCCTTGATGGCCGCAATGCCGCGCACCGCCGCGATCGCGCTGGAAATCGTGGTCATGATGGGCGTGCCAGTATAGACCGCCGTGGTGCGGATCTTGATCTCATCGGCGCGGGGCGTGGCGCCGCTGGGGGTGTTGATGACCATTTGCAGCTCTTTGTTCTTGAGCAGGTCGATGGCATTGGGCCGGCCTTCCTGGAGCTTGTGAATGCGCTCGACCTTGAGACCGGCCTTCTCCAGGGTGGCGGCGGTGCCGCTGGTGGCGATCAATTGGAAACCCAGGTCGGCAAATTGCCGGGCCACCTCCACAATCTTCCGTTTGTGGGCGTCGCTCACGCTGATAAATATTTTCCCGCTCAGCGGAAGCGGCGAGCCGGCGGCCATCTGCGACTTGGCATAGGCCACGCCGCGGTCGGCATCCAACCCCATCACCTCGCCGGTGGACCGCATCTCGGGCGAAAGCAGGATGTCCTGTCCGTGAAAACGGTTGAAGGGGAAAACGGATTCCTTGACAGCCCAGTACTTGGGCCAGATTTCCTCGGTGAACCCCAATTCCTTCAGGGTCTGGCCAGCCATGACCTTGGCGGCCAGCTTGGCCAGGGGCACGCCGATGGCCTTGCTGACAAATGGCACGGTGCGCGAGGCCCGCGGATTCACCTCGAGGACGTACACCGTGTCGCCCTTGACCGCGTACTGCACGTTCATCAGGCCCACCACCTTCAATTCGCGCGCCATGGCGTGCGTGTATTCGCGGATGGTGGCAATCACCTTCTTGGACAGCATGTGCGGCGGCATCACCATGGCGGCATCGCCGGAGTGCACGCCGGCAAACTCGATGTGCTCGAGCATGCCACCGATGACGATATGCGGGCCGCCGGCCTGCGCCACGTGGGGCAGGCCCACGTCCGCAATGCAATCCACATCCACTTCGGTGGCGTCCTCCAAAAACTTATCCACCAGCACGGGCCGTTCGGGCGAGGCCTCCACGGCGAACTTCATGTAATGGGACAGCTCGGCGTCCGAATAGACAATCTGCATGGCGCGCCCGCCCAGCACGAAGCTCGGGCGCACCAGCACCGGGTAGCCCAGTTTCTTGGACGCTTCCAGGGCCTCCACTTCGTTGGTGGCCAGCCCGTTGGGCGGCTGCGGAATATCCAGCTTGCGCAACATGGCCGCAAACAGCTTGCGGTCCTCGGCGATTTCAATGCTCTGCGGCGAGGTGCCAATGACGTTCACCCCGTTTTTTTGCAGGCCTAGCGCCAGGTTGAGCGGGGTCTGGCCGCCGAATTGGGCGATCGCCCCCCAGCACTTTTCGCGTTCGTAAATATGCAGCACGTCCTCCAGCGTCAGCGGCTCAAAAAACAGCTTGTCGCTGGTGTCGTAATCGGTGGAAACCGTCTCCGGATTGGAGTTCACCATGATGGTCTCGAAACCCGCCTCCTTCAGGGCAAAGGCGGCATGCACGCAGCAATAGTCAAATTCAATGCCCTGGCCGATCCGGTTCGGCCCGCCGCCCAGAATCATCACCTTCTTCTTGTTCGAATCCGACTTCACCTCGTCGTCGCCGCGATCGTAGGTGGAATAATAATAGGGAGTGTAGGCCTCGAATTCCGCAGCACAGGTGTCCACGAGACGGTAGCTGGGAACGATGTGGAGTTTCTTACGCAACGCGCGAATCTCGTCCTCGGTGGCACCGACCAGATGGGCGATCTGCCGGTCGGAGAATCCGAGCGATTTGGCGCGGGCGAGTTTTTCAGAGTTAAGTGACGGCATCGAACGAAATCAAATTCACTACAGTAAGCCGGAATTATCGCCCGCTGTCCAGAAAGTATGCGCGGCGGGAAATTCCCGCAAATTGCATCGTCGCTGTTTCCCCGGCCGGGTTTTTTGCTATAATCCTCGCTCCGGCATGCAAGACAACCGCGTGGAAGAGATTCGGAAGCTGCTGCCCCAAGCCATGTTGCCCGATTGGGTGCGGCTTGGCGGCAGGATGGTGCGGCTGTTGCGTGATCGGCTGCATCCCGACGCGCACGAGGCCGTCTTGAGCCGGCTCCATGCCCAGGTGCTCGCCTCCGTGGCGCTCCGCGAGGACCGCCGGCTCAATGCCCCCAAGGTCAGCTACCCGCCCGATCTGCCCATCACCGCCCGGAAAGATGATATCGTGGCCGCCATCCGCGCAAGCCAGGTGGTGGTGATCGCCGGCGAGACCGGCTCAGGCAAAACCACCCAGATCCCCAAAATGTGCCTGGAGGCCGGCTTGGGCATCGAAGCCCGGATCGGCTGCACCCAGCCGCGCCGCGTGGCCGCCCTCTCCATCTCGCGCCGCATCGCCGACGAACTCAACGTGAACTGGGGCCGTGAGGTCGGCTGCAAAATCCGGTTCGATGACCGCAGTAGTCCCCAGACGTACATCAAGCTGATGACCGATGGCATCCTGCTAGCCGAGACCCAGGGCGACCCGTTGCTATCCGAGTACAACTGCCTGATCATCGACGAGGCGCACGAGCGCAGCCTGAACATCGATTTCCTGCTCGGCTACCTCAAGGGGCTGCTGGTGAAACGGCAGGATTTGAAGCTGATCATCACCTCGGCCACCATCGACACCGCCATGTTTTCGCGCGCGTTTGACAACGCGCCGGTGATCGAGGTCTCGGGCC
>Ga0181535_10004776_pt1 | contig 14858 bp, 9 predicted proteins | sample PEATcosm2014_Bin_44_FD_119774 | JGI IMG/M metagenome (GOLD analysis project Ga0181535, IMG submission 119774) | Peatland microbial communities from MTU Mesocosm Facility, Houghton, MI, USA - PEATcosm2014_Bin17_30_metaG | ecosystem: Environmental > Terrestrial > Soil > Wetlands > Peat | place... | reverse complement strand
TGATGTAGTCCGTGATCCGGGCACCCGGAGGGAGTTCCGCAACCGTACGCGCCACCTGTAGCCTCCTGTACTTACCTAATACAGAATGCCACAAATCTCATTAAGTGAACAGTATTACGGCTAGTTGGCGAAAAAGGTAAGGTAGGTCAGCGCGCCCAATCCCACGACCGCGAGCACGAAGACGACCAGAATCCATTTCAAGAGGGTACCTTGGACGTTGCTCTTGTGGGGGATGTCGCGGGTTTCATTCAACCGCGCCATCTCGATGCCGATGTTGTCCCGGCCGCCGGCATCGAGAGCCCGCTGAAGAAGATCGCGGGCCGCGGTTTCCACCGTGGGACCGCTCGCCGTTCTCTCAATCTCCTTTTCGGAGACGGCGTCCCATAGGCCATCGGAACAGAGCAGCAGCGTGTCGCCGACAGCCAGCGGATGTTTTTCGATGTCGATCTCGACCTCTGGTTCAACGCCCAGGGCGCGGGTCAGCACCCCGGTGTCGGGATGGCGATACACCTCTTCCGGCGTAATCAGATTGCGATTGAGCAGCGACTGCACGCCAGAGTGATCGAAGGTAAGACGATGCAGGCGGCCGGCGCGCACCAGGTACGCCCGGCAATCGCCGACATGGCCTATCCAGGCGTAGCTTCCTTCAGCTTCCTGTTGCACCAGCGCCACAATCACCGCTGCGCCCATGCGCAGTTGCGGCACGTCAGGCTCCTTGTCCGGCAAGATCTTCGCATTGGCCTGCGCAGCGGCCTCACGGATGGCGCTGTCGGCCGCGTAGTTTTGCGGCAGTTTCGCGAGATAGGAGTGGATCTGCTCCACCACCGTCTTCGATGCGCTTACCCCGGCCGCGTTTTCTCCTCCTATGCCGTCGGAGACGATCAGCAGTTCTCCCATGGGGATGCTGACATGAAGGATGGAATCCTGGTTGACCTGGCGCATTTTGCCGCGGTCGCATTCCTCGGCGAAAAGGATGGTTGGCTTCCCGAGTACCGCTGAATCGCTCATACCGGAACCTCATATGCAGGCTGAAGACCCGCACCTTACAGTAAAACGCAAACCCGTTGCTAAAACACACACCTCTCGACTGGAGAACCTTCCTCATCACTCCGGCGGAGGGTTCGGCACAGCGAGTGGGCCTCGTTCGCACCAATGTTCATGGGAGCCGTCACGGAACGAGCCTCTCCGTGCGCCGGCCCCCGCCTGGCATCCTCTGCTCCGGCCAGCCGATCCAGCTCATGATGGGAGATGAAACGAGGGGTATTCCCAAGAATAGACAAACTGTAGTGGTCGCGCCCAAGCACAAGCAATTGTACACCGGCTCAGGAATGCGCAGAGTGAAAAACAAGAGCTGTGCGCGGGCGCGAACAAGGTTTCCAGCGGCGCGGATGGACGATCGCTCGCCTGGACCTCTTGCTCGCAACCGCGCCGGGCTTGGCCAACGTCTCAGAAGGTGATACGGCCGGAGAGTTCAAGGCTGCGTGGACCGGCGCCCTCGGCGGTCTGGAGAGCGGTAATGGTGCCGAAGCCGCCCGAGTCCACCTGCATATTGGGCGGCTCGTAGTTGCGATGGTTGAAGAGGTTGGCCGCTTCAACACCGACTTGCAACTTTGACTCTTCGGCGAGCGAGACGAGCTTCATGAGCGAGAGCGAGAAGTTTGCAGTGCCGGGGCCGACGACGCCGCCGACAGGAGCATTGCCAAAGCGGCCAATGCCGCCTTGTGTGCCGTCTGGCAAAGTGGCTTCGAGGTCGAGAATCGAGAATGCCGCCGGATTCAACCAGTGCCCGGTGGTGCGTTGCGACGCGTAGGGACTGACGTTTGGCAACTGATCGGGGCGCGTTTGGCCGACAGTGGTGAGGATGTTGGTATTGGCCGGGTCGACGGTCTGTTCAAAGGGCGTTAGGAACGGCCCGCTCTGAACGATCGTGACCCCGGCCAGTTGCCAGCCGCCGGCCAGGATATTGGGCAGCGTGCCCTTCGCGAGCCAGCGCTGGCCGTGGCCAAAGGGCAGATCGTAGAGATAATTGACCAGGAAGCGGTGCTTGCGGTCGTAGATCACGTTGCCGTAGTCCAGGCCGGGATGAAAGCGGTCGGTGAGGAAACTGCCGCCGGCAACGGCAAATGCGGAGGGCGTGGCTCCGCCGTCGTTGGAAAGGTCGTGCGTGAAGGTGTAGCTGGCGTCGAAGGTGAGGCCCTTGCCGCTGCGGCGGCTCAGTTCGGCGGTACCGCTGGAATAGTTGCTCTCGGCGGCATTCGCGACACTCTGTATCACCGCCCAGTCGGGATAGGGACGGCTAAGGCTGGCCTGAGCATAGCCGACGGTGTTGGCAGGCACCTGGTTGAGGTCTTCCATGGCTTCGAGGTTCTGCCCGTGACTGCCGGTGTAGGAGAGTCGAACGCCGACGTCGTGGCCCAGATCCTGCTCCAACGTCAGGTTCCACTGCTGCACCGAGGGGTCTTTGTAGTGGATGGGAAAGGCGTAGTAAAAGCCGGCCGTGCCTGTCAGCGAGCCCGAGGCCAGGGTGTAATAGGGCGAGGAGAAGGAGAGCAGAGGCGAGGAGACGCCGCCGCTGGTGATAAGGCTTTGGTTGTAAGTCGCCTGGAAGCTGGAGGCCACGGCGCCTCCGGCATAAACCTGAAAGCCGAGAGGCGTTTCGATGAATCGGCCCCACCCGCCTCGCAGCACGCTCTTGTCATTGCCGAAGATACGCCAGGCGAAGCCCAGGCGCGGACCGATGTCGTTGTGGTCGGTATAGCGCAGGGCCGAGGGAATTCGTGCCTGGGTTGCGGTGAGGATGGGCGTCGGGGCAATCGCCCCAACGAAGTCGCTCGAAGCGCTGTTGACGGCGGCGGCGTTCGGAACCACAACGGCGCCGTTAACCTGCGTGGCGCCATCGGTTCCGATGCCGGTCCAGCCGGGAAGGAAGGCGGCGCTGTTGGCGTCGCGATCGGTGAGCGGCGGATGCAGTTCATAGCGCACGCCGAGGTTGAGCGTCAGTCGGGGCATGATCTTCCAGTCATCCTGCGCGAAAAAGGCCCAGGAGTGGCCGGCTCCGTTCATCGTGGCGTTGTTGGTGGTGGTGAAGATGGTGTAATCCGGGTAGCCCATCAGGAATGCGGCATAAGGCTCCCCGGCGGTGATGAGATTATCGTTCGGATCGGTGCTTCCGTTCGAGCCATTAACGATGCCTGAGGCTCCGTTGAAGACGTACCAGCCGGAGCGGTAATTGCCGAAGAGGTTCTCGTCGTGATCGGTAATCCGCTTGAAGTCGGCGCCGAACTTGAAGGAGTGGCTGCCGTGGGTCCACGTGACGTTGTCCAGGGCCTGGATGATCTGGCCGCGCTGCATGCCGGGATTGCCGGCGCCGGTGGACATGAATCCATTGATGAGCACCTGCGGGGCCTCGGGCCACTGCGTGTCGGGCTGAGGAACGGTAAGGCCGGTGGAGGCGAGCAGATCGCTGGTCTTGTAGAACTGATTTTCCGAGGTGTGCTGCGCGTTGTAACCGCCGCGAAACTCGTTCAGCAGCTTCGGCGAGAAGATGTAGTTGTGGGCGAAGGTCATGCCTTCGTCGATCTCGGGCGTGTTGTATCCCCCTTGCAAAGGACTACCGGCCTCAGCGCAGTAGCTGTAGGTACAGGTGGGGGAGGGCGCGGTGATGACCTGGCGGTTCTTGTAAGAGAAGCGCGCAAAGACCGATTGCTTCGCCGAGATGCTCTGGTCGAGCCGCACATCGCCCTGGTTGGAAGAGATGGGCGAAGAAAAGTTGGTTTGGTAGTTGTTGGCGATGTCGCCGGTTGCGCCATGGTTGGGAGCGGGCATCAGGTACTGGAGCAGGTTGGCGGAGATCTGACTAACCGCTACGGGAGTGTTGTCGAGCGAGGTATTGGTGAGGATGGAGGTGAGCGGGCTTCCGTCCGGGTTGTAGACCGTGTACCCATTCGGGCACTGCGTGGCTGGGTCGGGCTCGCAGTAGGTCTGGTCCAGGTAATACGCGACGTTCCCGTTGCGCATGTCCGTCGAAGGCACGCTGAGCAGCATGGGCGTCTCGCGGGGCAGGCGCAGCCCCTCGAAGCTGATGAAGAAAAACGTCTTGTCGTGGCCGTTGTAAAGAGGCGGAATGGTGAGCGGGCCGCCGAGTGTGCCGCCGAAATCGTTCATGATGATCTTCGGCTTGGAGTTCGCGAAGGCGTCGTCCGCATTCAGGAAGTTGTTCTCGTGGTTTTCGAAGACGCCGCCATGAAAATGGTTGGTTCCGGCCTTGGAGACAGTGGTGATGTCGGCCACGCCGCTGAACTCGGCGTTGTTGTTCGACTCGCTGACGCGAATCTCTTCGATCGAGTTGAAGGAAGGGAACATCTCGTTGACCGGGCCGGAGTATTCGACGCCGACCGAGGAGATGCCGTCAATGGTCACGCTGAGCAGCGCGGCGGTAGTGCCCGAGACGTCCAGTTCGCCGCTATCGTCGGTCTGCACTCCGGCTTCAGATGTCAGCGTGGAGATGGGACTGGTGGAGCCTGTTGAGCGCGAGTAGATAGCCACGGGCAGCTCGACCAGTTCATCGCCGATCTTGGTCTCGGCGACATTGGAAACATCGGTGGTGATGACGGGCGCGGCGGTGTCGAGCACAACGACGGTCTGCGACTCGGCGCCCGGCCGCAGCACCGCATCCATACGGCGTGTTTCGCGCGCGGTCAGCGAGATCTCTGAGAACGATTCCTTTTCAAATCCCGATGCGGTAAATGTGAGCGCGTAAGTGCCCACCTCGATGTTCTTGAAGGCGTAGTTTCCACTCTCGTCGGTGGTCACCAACTGCCTGGCCGAGGTGCCGGTGTTTTTCAGGGTCACCTGCGCGCCGGGGACCAGCGCTCCGCTGGAGTCGCGCACCGTGCCCAGAATCGCCGAAAAGGTCGATTGGGCCGGCAGTTGGACAGAAGCGAACCCCGTCAGCCAGCAAGCCAGAAGAAGCCGTAAACGGGCCTTGCGGAATGAGCAGACAGGGAAAGAAAAGACGAGCATGATTTTGCCTTTCAAGAAGATGGTCAGTTGAGGACGCCCCTCTCCATTTCTGGATTGTTTTCTATTCAAATGTATCGTCTACTGACGCGCATCAGGCAGTTTTTTTGAGTTTTTTTCTGCGCGATTTACGCTTGTGAAGCGTGCGCACCCCGGCGCGGGGATTGGTTGCCTTCGGCCTTGATTTTTGTGGAGAACAGCGCCGTTCATTCCGCCGCACAGCCACCCGAGACAGCAAAAAGAATCGCCGCGGAGAACTGAGTACACAGCATGTTGATTCCGCATGGTGGGCGAGGCGGGAATCGAACCCACAACCCCCGGCTTAGAAGGCCGGTGCTCTATCCGATTGAGCTACTCGCCCGCACCGATTCTTATTCTAACGTCGCTTGGAGACAAAAGCATCTGCGAAGGCAGCCAGCGCGGTCTGAATCGTCCGCTGAGCATCCGCCGAAGAGGCGCCGCACGAGGTCAGGTAGGCCGTAACTCCGAGGCATTCCGGTTGTTCGTTCGCTGCATTTGGGAGGATGAATGCGCGGCGGATGACCAGATCGGCGCGGCAACAACGCAGCGGCACGGCGCGAAGATGCCGGCACAACTCCCTGCAAACGGTTGCGGCCATCTCCGGCTCGACCCATGGCTGATCTTTTCGGGGCAGCAGGTCGATATAACAGCCCATGGCGTGGGCAGAGTGACCGGGCGGCGCATCCATTTCGTCGAGATCAAATTCGCCTGCTTCGAGCTTTGCCCAGACGTCGCATTTCGATGTCCAGACCGGCGAGCCGGCGGCGTTGAGCTTGACGAGGGCATCGGTCAAGCCGGGTAATTGCGCGGTCTCGGGTAAATGGTCTACGCGTGTCGGGTCGCGTTCGAGATCGACAAACCCGGCCCAACCAGCATCTATCACCGGCGCAGCGAGGCCCTGCGCGTCGGGGCCCAGTTCGAACTCCCAGTCAGCCTCCATGAGTTTCCCGAGACGATGCCAGCAGGAAGCGCATCACCGTGGCCTCTGCCCAGTGAATCTCGTCGCCGGGATCGCGGGAGAGGTAGGCGCAGTGGCCGCCGTGGCGAGTTTCGACAAAAGCAATGCAGGGGTTGGCAAGGAGCTTGGCGCGGGTATCCGGCAGCAGGCGAATGAAGGGATCGTCCTGCGCGTGCAGAATAAGTGTTGGCACGGCGATCCGGTCTACGACGCGAGCGCTTGCCGCGCGGTCATAGTAGTCGTCGGCATCGCGAAATCCCCAGTAGCGGGCCACGACCTTGTTGTCAAATTCGCGAATAGAGCGCACTGCCCCGATGGATTTTCTGGTTGCATAGATACCGGGGAACAGCCTGGCCTTACGGCTGTAGCGCGCCAGCAACCCCAGCAAGAAACGCCATTCATAGGCGCGGTTGAGCGGCTCGTGCAGGGCGTCCGCGCCGGGGGCCAGATCGACGGCCGGGCAGACTGCGGCCACGGCACACAAGGGAGGCCGGTCGCCCCACTCCCCGGCCAGCTTCAACACCAGGTTGCCGCCCATCGAGTAACCCACCAGCGCCACCCGCTCCAGGCCGAATCGCTCGGCGTAATGGCGTACCACCACACCCACATCGGCGGAGAGCCCGGAGTGATAAAGAGTGGGCGATAGCGTCTCGGTGCCGCCGCAGGTGCGCATGTTCATGCGAACGACATTGCAGCCGGCAGCCCAGGCGCGGGCTGAAATGCCCTGGATGTAGCGAGAGTCCGACGACCCCTCAAGGCCGTGAACCAGGACCAGCGTCAGCCGTGCCGCCCGGACTGGCTCGGGCTGCCAGTGGCAATGGCAGAGCACACGGCTTCCATCGGCCGGGTCCACCTCGACGGTCTCTGACTCAACGGCCAGGCGGAAGGCCGGCCGGGGAAGAAAGTTTCCGACAATCGTTTGCAAGTGGCCATTCGCCAGGCCGCGGCAGGGCTCAAAGGGAATGAGCCACGCCGGGACAATGGATGCCGGATCTTCAACTGCTGCTTTGTCTGGGATCTTGAGGGTCACGGGAACTCCGAAACAAGAGGATTACTACCTGTACGGTCCGTGAAGGTTTTGTGGCGGCGGGCGGGGATTGGATTTCTCAATCCTCATTGCCAGCCCCATGCTACAGCGTAGATGTTACCACAGATGCAAAAACGCCATGATGATCTCGACCGTTCTTCAAGCCGTGCTCTCTCTGCACGGACCGGAGGAGTGATACGATGAACTGCAAATCCTCCCAGTGCTCAGGGAAGGTCAGGAACGGATGAGAACCCTCACGCATGAGACGCGAATCGCTGTCCAGAGGGTGAGAGACCGGTATTCCGCCACCCGGTGCGCGGCGGTGTTGCTGGGCGCGTTTCTTCTTTCCTGGCCGGCGATCTATAACGGCTTTCCGCTGCTTTATCCGGATTCGATGGCCTATCTCGGCAATGGCCGTCTTGTCGCTCGAGCACTATTCCTGCATCGGTTTTCGGCTGATTACGGACCGCGGTCTCTCGTCTATAGCCTGGGCACCCTTCCCTGGAGCTGGTACAAAAACCCCTGGCCGATCGTTGGCCTGCAGTGCCTGCTCGTCGCCTGGATTGTGTGGCTGGTAGTGCGATCCTTTGTCCCGCGGCATATCGTGACGAGCTATCTCGCCCTCATTGTTTTTCTCAGCGTGCTGACCAGCGCCAGTTGGTATGCCGGTTTCATCATGCCGGACATACTGGGCCCGGTTTTGTACCTCTCGATTTATCTGATTGTCTATGCGCGCGAAACTCTCTCCCGCGGCGAACGGCTGGCTCTTTATCTCATCGCATGGTGGAGCATTACCGCGCATGCGACGCATTTGCTGCTGGCTATCGGTTTATGCTTTCTGCTGGCCTTGCTTGCCGCTCTCAACCGAAGGCGATCTCCGGGCCGCCTTCGACCCGTCGGCGAAGTTGCGGCCATCCTTGCAGTGGCGGCAGCCTCGCAAATGGCGCTCAACGGCTATCTCTACGGCACGCCATCGCTGAACGGCAGGCATGCTCCGATCCTCATGGCCCGTGTGATCGCCGACGGTCCTGGACGCTGGTACCTGGAGAAAAACTGTCCCCAGTTGCAATGGGCCGTCTGCGAACATCTGAGAAGCCTCTCCTCTGATCCAAACACCTTTCTCTGGGGGACTGACGCACCTTACGAGTCCGCTTCAGAGAGTGAAAAACAGAGGTTTGAGGCCGAGGAGATTCCTCTGGTCCTGGCTGCGTTGCGTGCCTATCCCCGCCAGCAGTTTTCACTTTCCGCCGCCAATTTTCTCGATCAGCTCCGGTACTTCGGCATGTTCGCCTTCAACTATAACGAGCGGATACTCGAACGACTCGATGAAGTGATGCCGAGCGAGCGGGCGAGCTATCTGAAAAGCCGGCAAGAGCGCGACGCTCTTCATCTCGTTCTTCTCACTCATATCGAATTGTGGATCATCGTTGCGTCGCTCTTGGCAATTGCCGTGCTGATTCTCCCCGCCTGGCGCCGTCACTCCCGCCGGCTTGCCGGTCTCAGCATTGTCATTGCCGCCATGGTCGTTGCCAACGCATGGGTCACGGGCGTCTTGTCGGGATTCAATCATCGCTATCAGTGCCGCGTGATCTGGATGATTCCGCTTCTGGCGGGAATCTTTGTGCTGGATTGGCTCGAACAGCGGAGAACAGGCAAGAGCGACCTTGCTCTGCCCGCAAATGAGCGGGAGTATAATTGCGCCATTCAGCCGACGCCTTGAGTAGGAACTATCAAATGAACATCCGGCAGACCGCCGGTGCTGAAAGGGAACGATGAAGCCATCCGCGCGTTGCGTGGGAGCCCTGATGGTTTTGGGCGCCGTGGGAGCCTGGGCCGCGCCAGACGCGCCCGCCCCGCAGCAGGAGGTGGCTGTGATCGTCGTCAACGCCGGCGTCGACCCTGCCAAGCCGGTTCAAAGAGTGCGCGTCTCCATGGCGTATCTCGACGGCTCGACTCTGATCACCGTCTCCGGCGCCACCCGATATGACGCCACCAACAGCGAGGGCAGGGCGATGTTGCTGGTCGCCCTGGAGGCGGCGCAGCGCGGCGGCCTGCGCGTCAATATCGATGGCGCCAGCAACCTGGTCATCTACGACCCGGCTGATGGGCAACTGACCGGGGTTCCCTCCAACATGACCATCAAGCTGCTTCCCAAGGGGTCTCCCGCTCTGTTGGGGCCGGCGCAGTTTACGGCCATGCTCAATCGCGCCTTGCTGCAGGAGAAGCAGCTCAACCGGGAAAATCAACAGCTCAAAAAAGAACTGGCTGCGTCGCAGAGTCATAAGCAGGATGACCTGACGGACGCCATCACCGAATGGGCCAATACAAACGGTTTTCCTTACGACCAGGTGAACGACAAGATCGAGCAATGGGCCAATGAGGTTCTGCAAGATAAGGGCGTGATTGAAAAAAAGAAGAGAGCGATGGCTGAATTGGCGCTCCGCAACTACAAACTTGCCGCTGAGTTGTTCGACGAGTCCGCCGACGACATTGGCGAGTCGATGGACCAGGAACAGCAGAAGCTGCTGGAGAACAGTAGAAAACAATTGCGTCAATTCATCGACGCGGAGTTCCAATCTGCGAATACCAACCAGCTCTATCTTAACTACCGCAAGGCGACTCAGGTTCTCGAAAAGACAAGGGATCGCGCTGCGGCGCTTCATGGCCTGTTTCCCGAGGACGCGGCGTTACGAAGCATGTGGATGGAAGCTAGAGAAAGAGCCGCGGATGCGCGCGTGATGGAAGGCAGCGAAGCCAAGGAAGGCTCACTGCTTTTAACTCACGCAGTTGATGAGTATCAAGCGCTGCTGGCGGAATACAACCTGCCTGCGGAGCGCGAGAGTTGGGCCAAAACAGAAAACAATCTTGGCTTCGCCCTTGCGGATCGAGGAGAACGGAGCAGTCAGACTGAGGTAACGAAACTTTTTGCTCAGGCGGTCGATGCCTTCCAGTCGGCGCTGACCGTTCAGAACAAGGCGGAGCAGCCCCAGGACTGGGCGAGAACTGAGAACAATCTGGGGAAGGCCAAGTGGTTTCAGGGAGAGCGAATCAGCGGAGAGCAGGCGACCCACTTGTTCTCTGACGCAGCACATGCCCTCAGGGCGGCGCTGGAAGTTCAAAACAAGGCGGATCATACACAGGACTGGGCCGCAACCGAGAACAATCTGGGCGAGGTTCTGAGAGATCAGGCCGAGCGGAGCAGCGGGGCTCAAGCAATCGAATTATTTGTTCAGTCGGCACAAGCTCACCGGGCGGCGCTGGGAGTGCAGACCAAAGTGGAGATGCCCCAGACCTGGGCCATGACGGAAAACAAACTCGGGTACGCTCTTATGGATCAGGCTCAATGGAGCAACGGCGCACGGGCGGCGGAGCTGCTGGTCCAGGCCAGGCAAGCCTTCCAGGCAGCGCTGGAGGTGGGGACCAGCACGAGCACGTCTCAGGACTGGGCCATGTCGCAGAACAATTGGGGAAGCGCATTGAGAATGCAGAGTGAGCTGACCGGCCGCGCGGAGGCAATGGCCTTGCTGGCACAGTCTGTGCAGGCCTACCAGGCGGCATTGGAAATTTATACAAGAGATGGCTTTCCCCAGGCGTGGGCCTGGACACAAACCAATCTGGGCATCGCTCTGACGGAGCAGGGAGAGAGGAGCAGCGGCGCTGAGGCCACTGATCTGCTGGCTCAGGCAGTGCAGGCTTTTCGGGGGGCTCTGACGATTTATCCCCGGACAGAGCTGCCTCATGCCTGGGCAATTGCGCAGCACTATCTTGGAATCGCCTTGATGGATCAGGGAGAGCGAAGCAGCGGTTCGGAGGCTGCGGATTTATTTGCTCAGGCTACGCATGCGTACCAGGCGGCGCTCGAGGTGCAGACCAGGACTGACCTTCCCCTCTACTGGGCAACAATAGAGAACGCTCTAGGCAAAGCGCTGGCGGATCAAGGCGACGCATCCGGCGCCTCTGGCGCTCTTGAAGCAAGCCTGGAGCTTTTCCCTGACAACACACGGCTTCTCGAACGGGCGGCATCCACATATCACAACAAGCTCTACCGTTACGGCCGGGCGCATGAGCTGACGGCGCGCTGGCTCAAGCAGGATGATACGTCCCAGGCACGGCTCAGGATGGCGGAAGAGGAACTTACCGCCGGTCATTTTGCAGAATGTGAAAAACGTCTGGCAGCCATCAACGATGCGGACTTCCCTGCCTCTGCCGAGTCCGCGACTCTGACCGGCGGCGTATTGAAGCTTGCTTGCCAGTGGGGTGCGGGAGAAAAGGCCGCCGCGCAAGAGACCGGAAAGAAGCTCTTGGCCAAGGCGGCGGGGCTCAAAGATCCTGAGTGGGAGTGTGCCGGGACAGTCCACTACCTGGCTTCGTCATCCGCCTTTGGGGCGGGCCGCGCATCGTGGATCGCTCTGTTTGAAAGCCTCGAAAAAGGAGAAGGAGCCGCCATGGCCGGGTCGTTGACGGAGCTTGAGGAGGTCATGAGGCACTGACATGCTTTGGCCGCGCTACGACGTTTTTCTCAGCTATTCTCGCGCCGACACGGTGCGTGTGCAGCCTCTCTATAACGAGTTGCGCCGGCTTGGGTACCGCGTTTTCTTCGATGTGCACTCCATCGATCCCGGCGAGCAGTGGAAGCGGCGCCTGGATCGCTCGATCCGCGCCTCTCGCACTCTGGTGCTGTGCTGGTCTGAAAATGCCCTGGGCCATGATTTCATCACCTTCGAGTACTCCCGCGCCGAGGCTCTTCACAAACGAGTCTTCCCCTGGCTCCTCGATAAGACGCCATTGCCGGCGATGCTGGAAATTCAGGGCATCAACGAGCCCGACAGCGCCAAGGTCGCCGCTCTGCTGCGTCCTTACCTCGGCTGGACACTGACGCTCAGGCGGATTGCTCTGCTACTGACAGCGCTAGTGATGGCAATGTCCCTGACTGCCGGTCTCTGGCGCGTAACTCATCCGCCGCTGCCGCAACCCTGGGAGTTCAACGGCGAGGTTGATGATCGAGACACAATTCTGCCTATTGCAGGAGTGGAAGTCGTCGTCCAGGTAACGAATCCGATCGACCACACCTCCCAGAGTTATAGAGTCCAGACCGACAATCAGGGAAGATACGAATTTCGCTTGCCTCAACCTCGGCCGAAGAGCATTTCTATTGTCTTGCGAAAGAGCGGATATGCGGGAGAGAGCGAGCGCGTATCGACCGACCAGTCATTCAATAGGAGTATGGTGAAGGAAAAATGAGCTTGCTCCGAGCGTGAATTGACGTCTTTAACCCGAATTTTCATTCCTCGCGATGCCTGTAGCGTTTTCCTATGAGTGATTCATCGCTCGCAGCGGTCCACCAAGTGACATCACTGATCCTCATCAGTCCTGGATCGCAGACGAATAATGCGAAGAGAAAGTCCCCGAGCATTCAGCCGCGGGGGAGATGCCGCAGAGAAGAGTGGCCTGCTGCCGCGGGCGGTTCGTCCCCTATGCGCATTTGACAGTCTTCGGGACGCTCGGCAACTTTTCATTCCTTTCTTCAAAAAGCGCTTGACCCTGCCCCTACGTCATGGCCAAAGATGTCTAAGGTGAGATCCATGAACACCTTTCGCATCCAAGAGTTCGCAAAGCTTGCCGGCGTGACCGTTCGGGCATTGCATCACTACGACCGGCTCAAGCTGCTGTCGCCCGCGCATCGGTCGGAACGAGGGTATCGGCTTTACTGCCACGAAGATCTCGGCCGACTGGAGCGGATTCTCGCACTTCGGTACCTGGGGCTTCCTTTGCGCGAAATCGCCGCACTGCTGAACACCCCAGCCGGCCGTGGCGCAGAACCGCTGACGGTCACGCTTGCGCGGCAGCGAGCGGCACTGCGTGAGCGGCGCGACGGCCTGGATCGCGTCCTGCTAGCCATTGAACATGCACGACAGCGCGCACAGGACGTTACGAAAACCGAGGGGGCGGAACCCGAGTGGCTCCTCTACCAGACGATCCTGAAGGAGATTCAAATGCAGGAATCCACAGACTGGACGGAGAAGTACTACAGTCCGAAGGCCGCTGAGGCGCTTCGGGAGCGGCGTGCAGCCTTGACGCCTGCACAGGGGGCAGAGCTAGGTACGCGATGGAAGGCTTTGTACGCCGATATTCAGAACGCGCTCGATCGCGAGGTGCCTCCGGACAGCGCCGAAGGCCGGGCTCTGGTGGCAAGGTGGATGCGCCTTGGCGACGAGTTCTCGCTCGGAGATCCGGAGATTGGCGAGGGCATCCGGCGGATGTACGACGACGAGAGCCATTGGCCGGATGATGAGAAGGCCGCCAAGCTCAGGGCAAACAGGCCCAAACCTGAGTATCGGTCTTTTTTTAATCAGGCAGTGCAAGCCTGTTTGCGGCACGGATGATGCAAGGAGAGGACGATGGTCGCGCCCAAGAGAAAGATTTCCGCGGTGATTGCGCTGTTGTTTGTGGCTCCGCTGGTGGCGGAATATCTGCTGGGAGATCTGCCGCTCAAGCTGCTGACTGCACTGATCGTATTGGCGCCGGCATACGGCGGCGGGGCGGTATTGATTCGCGATACAGCGCGACGAGCGGGACGTGGATGGCCGACGATGCTGATGCTGGGCGCGGCCTACACGTTGATCGGCGAAGGCCTGGTGTCGCAGTCGCTCTTCAATCCTGACTATATGAAGAAGCACTGGCATCTGCTTTACCCTGCCTATATTCCTTCGTTGGGCATCGGGGGGTGGTGGACGGTTTTCATGTTCAACCTTCACACGTTCTGGAGCATGGGCGTTTCGATTGCGCTGGTTGAGGCGCTATTTCCTGTTGAGGCTGAGGCGCCGTGGCTGGGTCCGGTTGGTGATTCGGTCGTCGCTCTCGTGTTCGTGCTTGGTTCAGCCGCGAGCTTCGGCATCGGGTTCAAGCAGAACCAGTTCGTGGCATCCCATGCGCAGCTCGTTGGCGCGGCATTGCTGAGCGCGTTGCTGATGGTGTGTGCGTTTCTGATTCCGGCGCGGAGATCGCCCATGGCCGGCGGTATGGCGCCGAGCCCTTGGATTCCGAGCCCTTGGGTTACGGGAGCCGTTGCATTCTTGCTCGGCATGGCCGCCTTGCATGCGCCGCCGAAGTGGGGCTGGGCTGCGGTGGGCGCTATGCTGGCGATCGACGCGGTCTTCCTCGTTCTGGTTACTCTCTTTTCGCGGCAAACCGGATGGAGCGCGCTGCATGTGCTGAGCCTGGCAGCCGGCGGGGCGCTGGATTACGGCATTCGCGCGTTTACCGCTAAGCCGCTGGTCGGCGGAGCGCTGTGGATGCGCATCAGCAACACGGTTTTTCTCGCCGCCGCGGTGTGGCTGATCGGTTTGGGCGCGAGGCGCGTCATGCGTTACCAGAGAGTTGCGTAGAGCGATCGTCGAAGAGCTTGCAGACGGAATGCTGGCGTCGGGCGTGCCATCTTTCAACATGCCTTGAATCGTGGCCGAGAAAGACGATCAAGACGGCGCCGATCGGCACCGGGGTTCCAATGACAACCTTCTTTGGACCTCAGCGTTTCAGCCGAAGCATCAAGAACGATCGCCGCCGCATTGCCGTCGTCATTTCTGCCTTCCAGTCGCCGTTAAAGCAGCTTGGGGCGCGATCCGTTTTGCGAGGAGTGAGTCATGTATTGACCCGGTCTGTCTGATCTGAGATTGACCTTCGCAGGACGTCTTGGAAGTAGATTGCAAGTCTTAGAGTTCTTAAATCCGAAATGAAAGACTTTGATCTTGCGCAAACGAACTCGGTTCGCATGTCGACGTTTACACATTTTTCCCTTGCCAACTTATTCATTTTGTTTGTTTAATATGGGGAAGG
>Ga0181535_10004775_pt1 | contig 14858 bp, 16 predicted proteins | sample PEATcosm2014_Bin_44_FD_119774 | JGI IMG/M metagenome (GOLD analysis project Ga0181535, IMG submission 119774) | Peatland microbial communities from MTU Mesocosm Facility, Houghton, MI, USA - PEATcosm2014_Bin17_30_metaG | ecosystem: Environmental > Terrestrial > Soil > Wetlands > Peat | place... | reverse complement strand
CAATATTGCCCCGTTGCGCAGCCGTTAGGTGCTTCATAATAAATCCTCCTAAGATTAGTTATGATGTTATTCTAACGGTTGCGTTTGATGTTAGAAGTTCCGAAGCTAAACATAGACTAACCCAACCACTAATTACAGTTATTGTTGAAATTAGATTTGATTAAAGCGTTTTCAGCGAAGCAATGATATTTTTGGCGTCAGTGTAAGCCGCAACGTTGTCGCCGTGAGCGGTATTTAGCTGGGCGGCGTCACCACTTAAAATAGTATGGTCGTTATCATAGTCGCTGGGCTGTAAGGGTAAGACGTTAGTTTCAATGCTGCTAGAAATTTTTAAGGCGTTAGCAATCTGAGTAGTCATATCGTTAAGTTCGGTTTGCAGACTGGTGACGGCTTTACCGGCGGTTTGATCGGCGGTAATTTTAGTTTGAATTTTTTGGGCCAGGTTAGTTAATTGGCTCTCAGTTAGTTGCTGATCATCGGCGGTTTTAATGAGCCAAACTTTAGGTACTACTAGTGCGTAAACCCGGTATTCCGTAAAAATACTTTGAGCATCAGTCCGAGCGGCCGATAAAGTAGTATCGGCATCCAGCTGGGCTTTTAAGCTGGTTAAGCCGGTGGCTTCGGTACTGACTTCGGTGGTCAGATAGGATTTATCGCTGGCCGTGATTTTAGTGGCGGCACTAATCTTACTGCTTAGGGTTTCCAGGGTATCAAGTCGCCGGGTAATTTCCTGATTACCTTTATTGATAATATTTTGCAGATCTTGCTGCTGGGCAGTAGTTAACTGACTGGTAGCAGCCGCCATTACCGGCACAGCTGCAATAGTTAAGGCGGCGGTGATAATGCCGGAAGCCCCAAACAGTTTTAAGCTCTTAGTTAGTTTTGATCGATTCATAGTTGATTTCTCCTTGAGATAAGTCTTAGTAATAAAATCTTTATAATCCGTTAATTAGTGGGTACCTGGATTTCATTTTGTTGATCGTTAATGGCACTGTTGGTGCCGCTTTGATCGGTATTTTCTTTGGCCAATGAAGAACCGACTCCGTTAAGATCATTGGTTAAAGCACTAACGTCGGTACTGGCGGTCGTAGTACTGGTGGTTGGGGTTGAGGTTTTGGAAGCTGTACCAGTTTGACTAGCCGACGTTTGATTAGAAGCGGTAGGTTTATATTGATGCGCCCACACCGCATAACCAGCAGCAGCTACTCCCGCTAGTACTAGCAGGCCAACTAGCGCCGTTATTACACTATTTCCAGCTTGATTTCTTGACATAAAAAGTCCTTTTTTAATCGTCATACTTTAAATATAACATTAGCGCTTACGACCTCAAATGGGCACCTATCCAGAAACTTATTCAGCGGTTGGATATAAAATACTACTGATGACGCTTTGAATTTGGCTGAAATCGCTATAGCCAGCTGAGGGTACTAAAACGTCTTGACCGTCGATATACTCGTCGCTGATTAAATCCTGTCCATTAATAGAGTTTAAGTTAAGCGACTGGACATTATTGTTACTGATATTTTTAGCATCGTTATACAAACTGACCATGTTCCCTAGGCTCATATTAGTGGTGACATTATTGCCAACCGCATCAGCTAGGCTGGCGACTTTGAACGGATTAGTCAGAAATCCAGGTGTTACCGCCTTGTTTTTGAGGGCCACCAGCATTTCCCGCTGATACATGGTCCGGGTGAAATCGCTATCGGGAATACCGTAATAGACATCACCAGCACTGGCATCACCGCGAGCCCGGGCCAGATCCAAAGCTTGCTGACCGTCTAACGTGACCCAGCCGTTAGGCAAATTTAAATGAGTGTAAGCATCATAAATACCCCTTGGGTCAGGGCTTTGAATATCGATCCGAATACCGCCGACGGTGTTAACGGCATCTTTGAAGGCCGTGTAATCGATTAAGGCCGTGTAATCCGGAGTGATGGCGAAATCCTGCTGCACAACTTGAGATAACAAGGCCATGCCGCCATCTTCGTAGGCAGCATTAATTTTTTGGTAGCCGTAACCAGGTATATCTACCCACATATCTCTAGGAATACTTAAAAGGACAGCCGATTTTTGCGCTGGATCAACCGATACCACCATAATTGAATCTGTAAGGGCGGCTCCTTGATGGTTGGGATCATCAGCGGAATTACCGGCGAGTAGAATATTAATCCGGCCGTTAGTTTCTTGGAGTGGTCCGCCGACAAACAAACTAAATAAATCCAGCGGGTTTTTATCACCTGTTACCTTACTGACATTTTCATAAAACTTCCAACCCAAAAAACCACCGGTAATAATCACGGTAGCCACAATTAAAAGTACCGCCCAGACAATTGATCTTTTAAGACCAAAGCGCCGGATTTTTGACGGTTTAAAATTTGGCCGTTCGGGTGTTGGGGCAGGGCGGTGGCTGGCTGGTGTATAAGAAGTATAAGTTGGTAGCCGTGAGCTGGACGGAGGCATGAACTAACTCCTCAGCTTAGTAATTAATAATTTACTAAGGTCTAGTTATTATAGGCTTTAGCTTGCTGTATTTATATAATAATCAGCTGAGAAAACAATAAAAAAAGCGGCTTTTTAGGGCCGCCTCTTTTTAGTTATGAAACAGCTAAGGAATGTCCTTAGCGAGACCAGTCACGGTTGGAACTGTGATGGTCACGGTCACCGCCGCGGTTGTTGAACGAACGTGGTTCGTCACTACGAGGACGAGCCTCGCTCACCGTGATGGTGCGGCCTTCTAACTCTTTGCCATTGAGCTCGGTAATTGCCTTTTGAGCCTCTTCATCAGTGCTCATTTCGACAAAGCCGAAACCTTTAGACTGACCGGAAAATCGATCAGTAATTACTTTAGCGGATTCAACTTTTCCGACTTTACTAAAAAAGTCAGATAGACCGCTGTCGGTAATGGCATAGGCTAGGCCACCGACAAATAACTTTGTTGCCATATTTCTCCTGCTTATGTTCTGTTCAAGGCACCTGGCAACCAAAAGTACATCCAGTAGCTGCTCCCTAAAACGAAAACTTAATTGTTAATACCCAGAACCCCAACAGCAGCCAGAATTCTAGTAAGGCAGATTATACAACATAGCGCGCTAGATTGCTATAAGAATATTTAAGAAGTATTTTTTAGCAAGCTAGGTGTTGATATTATTGAGTATTTGTTTCGAAAGGATTTGCTAGGCGTAAAGAGTTGTCACCAGCTTCAATACGCATCAGTTCATTATGTTTGGCGTTACGTTCACTGCGCGATAAACTGCCGGTTTTGATCTGATGGGCACCGGTACCAACGGCTAAATGGGCAATAGTGACATCTTCGGTTTCGCCGCTACGATGCGAAATAACCGTCCGCCAGCCATGTTGTTTGGCTAGCTGAAGCGTGCGGACGGTCTCGGTAAGGGTGCCAATTTGATTGGGTTTGATTAAAATAGCGTTTCCGGCTTTAAGATCAATCGCTTTCTGTAAACGGATCGGATTGGTAACCAGTAGGTCGTCGCCGACCAGTTGCAGGTGGCCGAGCTGTTTAGTTTGTTCCACCCAAGCTTCCCATTGGTCTTGATCGAGGCCGTCCTCGATAGACAGCATCGGATAACGTTTGGCGATCTCAACTAAATAATCAATCATACCTTGGTTGTCTAACTGCCGGTTTTCAGTTTTGAGCAGGTACTTTCCGTCTTTATAGAATTCGGAGGCGGCCACATCTATGGCGTAGCCGATATCTTCCCCCGGCTGATAGTCAGCGGCTGCGGCCGCTTTATTTAATAAATCCAGCATTTCAGTATTGGCTTTAACCGGATAAGTAAAACCGCCCTCGTCACCGACAGCCGTGGATGCGCCGGTGGCGGCAATCTGGCTTTTTAGGGTTTGAAAGACTTCGTCACCGATTTGAATAGCTTGAGCATAGTTGCTGGCTTGTCTGGGGATAACCATAAATTCTTGGAAATCAGCCGAATTGGTGGCGTGCTTGCCGCCATTTAAGAAATTCATCATCGGTAAGGGTAGTGACATCGGCGGATTATGGGCGATATCGTTAATCTGAACGTAGAGCGGCACCTGCCGGTAGCTTGCTGCAGCGTGGGCGCAGGCTAATGAGACCGCCAGAATAGCGTTGGCTCCCAGCCGTGATTTATCGGGGGTACCATCAAGATCAATCATTATTTGATCAATTTGGTATTGATCATCAGCCATCAGACCGCGAAGCCGTTCGGCAATCGGACCTTCAATATTAGCCACAGCTTTTAGTACACCCTTACCGCCAAAGGCCTTGCCACCGTCTCTTAATTCATGGGCTTCATGGGCGCCGGTCGAGGCTCCGGATGGCACCGCCGCCCGGCCGAATAAACCATTTTCCAACCAGACTTCCGCTTCAACCGTTGGCTCGCCGCGTGAGTCTAAAATTTGCCGAGCTTTAAGGTGAGATATCTTCATGGGCTTATTTTCTCATAGTGCTTATGTATAATAAATACTGCGATGGCCCTAATTTACTTTTATGATGCGACCGAACTGGACAAAACGCAACTGAGCGCTGCCCTGAGTAGCACCGATCACCACTGGGAATTTGTATCTGATAAAATCGAACCGGCCAACTGCAATCCCGAAACTGAAGTGATCTCGACTTTTATTTCTAGCAATATTAACCGGGCGGTTATTGAAGCGCTGCCTAAGCTCAGACTGATTGCTTGCCGCTCCACCGGCTTTAATAATGTCGATCTCGTCGCTGCCCAGGAACATAACGTGACTGTCGTGAATGTCCCGACTTACGGCGAAAATACGGTCGCCGAATATGCTTTTACCTTATTATTAGCCTTACAACGTAAACTACCCCAAGTCTTAGCTGCTAAAAAAGCCCAGTTTTCACCAACTGATCTAATGGGGCGGGATCTGCAGGGCAGAGTCATTGGGGTTATCGGCACCGGTCATATCGGCCAGAAATCGCTTAAAATTGCCAACGGTTTTGGTATGGAAGCTATCGCTTATGACGCTTTTCCTAAAGAAGAACTGCAGGCGCAGTATCACTTTAAATATGTCAGCTTAGATGATCTTTTGACTCAATCGGACGTAGTCACGCTACATACGCCGTATTTACCGGAGACTCATCATCTAATGAATCAAGAACGTCTGAGCAAAATGAAACCCGGCGCCATTTTGATCAATACTGCCCGGGGCGAACTGGTTGACACTAAAGCTTTATGCGAACAGCTCGATAACGGCCATTTGGGTGGTGCGGTTATCGACGTTATCGAAGGCGAGGCCCTGCTTAACTACCATGAAGAAACGGCACTGCTACGCAGTGACACGATGCCCGAAGAAGCCCTGCGTCACAGCGTTGAGATTAATATCTTAGAAGAAATGCCTAATGTCATCATCAGCCCGCATAACGCTTTTAATACGGTGGAAGCGATTGAGCGGATTAATCAAACAACCGCTCAAAATGTAATTGATTTCTGGTACGGTAAAATCCCCAATAAAGTCGTTTCGCCCAAACCCCCCATGGGCAAATTATTATTGATTCGTCATGCCGAATCAGAATGGAATGCCCTGGGTAAATGGACTGGCCTAACCGATGTCCATTTAGATGATATCGGCTTTAAAGAAGCCGCCATGCTCGGACAACTTCTCAAAAAGCTGGATATTCAAATTGACGATGCTTATTGTTCGGAACAAGTTCGAACCCGGGAAACCTTAGAGGGTGTCTTAGATGCGGCCCAGCAGTTTGGGGTTAAAGTCACTACCAGCGGGGCTATCAATGAACGAGATTACGGTGAATATACCGGTAAGAATAAATGGGAAGTTGAAAAACAAATCGGTGAGGATGCTTTTAATCAGCTGCGTCGCGGCTGGGATGTCCCGGTACCGGGTGGTGAAACCCTGAAAATGGTTTCCGGACGAGTACTGCCGTTTTATATCAATACTATTTTGCCTCTTCTGCGAGAAGGTAAGAATGTCATGATTGTAGCCAGCGGCAATAGTCTCAGGGCTTTAATTAAGTACCTAGAGTCAATCAGTGATACCGATGTCGGTCGGCTGGAAATGCGCTTTGGCCAAATTATTACCTATGAAATTTCAACTGAGGGGCTAAAAGCTAGTTCAACTGTTACACAGATTGATATCACTCCGCCAAACGCTTAACGCTAGGTTACAGATTAAAATTTTACAACATAGACTCATTATTGTAATATATGCGGATGTCTTCTATAGAAAATCTACCTGGCGATGGTAGTGAAAAAGTTCCAATAGTTTGGAGAGAAGTTGCAAGTAGCGACACTGGTCTTAAAAGTCTCCGACAAGGAGATATTGTGACTGGTTTTGATAGCCTAGAAGAAATCGATATTTTTGCCGATCTAATCGGACATGCCTTAAGGGGTGAACAATGGAATTCTACGGAATTAGTATTGCCTCGGACCCATATTAATGACCATACCGGCAAACATTATTATGCTGGTTGGAGAGCCAGTGCCCAGCCACCGTCACTAGTTATGAGACCTAAGTCCTTTACCGGACAGATAGTTAACCCGAAAGTAGTTATGATGAATAATGAGCTGATCGATGAATTTAAAAAAAGAGTCGAATTAGGTCTTTATGCTGAAAAGTTTGCCAGAGGGCTAGGTATAATCGGCTGTGTTTCAAAAGTGTGCATTATATCAGTAGCTGCTAATGGTTGGAAGCTGATTAATGCCGGCTATAGGTATACACCGAATCGTGCTCCCGATAGTCCAATAGGGACTATCGATTTAGGGTCTACCTCTGTTATTCGAGAATTAGGTCTGCGCGGACTGCAGCGAGTTTACTCCGGTGGATCATCCGACTCCAACCGCAGAACTCACTAATAAATTATTTGGAAATATAACGAGCTAGATTCATAAGTATCTGGTTAGTTACTTCATTACGGGACAGAGTTCCGTCAACTTTTATTAGCATACCTTGATCGCGGTAAAACTGAATTACTGGCTCGGTGCGGTCTTGATATTTTTTCAATCTGGTATTCAGGGCTGCTTGATCGTCATCAGCCCGGTCACCGCGGTCATGCATAGCCGGTGCGGCTGTAAAACGTTTCCAGACCTCGGCTTCGGAAATTTCCAGTAGAATTACGGCCTTCAGCGGATGATTGGAATCAGCTGCCGCTTTAATAATAACCGGTTCTTCGCCGTGGGAGCGTCCGACAGCACTTAAGATTAGCGGTTTAGCCTTATATTCGACTTTAGACAAAAAAGGCAGTAGCAGCTCCAAGTAAAAATCGGAGGGGATGATGCCGCCACTGTTGAGTACTTGCTCAATTTTAGCCGGATCATGATGACTGCGGATAATATCACCGCCGGCAATTAGTTCACCGTTAAATAAATCAGCTAATATCCGGCCCTGGGTATCTTTGCCGGAAAAGGGTCGGCCGAAGACATCGATTGAACCGGTCCCTAGCCAATTGGCAATTTTAGTTGTTTGGTTATCCATACGGCCAATTATATCAGCTAAACAAGTTGGTTTATGGCCTAATTCGCTAGATATGTGCTAACGCTAATATAAACTGATATAATATGGCCTGAAAACGTAACCGGAAAAACTAAAAATGTATAAATATATCAAATTTTTCAAAGACATTGCTTTAACGGACATTCCGCAGGTGGGTGGCAAGAACGCCTCGCTGGGTGAAATGTTTCAATTTTTAGCCCCTAAAGGGGTTAAATTGCCTAATGGTTTTGCGACTACATCCCAGGCTTATTTTTACTTTTTAGATCAATCCGGGGTTAAAGCTGAAATAACCCAAATCTTAGCTGGGCTGGACATCCATAACGTAAAAAGTTTAGAGAAAAAAGGCGCTAAAATCCGGTCGTTAATCATTAAATCTAAGCTACCTAAAGATTTTGAAGAAGAAATACTTCAGGGTTACCGGGAACTAAGTCAGATTTGCGGCAAAACTAACTTGGTGGTGGCCATTCGTTCTTCAGCGACGGCGGAAGATCTGCCTAATGCCTCTTTTGCCGGTCAGCAGGAAACTTATCTCAACGTCCAAGGCGAAAAGAAAGTCCTGATAGCCCTCAAAAAATGCATTGCTTCGCTGTTTACTGACCGGGCGATTGTCTACCGGGAAGAAGAACACTTTGATCATATGAAAGTGGCTCTGTCGGTCGGGGTCCAGCAAATGGTGGCCAGGCGGGCCAAAGCGGCCGGTATCATGTTTACGATTGATACCGAATCCGGTTTTAAAAATGCGGTGATTGTCAATTCGATATATGGTCTGGGTGAAAATATCGTCCAGGGACACGTCAGCCCGGATGAGTTTATTATCTTTAAGCCGACCATGGCCATTATTAAAAAACGGGTTGGTGAAAAGAAAGAAAAGATGGTGCCGAGTCTTGGTGGCCGACACCGTAACATTGCTGTGCCTAAAGCCGAACGGGATAAGTATTCAATCACCGACGATCAGGCTAAAATCCTGGCTCGCTGGGGTATGGAAATCGAGGCTCATTACGGCAAACCGATGGATATGGAATGGGCCCTGGATGCTGAAGATAACCAGCTTTATATTGTTCAGGCTCGGGGCGAAACGGTTGTTTCCCATCATGATGTCAATGTTGTTGAAGAATATAAGCTAATTAGCAGTGGTCCGTTAATTGCCACCGGTACCAGTGTCGGCAATAAGATCGGTAAAGGTGTGGCCTGTAAGGTCTTAAATGTTAAAAATATCAATCAGTTCAAAAACGGCGATGTCCTGGTAACGGAAATGACCGATCCGGACTGGGTGCCGGTTATGAAGCAGGCCAGTGCCATTGTCACCGATAAAGGCGGTCGGACCTGTCATGCCGCCATTGTTTCCCGAGAACTGGGCATACCTTGCGTGGTCGGGACTAACGACGCGACTCAAAAAATAGCTAACGGCAGCGATATTACTGTCAGCTGCGCCGAAGGCGAAGAAGGTCACGTTTACCAAGGTGATCTGAAGTTTGAAATCGACCGGACTAATATTAAGAATTTGCAACGGCCGAAAACAAAAATCATGATGAATGTCGGTTCGCCTGATATGGCTTTTGAATATTCGATGATCCCCAACGACGGAGTCGGTCTGGCTCGGGAAGAGTTCATTATTGACTCGCATATTAAGATCCACCCGCTGGCGCTGATTCATTTTGACAAGCTGCAGGATAAAAAAGCCAAAGCCCTGATTGCTCAGCTGACCAAAGGCTATAAGAATAAAGAGCAGTATTTTATCGATAAACTGGCCGAGGGCATTGGCATCATCGGAGCGGCTTTTTACCCAAATGACGTGATTATTCGCTTCAGCGATTTTAAAACCAATGAATATGCCAATCTGATAGGCGGCCAAGCTTTTGAACCGAAAGAAGATAATCCGATGATTGGTTGGCGCGGCGCCAGCCGTTACTATGACGAGCATTACAAAGAAGCCTTTAAGTTGGAATGCCATGCTCTTAAAAAAGCGCGCAATGAAATGGGGCTAACCAACATTAAGGCGATGGTTCCGTTTTGTCGCAGTTTAGATGAGGCGCGTCAAGTATTAGCGGTGATGGCCGAAGCCGGATTGAAGCAAAAAGAAAACGGTTTTGAAGTCTATGTTATGTGTGAGATCCCGGCCAACGTTATCTTAGCTGAACAGTTTGCCGATTTATTTGACGGTTTCTCTATCGGCTCAAACGACTTAACCCAGTTAACACTTGGTGTCGACCGGGACAATCAGACGGTCGCTCATGTCTACGATGAAAATAACGAAGCGGTCAAAGATTTAATTCGTCATGTTATTCGGGTCAGTAAGAAAAAACATGTGCATATCGGGATTTGCGGCCAAGCACCATCCGACTATCCGGAATTTGCCAAGTTCTTGGTCGAAGAAGGCATCGATAGCATATCGCTGACACCCGATACGGTTGTTAAAACGACGATTGCCACTAAAAAAACCGAAGAACGTTTAGGTCGTTCCTGATATCTAGAGAGGTAAAGACCTTACCAATTAGAATTTATATTCCCGGTCGGTTTGTAATTCGATTAACGGTGTTATCGTCATAGCAGGCTGGCCCTGAACTTCTTGCTGATCGATACGGCAATAATGCACATGGGCACCTTGACGTTGACCGGTGTTGACGATTAAGGTGGCACTTGATAGATTAAAGCCCCGGACCGTGCCTCTGAGAGGTGGGCGATCTTTATCTTGTAAATAGGTCACTTCAACGCTGGCCCCAATCAAACGGGCTAGTTGTAATTGGGCAACGACTAACTTATACTCGGCAGACGCAATTCGGTCTTGTCGAGACACGGGACTGTCAGTATTACGGCCGGTAATACTTTTATCATGGCGAATAAGAGCAGCTTTTTGATGACCATAGCTCAGCTCAAACAACCACCAACTCCCATTAGATCGCGCCTCTGGTTTGGACATATACTTACGCTACAATAAATAATAGTGTTTGTCTATAATATAGACAGATAAGAGAGTTAGAATGGGCTATAATTAGTATGAGTAAAATGGAGAAGAGAAAGCCATGGAGCAACCAAAATCTGTATTACTTGTAATGGATGTTCAGCAGGGCATCATCAGTCGATTGGGTGATCGGGTGACCGATTATTTAGAACGAGTCAAACGGGCAGTTGAGGCTGCACACCAGGTGGGAATACCAGTTTATTTTATTGTCGTCCGCTTCCGTAAAGGGGCACCGGAAATGAGTCCTGATAATAAAATGTTTACCGCTTTTAAAAATGCTGGTTCTGGGTCGGCTATGGATGAGTCTAGTCCGAATACTCAACCAGTGATTACTCCCGGGGAAAACGATCTGGTGATTGCCAAAAAAAGAATTAGCGCATTTGCTGGCAGTGATCTAGCCATGATCTTGCGAGCTCAAGGGATAAAACATTTAGTATTGTGCGGAGTTTCGACTAGCGGCGTAGTTCTAAGTACCCTGCGCCAAGCGGCCGATAAAGATTACATATTAACGGTATTGTCCGATGGTTGTTTGGATCACGACGAGGAAGTTCACGGCATTTTAATGGATAAAATTTTTCCACGTCAGGCAGAAGTAATGACGGTTGATGCCTGGGTTAAGAGCTTAGGAAAGTGAGGATGTCATGACTAATATAGAGATAGAAGGTGAAAATTTAGTGTTACATGTTGAGGGGGCGGATGAACTGTTTGCTCTCAAAAGTCACTTAACCATTCCGCTGAAACACATTGACCGGGCAGAATTTGATCCGGATCTAGCCCATCAATGGATTAAGGGATTGAAGCTAGTGGGAGCAAGGATTCCGGGAGTTATTAAAGCCGGTACCTTTTTCCAGGACGGCGGCCGGGTCTTTTGGGACGTTCATCATCCCGACCAAACCGTAGTCATTAACCTTAAAGACGAAACTTATAAAAAATTAATTGTAGAAGTCATCAATCCGCAGCAAACTGTAGCTTTAATCAACCAAGCCTTAAACAAGTAATGGATTTTTCTTTGGGAATAACAATAGACTAAGCTTAGTCGGGTCTTTTATACTCAAAACCCAGATCGGCCATAGTATCAACATCATCCGGCTCATTTGAACCAGTACCTGAAACAGTATCAGAGTCATTATGGTGATGAGTGCGTTCGACAGGGTACCCTTCGAATAAGTCCAATTCTAATTCCGATTCCGAAATATAAGGAAAGCTAGGTCGTCGATCATCTAGTTGCTCAGCCATCTTCTCCTCCCATATCTATTTAGATTATGCTATGTCTTAGATACAGATACAATTATTTGCTTGAAAATCATTAGCCCGAGTTCGGTAACTCTGGTGCAATGCGGTAAGTTGCAATAGATTGGGAATTTGTGAAAATTTTAAGCTAATTATTAGTTTAGGCCATGTATAATATTCAAACTGCTGAAATATGCAGTTAAAAGGAGTTATATTTTGCAAAGTCGGAAATTAATCGTCATCGGAATTTGGGCTATATTACTCAGCGGATTGAGCGGTGCCTTAGGCGGATATTTGGTCAGTCAGCACCAACAGGGGGTGGCTTATGTCGCACCAGAAACTTCCAAAGCCAAATTAACTTCTCAAAATAGCGGTACGACCGTGGCTGCAGAAGTCAGTCAGATTGCTCCGGCAGTGGTTAATATTACCACTCAAAGCACTACCTATAGCTTCTTCGGTGGACCAATGACTCAAGAAGGAGCAGGTACCGGCATGATCTTAACCAGTAACGGCTATATTTTAACCAACAATCATGTGCTGCCAGTGAACTCAAGTGACGTAACGGTTACTTTAGCCAGCGGCAAAACCTATAGCGCCAAGATTATCGCCACTAACGCTACTCAGGATTTAGCCTTAATCAAGATTAATGCCAGCGGCTTGCCGACGGTTACTTTGGGGAATTCCGATCTAGCAGCGGTTGGCGAAACGGTCATCGCTATCGGGAACGCCCTGGGCCAATACCAAAATTCGGTGACTCAGGGGATTATATCAGGGCTGAACCGCTCGGTGACGGCTAGTGATGGGTCGGCCATAACAGGTGCCGAATCATTGTCCGGACTGCTCCAAACCGATGCTTCAATTAATCCCGGTGATTCCGGCGGTCCGCTGATCGATGTCTCTACTGGTACGGTGATCGGGATGGATACGGCGGTAGCCAGCGACGGCCAGGGACTTGGTTTTACTATCCCGATCAATCAGGCCAAAAGCTTTATAGCGCCTTATATCAATTTGGTGACTACTTAAGATCGCGGTTGATTCATCCAGGGGTGGGCAAAGGCTTCGGCTTGTCCGCTTTTGATGCAATCGGCAATCAGCTCGGCGACATGTTCAGCGCTGTCGGATTTGGGCGGCTCGTAAGAACCGTTGCTACTCCAATCAGAGTGGCCCTCTTTAATGGTATTTTTCTCAAAGTCGGTATCGGTAATATAGGGATAAACTACGCTCACCGAAATCTTATCTTTTTTTAGTTCTTCACGAGCAGTCAGTGACAAATGGGCCAGGGCAGCTTTGACCGCGGCGTAAGCACTCATATTGGGCAGATGCATCAGGGCTAATCCGGAGCTGATATTAACAATTGCTCCGCCACCTTGAGCTTTCATGAGCGGGATAACTCGTTGCATGGCTAGCAGCGGACCAACGAAGTCCAAATTAAATAGGGCCTGCAGAGTCGGTTCGGTTATATCGGCAATCGGCGCGTCATAACCTTGACCGGCATTATTAACTAAAACGTCAATTTTCCCGTAGTGGTCCTGAACCGTCTTAACCAGGGCAGATATTTGTTCCGGCTTGGTCATATCGGTCGGTACGGCCAGCGATCCGGCTAATTGCTTAGATAATTGGCTTAATTTGTCGGCCGAGCGGGCAGCCAGGGCGACTTTGGCTCCTTGACTAGTTAAGAATTTAGCAGCAGCGAGTCCGATTCCGCTGGAGGCGCCGGTAACAATAATTACTTTATCTTTAATATCCATAGCCAATACTCCTTTAGTTAAGACCTGGCAGTTTACTTGCTTGGCTTGATGAACGGCTGAAGACTTTTAGGAACCGGTCGGCAGGTACAGTGCAATTGATGCTGGGTGTGCCATTCTAGCCGTTGAGCGACAGTTGGATGTTGTGGCATGGGATGAGCTTGATGCCAGATTTTATTCATAACTTAAGTATACAAAATGTCGCAAAATTATGTAGATATCTACTTGTGACCAAAATAATCAGATACCTCGGCCCAATTACTGACTCGGGTCACCTTAGCGGGTAGTTTATCGGACCGATTCCACGGATAGTCGCCAAAAAGTAGTGCTTCAATCCCGTTGTCAGCAGCCGACAGACAATTTTTTAATTGGTCATCGATTAGATAAGAGGCGCCTAACTCTCGAGCTAATTCACCCTTAGTTCGATCAATATCTTTTCTTTCAAGTTTGGTATCGACAAAAAATTTAGTAAAAACAATTTCTGAAAATATATTCGGATAATATTGATTAATCCAGTCGCGAGTTAACTGATTAATGGAATCACGCCTGGTAGTAAGTAGTTTAAGCGTAAAGTGTTTTTTAAGCTGTTTTAATACTTCTAGCGCACCACTGATCGCCGGATATTGGGCATGTATTTTAAGCTGATGATATTCTATGGCGCGTCGATGCGTCTCTTCAAGATTGACACCCCATGTTTTATCCCAGCTATCCTGATAATCTTCAATCGTTAAATGAGTGCCATATTTCTGGTTGGAATAGTCAATAAAAGCTTGAGCCCCAGCTGCTAAAACATCATCAATGTCGACAACAATTACTGGTTTACTGGGGGTGGAGGGTACTTTTGTCACGGTAGCTTTAGCTAAACAAAAATGTAGTGATAAATCAATTAATATATGCTTACTTATTGATTGACAAGCTTGCTAGCAGGCATAATATATAATCAAAGTCGTCTAAATTAAGGGAGATGTTATGACCAAGTTATCTGATAAGCAGATGGGCGTCAGTCGGATTATAGTAGTTGTCGCCGTTATTGTGGTGTTGGCGGCGGCCGGGGTTTTAACCTGGGCTCTGACTAAAAAAAGTTCTAATAATAACACAACGCCACCTACAAGTACGGTAGCAGTTAACAGTAACTGCCAAAATTACTATCACGACTCTACGCTTTGTGCGTTTGCCAATCATATTAGTTTGTCGACTTATGCCTATAGCGCCAGCGGTACGGCTACTGGCAGTAGCGGCACGCAGTACAGCTTTACTTTTAAAAACGACGGTAAAGGTAATCGCGAAATTATCTATACCGCCAATAATGAACAGATCAGTGCGATTATCTTAAGCGGTGCTGAATATATTCAAAGCGGGAGCGGTGCGACCTGGTTGGAATATAGCGGCAGCAGCTTAGGATCAGTCCAAAATGTACCCGATCCGACCAGTAACTTTAACTTATCTTTCACTACTACTGAGTT
>Ga0181535_10004774_pt1 | contig 14859 bp, 12 predicted proteins | sample PEATcosm2014_Bin_44_FD_119774 | JGI IMG/M metagenome (GOLD analysis project Ga0181535, IMG submission 119774) | Peatland microbial communities from MTU Mesocosm Facility, Houghton, MI, USA - PEATcosm2014_Bin17_30_metaG | ecosystem: Environmental > Terrestrial > Soil > Wetlands > Peat | place... | reverse complement strand
TTTCATGTCAACTTCACGAGTCGCAGTCTGTCTTTGCCTGCTTGCAATCACCCCGATGGTGATGGCACAAACGGCGCCCACGGCCTACACCATCGTTCAAGACGGCGGCTCACCGGGCGCGACCACGACTGTTTACCGCAATGGCCTGAAGGCTCTTATGGTGATTGAGCTGCCGGCCCAAGGCGCAACGCCAGCGTCCACAACTCGCAACCTCATCGATATCGCTGCGGGAACCAACTACACCTGGAACCCCGCTGACAGCCGGGTTGGATGCAGCGTGGGAACATTCTCCGGCGACTGGGGCGACCCGTTCGCCGTGATTACCGGGTTTTCCGACGACATCGCCCATGGCAACATGAAGCCGGCAGGCACCGAGATTGTCGACGGCATTTCCGCTCAGATTTATACCGGCACCACGCAGGGGGCCAATGTCAAGGTCTGGATCGATCGGAAAGACGGCCTGGTGCTGCGCGCCGTCGCCAACATGCCCAACGCTGCTCCCATGACGGTTGCCGACATCACCAAAGTGTCTTTCGCCGCGCCGCCCGCATCCCTCTTCGTGCCTCCCGCTATCTGCGCCGGGGTGAAACCACCACCCACGCCGGCTCAAGTCTTCGCGGATGAAACCGGAGACGACGGAACCAACTACGTGAGCGCCAACTACGGCCCCGGCTCACAGAATTCCTGCAACGTGGTGCTGCGCGTGGTCGAGGCCAAAACCATGACGCCCATCACGCACTATCAAGTGGCCATCGATACGCAGTACAACCAGAACGATCCAAACCCGCCACATTACAACCTCGGCGTCGGTAACGATGGCACTGAGACCTTTTCCGGCGGCCACGTTGAAGAAATCACCAGCCAGGTGCGCAACGGTCTGCTCACTCTCAACGCTCCCCCCTCCTATTTCCTGCTCGCCGTCAACCTCATTCACACGGGCCACTCGGCCGGCCTCGGTCTCATTTATCGCCAATGCTTCGCGCCAACCACAGTGCTGCTCGACGTGGTGAAGGACTACGGGCAGCAGGATGAAAGCTTCGATTTTATCTACGCCAAATCCGGCAAGTACGCTGTTCCGCCGGCGCAGTAGGCCAGTTCGCATCCGGCGCGCTAAATTTCAGCATCAAATTCATTCCGCGCGCGGGCTGCGACCGTCTGCGCCTCCGGCAGGCTCGTGAGAAAATAGGAGAGCCGAAGTCTTCTTGAGTAGCTGCCTGTCCGCACGCTTCTCGTGAATCACAAATCAACCCGGCCTCATCCGGCCCACCGGCGCGGCAGCCCGAGTGTGGCCTGGGCAAACGAGGCAAGAACAAAGAATGGGAAGCAAGAACAGAGAATGATCAGCGTCAGCAATGTAACCATGCGCTACGGCTCGAAGATCCTCTTCGAAGACGTGAGCACAGCCTTCACGCCTGGCCGCCGCTACGGATTAACCGGGCCGAATGGCTCAGGAAAATCGACTTTCATGAAGGTTCTGGCCGGCGAGCTGGAGCCGCAGAAGGGCACGGTGGTGCGCCCGCGAAAGCTCGGCGTTCTGCGCCAGGATCAGTTCGCCTTCGACGCCTATCGCGTCATCGACACGGTCATCATGGGCAACAAGCCGCTGTGGGCGGCGCTCGAGGAGCGCGACCGCATTTACGCCAAGGCTGAAATGACGGATGCAGACGGGATGCGCCTGGGCGAGCTCGAAGGCACCATCGGCGACGAGGACGGCTACACGGCCGAAAGCGATGCCGCCGTGCTGCTGGATGGCCTGGACATTGCCGAGCCGCTGCATGAGCGCAAGATGGGCGAGTTGCAAGGCGGACAGAAGGTCCGCGTACTTTTGGCGCAGGCGCTCTTCGGCAAGCCGCCCGCGTTGTTGCTCGACGAGCCAACAAACTACCTCGATCTCGACTCCATCCACTGGCTGCAGGACTTCCTCACCGGCTACGACGGCACGATGATCGCGATTTCGCACGACCGGCATTTTCTGAATTCGGTCACGACGCACACTGCCGACATCGACTACCAGACGATCATCACCTACACCGGCGGCTACGACGACATGGTGATGGCCAAGACGCAGATTCGCTCCACGCTGGAGTCGCAGATTGCGCAGCGCGAAAAGAAGATCGCCCAGCTCAACGAGTTCATTGCGCGGTTTGCGGCCGGCACGCGGTCAAGCCAGGTGACCAGCCGTCGCAAGGAGGTCGAGCGCCTGCAGACCAACGAGCTGGCACGCTCCAATATCCAGCGCCCATACATCAAATTCGATCAGGTTCGGCCCAGCGGCAAGCACGTGCTCGAGCTGAAGCATCTGTCGAAGTTTTACGGCGATCTGAAAGTCATCGATGGATTTACGGCCAACATTCTGCGCGGCGAGAGGATCTGCCTGATGGGCCGCAACGGCGCCGGAAAGACCACCATGCTCAAGAGCCTGCTGGCCAACTATCCGGGACTGGCCGAGAAGGATTTCACACTCGATTCCGGCTCGGTTTTCTGGGGCCACGAGGCGCAGGTGGGCTACTTTCCGCAGGACGTCGGCGCAACGATCGAGCATGGATTGACTGTGGCCGACTGGCTGCACCAGTGGAACCCCGCCGCGCACGTCGAAGACATTCGCGGCATTCTCGGCCAGATGCTTTTCTCGGGCGAGGAGGGCTCGAAGCCGACGAAAGCGCTCTCTGGCGGCGAGCAGGCGCGCCTCGCCTTCTGCAAGCTCATCCTCACCAAGCCCAACATCCTCATCTTCGACGAGCCCACCAACCACCTCGACCTTGAAGCCATCAACGCGCTGAACATCGCGTTGCAGCGGTACGAGGGCACGGTCCTGCTGGTCACGCACGATCACGATCTGATCGACGAAGTTGCAACACGCCTTTGGATTTTTCGCGAGGACGGGATCGAGGATTTCCAGGGGCCGTACGAGGAGTGGAAGGGCAAGCACAACTAGCCCTCGCGCCAGGCAATCCCGCGCCGTAGCGGATATCGAATTCCGTGATTACTTCATCTTGATTCAAGTAGCATGGTGATGCATGGCAAGGCTGGGCGCATTCTGCTTTCCAGGGACGGGGCATCTGAACCCATTGACCGCGCTGGCTCGCCGCCTGGAGCAGCGCGGACACTCCGTTGTCGTTTTCGGAATCGCCGACGTAGAGTCCCGCGTGAAAGCGGCAGGAATTGATTTTTGCCTGATCGGCCAGAGCGACTACCCACCGGGGACGCTCGAAGAACTCGACCGGCGATTGGGCGAAATGCCCCGGCTTCAGGTTCTACGCTTCACGATGGAGCGAATCAGCAACACCGCGCGCATGGTGCTTCGCGACGGCCTAGAGGCGGTTCGCAAGGCGAACCTGGACGCCTTACTCATCGACGAAGCCGATATGGCCAACAACATTGCGGAGTATCTTGGGATGCCGTTCGTGTCGCTGGCGCTCATTCCTCCGATGGTCAACGACAACCGGTATCCGCCGTTTTACTTCGGCTGGTCGGGAAGCCAGAAATGGTGGGCCCGCATGCGCAATGAGATTGCCATTCGCGTGCTGACTCGCGTGGCGGCGCCGATCTTTGCCGCGGTCAACGAATACCGCGTGGCGTGGGGACTGGAGGTGGGCAGGGTTCCGGGCGAGGGACTCTCGAAGCTCGCCCAGATCACGCAGTTGCCGCGGGCCCTCGAGTTTGACATCGATCCTCTGCCTCCGCACCTCTATTACACCGGACCGTTTGTTGACGCGGCGCAGCGGCCCGCTGTGGAGTTTCCGTGGGACCGGCTCGACGGCCGCCCACTCGTCTACGCCTCACTGGGCACGCTGCAGAATCGATCGCTGGATCTCTTCCGCAAGATCGCCGAGGCATGCGCCGGGCTGAATGTGCAACTGGTGATCTCGCTGGGCGGCGGACTGGAGCCGGATCGCCTTGGTGTTTTCAGCGGCGATCCGCTGGTGGTCAAATTCGCTCCGCAGCTGGAACTCGTCAAACGAGCTTCAGTGGTTATTACGCACGCCGGGATCAACACGGTTCTGGAGTCACTGGCTGAGGGCGTGCCGCTCGTGTGCATCCCATTGGGCAACGACCAGCCGGGAGTTGCGGCGCGCGTTGCGGCGCATGGGGCGGGCGTCGTGGTGCCGCCGCGCAAAGCAAACCCAAGCCGCGTGCGCTCGGCCGTACGTGCCGTCCTTGAGGACGAGTCGTATCGGGGAGCCGCGCGCAAGATACAGGCAGCCATGTCCGCGATCGATGGACTCGAGCTGGCGGCGGACATTGTCGAAGACGCGCTAAGGATACGGATCGCCGCTCGCGCCTAAGCCCCGAACTGGCGCAGATGATGGTCTGCGTGCAGATATCCCCAACGCATCCACTCTTTTTCAGTCATCGGGCCGAAGAATGGATGCGCGTGCTGCGCAACCACGGCGGGCTGGGCCGCGAACCGGTGCAACAACTCGATGAGATCGCGCTTATCGCGCTCCAGCTCCGCAGGCGGAGTTCCACCCGAGTTGGCGTCGCACTCCGGGACGGTCTGGACGCCGTGCGGCCACGGCAGTGGAAGCCATAACCCGAGCCACCTCATGAGCGGCCCGGAGTAGCGACTCCTGAACGGCTTTGCGGGCTTATCGCCAAGCGCCACGCGAAACGCGTCGCTCAAATGACAGATCATCTGGCCAACGGTCATCTTTCCCCAACGGCGCCTGCTTTGGGGAGAAATCGACGCGAGCCGCCGCACGATCTCTGCTTCGTCCCGCGCGTTGGCCAGCGTCTTCAACACCGGCCTTTATCTCGCGCTGGCCGGGGGCACAATCCCGTTCATGCGCAGATACTCCACCATCTGGCCGTAGTGGTCGAATGCGTGCGCGACCCCAAAGGAAGCCGCCGTTCCGCGCGTCCACAGGCCCGGTTCAGGAAACTTGACCACCTCAAATGCATTGGCCGGAGTCAGCGTGGCGATGGCCTTGTGCGCAAACGCAAATGAGCCAGCCAGCGCAGCCACAACATCGTCCTTCTTCGTCAGCTTCGGAAGCCCCTGCATATCCACATCCGGCTTTAGCCCGCTGACGGCACCATAGAAAAAGTAGTTGGCCTGCGCCACGTGGGTTGCCTGCTGCGCGAATGTCCTCACCGTCGCGTACTCGGTCTTCTGCGCGGGCACAAAGATCGCCTGGCTGGGAGCAAAATCGAATTTGTCGGCCGGCATGGCCTTCACCGCGCCCATCATTTCGTTTTCAATGATGGTTAACTGCGCATCGAGGGCATCAGCTGGGGCGGCAATGGTGGCAGCTGCCGGTCCGCTGCCCACGGCACCCGTCTGCGCCGCTGCTGTGAGGGAAACCAGGCCCAATAAACAACAAGCCGCCGTTAACCGAATCTTCATCACAATCCTCCGGGGAAAGCATCCACTCCAAGAGTTCACAGGTTATCAGAAGGAAGCGCGGGCCGATTGTTCAGATCGGCGCTTTTTCAAACGAGGTAATAAAGTGAACCCCGGGAACCGTTGTCCCCTGAAGCCGATCATCGTTGGTAAGGAATAGATCGCATCCGGCGGTCCCCGCGGTTGCGAGTTGGATTGCATCCGGAGGCTTGACCGCGCCGCCAATGCGAATCCGCGCGAATGCCTCAGCGGCTGTTTCTACAAACGGCAGAAGGGTGATTCCTGAGCCGCGAAATATCTGGCGATACCGCTGCGCCATTACGAAATCGCCTTTCCCCAGCGGCACTACAAGTACCTCGCCCAGAGTCATCACCGAGGTAAGGAGAGTGTCCCTGCGCTCGGTAAACGCCCTCAGAAGGTATTTTGCTCGTTTCGCCTGCGGCCCCACGCCTTCGATCAGGTAGATAAAGAAATTGGTATCGAGAAAGACGCGGCTCATTCCCAACCCTCGCGCAACTTTCGCACGTATTCGTCGGGATCGACGCCGTTCAAATACTCCCTCCCCAAACCCTCCATCTCCAGCAGCGACTCCAACCGCCGCTGCGGCGTCTCCGGCGCTTGTTGAGTCGCCATTTTCTGCTCCACATCTCCTGCCCATGATTGCGGTGTCGGCCCTGAACCGCCCTCTTCATATCTCCTCTTCGCCCAATGCAGAAGTGGCAGATACTCCTCTGGAACTTCACCTTCATCGGGAAAAATCTTACCTGTTCTCGCCGGATGAACCTCATCGCCAGGCAGCAACAACCTGCGTGTGTGCTTTCCGGTCGCGTACAGCATGCGATGCTTAGCGGGATTTGGAGCCCGATTCGCCACACAATGTTGCGAAGCGTGAACATTCAGGCCAGAGCGCAATCTGCCGGCGACATTTTCCCTTGCTGCCCGGTCTACAATCTCCTGAATCGTGAAATCCATTCGTTGAGGTTGTTCCCGATGCAAAAGCGCCGTCGCCACAAAGACCTCTGCCGCGCAGCCTACGTCGATTTTTTCCAAAAGAGTTGGCATTCGGGCCTCCATTGAGACAATCTACAATAATTGAGTCATTGTGTCAATAATGTTAAGTAAAGTGATTTAAATAAATATTGTACACTTTTCTCAATATCTCTCATTTCATCCTCTGCGCAGCTTTCTCATATACGCGAACGTACTCCTTCGCCGGGCCTCGCCAGCTGTGGTCGCGCGCCATGCCGTTGCGCATCAGGCGCGTCCAGCTCTTCTTGTTGCGGAAGGCATCAATCGCGCGATCGATCTCGATGAGCAGGTCCCTGGGATCGAATCCGGCGAATTTGAATCCCGTGCCAGTTCCCTTCTTCGCGTCCCACTCTTCGATTGTGTCGTCGAGACCGCCAGTGGCGCGCACGATAGGAACCGTTCCGTATTTGAGCGAGTAGATCTGGTTCAGGCCGCACGGTTCGTAGCGCGACGGCATAAGAAACATGTCGGAACCGGCCTCGATCTTGTGCGCGAGCGCCTCGTCGTAGCGAATCTGCACGGCGATGCTGGCCGGATGGCGAAAGGCCCAGCCGCGAAAGAGATTCTCGTAGTAAGGGTCGTGTGTCCCCAGCGCGACCACTGCGACGTTGCGTTCGGCTATCTCCTCGGCGATCTCGGCCAGAATGTCAAAGCCCTTCTGTTTGGCAAAGCGCGAAACGATGCCGATTACCGGAGTCGAATCCGCCACGCTCTCGAGCCCGAAGGCATGCAGCAGATCGGCACGGCAGGCGCGCTTGCCATCCAGATTGTCCGGCGTGAAATGGGCGGCGATATGGACGTCGGTTGCCGGGTTCCATTGCGCGTAGTCAACGCCATTCAGGATGCCATGCAGGTTGGCCGCGCGTTTCAAAAGAACTCCGTCAAGCTGTTCGCCGAACTCCGGCGTCTGAATCTCCTCGGCGTACTTCTTGCTGACCGTTGTCAACTGGTCACTGAACACCACCCCGCCCTTGAGGAAGTTGAAATGGTCGTACTGCTCCAATTTATCCATCGTAAAAACGTCCCAAGGAAGGAGCAGATCTTCGGTGGTCCTGGGCGGAAATGCGCCCTGGTATGCTGCGTTGTGAATGGTGAGCACCGAGGCGGCAGAGATCAGATCGGGGTCGAGAAGATAAGCCGTGCGTAGGTAAACGGGAATGAGCGCGGCCTGCCAATCGTGGACATGAAAGACGTCGGGCACGCCGAGCTGCTTTGACGCCTCAATGACGGCGCGGCAAAAAAGGCCAAAGCGCTCAGCATTGTCGGCATAGTCGGCGCCGCTCGGCCCATAAAGATCTTTACGGTCAAAGAGTTCTGGACAATCAATAAAGTAGTACTGCACGCCGTCGCGGACGCCCGCGTCGACCACGCCGACGAAGCGGTTGTAGTAGCGGAATGGAATGGTAAGAGATTGAATCGCGTATTTCGGCTCGCCCTCGATGTGCTTCCGCACGCGCGAATAAAACGGAAGAAAGACGGCCACCTGATGCCCAAGCTTGACGAGGTCACGAGGCAGCGCGCCCACTACGTCAGCCAGCCCGCCGGTCTTGGCGAATGGCGTGCACTCCGAAGCGGCAAACGTAATCTGCATCGAGCAGGCTCCCGGGGAAAAAACCAAGGCTAAGTCTACTACGCGGCGAGCGCTCGGGATCGGTGGGGCGTGCGATCTCAGCTGGCGTGCGCTGGAGTTGCGTTCGGCTCGACGGGATTATGATGAGTGGGGTTGCCAACCGGCAGCGGGCGCGGTTTGATCGGAGATCGGGCGCGCTGCTGCTGTGAGCTCTGAAACTGGGATCCTTGAAAGAAGCCTTATGAATCAAACGCGCAAGCTCGGCTCTACCCTCGGTTTCGTTTTCCTTGCCCTCGTCTTTTCCGCAATAGGAGCCGCGCAGGCCTTACACGCCGCTTCGCCGGATGATCTGGACGCGACTCATTCCTTTCGCGTCGAAGGCGGAAAGTTTCTGCTCGACGGCAAGCCGTTCCAGATCATTTCCGGCGAGATGCATTATGCGCGAATTCCGCGGGAATACTGGCGCGCGCGGTTGCGCATGGCCAAGGCGATGGGATTGAACACGATCACGACGTACGTCTTCTGGAACTTTCACGAGCCGCGCCCCGGCGTCTACGACTTTACGGGCCAGCACGATGTGGCCGAGTTTGTGCGCGAGGCCGCAAGCGAGGGGTTGTATGTGAATCTGCGCCCCGGACCCTACTCCTGCGCGGAGTGGGAGTGGGGCGGATTCCCGGCATGGTTGCTGAAGGATCATGGCATCGTTGTCCGCAGCACCGATCCCAAGTTCATGACGCCGGCGCGGAGCTGGCTGCTGCGACTGGGGCAGGAGCTTGCCCCGCTCCAGATCGGCAACGGTGGTCCGATTCTTTCGGTGCAGGTGGAGAACGAGTACGGCGCATTCGGAAGCGATCACGCCTACATGGAGCAGCTTCGCCGTGATCTCGTCGACGCCGGTTTTAACAAAGCCATTCTTTATACCGCCGACAACCCGCAGTTCATCCCCAACGGTTCGCTTCCCGACCTGCCGGCGGTCATCAACTTTTCTCCCGGTCACGCCCGGCAAGCCTTTGAGGCATTGCAGGCGCTGCGGCCCAACGGTCCCATGATGGCGGGCGAGTGGTGGGACGGCTGGTTCGATTACTGGGGCGGTGACCACAACGTCACCGACGCACCGGCACAGGCCAAAGAGCTGGAATGGATTCTGGCGCAGGGCTACTCCATCAGCATCTACATGGTTCACGGGGGAACGAGCTTTGGCTGGATGAACGGCGCGGACATGGAGAAAACCCCCTACGAGCCCGATGTGACCAGCTACGATTACGACTCCGCGCTCGACGAGAGCGGGCGGCCCACGCAGAAGTACTTTCTGTTCCGCGATGCAATTGCGAAGGCCACGGGCAACGTGCCGCCGCCGGTCCCGGCTGTCGATCCGCCCATCGCGGTTCCCGCTGTTGAACTCAAGCAGTCCGCTTCACTGTGGCAGAACTTGCCTGAAGGCGTTCGCAGCGATCAGCTGCTCAGCATGGAAGACCTGGATCAGGCCTATGGATACATTCTTTATCGGACGGTCGTGCGCGAGCCCGTTTCGGGTGATCTGGTCCTCGATCAGCTTCACGATTACGCGAAGATCTATGTCAACGGCAAGCTCTCCGGATCCCTCGATCGCCGTCTCGACCAGAACACGCTGCACGTCGATCTGACGCAACCGAATTCGCGCCTCGACATACTGGTCGAAAACACCGGCCGCTTGAACTTCACCATAGCCATCCGCGGGGAGCGAGCTGGCATCACCAACCAGGTGACGCTTGCCGGCAAACCGCTTTCAGGTTGGCAGATTTATTCGTTGCCCATGGACGACCCTGAAAAGCTCCCCTTCAAGCCGGCAGCCTGCTCCGGAGCCTGCTTCTATCGCGGTGCCCTCCAGGTCGATCGCCCCGGCGACACGTTTCTTGATACCAGCCAGTTCACTAAAGGCTTTGTCTGGGTGAACGGCCGCCCGCTGGGGCGCGTGTGGAATATCGGACCGCAAAAGACGCTCTATCTGCCGGGACCGTGGCTGCACAAGGGAGCGAACGACGTAATCGTCTTCGATCTCGAGGGCTCGCCCGGCAAAGCCATCGCCGGGGTCGCGGCGCCCAACCTGGGTACTGCTATCCTGCGCCATCAGTGAGCCGGCCGGATCTCGCTCTGATCCGCCCGCACCGAGCGGCAGACTTTGAGGCGTGGACCAAACGCGCGAAAAACCTCTCACACCACCTCGCTGGGTGATCGGCAATCGGATGCGATCGTCTACTTATGAAACAATTGCTAGAGCCAATCTCAACGAGTGTTGATTTCACCCCGTGAAGAAAACTCCAATTCCCAGAAGTGCAGAAGAAACGTCCGCCGCGCCGGCGAAACCGGCAGGCTGGCTGCGCCAGATTCTTCCTGCCCTCCTGGTCGCGCTGATCATTCGCATGGTGGTCGTTTTCTTCACCTATCGCGACCTGCCCGACGCGGACAAACACTATGAAGCATTCGGTTGGGAGATGGGCTGGATTGCACGCGCTCTGGCCAGCGGACGCGGTTTTAGCTCGCCCTACTATCCCTTGAGCGGGCCCACCGCGATCATGTCCCCGCTTTATCCGTGGCTGCTCTCGCTCGTCTTTCGGCTCTTTGGCATCTATTCCCTCACCTCGGCGTTCGTGATCCTCTCCATCAACAGCCTGCTCTCGACGCTGACCTGCATCCCCGTTTATTTCAGCGCCAAATACTCGCTTGGAGTCCGCGCCGGCAAAATCTCCGCATGGGCATGGGCTCTTTATCCCTTCGCAATTTATTTCTCCGCCGGCCGCGTTTGGGAATACTCATTAACCAGTCTGCTGTTCACGACGTGTTTCTGCATCGCGCAGCGCATTCACCGGTCGGTCAAGCCGATGGCGTGGGCCGGATTTGGCGCGCTCTACGGGGTTACCGCGCACTCCAACGCTTCAGTCATGTCCACGCTGCCCTTTCTGCTCGGCTTTGCCCTTTGGCAAGCTCACAAGGCGGGAAAACGCTGGGTTCTCAACGGCGCGCTCACCATGCTGACGTTTTTCCTCGTGCTGACGCCATGGACCATCCGCAACTATCGCGCGTTCGGCATGATTGTGCCTGTCCGCGACAACATCTGGCTGGAAATCTACCTGGATGATTTCGGCAAAGCGTATCTTGACCACACCTCGCCACCGACTGCCGGCGACCGCGGGTATCCGGCCGACAGCCCGGCTGAGCTGCAGAAGTACCTTTCCATGGGCGAAAAGGCCTACCTGGCACAGATGCATGCAATGGCGATGTACGACTTGCACCACAATCCCCGGTTCGGTTTTCTGGCGGTCAAGACGCTGCGCCGCGTCGTTTACTACTGGACCGGTTATTGGAGTTTTTCGGCAGACGAGTTGCGCGATCAGCCATACACGCCGGAGAACGTCTTTTATGTCTCGACCGTGACGCTGTTTATGCTGCTGGGCATTCGCAGCCTGTGGCGCACGAATCGAACTGCGCTTATGCCGTATCTGCTGATCATCTGTGTCTTCCCCATCACTTACTACCTCACGCATCCGATGATGGATTACCGCCAGCCGCTTGAGCCTGCTGTCGTTGTCCTCGGAGTCGCCGGCGCCCTCTCGCTGCGCCGTGTCGAGGCCCGCAAACCGGCAGCGGCCAGAGGCGGCCTCGCGTCTGAAGCAAGGTAAGCGCTCGCCGTGGCCTCAGAGCGGTCGCAGGCGATACCATCAAGGTCGATGGCTTCATCCCCGGCAAGCTGCTGATTATGTCTACCGCTTATCTGCAAACACGGCCCGGCCCCGCCCTGCTGTCGCTCGTTGTTCCCTGCTACAACGAGGAGCAGAGCCTGCCGCTGTTTGCCGCCGAGGTGACCCGCTTCATCGACGCGTCGCCCTATCCGTGTGAAGTTGTCCTGGTGAACGACGGCAGCACCGACCGCACCATCGATTTCCTGGCCGATTGGAGCGCGCGCGACCGGCGCATCAAGGTGCTGAGTCTTTCAAGGAACTTCGGCCATCAGTTGGCCGCAACTGCTGGGGTGGACTACGCCGCCGGCGACGCGGTGGTTCTGCTCGATGCCGATCTGCAGGACCCGCTGGACGTGATTCACGAGATGGTTGCGCAGTATTGCAATGGCTACGATGTGGTCTGCGGCCAGCGCTCGGTCCGCGTCGGCGAGAATCTCTTCAAGCGGGCAACCGCCTGGTTTTTCTACCGACTGATGCAGTTCTTTTTTCTCAAGTCTCTGCCGCACGACGTGGGCGACTTTCGCCTGATGTCGCGCCGCTGCGTGGACAGCCTGCGCTCCATGCGCGAGCTGCATCGCTTTCTGCGCGGGATGGTGGCCTGGGTCGGCTATCCGCAGATCTGCGTCCGCTATGAACGGCAGGCGCGGGTGGCCGGCGCCACAAAATATCCCCTCAGCCGGATGATCCGGCTGGCCTGGACCGCGGCCGTCTCGTTTTCGCCTCTGCCGCTGCGCATGAGTTTTCTCGCCGGCGGGCTCATGGCCCTGCTGGCGGTCGAAGAAGCAATCCGGGCCCTGGTCGCGCATTTCTCCGGCCGAACCGTGGCTGGCTGGACGTCGCTCATGATCGTGCTCTGCATGAGCAACGCCGCCTTGCTCGTGACCGTGGGCATTCTCGGCGAGTACGTGGGCAGAATCTTTGAGGAAAGCAAAGGGCGGCCGCTCTACATCATCGCGGACGCGTGGAATTTCGCGCCCAGATCCGAGGCGGAAACGCCGACACGTCCGGCTGAATACGAACACCAAAGCGCAGGGCGCGACCCGCGCTAGCCGAGAAACTCCCATCAGCTATCCTGACGTTGTACACCGGAGGTCCCCGGATGCTTTCCCCCGCAGTCGTCCCGCCCGTTACTCCCACACCGGTTGAAGAGATCGCGGAAGCCATCGATCGCATCGGCGCCTTGCACGGATTGCCGTTCGAGGACCGTCTCTGGCTGGCGCGCCACGGCCAGGAGGTCACCGCCAATCCGGGCGACATTCTGTATGAGGAGGGCGCTCCGGCCGAGCATATGGTCCTGATCCTGAAGGGAGAGATTCATGTGCGCCGCAAGGTAGGAGGACCGATGGCGCTCTTCATCGCCCGCACCGGCCAGGTGACGGGCGTATTGCCCTTCTCGCGCATGAAGAGTTACGGCGGCCAGGGATTTGCCGTCTCGCCCGTATGGGCGCTGCTGATTCATCGCTCGCTCTTCCCCGAGATGGTGGCGGCCATCCCCGCCATTGCGCAGCGTGCGGTCTCCACGTTGCTCGACCGCGTCCGTGAAGTCACCCGCATCGAACAGCAGGCGGAGAAGCTTGCTGCCCTGGGCCAACTAGCAGGGAATCTGGCGCATGAGCTCAATAATCCCGCATCGGCCGCGCAACGCGCCGCGGCAACCCTCCTGACCGCCTTTCGCGCCAATCGCAGCAATCGCATCAAGCTCATCGGCCTCGGATTAACCGAGGAAAAAATGCGAAAAATCGAAGCCTGGGAGGAGAAGATTTTCTGTCGCACCGGGGAAACCCTCGAGCCGCCCGCCGAAACCGATGCTCTCGGGTTCATTCGCCGCGAGGAATCGCTTCGCGCATGGCTCAACAACGCTGCTTGCAGCGACGCCTGGGAAGTGGCGGCGCAAATGGCCGAACAGCGTGTAACCACGGCGGATCTCGACGAGATGCTCGAATTTCTCAGTCCGGCTGAATGTTGCGTCGCGTTGCAGTACTTCGCCCGCTATCTGCGCTCGGCGCGCGCGGCCGAAACCATTGTGAATTCGACGGCGCGCATCTACGACCTTATTGATGCCGTGAAGGACTACTCCAACATGGACCGCGCGGAGATCCTGGAGGTCGATGTGCCGGCCGGCCTTGACGCGACACTGCAAATGCTGCGCTCCCGGACAACAGGCATTGAAGTCGAGCGCGACTATCAGCCCAATTTGCCGCGCATCAGCGCTTACAGCGGAGAGCTGAACCAGGTGTGGACGGCGCTCATTGAAAATGCATTGGACGCGCTCGGCAATAAGGGCCGATTGCGCGTAGTCTGCAGGCTTGAGGCGGACATGCTGCTGGTGGAAATTTGGGATTCCGGCCCCGGCATTCCTGCCGAGCTGCAGGAGCGCATCTTCGAGCCTTTTTTCACCACCAAGGCGCCCGGCACAGGGCTTGGGCTAGGACTGGACAACGCCATGCGCATCGTCCGCAAACACAGCGGCCATTTGAGCGTGAAGTCGGAACCGGGTTCAACCTGCTTCCGCGTGCGGCTGCCGCTGGAACAGCTGCAGGCGTACTGAAAGCCAGGGAGTAGGGAGTGGGGAGCGGGCTTCCAGCGGCGAGCATTGTTTCAATGCTCTGCAGGACGGAGACGCGCCGCCGCCGTGCACCAGAGCAAACGATCTGGCAGGATTTCTCAGGTTCAGCGCTTTAATTCCGCACGCGATCCCGATTCCCTTTTGGCTACTCCCTATTCCTTGTTTTTCTCCACTTCAACTCCGCGCCAAAAGCCCACGTGGCCTTTCACTTTGCGCGCATGCGGCTTGGGATCGGGATAGTACCAGGCTGCGTCCTGGTTATCTTGCCCGTCGATCACGACGGTCAGGAACCGCGCCTGGCCCTTCAAGGGATGAGTTGCAGTGGTCGAGCTCGACCGAAAGAATTCGCGCTTCAGGCTGGATTCAGGAAAATAGACATCGCCATCCAGCTCTTCGGTTCGATCGCTCTCAGCAATCACTCTGCCGTTCCAGACTGCTCGCGCCATGATGATCCGGTCGCTTTCACTTCGATCCTTCCCCGCGCCGGACACAACCCGCAGGCCGGCCGGACAGGGGAATCGATACGACACTAGCAGAGTTTGCCCCAGCGTGGCGAGTGCCAAGCAGATTTTTGCGACCCAAGAGAGTTACTCGGCCGCCAAGACGGACTCGACGCGAATGCCGGCGGCACTCG
>Ga0181535_10004773_pt1 | contig 14862 bp, 11 predicted proteins | sample PEATcosm2014_Bin_44_FD_119774 | JGI IMG/M metagenome (GOLD analysis project Ga0181535, IMG submission 119774) | Peatland microbial communities from MTU Mesocosm Facility, Houghton, MI, USA - PEATcosm2014_Bin17_30_metaG | ecosystem: Environmental > Terrestrial > Soil > Wetlands > Peat | place... | reverse complement strand
TGGCATGCGGAGGACAGTCGGAGACAATGGCCGGGCTTGCCGGCCTCGGAGACCTGGTGCTGACCTGCACTGGCAGCCTTTCACGCAACCGTAGCGTGGGCGTGGAACTCGGCAAGGGACGAAAGCTCAGCGACATTATCAGCAGTATGCACGGCATGGTGGCGGAAGGCGTGCTCACCACCGACGCCGCCGTCGGACTGGCGCTCAAGTACCAGTTGGAGATGCCGATCACGGAGCAGACGCACGCCCTGCTGCACGAGGGCAAATCGCCGCGCGAGGCGATTCACGAGTTGATGACGCGGCCGTTCACAACCGAAGTGAAGCTCTACTAGGGTTCGTCGAGTCAACCGGCAATAACATGTGCCACGACGATCCTAACGGCATTGCTGCGGCGTCCCGTATAATGTGCGATTGCGATGATCCAAACTTTATTTGGCAATTCGGAAGAAAAGCCCTCCCCAGAAAAGCTCTCGTTTTTTGAGCGCATGAAGCAGGCCGTCACTCGCACCCGCGTGAACCTGCTTGATCGTATCGACGAGGCAGCCGGCTTCCGCGGGGAAATTGACAGCGACACTCTCGACGACCTGGAAGCTACGCTGCTGGCCGCCGATCTCGGCTCCGCCACCACCGGAGACGTGCTGGCAAGCCTGCGCGAAAAAGTCGAACGCAAGCAGATTGGCGACGTCGAGGAGTTGAAACGGATTCTGAAGGAAGAGCTGCGCGGCATTCTGACGGCGGCGGAAAAACCCGTGAACAGCGTTGACGGCGAGCCCGAAGTGATTCTCGTGGTCGGCGTGAATGGTACCGGCAAGACAACGACCATCGGCAAGCTGGCGCACAACCTGCGCGCGCAGGGCAAGAGCGTGCTGCTGTGCGCGGCAGACACTTTCCGCGCCGCCGCCATCGAGCAGCTTGAAATCTGGGGCGAGCGCACGGGGACGGAAGTGATCAAGACCAAGCCGGGCGGCGACCCCTCGGCGGTGCTGTTTGACGCGCTCCAGGCGGCGCGCGCCCGCAAGGTCGATTACGTGATCGTAGACACCGCTGGCCGCTTGCATACCAAGGCGAACCTGATGTCGGAGCTCGACAAGATGCGGCGAACCGCGCAGCGCATCATCGCCAGCGCGCCGCACGAAACCCTGCTGGTGATGGACGCCACCACCGGCCAGAACGGCTTACAGCAGGCCAAACTGTTCACCGAATCGGCGGGAGTGACCGGAATCGTGCTGACCAAGCTCGACGGGACCGCTAAGGGTGGAATCGTCGTCGCCATTTCGCGCGAAATGGGGCTTCCCGTGCGCTACGTTGGGGTAGGCGAAAAGCAAGGCGATCTGCTGCCGTTCCGCGCCGAGGATTTTGTGGAATCTCTTTTCGCAAAGTAAGCGTTTTCATTTCATTGAGCCGCAAGGCAGACAACGATGGCACGACGCACCGCAGACGAACTTTTTATGACTCAGGCGCTGGAACTGGCGCGCCAGGGTGTGGGACTTGCCTCGCCCAATCCTTGCGTCGGGGCCATTGTGGTTGACGAGCGTGGTCGAATTGTCGGTCGCGGAGTTCATCACTATGCTAACCGCAAGCATGCAGAGGTGCTCGCCCTGGAAGAAGCCGGGCCGCTGGCGCGCGGCAACACTCTCTACCTGAATCTCGAGCCCTGCTGCCACACCGGGCGAACGGGACCGTGTACCGAGGCGATCCTTGCGTCGGGTGTTGGCCGCGTGGTGGCGGCCATGCGCGATCCCAATCCACTGGTCGGCGGCAAAGGACTCGACCAGCTTCGCCAAGCCGGAGTCGATGTAAGCGACGGTGTGCTGGAGGCGGAAGCGCGCAAACTCAACGAGGCATTTGCGCATTTCATCCGCACCGGCAGGCCGTTTGTGACCATGAAGGCGGCGATGACGCTCGACGGCAAGATCGCCGGCGCACCGCTCAAATCAGCCGCCAAGGGCTCTACGACCTACATGACGGGAGCCGCGGCTCTGCGCCAGGTGCACCGGTTGCGACACGCTTCGGACGCGATTCTGGTGGGCATCGGCACGGTCATCGCCGACGACCCGATGCTGACCGACCGGAGCGAACTTCCACGGCGGCGGCCGTTGCTGCGCGTGATTCTCGATTCGCACTTGCGCATTCCCGTCGATTCGCGCATTGTTGCCAGCGCGTCCGACGACGTCTTGATATTTTTTCTTGACGCTCCCGATGAGAAGAAACACGCACTTGAATCGCATGGCGTGCGCGTTGAGCAGTTGCCGTCTGGAGCAGAAAAGCGCTTTCCTGATTTACAATGCGTCCTCGACCGGCTCGGGAAAATGCAGATCACGAGCCTGTTAGTCGAAGGCGGAGCAAGTGTGAACAGCGCATTTTTGAAGGCAGGCGCGGCCGACAAACTCTGGTTCTTCTATGCTCCGAGAATACTTGGCGGCAGCGCCTCCACGAGTTTCGCCAGCGGCGAAGGCTTTGGCGAAATCGCGCAAGCCGCAGCAGTCCACGACACTTCCCTGCACCGCTATGGGGAGGACTTCGCCATCGAAGGGTATCTCCGCGATCCGTACGCGTAGTCGGCACGCGCGAGTAGTGTCAGGGTTGGGATACCCCACCAAGATACGATTATTCCAGCGTGTCACCCTGAGGCGTGTCCGTTAGGACGCGACGTGAGGGTCCATGTATTTGCTTTTCCGGCGGGTGACGCTCGGTGAAATACATAGATCGTCACGTCGGTTCGCAAAAGCGCGAACCTCCTCACGATGACATCCACAGCGGAGGAAACAGTATCTCTGGTGCCGCGCCAAGCTGCGCGAGAGCCACTCGGAGTAACGTTTTTGCCTAGAGCTTGTTTCATAAATCTATTTCAGGCAAAAAGCATGCATCCCTCGGGGGCTAAAGCCCCATTTTTTCTGACTCTGGACGGCATGGCTAAAGCCATGCCCCTTCAAAGCACCATTTAACACGCTCTAGTGGCGTGTTGTCCTCCGCAGTGGCGTGTTGTCCTCCGCGGTGTGTTGTAAGTCACACGCGTTGCACGGCCTGCCGTCTATAATCCTGTTTGTCATAATTTCTTTTGCCATTTCTGGAGCCTGCTATGTTTACTGGAATCGTCGAGGAAGTCGGCCGCATCGCCCGCATCGAGCAGAAAGGCGAGAATCGTCGCATAGTCATTGAAGCCCAGAACATACCAGGGCAGTTAAAGACCGGCGACAGCTGCGCCGTCAGCGGCGTTTGCCTGACCGCGCTCGCCATCACTCCGACCTCTTTTGCCGCCGATCTTGCGCCGGAAACCTGGGTACGCACTTCGCTCTCCCGCATCACCGAAGGGGCCAAGGTAAACCTGGAACTACCTCTCCGGGCCGATGGACGGATGGGCGGCCACATGGTGCAGGGACACGTGGATGGTGTCGGCAAACTGATGGAATTTGAGCGCATCGCCAACTCGGACGACTACTGGCTGCACGTAGAGGTTCCGGCCGAGTTGGAGAAATACCTTGTCTACAAGGGCTCGATCGCCATCGAGGGCATCAGCCTGACAGTGGCCCGCCTGGAAGGACTGGTCTGCACCATCGCCATCATTCCCCACACGGTCGAGATGACCAACCTGGGCACGCTCAAGCCAGGAGACCCGGTCAACATCGAAACCGATATCGTTGCCAAGTACCTTGAGAAGTGGATGCGCAAACCTGAATCCGCTCCGCTTAAGGTCGAAACGCTGGTGGCGAAAGGATTCTGAGCATCCGCGGGGAACTGCCGGCCGTAAGGTACGCTGAGGCGATTTAGCAACAATCCGCGGAACAGTGTAGGTTTGGGTGCCCCATTCAAGCCTTCTGTTGGCTTGAGTGGGGTAGTTACTTCGGGCAGCCAGCCGACCTGCGGTATCCCGAGCTTCCAAACTTCCCCACTCAACGAACAACGCGTTGAGTGGGCCACCAGCGACCCGATTTTAATGTGGGTTGTGGTCTATTGGCAGCGAGGAGTGCCTGGCCACCGACCAATCAAGTGCGCCGAAGAGGAAAAGAATGCTCAGCGGCAGTATGAGAGGTGGAAAAAGAAAACCAAGGAATCCGCCAGCTAACGCACCGCTCATCGCAGGCCAGAATGCCTTCCACAGCCCAATTTTGCAGATGAACCAAGGATAGGCCAACGGGACAACGAGCGCCCCAACAAGAGATCCGAAACATAGTCCGAGGGTCGCGCAATATACAGATACAGAGCTAAAGCCCGCCGGCGTAGACTCCCACTCTCCGATTCCGAAAACAAAGGTCAGTACTGCGCCACATACTCCGCCGCCAACAATTCCAAGTAGCCAAGCAGCGCCGAATTTGCGTATTCGACCCATTCGCAGCATAGTACCGCATCGGGCAAATTCAATATAGATTTACAATTCCGTAGTTTACGCGGGAACGCGCGGCGGTTCGTTGCCCAGGTCGTGCAGGCTTACGCTGTCCAGCGTGAGGAATTCCTGCACAATTGCCTCTTTCGAGCGCTTCATCTTCTCGACGTCTCCAAAGAAGACCACGCGTCCTTCGTGCAGAAACACCACTCGGTCGGCAAGTTTTTCGGCCAGGGTCATGTCGTGCGTGACGACGACGCTGGTGAGCTTAAGCTGAGATTTCAACTTCTGGATGAGGTCTCCCAGCAAGTGGGCCATGAGAGGATCGACCATCGTCGTGGGCTCATCGTAAAGGATCGCCTCCGGCTGCGCCGCCAGGGCGCGTGCAATCGCTACCGAGCGCTTCAGGCCGGTCGAGAGCTCCGAGGGCAACTGATCGCGGTGATGCGCCACACCGACCATCTCCAGCAGTCCATCAATGATTTGATAGATCTCGTCTTCGGTGAGATCGCGGCGCTCGCGCAGCGGGAAGGCGACATTCTCGCCGACCGTAAGGGAGTCGAATAGCGCGCCATTTTGGAAGACCATCGTCACCTTCTTCCGAATGCGCTCCATTTGGTCCTCACTGTAGTTTGTAATGTCTTCGTAGGCGACCGATACGCGTCCGGAATCAGGCCGCAGAAAACCCATGATGTGATGCAGCGCCACGGACTTTCCCACGCCGCTTCGGCCCAGGATGCAGACGGTTTCGCCCGGCATGACGTCGAAGCTGACGTCGTCGAGCACGACCTTCTCGCCAAACGCCTTGCAGACATGCTGAAAGTCGATGTATGGTTTGCTCTCGTCGCTCATGGTTGCATGCTCAGCGTCAGGGCCGCGAATTCCGCCGGAGTATTCACGTTGGCGAACAGCTCCGGTCCAAATCCCGCCCGGCGAAGCTCATCTTCATCTACGATGCGAGTCGGCACCTCGGTAAAGAGCCGGTCGACGCGAGTACCGCGCCGCCTGCCAGTGCCGCCGGCAACCGCGTGTTGCACGGCGCTGCCGGCCAGAACCTTCTCCGCAATCTTTGCAAACTCTCTTCGATAAACCGCGCACACATTATGCAGATGTCCCGCCACTCGTGGCACCGTTGCCAGTTTATCGGTGCCGGCTGCAATCCGCACCAGGAACTGCAACAGCTCAGGCGTAACCAGCGGGCAATCCACGGCGAGCACCAGATTCAGTTCGGTTTCCGACGCTGACAGCGAGGCATGGATTCCGGCCAGCGGTCCGCATGCCGGGTAGACGTCTTCCACAACTGGCACGTCGACAATTTCGGAATAGCGCGAACTGGGAGCCACCAGCTTTACCTCGTCCGAAACCGTCTTTGCCAGACGCAGGGCGTGGTCGAGCAGGGTCTCGCCCGTGGGCAGCACAAGCAGAGCTTTGTCGCGGCCCATACGGCTGCTCTCGCCGCCTGCCAGCACGAATGCGGATACGACTCCGGGTGCATCCATTGCCCAGAATCTTACACGAATGGAAGCAGTTGTATGTGGAAGATACATTGCGAAACAGATGCTGGGTCTCGACCAGATGCCAGTTCGGCAAAGCACGGAGCCCCGGTCACGCGTCGCCGATGACGCCTATGGCTACGGCTGCGCAGATTGTGATGCCTGTGTCGTACATCTCAGAAGAGGTCACGGTTGCGCGTCTTGGGGCAGTCAGGCCCACAGGTGCGGCGAAGGAACCCCCTGCATCTGTTCGGGAACCCACTGAATTTCCATGCCGACGATCCTGCCGGCAGAATCAAGATCCAGCGTTGCGGGAAGATCAACTGCGGCTTCACCACTCGATCCGGGAAGCGCGATGAAGACACGCGGCTCGGCGTAACTAGCCGCGCCTTGCTTGCAGACGAACTTCAGCGAGTCTGAATTGCGGCATTGTTTGGGAACTTCAAACGTAAACTCCGCAAGATTGCTGGTCTCTGAAAGCCAGACGACCGCGTGCACGACCATCTGGGTGGAGATATCCTCACCTGCGATCGACAGGTCTGGCTTAAATGAAACATAGTAGAAAAACCCGCTCTCCGGGTCGAACTCCGATCGCTCTACTTGGAAATCCATAGTCATTTCACTCGGCCCCATCGCGACCGCCTCTTGTATCACATAACCCGGCTCAGCTCAAAAGCATTCTTATAGCACTCTTGCGCCGGTAGAATCTCTTTGTGCAATTGGCAGGCCAAAGTCTCGGCCTGCGGCGGTCGGAAGCGTGGCGGCTGGACCGAGGGCGTTCGCCGTCGGTCAAAGGGTATCCAACTGCTAAGCAGCAAAAGTCCGGTTTTCGCATGAGCAGGTGCGGGCAAGCCGTTATAATCGCAGTTCAGCTCAGCTCGGAAGGCTCCCCTGCAACGCTACGTTAGCGTCTGCCGGGGTTGAAAGTGTCTTGTGGACCTTCAGGCTCTCAACCGAATCGTCGGCGGCGTGGTCTTCGCCTTCGGGCTGATCTTCGGCAGCTTTCTGAATGTCTGCATCTACCGCATGCCGCGTGGATTGTCGGTAGTGAGCCCTCGTTCGGCCTGTCCCAAATGCGGGAAGCAAATTGCCGCTTATGACAATGTTCCGGTACTTAGCTGGCTGTGGTTGCGGGGACATTGCCGCCATTGCCATACGCGCATTACGCCCCGGTATATGATCGTCGAGTTGACGCTGGGCTTACTGTTTTTCGCCTGCTTCGCGGAATTCGGATTGCAAGCGGAAACCCTCAAGTGGTGCACGTTCTCTTTCCTGCTGCTTGGCCTGATTTTCACCGATGCGGAAACGCATCTGCTTCCCGATAAACTGACCTTGCCCGGCTTGGCGCTGGGATTCGCCTGGAGCCTGATGACCGTGGTTCCCGGCCCGTTGGGGTTTTACTTCAACCCCGGTGCATCGCGTGCACCACTTCTCTCGCTCGGAGACGCATTTATCGGCGCAACCGTAGGCGCCGGTCTCATCTATGGAACGGCTGCGATTTACTTGCGATTACGCGGAGTGGAAGGAATGGGGTTGGGCGATGTCAAACTGATGGCGATGGTAGGAGCGTTCCTGGGTGCGCCACTCACGCTGTTTGTGCTAGCCACCGCGTCAATCTTTGGCGGTCTTTTCGGTGCGATGGTGGTCTCTAATATCTTTCGCAAACGTCTATTGCGCTACCGCCGCAGCCCAGGCGCGAGCCACCAGGTAGCTCGGGCTTGGCAGTCGGCTTCGTTAAGCCTGCGCTTTTACGAGATACCTTTTGGGGTGCTTCTGGGATCAATGGCTTTTTTTGCTCTGTTCGCCGGTCAACGCTTTCTGATCTGGTATCTCGGACGATTCTAAGTCGGTGGCGTTCTTCAACCTGGATGCGAAACCGATTTAGCCTATCTCCCGATTTGGGATCAGCACAGCGGCGGAACGCTCAAACTGGTGCACCGCTTGCGGAATATGATCCCCTGCTGCATGGATTCGCTGGAAGGGCAAGGTGCGTCCCGAGCTTGGGACGGGTAGAGCATTGATATTCGCGATTATCGGCGACAGCTTCGACACGGGAAGTGGCCGGCTGAAAATGTATCCCTGAATTAAGGTGATGCCGAGATCCAGGACGACCTCCAGATCCGCGGCCATTTCAACACCCTCCGCCACCACGGAACTGCCAAGATCGCGCGCCAACTGCACTATAGAAGCCAGCATCGCTCGCCGCTTGTAATCGGTATGCGCTTTTTGCACCAGGTAGGAATCGATTTTGAAACAGTCCGGCTCGGCATCGAGGATCATCCGGTAATTGGACTGCCCGGTCCCTACATCGTCCAAAGCAACACGTATTCCGAGTTTGCGCATAAGGCGCAAACTGCGAAGAAACTCGGTTGCGTTCCACACCGGCGAGTGTTCCACGACCTCGACGGTAAGCCGAAAGAGTTCTATTCCGTGCTGGCGAGCGGTTTCTGTCAGGAAGTCAACAAACATCGCATCGCGGCCAAGAGTGGATGCGTGCACGTTGACGGAGATCCCCAAGTTTCCTGGCAGGGACTGTACGCTAGCTAGCGCGGTTGCGACCGCCATGCGGTCCACTGTGCTTTCCGCCACCTTGCGACGGGCGTAATCAAAAAGTACGCCGGGGGATTCGAATGGGGTTCCTTGAGGGCCCCTGGTCAGGCACTCTACGCTTGCGACCGCGCAGTTGTTGCCGCAGACGTGGACGATCGGTTGCGCATAGCACCTTAGTCCGCCGGGCGCCAGGAGTTTATCCAACATGGAAATGCTCATAATTCCTTCTGCTCACCCGGAAGTGACAAACAGGTGCGCACAACCTCGCCCAACGTTACAAGAGAAGTCGGTTTTTGTAGAAAGACATCGGCACCGCACTGTCTCGCCCTTTCACGGTGCCCAGGACCGGAGTAGCCGCTCATGACTATCAACTTGGGACGGGCATTGGAGTTGGAAATTGTTTTCAGCAGATCAAATCCTTCAACGCCCAACTCTGTGAGGGAAATATCCGTAATCACCAGCGAATATGCGTAGTGCTCTAAAAGTGCCTCGGCTTCTTCCCGCTCGGCTGCCTGATCCACTTCATAGCCGAGAGACAAGAGATACTCGGCCACTGCCGTCCGCAAATCCGCGTCGTCGTCGATAACTAGCAATCTTGGCATGACGAACAGTAAGGATGCACGATTAGGGCCAAGTTCCCGCCGCTTGCAATCGTTTGGCGTTAAACAGTCGGAAATGACCTGCGTTGTTTGCTACTTGGGAGATGCAGAACGCCCTGACCTAACAGGAACGAATGCGGCTTACCGTGCGGCAGCTGCTGGCAGTGCAGGCGGTGGTCCCGATTCTGGAATTTGGATTGGTAAACGAGCAACCCACGGGAAATCATGGAACCAGCAGGCTCACTCCGCAGCATCATTGCGGCAGGCCGCTGGCTGATGGTGGATTGGATGACGAGATGACGTACCGCCCGCCACGGCGAAGCTCAATTTGGCGGCTAAGTTACCCAGTCGACTGGAGGGACAAAAATATCCCAGAGGTTTTCAGGAGTATCCAGTTCGACTCCATACCGACCTTCGGGTCGAGCAGAGTCCCATATAATCCGCGCCCAAGCCGACTTACCGCTGTTCGCCACGGTGATGCATAACCGCATGCCGGACTGTAATCCCGGAATTGTACTGATCAAGGCCCCGTGTTTGTTCACCACCAGAGTCTGACCCATAGCTTGGAAGCGAAGGCCTGTTTCGGGGTGTATCCCAGCAATCAAAATTCGAATTACCAGAGAGATACGAGAGCTGCGGCGGTTATTGCCTAAGCCCGGATTAGGTGTAGGCTCGCATTGGCTCGAAAGAAGCATAGCAATTGGAGTGCAATTAAGTAGCCATCCCTCTTTGCAAATCGAGGGTTCTACTTAGAGCGAAAATAGGTGGCATGATGGTGTCGCGAGCTTCACTTCCCAACTGGTCATGCTGAAGCCGCTAACAGAATCCAGCGAGATTCCGATCTGAAGTAGAGAAAGCGTCAGTATCTGGCGCCCACCACTCGAACCTTGCTCAGCGTAATGCCGTATTGCTTCAACTTGAAATAGAGCGTGCTGCGCGGAACCTCAAGGCGAACCGCGGCTTTGTCCACCGACCCATTCTCGAGCTTCAATACCCTGATGATGTGTTGTCGTTCGAGCTGTTGCAGGGTCAGGTCAGCATTGTCAGTGGATTCGTATGCTTCAGGCGCGACGTGCGCGGCTTGCAGACCAAGATCAGCCGGCGAAATCGTGCCCGATTCCGAAAGCAGAGCCGCTCTCTCAAGCACATTACGTAATTCGCGGATATTGCCCGGCCAACTGTACGACGTCAGTGCGGCTGCCGCAGCTTCCGACAGAGCCAGCTGAGACCGGCCAAGGTCGCTCTTCAGTTGCTGAACGAAGAAGTCGGCCATCAAGGAGATGTCTTCACGCCGTTCACGCAGAGGCGGTATAAAAAGCGGAATGGTATTGATCCTGAAGAACAAGTCTTTGCGGAATTTTTCTTGCGTAATCAGCAATCGCAGATCGCGATTCGTTGCCGCCATCAGCCTCACGTCGACCGTGCGGTCCTGTACTCCGCCGACGCGGCGGAATCTCTTTTCCTCCAGGACTTTCAACAGCTTGGGCTGGATCGTTATGTCCATGTCACCAATTTCGTCCAGAAATATGGTCCCTCGGTTCGCTACCTCCAGCAGTCCCGCCTTCTGAGCGATCGCTCCGGTGAACGAACCTTTTTCGTGGCCGAACAACTCGCTATCCAGAAGCTCACGCGAAAGTCCGGCGCAGTTCAAATCCACCATCGGGTCGTCGCAGCGCGGCCCATGCTGATGAAGCCACTGCGCCAGCACTCCCTTGCCGGTTCCGGTCTCACCCTGAATCAGGATCGGGAGGTCCGACACCAAGATTCGCTCGACTTCATTTTTCAGCTTTCTGATTGCGGTGGAATTCCCCACAAATGGATCGCGTTTGTATCGTGCCGAATTTCTGGTCGATGCGAGCTGGCGTCGGCGGCTGCGCTGATCGTCGAGCGCGCGGCTCAGTAATTTAAACAGCACGTCAAGTTCAACCGGCTTGGTGATGAAATGGTCCGCTCCCAGTTTGATCGCCTCTACCGCCAAGTCAATGGTGCCATGACCGGTCATCACCAACACTGGGGTGATTGGATCAATTGCTTTGAGCCGCGGGATCAATTGCAGCGCCGTTCCATCCGGCAATAGGTAATCCACAATCGCCGCATCGCAGGACTCAGTGCTGAAGATCTTCAGCCCGGTATCTAACCGGGCAGCTTCGGAAACGTCGTATCCCTGAGATTGCAGTGCAGCGCTCAGGACTTCGCGAATCAACTCGTCATCATCGACCACCAAGATCCGTTTGGACATAGCCAACTCTGCTCGAAAGATAGTGACTTACCGCTCACCGTACAACAGACAACAATTCAATGAACCATCCAGCAGCAATGCACGCATTCAGCAATCAATTGTGGTCAGGTCGCCCCATTGCCAAAGCCGCGCAACTTACTTGCCAAGGCCGCGAGACTAAACGGTTTCTGCAGCAGAACAGCCCCAGCGCCGAGTCCCTCTATAGAACGATGGATATATCCGGACATATAGACGACGCGTATGTTCGGATAACGCAACGTCATGGCTTTTGCCACTTCGATTCCGTTCATGCCAGGCATTACGACGTCAGTAAGTACCAGATCAATGCTGCCGGTATGCTGCTCACAGACACGCATCGCCTCCGCGCCGTCACCAGCGATGAGCACCGTGTAACCTATTGACCGCAAAAACTCGCACGTAGCAACGCGCAAAGATTCTTCGTCTTCGACTATCAGGATCGTTTGAGAATCCCCGCAGGTAGCCGACGCCGCGTGTACCGCCGGACGTTCGGTTATCGACTCTCCGACCGGCGGGAAAAAGACGTCAAATCTCGTACCTCGTCCTACTTCGCTGCTTAGCCAGATGAACCCGCCGCTTTGTTTCACGGTGCCGTATACCATAGCCAAGCCTAATCCAGTACCTTTTCCTTTTTCCTTAGTGGTGAAAAAAGGCTCGAAAATGCGGGCTTGCGTCTCGGCATCCATCCCAAGTCCCGTGTCGACAACCGTTAGCTTGACGTAGGCTCCGGGGTGCATCGGACTGTGCGCGGCGGCGTAGCGAGCATCCAATTCGACATTCTGCGTTGTGATTTCGAATCGGCCACCTTTCGGCATTGCGTCCCGGGCGTTGACCGCCAGGTTCATGATGATCTGTTCCACTTGGCCAGGATCCAGCTTCACCCGATGAAGCGCTGGATCGAGCGTTGTGGCGACTATAACGTCCTCTCCCAGAAGTCTTGGCAAAACCTTACTCAACTCGCCCACGACGTTGTTGAGATCCAGGACCTGGGGAGCCAGCACTTGTTGGCGGCTGAAGGCGAGCAGTTGCCGCGTGATCAAAATGCCTCTGGTTGCGGCTTTGTGAATCTGTTCGGTATATCGGCTCACCTTATCGTCATTGACCTTGCGCTGGTTGATAAGCTCGGCATAGCTATCAAAAATCATCAGAAGGTTGTTGAAGTCGTGGGCAACGCCGGCAGCCAGGTTCCCGACTGCCTCCATCTTCTGCGCTTGCCAGAATTGCTTTGCCAGATTCTTGCGTTCGGTCACGTTCTGGACAAACCCTTGGAAAACCCCTGATTCGCCGCTATCTTTGCGCACAAGGATAACGCTAACGTGCACGGTAACGGTGCGCCCGTCCTTCCGTTTCCACTCGTATTCGGCGTCCTTTACCTCCCCGGCTTTGATAACCCGGCTCACCAGTTGCGCACGCTCCTCGAATTTGCAGAACACGTCGCGTGTGATATCCAGCGATAACATCTCGCTTTCGCTGTCGTAGCCCAGCATTTTGACTAACGCGGGATTGGCCATCAGGAAATGCCCCGCCGAGCTGGAGCGATAGATTCCGTAAGGGGCGCGCTCGACAATCGAACGATAGCTTCGCTCGGAGCGGCGCAATCTTGTGATGTCGATCGCGATGCCGATCATCCGGGGCGATCCGTCTTGAACCAATACGGCCCGCGAGTCGAGCCAGCACGTAGTCCCATCCGGCCTGATGACCCGAACCTGCACCTCATACGTCTGGCTGAGACCCGAGACGACCGCCCGCACTGCGGCCTCGACTTTGGGCCGGTCTTCAGGATGAAGTCGCCTGAGAAATTCTTCCGCTGTGCCACGAACTTCGCCGCGCGGGTATCCAAGTTGACGATAAATCTCGCCCGACCAGGTGCGCATACCGGTACCAAGTTCCCACTCCCAAAACCCGATCGGGAGGGCGGCCTGCTCCGCCAATTCCAGGCGCTTTTGCCAATTCAGAAGGGTCTGCTCTGCCCGTTTCCGCTCCGTGATATCGCGGGCCACGACCTGCATAGCCCATACTCCGCCCCAGACTATTGGAATCGCGATACTTTCCACCGCTACCGCTGAGCCATCCAGCCTCGTCAGGACGCACTCCACAGGTGCAGACGCCACTCCTCGTTCGAAAGTAGTTGAGATTCGCTCCTTCACTGCCGCGAGGCAATCCGGGTGAACGATATCGGAAACCTGTTTGCCGATGAGCTGCTGTGGCGCTTCGGCCTTCAGCAATTTCAAAGTCGCGAGATTGCAGAAGACAAGCCCGCCGTCCTTATGATGAACGAAAATTGCGTCGGGCGAAGCCTCCACCAGATTTCGAAACCTCGCCTCGCTTTCCGCCAGCTCTCGTAATGCACGGTTGCGCTCATCGCTTAAGGACTTTTCCCGAAGGGCGCGCCGGATCGCATTGGGAAGCCGGGCCAGGTGGTCTTTGAAAACGAAGTCCGTGACTCCGTTCTTGACACACTCCACCGCGATGCCTTCGCCTAACACACCGGTGACGAGAATGAACGGGATATCCGCCTGCTGCTGCCTCACAATCGGCAGGGCATCTATTCCCGTCCACCCTGGCAGGTGGTAGTCAGCTAGGACCGCATCGTACGACTTGGCCGCCATGTGACCGGCAACATCCGCAAGCGAATCGACGACGTCCGTGCTCACCTCGAATCCGGCCTTAGAAAGCTCGAGCAACGCCAATTCCGCATCGGCGCGGTTGTCCGTAATCTGCAGGATCAACAGACTCTTACTAACACTACTGGATTGAGAAGCTGCGGCCATCTTCCATGTCCTTATTCAACTCCAAAAGCCTTGACTGGCGGCGGTTCGTTCACCAGCAGCCAATAGAATCCCAATTCTTTGGTCTTGGCGCAGAACTGATCGAAGTCCAGCGGTTTCTGGATGTAGCTATTTGCGCCCAGGTGTCGTCACCCCACTACCCTAGTTGCGTATACCGCGAGAAATACCTTGAAATACGCTATATATCCTTAAGAAAAGCATAGCTCGTTTGAGACGGAAAGCAAGCAAGAATTCAGGTAGTAATGCAGCTTACTTTCCATAAAAAAGCCGTAAAACAGCGACCGCAAGCCTACTTCGTGCACCGCTATGTAAACGAGTAGATGGCGGCAGCTCTGAAAATTTCTGCCAGATGTGTTGGGCATCTTAGCCCGTACCGCAAGTGCAGCGCGCAGCCTCGCGTCTTGAACAACCTGGCGAATTTGCGGCAATGTCGTGCTAACGTCGAGGTCCTCCGAGCGACAACGAGAGTCTCTCGTCTCCCCAGAAGGTTGCAATGCCGCGCGCTTTCTGTTTGCAATAGGCTCCCTCGTGTATGCAGATAGCCGGAACAGCCTCCAACAGGGCAAAGGTGCAGAAACGGTACGAAACGCCTATCGCCCAAACGCGCAACCCCAACATCTTGCGGGTGGTTGCGGGCGTTAGTTCCCGTTCCCATGACCCTGATCGAATGCGTTGAAGCATTGCGAGCCGCACGTTAGAACTTCGACTTGAGCAGGTGCACGGCAAGTTCCACTTCGAGACAAACGTTAAATTATGAACGTAACCGTTTGACAGAGTTCGACTTACCTTGACAACGCCCTTCCAAGTAGAGCGTGTCGTCCTGGCATAGGTGTCTAATGATTGGACCGAAGTC
>Ga0181535_10004771_pt1 | contig 14865 bp, 14 predicted proteins | sample PEATcosm2014_Bin_44_FD_119774 | JGI IMG/M metagenome (GOLD analysis project Ga0181535, IMG submission 119774) | Peatland microbial communities from MTU Mesocosm Facility, Houghton, MI, USA - PEATcosm2014_Bin17_30_metaG | ecosystem: Environmental > Terrestrial > Soil > Wetlands > Peat | place... | reverse complement strand
TGATTATTTAGTTACTTAACCGAACAAACTACCGAACGACGCGCGTTGTTGGTCTACAAAGTGCGGAAAAGCGGGCATGGGTTGTCGAGAATTACCCGAAAAGAGGGTTTAAACGGGTTAAAAGCCTGTATCTAGACGATTAGAAGCGCGTTCATGACGCTGTTCTTGCCGTTTTTTCGCGGTTTTTGCGGACAGTGGTGGAGGGCGAGTGGACAGACATGTGAAGGATCACCCGTGGGAGAAAGTAGCTGTGGCTAGGAAGCAGGGGACCGACACACTTCGGGAATTGGCAATCGAGAGAAGTCCTCTCTCCGGCGAGCGGGAATTGGGTCAGGGTTGGCGGGAGAAGGTGAGGGTTCTCTGATTCAGGTCGACGGCGACCCTGGTGAAGCCAAGAGCTACGGGACTCATCATGCCATCGAAGTCATGACCTGCATCCCTGATGTTGGGGACGACGAAGACGGACTCTTGCCCGAAGTCGACTTGGCCAAGAGTGAGACTGAGCTGGCGGACATGGTTGCGCTGGAAGTTGCCGATCTTGCCGGGGGAGGGTTGAGAGGCGGCAACTTTCGGGTCAGTTTGAATGCCTGGCGACTGCTCGAAGACAATGAGCGATGGTGCGGCAGAGTCGACGAGCAGGTGAACGGTGGTGTGATTGATGTCGGCATCGACGAAGGCGAGACCATTTCTGATGTGCAAAGGAATTGAATCCGGCATGGAGGCAGGGCCAAACTGGACCTCGTGAGATACATAGTCGATCACGAACGTGCTTTGCCCCAGCATGTCGAGACCGACGATGGCGTCGATGCGGACGGGAAGCGCATCCTGAAGGAACGACAGGTCCTGGATGAGTACCGGGATGTTGTCTCTTTGGATGGGGCCGAATTGCAAGCTCGGCGCGGTGGCGATCCGGCTGCTAACGCTACCGCCGAGAACGGCAACGTCGGTAGGCGTGGCTTCCAACTGAAGCTTTCGTGCGAGTTGAGGACTGAGGACGGTGGTATTCGACCCGGTATCAAGCAGGAAATTGAGACCGCTGAGCGGGCCGATCGAGCCCTGGACGATGATCAGGTAGTCTCGATAGAGTTGGAACCGGACACTGCCTCTTGCCAATCGGCCAGTTTCTCGGTAATCGGGCGTTGCTGGATGACCCACCACCGTCGAGGCCGTCAAAACGACCAGCAGCCAGATGTAGCCTCTCCGCATAATTCTCACCTCATGGAGAGTCATGTTCAGATCAGCCGGCTGGTACCTCAATTCACTGGGCCTAGCTTGTAGATCCAGAGTTCTTTAAGCGCCTGGAGAGAAGTTGGAGAGGTCCGGAAGAGGTAACTCTCCCTGCAAAATAGTTGAAAACAAGGGATGTTTGTGGCATCAAGGGAGCGGAGGACGCATGCAGGACTTTCCAAAAGACGGGACATCCCAGGCTGGGAATGGAAAAGGCCCGGTGAGGTTTGGCGCATTTGAGGCTGATCTCCACTCCGGAGAGGTCCGTAAATCGGGAAGCCGTGTAAAGCTGCAGGAACAGCCCTTCAAGGTGTTGCAGGTTCTTTTGGAGCGTCCGGGTGTACTGGTTACCCGGGAGGAACTGCGCTCCCGGATTTGGCCCGACGATAGCTATGGAGATTTTGACCATGCGGTGAACGTCGCGGTCGGTAAGCTCAGGAGCGCTCTCGGGGATTCAGCTGAGAACCCCTCGTATATCGAGACCGTTCCACGCCGCGGTTATCGGTTTGTGGCGCTGCCGGAGGCCCCCCGGGTAGACACGCAGTCTGCCGAGGCTCCGCCCGCGGCTGATCGGGCCTCGAAAACCAAAACGGGCGGAAGGCGGGTGCTGATAACAGGGCTCGCAGTTGTCGCCGTGGGGATCCTGCTGGCAGTGAGTTTCCTGGCGGGTCGCCGCACCGCCAAGCCGTTTGCGCCCGAATTCCAGCAGTTGACGGTCATGCGCGGTACTGTTTATTCGGCCAGGTTTGCGCCCGATGGACACAACGTGATCTACAGCGCTGCCTGGAGTGGCAAACCAGTGGCGATTTACTCAACCGACGTTAACTTCTCCGGCGCGCGCAACCTGGGATTGCCTGATACCGCGCTGCTCGCCGTTTCATCCACTGGCGAAATGGCGGTGTCGCAGTCGGCCAAACCCCAATTCATGACGACCCTGCGCGGCACGCTCGGTCAGGCTCCACTTAACGGAGGATCACCCCGCCAGATTGCCGAAGATGTTGACTGGGCCGATTGGGCGCCGGACGGAAAATCCCTCGCCATCGTTCGTGCCATGGCGGGCGGAGAGCGTCTCGAGTTTCCCGTGGGCCACATGCTCTACGAAACCACCGGCTGGATCAGCCATCCCCGCATCTCGCCCAAAGGCGATCAGATCGCCTTCCTCGACCATCCCAACGACTCCGACGACCGTGGTGGGGTTTCAGTCGTTGATCTTGCCGGAAAGAAGAGGACTCTCTCTACAGGATGGGAGAGCGAAGAAGGGTTGGCCTGGTCTCCGCGTGGAAATGAGGTTTGGTTCTCCGCCACCCAGGCAGGATTGCAGCGTCGGATTTATGCCGTCGACCTGCTGGGCCATCTGCGCCTGAGCTTCAGAGCGCCCGGCGGCGTAACCCTGGAGGATATCGCCCCCGACGGCCGCCTCCTGCTGACGCGTGACGAACATCGCGCCGGAATCATGAGTTCGACACCCGGTGAATCCCAGGAACGAGACCTCTCCTGGCTCGACTGGTCGCTTCCCATCGATCTCTCTCCTGACGGCACCCAGGTGGTTTTTGACGAAGAGGGCGAGGGGGGCGGTCCAAGCTACACCGTCGCTGTCCGCGACCTGCTCGGTTCTCAGCCCGTTCCCCTCGGAGAAGGCATGGCCGGCGGGTTTTCTCCCGACGCCAAATGGGTAGCCACGACCATTGACTACACGCAAATTGTGCTGTTGCCAACCGGTGCGGGCGCCTCCAGGCGAATTGACCCAGGCGGCATTCAACAGTATGGGCACCCTGTTTTGTGGATGCCCAACGGCAAGCAACTCATCTTCCCCGCCAGGCTCGCCGGGCGCCAAACGCAGTGCTTCCTTCAAAATGTCGATGGAGGCAAACCGCGCCCAATCACCCCGGAGCGGGTCACAGGGTGCCGTCCCTCTCCCGATGGGAAGTGGATTGCAGCCAGAGATATCGCGAGCAAACAGGGCCGCCTTTATCCACTCGATGGCGGCGAGCCGCACACCATCCCTGGCCTTATGCCTGGCGAAAGTTTTGACTGGACCTCCGACCCCAGGTTTTTGAACGTGACCCAATGGGAGAAGCTGCCCGTCAGAGTCTATCGCCTGAATATCGTTACCGGTCAAAGACAGCTCTTCAAAGAAATGAGCCCAATGGACGCGACTGGACTCTGCGACCTGGACCATGTCATGTTCAGCGCGGATGGCCGTTCGTATGTTTACGGATACACGCGCCTACTTTCAGATCTCTACCTGGTCAAGGGATTGAAGTAACCCACGCTGAGTACCGGTTGCCGAAAACGGGCAATGAGTTCATCCGCTGAATGCGGGATCAATCAAGTTTTGAACTCTCCTTACATTGACTCCAAGAAGCACAGATAGATGCGGCGGTTCGGGTCGAGAGCGTTTTTGCGCCTGGCTCAAACCGATTGAAGTCCGGGAGCAGGCTCCTCTCTCTCCGCGATTTGGCTGCGGAGGGTGCGAGAATGCTTGCGACGATTTTTGTCAATCAGTCTTCGATACGAAAAGAAGGGATGATCACGATGATCAACCGGATATGCAGATGCTTGCTTGTGTTTGCCCTGGTACAGCCGGGGATTGGGAGCGCCCAGGGGGCGACAAAGAGTTCTCCGGATATCGTGTGGAATTTCGACGAGCCCGGGGGCGCAGTGGCGCATGACGCGGCTTCAGGGATGGACGACGCGATTGAGGGGTTCTGGCGGCGCGTGCCGGGAGTAAGCGGGCAGGCTCTGGAGTTCGACGGCTATACAACCGGAATTGCGCGCGAAGGCAAGGCGGTGCCGCGGCTGGGCAACGCGTTTACGGTTTCAGCCTGGATTGCGCTGGACAATTATCCTTGGAACTGGGCGCCGATTGTGGACGACAGCGATGGGCAGCAAGTGGGCTACTTTGTGGGCATCGATGCCTTTGGACATGTGGGATTTGACGTGTCTGTGGACGGGGTTTGGCGGCAGCTGACGACAGAGCAAACGTTGCCCCTGAAGAAGTGGGCTCATGTGACGGCGGTGTTCAATGGCGATTCCGGACTGACCATTCTGGTTGACGGAAAGCAGGCGGCAAACCTGAAGGCGCCTGGAACTTTTTGGCCGGCCCCGGACGCGACACTGATTGTGGGAAAGGTGCGGACGCCCCAGGTGATGTTTCCCGGCTGGATCAGCCGTCCCGCGGACCCGGTGCAGTACTCGCTAGATGGCTATCTGGATGAGGTGAAGGTGCTGAACCATGCAGTGGAAGAGGCGCACGATAGCGCTGAAGTCAGCTCGGCCAAGAAGCCGAAAGGCGAGGTGATTCCGTATGCAGTGCTTCCTTCGGGGCCTGCGGGGCCGGGGCCGTTCGGGGCGATGTATGCGAGCCTCACGTACTCGCCGACCTGGGACCGGATGCGCAGGCTGGGACCGGACGCGGACGTGGTGGTTCGTTTTGAGCAATCGCCGATGCGGCTGGTTTTTTGGCAGGGGACGAACTACATTCCGGCGTGGGTGACCGAGAACGGAAAGTGGTATACGGATGAGTTTCTTGAGACCTGGGGAAAAGGATGCCCGGGGGCAGGGGACTGCGAGCCGATGAGCGACAAGCAGAGTCGCTACTCTCACGTGAGCATTCTGCAATCTTCGCCGGCGCGGGCAGTGATCCATTGGCGCTATGCGCTCGCGGATGCGCGCAACTACGAGGGCGCTCTTGCCGATCCCTTGACGGGATGGACGGACTGGGCCGATGAGTACTGGACGGTTTATCCCGATGGCGTTGCGGTGCGCAAACAGGTGCTTTGGAGCTCGGCCCTGGATGCGACGCATGAATGGCAGGAGGCGATTATTCTGAACGCGCCCGGGCAGATGCAGGAGGACAATATCCAGGCCGATGCACTGACGCTGGAGAACATGACCGGGGAAACGGCCACCTATCATTGGGAGCCGAAGACGGATCACGCGTTCTCGCTGCCGAAAGGCCCGGCGAAACTGGACCGGCCTGAGGGAGCGAATATTCAGATTGTGCATCTGAAGTCGGCAGAAAATCCATTCCAAATTGTGGCGCCGAAGGGAGTTTCATTCGACACCTACAATATGGAGCCGAGCTACAGCATGTTCGAGTGGTGGAACCACTGGCCGGTTGCGCAGGTTGGCTCAAGCGGACGGCCGGCGGTGGCGCCTGACCGCGTGTCTCATTCTTCGCTTTCACACATTTACTGGGACGCATATTCAAGAACGCCTGACAGCATGACCAAGTTGCTGCTATGCGGGTTGACAACAACGAATCCCGCAACCTTGCTGCCGCTGGCAAAGTCCTGGATCTCGCCGCCGCCCGGAGTGCTGCTGCAAGGCGCGGCAGGAGAAGTGCTGTACGATCCGGCGCAACGTGCCTTCGTTGTGCGGGGCCTGAGCAAGGGAGAATCCGGTCGTGTGACGATCCGTGTTTCAAGCACGCAAGAGAGCCCCCTGGTCAATCCTGCGTTTGTTCTGGAGGACTGGAGCGGGTCGGCAAGGATGACGGTTTCGATCGACGGGAAGAGGGTCGATGTGCCGATTCGGTCGGGGGTTGAGCATCATCTGGAAGGGGATTCGGTGGTTTTCTATCTCCAGCTCGAGTCGACACGCCCTGTGGAGATCTTGATTGATCCGGCGAGGGAATGAGGGAATGGCGCGGAGAGGCGAAATCGGCTAGCGGAAGTCATGCCATGACCCATGTTGCCATACCGACGGAGTTTTTCTGCAGGCCATTGACGCGGCAAAATGTCTGCCACTTCACAGTTAAGGAAAATCCAGATGCGAACCCGCGCGGTTGTCTCGTGTGCACTCGTTTGTCTTGCCATTGCAGCTTTAACTCCGCTGAAGGCACAATTCCGGCAGCCCACTCATCGATCAAAGGACCTCCTGGTGCGGCAGCGGCGAAGCAGATGACTCTGCCGTTCCTCTTCCTGGGCCCCCACGGTCATGGCCCGTTTGCGAATGAGGAAAAGCGTATTGAGCCGGTCGACATGCATTATGGAGGCCGCGTATCCGACCAGATCACCTACCGCCTTCCCGAAGGAGAAACCACAGAAGGTGGGCCGCAGAGTTCAAATAGTTCCTGGACGGGTCACGCATTGTTTGTGGTTAAGATCACGACCAGTCCAGGCCAGATTGTAGTCTCGGATACCTTGGCACGTGCATTCACGTTCGCAAAAACGGACGAGTATCAGGATTTGCGAGGGTTTTACCAGAAAATCGCCGCAGTGGATCAGGAACAGTTGGTTTTGTCGGGCGGCGCGGAGCAGAAGGGTAATTGAGCCTTCTGGCTTCAGCGGCTGCTGGCAAGCAGATTGGGAATCCAGCGTGCTTCAGGCGGGAGACCCGCGAGCAAGAGAGAGCCGATTGTTGAGAAATTTGCTTGCCATTTCCCGTCCTGGTGGCTGTATGCTTGTTGAGCCCCGTAAGGGGAACGCCTGAAGTGCTGGGTGTGTTGCAGCGGTCCCCCCCGGCGCGACACTCCAGAGATTACCAACAAGCTAGCCGCTCCCCATGCGCTTATGGCGACACGGGAGCATGGAGAAGTGAACACCATGGGTGAAATTTCGGATCTGCTGCAACAGAAGGCCGGGCTGAGCCCGGATAAGGCGCAGGAAGTCGAGCAGATTGTTATTGAATACGCGAAGTCCAAAGTGCCTGCGGAGTTTCAGGGCATGTTGGGCTCGGCGCTGGGCGACGGCTCGGCTGACGGCCAGCAGGCACAATCCGGTGGATTGAGCGGTTTGCTGGGCGAAGCGTCCAGCCTGTTCGGCAACAAAGGCTAATCCACCCGAAATTGGCAATCCCCTGAGAACGGAAAACCACCTGTCAATACCGAGGGTTCGCAGCAGGCCCAAAGCTTGCGATGTTCGCTCGGAAGAAACCAAAGCAAAGAAATCGACGGAAAGAAAATCGAGGAGATACGCATGAAGCAGACTCGTTTTACCGTTGCCATTTTGGCTCTCACCTCTGCTACGTTGTTTGCCGTAATGCCAGCGATGGCGTTGCAGGCCAAGCCCGCCACCAAGCCTGCGGCAACGGCGTCCACGGCCGCTCTTGTTGACCTGAATACCGCGACAAAGGATCAACTGAAGGCACTTCCAGGCGTCGGCGACGTTTATGCGGCGAAGATCATCGCCGGACGGCCGTATGCCAACAAGACGCAGCTGAAGACAAAGAGCATTGTCCCGGATGCGACGTACACCAAGATCAGCAAGCTGGTGATCGCGAACCAGCCGGCAAAATCCGGCAAGTAACCGAAGCTGCCGAGAGAATCAAGCCCCCATGCGAGACCTGTCGACGATCATTTGTGTCGGCGGGTCTTTCAATTGGCCGCTTTCGAAAGCGGCTTGAAGTGAAAGTGAAAGGAGTTTCAAGATCATCATGAAGAAGACTCTACTGTTAGTAATCGGCTCGGTGCTCTGCGCAAGTCTTGTTATGGCACAGGCGCCCACAACGTCCACAACCAGTTCGAAGGCCACAACCACCAAGACCGCGAAGGGCAAGACCAAGGCGGCCGACAAGACTGCGACGACCAAGACCGCAGCAGCGAGTACCGCGAAGACAACAACGACAGCGACGAAGACCACGGCCAGCACAGCAAAGACCGCAGCGACGACGACGGCATCGAAGACTGCTACGGCAATGACCCCGGCCAAGAGCACACCTGCCCCGGCGGCTGCGCCTGCAGCTAAGACTGCCGCGAAGACTGCTGCCCCTGCGCCGCCCCCGAACGCCGGTGATATTGCCGGCGCAAAGGCGAAGGGTCTGGTCTGGCTCAACCTCAACACCAAGGTCTACCACGGCTCCGGCGACAAGGAGTACGGCACAACCAAGAATGGCAAATTCGTGACAGAAGCCGACGCGAAGGCGGCTGGCGCGCGGGCTGCAAAGAACTAAGCCCGTCTGATTGGATGGGAACGGCGGCTCCGGAGAGTGACTCCGGAGCCGCTCTTCTTTTTGGGGAACGCACTGGTGGCGTGCGGCTTGGATTTCTGTTTCTGGAAGGGGTGCTGGCCAGAGACGGGATTGAACCGCCGACGCCGTGGGCCTTTTCAGGGCCGCGGGCTGGACTTGAGCGCCGGAGCGCGGCCTGAATTCAGTGCGATGGGTAATGGAGTGGTGGCCAGAGACGGGATTGAACCGCCGACGCCGGCCTTTTCAGGGCCGCGCTCTACCACTGAGCTATCTGGCCTCAGTGCAAACTTCGGTTGCATCTCTACGCGTGGATTCCGGGCTGGCCGGAGAAGGCGGGAAACTCCACGTACAGTGTGCTGCAACAACTGAAACAGTATACCAACTCCCATTCTCTCAAGCCAAACGGGGGCAAAACCAGGCTTTGGCGAAAATGGCCGCCAGGCTTATGCGACCGCCGATTTTGGCCACCTGCGACTCCCGCTGTGCTTCTGTTCTGCTCTACACTGGAAGGCAATCATGCGCAGCCTTGCACGCTTCCTCGCTTGTCTTACTTTAGTTGCCACAGCCTGCACTTCGTCGCAGAAGCCGAATAGTTCCGCGGGCGAAATGCGCACGGCACGGGCCCTGTTGTCCTACGAAAGCCAGGGACCGCTGGCGCTGCACGGGTTTCTGGAGCAGTTTCCGAAGGGCGCTGACCTGCACGTGCATCTCTCCGGGGCTGTGTACGCGGAGACCTTTATCAAGGACGCCGCGGAGGACGGCCTGTGCGTGGACCCGGCGGGGCTGAGGTTTGCCAAGCCGCCGTGCAAAGGGAAGGCGATACCCGCAGCGACTCTGCTGGGAAACATGACGCCGGCCAACCAGGACCTCTACGACCGGCTGATCGATGCCTTCTCCATGCGCAGTTTTGTTCCGACAACGGGCTTCAGCGGGCACGACCAGTTTTTTGCGACCTTTGCGCGTTTCGGGGTCCTGGACAAGCGACATGTGGGCGAGTGGGTGGATGAGGTGGCCAGCCGCTCTGCCGCCCAGAACCAGCAGTACCTGGAACTGATGGACACGCCGTCGTTTGGACATGCTGCGACGATTGCTCATGCGCTTGGCTGGAAGGCGGGCGACGGGGATTTCGCGACATTCCGGAAGCAGTTGCTCGAGCATGGATTGCGCGATGAGGTTACCGAAGGCCGCGACGATGTACGCCAGGCCGAAGGTCGGCGGCGCGAGCTGGAGCACTGCGGAACGCCGAAGGCAACGGCGGCGTGCAATGTTGAGATCCGGTATATCTACCAAGTGCTGCGCGGGAATCCTCCGGAGCAGGTTTTTGCGCAGACGCTGCTGGGGTTTGAGACGGTTGAGGCAAGCATGGACGCGCATGACGACACCTGGGTGGGCATTAACTTTGTGATGCCGGAGGACGGTTACATTTCCATGCGCGATTACACGCTGCAGACGAAGATGCTGGATTATTTGCACTCGGTCTATCCGGAGGTGCACATCAGCCTTCATGCGGGCGAGCTTGCGCCGGGTCTGGTGCCGGAGGAGGGTCTGCGCTTCCACATTCGGCAGGCTCTTGAATTGGGCCACGCGGAACGCATCGGACACGGGGTGGATGTGATGTATGAAGATGACGCTCCCGGCCTGTTGAAGGAGATGGCGCAAAAGCATGTGATGGTGGAGATCAACCTGAGTTCGAATGAGGGCATCCTGGGTGTGGCGGGAGACAAACATCCGTTTCCGATCTACCGTATGGCGCACGTCCCGGTGGCGCTTTCGACGGACGATGAGGGCGTGAGCCGGATCGACATTACGCACGAGTACGTGCGCGCGGCGATTGACTATCACCTGAACTATGCGGACCTGAAGACGATGGCAAGGACAGGAATGGAGCACAGCTTTCTGCCTGGTGCGAGCTTGTGGGCGCAGCCGGATGTTTTTAGTGCGAGGGCGGATGCGTGCAAGGGAGATGATTTGGGCGCGCAGAACCCTTCGGCCGGGTGCAAGGCGTTTCTAGACGGGAGCGAAAAAGCAACAGCACAGTGGGAGCACGAGCGGCGCTTCAAGGCATTCGAAGCGAAGTGGTGAGTTGAGGGCTCGGAGCCGGTTTCGCGGTCTATCATGCGGGCGGGCTCCGTGACCTTCGGCCTTTTCAGCAAGCCGTTTCCAGCTTAAACTTGGCGCCATGGACAACGAACGCATCCGCGAGATTTGCCTGTCTCTGCCCCATGCGGCGGAGACACTCAACTGGGGGCATCACCTTGTGTATTGGGTGGGCGACCGGGAAATTGGCGGCAAGATGTTTGCCATGACCGATGTGGATGGGTCCGGAATAAGCGTCTTGTGGTTCCATTGCGGCGCGGAACGGTTTCATGAACTGATGGAGACGGAGGGGATCTCCGGCGCTCCGCACCTTGCCAGGGTTTTCTGGGTGGCCGTGGAGCGCTGGGACACCTTGCGGCCGCGGCAAGTGGAAGAAGAGTTGAGGCGGCCTCATGCGCTGATCTACGAAAAGCTGCCGAAGCGGACGAAGGATGTGCTGGCGCTGCAGGAGAAGGAGCGCGCGAACCTTATCCGTGAGCGGAAAAAACTGATCGCGGAACGAGAGAAGGCCAAGAAGTAGTGAGGGATGCTGGAACCCGTTTCAACGCCGGCGCGTATTCATGATTGAGGATTGAGGCAAGGTATGGTGAAGTTTCTGTTGTGGTGCATTCTGCTAGTGTTCTGCTGGCCGCTGGCTCTGCTGGCTCTGGTGCTTTATCCGATCGTGTGGCTTCTGCTGTTGCCGTTTCGACTGGTGGGTATCGCGGTGGATGGGGTACTGGAACTGGTGAGCAGCATTATCCGTTTGCCGGCCCGGCTGATTCGCGCCGTCTAGCAGGTATGCGCTCAGCAACATTCCTCTGATCAATCTGTTTTCTCAAGGCGGCGCGGAAGTGTGCGGGGCTCTCGACATCCCTTCCGGCAATGCATTAGCGTTGCCCTATGGCGGGAGTTGGTCTGGTTCTGGACGGGAAAGCTGCGCTCATCACCGGTGGATCGCGCGGAATTGGCGCCGAGACGGTGCGTTTGTTTTGCGAGGCTGGGGCGCAGGTGGCCTTCAGCTACGAAAGGGCGCGCGAGCGGGCAGAGGCACTCGTTACCGAAATTGGCGGCGCGGACAGCGGCTCGGGACGCTGTGTGGCGATCCAGCAGGAGCTAAGCACACCTGCAGATGGACACAGGCTCGTTGCCGCGGCTGTGTCTGCTTTGGGGCGGCTGGACATCCTGGTGGTGAATCACGGTATATGGCCGCCTAAGGATATGCCTGTCTCCGAGATGCCCGAAGCGCAGTGGCGTCGAACCCTGGCTGTGAACCTGGACTCGGTTTTTGGACTCGTGCAGGCTGCGGTGGCGCAGATGGATAAACAAACATCGGTGGCCGAGCAAGGTCGCGATACCCGCGAGACCAAGGGCCATATTGTGCTGATTAGCTCCACCGCCGGGCAACGGGGCGAGGCATACCACGTCGACTACGCCGTGACGAAAGGGGCTCTGGTTAGTCTTACAAAGAGCCTGTCAAGTGAACTGGCGCCCAGGGGCATTCTGGTGAACTGCGTGGCGCCGGGGTGGGTGGCGACGGAGATGTCCTCGACAGCTTTGAGCGACCCTGCGATGGGCGCGAAGATCAAAGCGGGCGTCCCGGTGGGCCGGGTGGCGAGTCCGCGCGAGATTGCGGGACCGGTGCTGTTTCTGTGCACACCGCTGGCTGGATTCATCTCAGGCGAGGTGCTGAACGTGAATGGCGGCTCGGTATTGGTGGGATAAGAGGACGTGAAGAGGCAAGGATGAAGATAACCCGAGTTTTTGGTGCGGCGGTGGCGATGGTGATGCTGGCTTGGCCTCTGGCTTCGCGGACACAGACCGGTGACGACGAGGCCGCCAAGAACGCCGAGCAGGCGCGCCATGCGCTGGATACCATGGTGCAGGCGCTTGGCGGCCAGGCCTGGCTGGACATGAAGAATCAGGAGCGGGAGGGCCACATCGCCTCCTTTTACCACGGCGTTCCCGACACAGGGACAACCGAGTCGTTCGAGTTCCACCAATGGCCGGACCACGACCGCATTGAGCTGACCAAGCACCGCGACGTGGTGGAGTTTTTCGAAGGGAACGAAGGTTGGGAGGTGACATATCGCGGCAAGAGGTCTATAGACAAAGAGATATTGGACGACTTTGTGCGCCGCCGCGACCACTCAATAGAAACTGTTATCAAGGTGTGGCTCAAGGATCCCAAGACAATTCTGGTCTACGAGGGCAAGCATCTGGCGGAGCGTCACCTGGCCGAGCAGGTGACTTTGATTTCGGCGGACAACGAGGCCGTTACGATTCTGATGGACTCTCAAACCCACCTGCCGCTTCGGCGCACCTTCCAGTGGCGCGATCCGGTTTACAAGGACAAGAATACCGATGCGGAGGAATACGACAACTACCGCCCGGTGGATGGCTTCCCTACCCCCTATTCCATCTCCCGTTTCAAGAACGACGAGATGGTGCGCCAGTACTACATAACCAAAGTGAGCTTTAACCAGGATTTGCCCGCGGATATCTGGAGCGTGGACGCAGCCGACAAGCGCATCAAGAAGTAACCGCACCGCCTTGTTTATAATCCAGACGGAGCGTAAAGCGGCTTTCCTGCCCGCTCTCTGGAGCCAGAGAATGAAGTTCGACATCCAGGAGATCCTGGGTTTACTCCCCCATCGCTACCCGTTTCTGTTGATTGACAGGATCGTCGAGTTTGAGCCGCAAAAGCGGTTGGTGGCCATCAAGAACGTCAGCATCAACGAGCCTTTTTTCCAGGGACACTTTCCCGGCTACCCCATCATGCCCGGCGTACTGGTGGTTGAAGCCATGGCGCAGGCGGGCGGCATCATCATGATGGCCGAGATGCCGGACCGCGAAAAGAAGCTGGTCGTCTTCACCGGCATAGAGCGCGCCAAGTTCCGCCGCCCGGTGACCCCCGGTGACCAACTGCGTATTGAAGTGGACGTGCTCTCTTTCCGCACCCGCGCAGGACGCATTGAGGGCCACGCGTACGTGGACGGCAAACTGGCCTGCCAGGCGACGCTCACCTGCGCTGTGGTGCCACGGGAACCCGAGCTGGTCGCCAAGGACGAAGGGTCGAAAGCGGAGACCGCGTGAGCATCCATCCAACCGCCGTCATCGCTAAAGGAGCTTTGGTCCCGGCTTCCTGCACGGTGGGCCCGTTCTGCACCATCGGTTCGGAAGTAGTTTTGGGCGAAGACTGCACGCTGGTTTCGCATGTCGTGCTTGAAGGCCGCACCCGGATCGGCTCGCGCAATATTATTTATCCCTTCTGCTCCGTTGGCGTGCCGCCGCAGGACCTGAAGTATCGCGGCGAACCCACCGAGACGGTCATTGGTGACGACAACACCATGCGAGAGAGCGTAACCATAAGCCGCGGGACGGTGGGCGGTGGAGGGGTTACGAGCCTGGGTTCGAACTGCCTGCTGATGACCTGCGCGCACATCGGCCACGACAGCCATGTGGGCAACCATTGCATTCTGGCCAACGCGGCCACGCTGGCCGGGCACGTGATCATCGAGGACTACGTAACGCTGGGGGCCTTCTGCCCGGTGCACCAGGGCTGCATTGTGGGCAAGTATGCGTTTGTGGGCGGAGGCACGATTGTGACGCAGGACGTGCTGCCGTTTTCGAAGACCTCTTCGCGGCGGGAGAACAAGGCTTTCGGCATCAACAGCATTGGTCTGGAGCGCCGGGGTTTCAGTCCGGAGCGGATCAAGGCGTTGCAGAAGGCCTTCCGGCTGCTGCTGGTGTCGAAGCTGAACACGACGCAGGCGCTGGAGAAATTACGGGAGCTTGAAGGCGAAGATGTTGCATCGGTGGTCGCCTTTATTGAACGCAGCCATCGCGGGGTTATCAAGTAGCCATGAAACTCGGCCTGATTGCGGGGAATGGGCGGTTTCCGTTTTTGTTGTTGGATGCCGCGCGGGCGCAGGGGCTGCCTGTCGTGGTGGCCGCTATCCGCGAGGAGACCGACGCGGAGATTGACGAGCGCGAGGCTGCGGATAGCGGGATTACAGTCCACTGGCTCTCGTTGGGGGAGCTATCGCGGCTGATCGAGACCTTCCAGAAGGAAGGCGTCCGAAAGGCGGTGATGGCCGGCCAGGTGAAGCACAAGCAGATTTTTTCAAGCATCCGGCCCGACTGGCGGCTGGCCAAGCTGCTGCTGAACCTTCGCTCACGGAACACCGACATGCTGCTGGGCGCGGTGGCCAAAGTTCTTGGCGACGAAGGGATTGAGCTGATCAGCTCCACCCAGTTCCTGGAGCCGCTGCTTGCGCAGGAGGGTGTACTCACCGAACGCGCGCCGGACCAGGACGAATGCAAGAACATCGAGTACGGACTAGGTGTGGCGCGGGCCGTGTCGGGATTCGATATTGGCCAGACGGTGGTGGTGGCGGCACAGGCCTGTGTGGCCGTTGAAGCCATGGAAGGCACGGATGCGACGATAGAGCGGGGGGGGCGGCTGATGGAATCCCTGGATGGGGACGCTTCAACTCTTCACCGGAGGCTGACCGTGGTGAAGGTAGCCAAACCCAACCAGGACATGCGCTTTGACGTGCCGGTGATCGGCAAGGCAACTGTGGAGGCGATGATTCGCGCCGGGGCCAGTTGCCTTTCCATCGAGGCGGGGCGTACGCTTCTATTTGA
>Ga0181535_10004768_pt1 | contig 14873 bp, 11 predicted proteins | sample PEATcosm2014_Bin_44_FD_119774 | JGI IMG/M metagenome (GOLD analysis project Ga0181535, IMG submission 119774) | Peatland microbial communities from MTU Mesocosm Facility, Houghton, MI, USA - PEATcosm2014_Bin17_30_metaG | ecosystem: Environmental > Terrestrial > Soil > Wetlands > Peat | place... | reverse complement strand
GGATGGTGAGCGCGGAAGGAATCGAACCTTCAACCTACTGATTAAGAGTCAGTTGCTCTGCCAGTTGAGCTACGCGCCCTTCAATTCCAGAAACGCCTGCTTCGAACGAAGTCGGATGGCGGGGCCAATTGCGGCTTCTGCTTTACTCAGAAGTTCTATCGCAGTCTAACAAACGAGTTTCTATTCCGCAAGCTAACAAACGAAGCGGTAGGTCCTAATTTAATTTGGACACTACCAACGAAGCAATGCCACCGAACTCAACCGATGAGGTTTCAGTCGGCAGCCGGGCGCGTGTTGATTTGTATCAAATCTGCCGTCGGACGCGCCGATGGCCGTCTTGTCGGCTGTGGCATCGGACTTCCAGGCAGGCGACTCCGCCGGACTTGCTCGGCGGCGGCAACTCCCCGTGGGCAAGCTTGCTCCCGGCTCTGCGGCGCGCGCCAAAAATCGAGGTAGCCCACCAGATGCACACAACTGACGGTGCACTGCGGGGCACAACTTTTTTCCGTCAAGAATTCGCGGTGGATATCAGCAAGCGTGTATTCCGCCAGCGCTTTGCCTGGGTATCCGCGCTGTTGCGAGCAGTAGTGCACCAGTCCTTCTTCGCAGACATAAAGATAGCGTGCCCCGGCGCGGCATCGCCACTGGTTCGGCAGGCCTAGTGCGATCCTGTCCTGAAAATAATTGAACCGCGAATAATTCCGCCGGCCCGCATCTTTTATTTTCAGGAAGACCTCGCGCTCCTTCGCCGAGAGCGGACGCAACTGGCCATCTCCATCGTGAATGATGCCTACGGTCGAGGAAAAACCCAGTTGGCGTGCACGCCTTCCCACTACCAGGGCATCGTGCGGATTGTGGACACCGCCTCCCACCACGCTATTGACGTTGACATGGAAGTCGGCGTATTCAGCCAGAAGCTGCAGTTTTTTGTCCAGCACCTTCAGGCTTTTCTTGCTCACATCGTCCGGCACCACATTGTCGATAGAGATCTGCATGTGGTCAAGTCCGGCGCGGTTGAGCCGCTGGATACGCTCCGCGGTCAGCAGGTATCCATTGGTGATCAGGCCGCTGATGATTCCTTTTGACCGGATGTAGCGGATCAGTTCGTCCAGCTCCGGATGGAGAATCGGTTCCCCGCCGCTGATCGTGACAATTGTGGTGCCCAGTCGCGCCAGGTGATCGATACGCTCCTGCATGACGGCGAGCGCCACCGGTTTGGATGTGCTGTCGTACTCATTGCAGTAAGCGCAGGAGAGATTGCAACGGCGCATGGGAATGATGTGAGCCATCACCGGGTGATCGGTCGACATCAGCCCCTTGGCAATCATTGCCAACTCGCGCAGGCGCCGATTCACCGCAATTATTGTTCTGCGTAGCCCACGATTCCTAAACGGCATAGGGTCCAGCCTTCTAGTACAACACGAGCCCCCGCTCGACTGGAACCTCCCTCCGCTGATCAGCGCAAAAGCGGGGTTTATCGGGGAATAACGGCAGCTGGATTGTCTCGTGTTGGGGTCGGCGCGTCCGGGCCCGCTGCGATAGGCCGGAGTCACTGCCCAGCAGTGGCGTCGAATTCGGAGTGGATGCGCCACTCGGGCCTGTGCGGTTATGGCGCTTGTTATAATCATTTGTTCTGTAAGAGTTTCGGAGCTTTAGAAAAAAATGATTCGATTTCTGCAAACCAAAGGCCCGATCCAAAAGATATTACTGGTCGGCTTTCTGGCCATCATCTGCATCATGATGGTCGTCACCCTTGTTCCCGGCGGCATTCTCAATGAGTTCGGGATCACCCATGAGGGGCTCATCGCCAAGGTTGGCTCCGAGCAGATTACGGCTCAGGATGTCAATCAGCAGGCGAATCAGATAGCCCGCAGTCAATTCCCGCGTGGAGCTCCTCCGCAACTTCGCCCGTATCTCGTGCAACAGGCCGCTGAGTCATTGATGATGCAGGGCCTTTTGCTGAACGAAGCCAATCGCATGGGCTTCCACACTACCGACGAAGAACTGCGCTACGAACTGCAACACGGCGGCCTGGCGTCCCAGCTCTTCCCCAACGGCAATTTCGTCGGCACCGATCAATACAAATCGTTTGTTGGGACCAACTTCAATTTGACCATCCCGCAATTTGAAGACAAGCTGAAGCGGCAGCTCACGATGAACAAATTGCGCAATGTTATCGAGGGAGGCGCAACCGTTTCTCCCGATCAGTTGGTCCAACAGTTCCGCCAGGACAACACCAAGGTGAAGTTCGACTATGCCATGCTCGCGGTCCAGGACATGGCCAAACAGATCAACCCGACCGATGCCGAACTGCGAGCGTTCTACGAAAAGTCGAAGGCGCAATACGCGAACAGCCTCCCTGAAAAACGTAAGGCCGTTTACATCCCCATCGACCAGGCGAAGCTGCCGAACCCGCCCAAGGTCACGACGGAAGATTTGCAGAGCTACTACAACGCCCATCAGGATCAGTTTCGGATTCCCGAATCGGTAACGGTGCGCCATATCCTGATTCGTACTCCACCGCCCGGTCCGGACGGCAAGGTGGACCCCAAGGCCGTTGCCGAGGCGCGCGCCAAAGCCGAGGACGTTCTGAAACAGCTCAGGGCGGGCGCCGATTTCGCGACGCTGGCAAAAAAGTACTCGCAAGACACGGCGAGCGCCCCTAACGGTGGATTTCTCGGCCCTGTTACCCGCGGGCGCACTGTTCCTGAATTTGAAAAGAGCGCTTTCTCGACTCCCAAAGGGCAGATCAGCGGCATCATTCAGACCGATTACGGCTTCCACATTCTCCGCGTCGACGATAAGACCGAGGCGCACGTGAAGACGCTGGCAGAAGCCAAGCCGGAAATCGAACCGATTGTCGCCAGCGATAAAGCCAAATCAGCGGTCGAGGCACTGTCCCGCACGGTGGAAGCCGAGGCGCGAACCAGTGGCATGGAAAAGGCCGCCAAGAATCACGGCCTCCAAGTCGTTGATATCGGTTACTTCGCTCGCTCCGAGACGCTTCCTGGCATTGGCAATGCACCTGCCTTTATGGATGCTGCGTTTGCCGCCAAGCCGATGGCGCCTCCTGCCGCCGTAGCTATGCCACAGGGCTTCGCCGTCCTGCAGGTCACGGACGTGAAACCTCCCGCGACCCCGACCTATGAGGAAGTAAAGAGCCGCGTTGAGCAGCAGTTCAGAACCGATCGGGCTCAGGCGATGCTTTCGCAAAAAACGCAAGAGCTCTCGGACCGGGCTCGTGCCCAGCACAACCTGCGCGCTGCGGCCAAGGAACTAGGCGCTACTTTGCGCACCAGCGAATTCGTGACGCCCCAGGGCCAGGTGCCGGAGATCGGTGCGCTCACCGGGCCGGCGGCGCAGATTTTCAGCATGAAACCGGGTGAGATTTCGGCTCCTATCACCATTGCACGAGGCGGGCTGGTCGTGATGCTGCTTGATAAGCAGGAGCCTTCCATGGCCGACTTCGCCCAACAAAAAGACGAAATCCGCCAGCAACTGCTCCAGCGCAAGCAATCGGAGCTGTTTGAACTCTATCTTGCCAACCTGCGCAAGGTCGGCGAGGAGAAGGGCACCATTAAGGTTTACAACAAAGAGTTCACCCGGTTGATGGCCGCCACCAGCGAGTAGCCTCATTCATTGGGCGTGAGGGGGGAGTAAGACTCTCCCTTTCTTTTTGTTCGAACCGTTGTTGTCTGTTCTCCACGACCGTTGTTTTTGTTCGTTACGAACCGTTGTTCACCATGTCATTCTGAGCGGGAGCGAGATCCCCGCACGGTGGGGCTGAGGCGCGGTCGAAGGATTTCAAAAGCCCCAGACACTACACAGCCCTGTAACCGTTCCTGGAGATTGAAAGACACTGATGCCGAACCAGCGAGCCTCCGGAATCCTCTTGCATCCGACTTCATTTCCGTCGCGCGGTGGAATCGGCGATCTGGGTCCGGCCGCCTATGAGTTCATCGATTTCCTTGCCGCCGCTCGTCAGTCGCTCTGGCAGGTATTACCGCTGAATCCCCCGGGAATCGGCAACTCGCCCTATTCCTCCACGTCGGCCTTTGCCGGAAATGTTTTGCTGATCTCGCTCGACCGTCTCGCCGAACGTGGATTGATTTCGCGCGACCGAATCTCGCAACTTGCCGATGCCGGGGACCGGGTCGACTTCGTGCGCGTAGCCGAAGCGAAGTTGCCGCTGCTGGCGGGCGCCGCGCGCGAATTCCTGCTCAGCGCCTCCGGAAGCAACCGCTCCGCCTATGATGTTTTTTGCCGCGACAGCTCCTGGTGGCTTGAAGATTTTGTCCTTTTCGATGCCTTGCGCCGCCGTTTCCATGGGGAAAGTTGGAACCGCTTGCCGCGTGAACTAGCCCGACGCGAGCCTGATGCGTTGAACCGCCTGCGCGACGAGTTGCGCGAGGAACTCGACATTGGACGTTTCTTGCAATTTGCATTTTTTGAGCAGTGGCGTGCGTTGCGCGCGCGCTGTGCCGCCAGCGGCATTCGCATCATCGGCGACATCGCGATATTCGTGAGCTATGACAGCGCCGATGTTTGGATGCATCCGCATCTTTTCCGCCTCAATGACGATCTCGACCCCGAGGTCGTCGCCGGTGTGCCGCCGGATGCGTTCTCCGAAACCGGCCAGCGCTGGGGAAACCCCATGTATCGATGGGACGTGCTGCGACAGCGCAATTACGACTGGTGGGTTCAGCGCGTCAGTTGGGCGCTACGCTTTTGCGACATCATACGGCTCGATCATTTCCGCGGCTTCCTGCAGTCCTGGGAAATTCCTGCCAACGAGCCCACGGCCGTTCACGGACGCTGGGTCGACGGCCCGCGAGATGAACTCTTCCGGGTTTTGCAGGCCAGGTTGGGGGATCTCCCTTTCATCGCCGAGGATCTTGGCCTCATCACCCCCGACGTTCATGCGCTGCGCGAGCGCCTTAAGATTCCCGGCATGCGCGTTCTCCAGTTTGGCTTTGGCAACCCCGGTGCCCATATCTATTTACCCCACCGTTATGAGGCCAACACCGTCGTGTATACGGGGACGCATGATAACGACACTACGGTGGGCTGGTGGCAGTCGATTGCCGGACAGGAGCGCCGCGACGCCTTGGCTTACCTCGGCGACGCTGCCGACGGCATTCACTGGGCGATGATTCGAACAGCTCAGAACTCGATCGCGGACCGATGCGTCATCCCGCTGCAGGACGTGCTCAGCCTTGGTTCGGAAGCGCGCATGAACACTCCCAGCCGCTCGCAGGGAGACTGGAACTGGCGCTATCGAAAGTCTGCTCTAACCCCGCAACTGGCGGATAAGCTGGCGGTCATGGCCGAGGTTTCCGATCGGCTGCCAGGCCCCTCAGCGCAGCAGCAACCCAAGGGGGAAGCTGGCGAAAACTTCGCGGCATAACAGAGTTTGCTGCCCGGCCGGCAGAATCTCGCCGCTAAGCAGGTTCTTCATCGGCGGACCTGGCGCTGTGGACGGCAACACAATTTCCGTTGCTCCCCACGCCTCGGCAATAGGAATGCGCTCTTCGCCGCCCACCAGGCTGTAGGCAAACCGTGGAGTCGCCACCACGGCCATCTGCTGGCCGTGTGTCCTGGCGTAAGCCACCACGTTGCGCTCACCTGCACCCACCACTTTCAACGGAACATAGTTGCCAAGTTCGAACAACTCGCGATGTTCACGCCTGGCCTGCAGCGCGCAGCGCGTAACCCAGAGCTTCAGGCGGCCGTCGCTCCAATTTCGCAGCATTTCTGCGCACAGGCGGCTGATCTCCTGCTTCTCCCTCGTCCGTTCGAGCATCTCGCGCAACTGGCGCCCGCGCAGTTCGAAATCCACCGGGCGTCGGTTGTCCGGATCCACCAGGCTGAAATCGAAAAGCTCCTGGCCCTGATAGATATCGGGAACTCCGGGCGAGGTCAGCTTGATCAACGCCTGCGAAATCGAATTGATGGCCCCGAACATCGCGATCTTGGGCACGAATTCCTCGATCTGCTCGAGAAAGCGATTAGGACGGTTCTCCGAACCGGGCGTCAGGATACGCGCGATGAAGTTTTGCAGCGCTTCCGTGTATTCCTGGTTCGGATTGAGCCAGGTCATATTGACCTTGGCCTCGTTCACTGCCTTCGTCATATAGGCCACGATTCGCGCCAGAAAATCTTCACGCTGTCCCTTGTCGAGCGCCCAGTGGGCGATCCGCAGGTTGCCATTTCCCTTGCCGGCCACTGCCTCAGCGTGCTCAGTGGCGAGCCCTTCCCGCTGGGATGTCTGGATGTGCTCTTCCGCGGCCGGCAATGGCCATGTGCCTACCAGGGTTTGATAGAGCAGGTATTCCTCGTTGGCATCAGGAACCGTGCGTCTGTCGCTCAGAGTGCGCTTTTTTCCGCGATTGCTGCGGCGCCAGCGCAGCACTTGGGCAGCCCATAGCCGCGGAATCTCCGAGAGCACGTCGAGGCGCATGCGCACATCCTCGCTGCGTTTCGTGTCGTGCGTCGAAGTAGCCAGCATCGAGTGACGCCATTGCTGCTGACGCTGAACATTCGCTCGATGGAACTCGTCGAGTTCGACCCCGAATTCCTTGGGCGATCCGCCTACTTCGTTCACCGAGACGAAACGGTTATAGACGTAACAAGCGGTGTCTTCCAGCCCCTTTGCCATCACCGGGCCGGTCAGTTGCTGGAACTTCAAGGCAAAATACAGCTGCTTGCGATAGCCGTAGATGGCCGCGTCCCCTCCGTCGTTGCCCCGCAGCAGCAGGATGTCGCGCAAGAACTCGAAGACCATGCCTGGCATACTGCTGTTGCGCCGCTTTGCCAGAGCGATCGCTTCGTTGATGTATCCCCGGTCGCGCTCGCTGATGTTGCCTCTTTCGTCGAGGTAGGTGCGATAGACGGGAAAACACGCGATGGTTTCGCGAATCGCGTCGCGCAGCACCGACCTGGTGAAATCGCGCGCCCGTCGATTCATCGATGAGATCTCGTCCAGCATATGGGTGAGCACGTTCACTTCGCTGGAGAGCGCCGTGTGCATAATCAGCTTTTTGCTCTGGTAGATGATCGCGTCCACGTCCATCCACTGGCTGAGAAAACGGTGGTAGAGATTGGTGAAAGACTTACGATTGCGCGTATCGATGAAAATCCCATTCACCAGGTTCGCAAAGTCGTAGCCGACTGTGCCGTCTACCGGCCAGTCTCCCGGCAGATTCTCTCCCGATTCCAGTATCTTCTCGGCCACCACGTACAGCAGCGCCCGTTCCAGGGTTGCGTCTTGCTGGCTGAAGGCGTTCTGCAATTCCAGCTCGATTCCGTTCTCGGCTTGCGGTTGCTTCGGTTCCGCGCCGTAACATTGGCTGGCGGCGTAGAGCATCTGCAACCTGGCAAAGTACTGCGGTGGGTTCAACAATCCATCGGGGTGGTCGATTCGCAGTCCAGATACCGTGCCGGCAGCAAGCAATCGCCGGATCAGGGCTCCAGTCGCGGCGAAAACCCGCGGGTCTTCCATGCGCAGCCCAACCAGGTCGTTGATGTCGAAGAACCGCCGATAATTGATCTCCTCGGCGGAGACGCGCCAATGCGCCAACCGGTACGGCTGAACTTCCAGCAGCTTGTGTAGCGCGTCGAAGCTGCGGCCATCGCCCGCGCGTCCGTTGATGCGGCGCGAAGCCTCCTCCACCAACCGCTTGATCTCCGGCTTGCGCTCAACCGTGTCTCTCAGCCGCTGAGCGATAAAAGGGGACTCGCGCTGCCGCGCCGTAGCGCGCTCTGGTTCGACCGTATTGTGCTTCGGCAACTCGGCCAATCCGGCCAGCACGCCCATCAGTTCGCGTGCCGATTCCTCGTCCGCCAGCGAAGTAAAGTCGCCTAGCGGTTCAAAGATGAGCGGAATCGTCTGGGGGTCGACCGGAAGGATATTGTCGTAGTATTCAATCCGGAAATTGCCATCGACGTACTTGAGCACAAGGTTGCCTGACTCAAGTTCCTCGCCATATTGATTGCCCAGAATCGGCAGCAGAACCTTGCTATGCAGTTCATTTTTCAGCGGATTCCAGTCAATATCAAAGAAGTCCGCAAACTTTGAAGTGCGCCCGTTCTGCAACACATCCTGCCACCACGGATTGGTGCCACGACCCACGCCCATATGGTTCGGCACCACATCCAGCAGCAGTCCCATGCCGTGATTCTTCAGCTCCGCCGCGAGTTCGTCGAGTTCTCCCTGTGTTCCCAGCTCCGGGTTGATGGCATTGTGGTCAATAATGTCGTAACCGTGCATGCTACCGGCATGCGCCTTGAGAATAGGAGACGCGTAGCACGTGCTGACCCCGAGTTCATGCAGGTACCCGACCAGCTTCCGTGCATCAATGAAGCGAAAAGCATGATTGAATTGCAGCCGGTAGGTCGAAAGCGGCCGCTGCCGCTCCTTGCCGGCGGCGAGCCGACCCAGACACTCGCGCAATCCGGACGCTTCATCGATGACAACAACTGACTGGTTCAGCATTCCTGGCCAAGCTCTTGGACGCCATGAGCACCCCACTTAGATGCGGCCCACGGGCGGGGTGTCCGCCCGCCTCCGCCCGCCACTCTTAGCAGCCGGAATGCCGTGCTGCTGTCTGCGACCCCCGTCCCGCCCATTTTGGGCCGACGTGGAGGGCAGTTTTCTCGCGGCAGCATGCCCACCGGACTGCTGTTCACCTTTTTGTTCCCGCCCGCCGCTTTACTAATTCTCCGTCAACGCCGAAAATAGCGGGTTGCCCGTTGCGGGGGACGCGCATCGATGTTTGCGACCTCTCACTCACCCCACCTGTTGAAAGGACGAACATGGCATCCAGTGGTGAACTGATTCGCTTGATGAATTACGTCGACGATATCTCCACGACCCTGCGGCGGATCAAAGTCGCAAGCGCGTTCATCGAACTTGACGAAAAGAAACGTCTGTCCGACTACATGCGAAACTCTGATCCAAACTATCTCAAAGTGTTGGAAGCTCTGGAGCGAGGAGATTGATGGCCGCAATTCACACGGTTGCTGTCATCGGAGCCGGCGTCATGGGCCGTGGTATTGCTCATGCCGCAGCTCTCGCGGGTTATCGCACGATTCTGGAAGACATCCTGCCGGCGACGTTGCGCAAAGCCGGAGATGAAATCCGCGGCACTCTCGACCAGGCGGTCGAAGCCGGCAAGCTGTCGCCCGAGCAGGCCCGTGCCGCTTTCACCCGCCTGGAATACGCCAGTTCGGTCGAGGAGGCGGCACGCCAGGCGGATTTTGTCATCGAAGCCGTGCCCGAGGAGATGGAGTCGAAAATCGAAATCTTTACCATGCTCGACAAAATCTGCCGTCCCGATACCTTCCTCGGCTCCAACACCTCCTCGCTTTCGGTGACTGAGATCGCCTCCGTCACCTACCGGGCGCACCGCATTGCCGGTATGCACTTCTTCCATCCCGTGAACAAGATGAAGCTGCTGGAGATTGTGCGCGGACTGGAAACCGACGATCAGACCATCGCCGCCGCTGTCGAGATCGGCACCCGCATGGGCAAGGAAGTGGTCGTCCTCAAGGAATCGCCCGGCTTCATCACCAGCCGCATCAATGCCCTCATCGGGAACGAAGCTTTTTACATGCTTCAGGAGGGTGTAGCTTCGGCCGGCGACATCGACAAGGCGATCAAGCTTGGTCTCAATCATCCCATCGGACCGTTCGAGATGGTCGATCTGGTTGGGCTCGACACACGTCTGCACATCCTGGAATATCTGCAGAAAACGCTGGGCGAGAAGTATCGCCCCTGTCCCTTGATGGTGCAATATGTCAAAGCTGGGCGTCTTGGCCGCAAGTCAGGCCATGGCGTTTACGATTATCCCGAGTCCGGTTCCGCCTCCGCGGTTGCGCATGGCGGTGCTGAAAAATCGACCGGTGGCAACAAGATATGAGCCGACCTGCCGGCGGCGATTCTGGACTCCAACACGCGCCTCAGTTGCGCAGGTTGGAATTTAAGCTGCAAGGAATGCTCACAATGTCGCGCAGACTGATGGTTGTGCTCGCCGCATGCTTTCTGGTCACGGGGCTGGCCTACGCTGAATCCTGGCCGCGCATCCAGCCGTTTGATCGCACTTACAATTTTGGCCGACCGTTGGACATGTACCTGAGCTTGCCGATTCTGGCCGTTACCGGCAGGCCAGCCTACACCCTCGAATGCGCCAGTCCGGAAAACGCCCATGCTCGCGCTGGAAGCTATCACTACACCCGCGAGTTCGAGTGTCGGCTTTCGCTTCCTGGGGCGACCCAGGCTCCCGACGCCCAGCTACTGGTCAACAGCTCCAACAAGACCGCCTCGCTGAGCCAGGCTGGCTTCAACTGGAACCAGCTCAACGGAGACTGTTACCGCTATCCGGACTACGGCGCGCAACGCATTCTGCGTCTGCGAAACTTGCGGCTGCTCATCACCGTTTCCAACGTGCGCTTCGCTCCCGAGGTTCGCACCGGCCAGGCCGGCAAGCGCTCGATCCAAGGGCTGACCGTACACCTGCAGGGTTTCTACGAACCTGCCGCGTTGAGCGAGTTCCCTGTCCCCAGCCGCTACGAAGAGCCCAAGCCGTTGCTGCCGAATGAGCCGGCGGGCCTCCTCGATTGCAAAAAGCCGATACTGAAACCGTCGACTTCGGCTGTTCGCTAGTCCGCAGGTGGGGAGATATTAATTCTTCTGAACCGCGTTAGAATTCCTTGCATGGCCTCTAGCCCGGAACATCTCGCTGTTGTCCGCCATCAACTGGATCGCTACGAGCATCCCCTGCTAAGTTTTGCGGCGGAACTCCACAACGGGCAGGTTCAGGTCAAAATCGAGTTCAAGAATCCACCGGTTCCGGTGCACACTTATTTCTTCTATGTCCATCCTCGCGATGCTGAAAACCCGCAATTCGAATGGGCGTTTCAACGCCAGCTCTACGATTGCATGCACGATTACTTTGTCGAAATGTTCACCCGCACTCCCTATAATCGCGAACTGCCTCCGGAAGACAGTGTTTTCGAACCGTGAGCACAGATGACTGCTAATCCGTTGCGCCAGCGCATTGTCGATGTCATCCGCCGCGAAGGGCCGATTCCCTTCTCGCGCTACATGGCCATGTGCCTGTACGAGCCGGAGCTGGGTTACTACGCGCGCCCGTGTGAGCAGTTCGGCAAAGCCGGCGATTTTTATACCTCCTCAGACGTGCATGCCTTGTTCGGGCGTTTGCTGTGCCGTCAGTTCGTCGAGTTCTGGCAGATGCTCAGCGCGCCCGCTATCATCGACCTCATCGAACTCGGTCCCGGACGCGGCCTCTTTGCCCGCGATGTGCTCGACTGGGCAGCCAAGAAGCATCCGGAGTTCCTGCGAGCGCTCCGTTATCGGCTGGTCGAGACATCTCCGTGGCTGCGTCAGCGCCAGCAGGAGCGGCTGGCGGAGTTCGTCGCCACCGGGCAGGTCACCATCGACAGCGAGTTCTCCCCCGCCGTGGCGCGATGCGGCGATGCGCTGATCGTATTCAGCAATGAATTCTTCGACGCGCTTCCGGTCGAGGTGCTGACCTCGGAGGGCGAGCTTCGCGTGGCGGAAACAGACGGCGCCTTGACCGAGCAAACTGTCGATCCGCGCCCACAGGTGCTCGAATATCTGGACCGCTATGGCGTGCATCCGCCCGGCGGTGGCCGCGTCGAGGTTTCGCTCGCCGGACTCGAATGGATGCGCCGTGTCACCGACGCCTTTGCCAGCTCGCGAGGCCCTCAGCAAGGCTCGGCTTGCTGGGGTGGCTCCCGCCGCGGCTTCGCCGTCTTCATCGATTATGGCTACACGCGCCCGGAACAACTCGCTGGGCGCCATCTGGACACGCTCATGACCTACCGGCAGCACCGGGCGACCGGCAACCCCTACGAGGCTCCAGGCGAGCAGGACATTACGGCGCATGTCAATTTCACCGCTCTGCGCGCCGCCGCCGAGCAGGGCGGCCTGGAGTATCTGGCGCTGCTGACGCAATCGCAATTTCTGATGGGAGTAGGCGAGCCAACGCAGTTTGCGGAAGCCTTCGAGGACTGCGCTTTGCCCCAGGAACAAGCCAAGGTCGCTCTGCAACTGAAGCACCTCGTCACCCCCGCCGGCATCGGAGAAATCTTTCAGGTGCTCGTGCTATCGCATGGCGTCGACGCCGCCAAGGCGCGCACGCTCAGCGGACTGAAGTTCGCGCGCTAGTGGGACCCCCTATTGGTGTAAACAAAATTCCCAATGCAATGTCATGGCGACCGGAGCGCTGAGCGCCTGTGGCCGGAGCAGCGACGCTGCGTACCCGACAATTACATTCGATCAGCAAGAAGCTATCCGGGCGCGGAGTGTCGCCACGCTTTGTTTTCGACGACGGAAACCAAACGGTGGCTCGACTTCGCTCGCCGTGACAGTCTGTTCCGGGAACTGGCTGGTGGCCCATTCAAGCCTTTCGTTGGCTTGAGTGGGGCCGTTCCGGAACTCCTTCGCTCCGCTCCCCATCACCCATTCGCTTCCTTGCTGCGAGCGAACGGTGTTTGCAAATATTTGCGGGCCTCGTCGAGTGCGCCCTGGGTGTTGTCCTTGGTTTGCAGTGCCTCCTGATACTCATTGACGGCGCGCTCGCGCTGTCCGGTGACGTCGAAGATTTTTCCGAGCTGGATATGGCACCACACCTCGGTCCACTTTGGCTCGCCATCGCCATTGAGGGCCTCGCGATAAGCGTTCGCTGAGGCCTGGTAGTTGCGCTGCATAAAGAAGACTTCGGCAATCCGGTAGTGTGCCAGCGAGCTGTTCTTGTTGATATCGAGAGCCTTTTGGAATTCCTTCAGCGACTCGGCGAGATTGCCCTGCATCACCAGTTGCTGGCCGCGCATGATGGCCGTCCGTTGGCGCAGTTCGGGAGTATTCTTCAGCACCTCGTTTTCGGGATCGATGGCGATATGCCGCGGCTTGCCATACGTCTCAACCGCATAGGCGGAGTTGGTTCCGACCACATTAACCGTCTTGGTCTCGGTCTTGCCGTCGGTGTCGATCTTCAGTTGGACCGGCATGCGGAACAAGTCGAGGTCCTGCTGGATTTCGCCCACCACGCGGAAGCCTTTGTTAGTGCGGTAGATGGTGTACTTGTTCTTAAACTCCGGAGCCCCGGTCGAGTCCAGCCACTGGGCGAAAAACCATGTCAGCTTATCGCCGGAGATCTGGTCAGTAAGTTTTTCCAAATCGTCTACCCTGGCCGGCTTGCCCTCAAACTGCTGCGCGAAGTTGTGCACCAGCTTGTCGAAGTTCTGCTCGCCGATGACCCAATGAAGCATGTGGAAAACCATGCCACCCTTGTCCGTGGCGAGCGATTGAAAGCCCGGATCGAACGGCTCCAGGGTTGCCAGTTGGCCAAGCGGAACCGTGTCGTAGGCCAGCGCGCCGACAGACATATCCATCACCGCTTCTTCCTCGCCTCCCTTGCCGGCGACGTGCCCCACGTACTGCGTTTCGGCGTAACGGGCCATGCCGTCGGTGATCCACCAGTCGTTGCGCGTCGCCGGTGAGACGTTCACTCCCCACCACTGGTGCGCAATCATGTTGGCCAGCAGCCGGTAGTTCAGTTTGCCGCTCACCGCGCGGCTGGAAATGGCCGCGATCCCCGGTGCCCAGGCGGCAGGCACCGTATCGTCGGGAAGCTCAACCACATTCAGCTCGGTCGACATTGGCACGCCGTAGAGCGTGGTGAAAAAATTGAACTCTTTGCCGGCAGCCTCACCGTATTCCTGCGCCTGCTGCTTATGGTCAGCGGGAAAGTAAACGTGAATGTCAAGACCGCCTGCCGGTATGGACGTGTCTTCAAACTTGCCGATGACTAGCGTTCCCGGGAAGCTGGGCTTGTCCCACGCAAAGCTGTAGGTCGTCTGCGATCCGCTTGCGGCTGGTGGCACGGTCTGTCCGGTTTTGCCGGCGCTGCCCGTGCGCACGCGAATTGCAGGCTTGCCGCCTTCGCCGCCCAGGGTTTGAGCGGGTGATGGGCTGCCCACCACCGTATACCCCTCAGGCACGGTTACATGGATTGAGGCGGTGAAGCGGTTCGTACCGTATCCGACAACCGGGAACCAGCGTCCGGCATAGAGCAGGTAGCTCGAAGGGTCGCCCACATAAGCCAGCTTCAACCCCGCAACCGGACTGTCGTCGGCGGAAACCAGCTCGCCTTCGTATTCGAAATTCAGCGTGGTTGACTGGCCTTTTTGCAAGCCATTAGCCAGCGGAATCCGTATGGTGGAGTCCTGCGAGACGCGCTCGACCTGCAAGGCATGGCCTTCCGCGTCGGTGACCTTGTTGGGCCGCAAATCATTGTGCAGTTCAAAAACCGCCATGCTGATGTCTTCCAGCGCGGTGAACTTGACCTGCGCTCGCGCCTGGAGATGATGCTTCGCCGGATTGATCGTGGCGTCGATGCGGTAGTCGTTGACCTCTATGCGGTTCTTTTCCGCAGCCCGCAGGTGCGAGACGAAGGTCAACCCGGCCATCAGGCAGATCAGCGCGAATGAGATTCCGAACAGGCGACGAGGGCGCGCTTGAGTAGAGATACGTCCCGGAAGTTTGCGTGGATGCATGTTTCTTGAAGCTCCTGAGCTTCCATTGTAAGTTGATGTTCAAAAGTCGCTAAAAGATGGCGGTCCTGTTATTTCTCCACCCGAACGCCGCCCAAAGACTTCATCAAAAGCCCTTAGGGTCAGCCCTAGCCCGCGTAGCGGCAGAAGATGGAAGCACCAGACGTGAGCCTGGCGTAAGGTTGGGATCTGAAGCGACAGTCCGGGGGGGCGTAAGAACGGGTAGTAGCCGACATTTGCCCGCAGTGCTTGCGAGCAACAGGATAGCTGCATTG
>Ga0181535_10004767_pt1 | contig 14874 bp, 10 predicted proteins | sample PEATcosm2014_Bin_44_FD_119774 | JGI IMG/M metagenome (GOLD analysis project Ga0181535, IMG submission 119774) | Peatland microbial communities from MTU Mesocosm Facility, Houghton, MI, USA - PEATcosm2014_Bin17_30_metaG | ecosystem: Environmental > Terrestrial > Soil > Wetlands > Peat | place... | reverse complement strand
GCCGCCGGAACTCGCGCCCATTGTGGCGCGTCCATTGGGATTGTGTGTGAGCCGGACATGGGCTTGGGTTTCGACCGCCGGCAAGACCTCGTGCTCGACGAACTCAGCGTAGCGGCCCGACACAGTGTCATACTCGAGACCTCGCTCGCTGCCTTGTGAGTCGAATCCTCCGTTGCCGATGGAGACAGCAACTATAGGGGGCAGCTTGTGCTCAGCAATCAGCGCGTCAAGCGCCGCGAAGAGCTGGCGATCGGGACCGTCCGCGCCCACGATGAACGGCGCCTCCGAGCCTGCCACATAGTTCTTGGGCACGTAGACTGCAACTTTCCTGACATAGGACGCGGGATGTGTCTCCACGCCCAAAAGCCGCGCCGGATTCGTGGGATCAGGAGCTGCAGGGGAGTCACTGTTACGGGCAATCCCAGGAAAATACTTGCTTTCTTCGGAGCGCATGGTGAATTCCACGACCGTTCCGTCGAGCGGGCGAGCCGGATCGGCGAGCTCGGGCGCGGGAGAGTGGGTTGGACCGATGATGAAGTTGCCGTTTTGGTTCGGATCAGGAACGGCGCCGTCCGGCAACTCAGTTGCCGTCACATAACCTGGCGTGTGCGGATCGCGCGTGGGCATCGGCGGTCGCGCGACTCGCGGAGCAGCCGGCGTGGCCGGCGGCGCACTCGTGTTCTGGCCATACACGGATTGCATTGTGGCAATGGATACAAGGCAGGCAAAGGCGATGGGAAAGATACGACCGGCAAATGGCATGCAGCCATTGTGCGCCATCGGCTCGGGATGGCGGAAGCATAATCTTCCAGAGGGCCCGGTCCTGTTTCCGTCGTGCATAATCGAAATACGATGGCTCTTTTGTGGAATCCCGAGAGCTGGTCACAGCGGCTGGCCGAGCTTGAGGCGCACACCGGCGACCTGAAGGAGGCTCCGCTGCGCCGCGACGTGCGCTCGCTGGGCACGTTGCTGGGTGTGGTGCTGCGCGAGCAGGCCGGCGAGGAGCTGTTCGCGCAGGTTGAGGCGCTGCGGCAAGGCACCATCCGCCGGCGCGACGCCGACGCGCACGGAAAAGCCGAGGAGGCCGCACGCCAGGACTCTGCCGCGATGGCTCTGGTTCACTCATTGCCCGTGGAGCGCGCCATTCTCCTCACGCGTGCCTTTGCGTTCTACTTCGAGCTCATCAACCTGGCAGAGACCAACCATCGCAAGCGCCGCCGCGTCGCGCTGCGCCTCAGCGGCCAGGCCGGCCGTCAGCGCGGATCCCTCGAAGGCACATTCTGCGAGATGCGCCGCGTGGGAATCGGCGCGGAGGAAGCGCTGGACTGGCTGCGCCGCGTGCTGATCGTGCCTGTGTTTACGGCGCACCCCACCGAGGCCGCGCGGCGCACGGTGATGTTCAAGCGCCGGCGAATCGGTGAATTTCTTGAGGCGCTCGATCGCATTCCGCTGCCCGCGCAGGATATGGCGCGGCTCGAGGAGTTGGTGCTGGCCGAGATCACTGGCCTATGGCAGACCGACGAGGTTCGCTCGCGTCGGCCCACCGTCTACGACGAAGTAAAGATGGGCCTCGACTACTACGACGTCTCGATCTTCGAAACGCTGCCGGAGCTCTATCGGGAGATTTCGGCGGCATGGATGGCGGCTTACGATTTCGATATCGAGCCGTTGGAGCTTCCGCAGGTGTTGCGCTTCGGCTCGTGGATCGGCGGCGATCGCGACGGAAATCCTTTTGTCACGCCCGAAGTGACGCGGGCGGCTCTGCAGCTCGCGCGCGGGCATTTGCTGCTTTATTACCAGCGCCAGCTCGACGGCATCATCGACCTGCTGACGACAAGCGCGCAGCAGCAGCCGGTAAGTGATGCTCTGCTCGAGCGTCTGCGGGCTTACGTGGCGCAGGTACATACGCCGGAGGCGCAGGTCTTCGGCTCGCAATACGAGTTCGAGTATTATCGCCGCTTCGTCATCTGCCTCAAGGCCCGCATCCAGCGCACGCTGGAACGGGCAAGCGAAGGGATGGGTTCCGGCGGCGGGCTGCCCGTGACGCCTTTTACGCTGGCGCGCACCCAGGACAAGCTCACGCAGGCGCTGCCCGCGTACTGCTCGGTTCAGGATTTTATTGACGATCTCGAAACGCTGCGCCGATCGCTGGCCGAGCATGAGGGTATCCGTATCGCGCGCACTCTCATTGATCCACTCATCCTCCAGGTGCGTACATTCGGCCTGCATCTGCAGACGCTCGACATTCGCCAGCACGCGCGGATTCATGCTTCTGCGTTGCGCGAGGCCATCAGCGACACCATTGCGCCTGCGCTGCAAAACGGTCTCTCGCAGGAAACGGCGAGCGTGCTGGAGACCTTCCGTGTAATAGCCGAGGTCAAAGGCGGATGCTCGCCGGAAGCGGTTCGCCAATATGTAATCAGCGGCGCATCTTCGGTTGAGGATGTGTTGGCGGTGATTCGACTGGCGCGATTGGGCGGCGTGACCGTCGAAGGCGCGGGCGAGGAGCCGGGCCGCGATCCCGGGCTGATGCCGGTGCCGCTGTTCGAGTCCATCGAAGATTTGCGCAATGCGCCGTCGATTTGCCGCGAGCTATGGGGCCGGCCTGACTACCGCAGACTCCTCGCATCCTGGGGCAATTGGCAGGAGATCATGCTTGGCTACTCCGACTCGAACAAGGACGGCGGCATGCTGACCTCGACGTGGGAGATCTTCCGCGCGCATCGCGACCTGCATGTGGTGGCGCGCGAGGCAGGTCTGAAGCTGCGCATCTTCCATGGCCGCGGCGGCACGGTGGGCCGCGGAGGTGGACCGACGCATCGCGCCATTTTTGCTCAGCCCTTCAACTCGTTCGACGGGCAGTTGCGCATCACAGAACAGGGCGAGGTTCTCAACTTCAAGTACGCCGACGAAGTGTTGGCCGAGCGCAATCTCGAGCTCATGATTGCGGCTTCGCTCGATGCGCTGGCGCGACCTAATGCGCGCGACCCCGAAGGCCACTTCACTGGCATACTCAAACCGGAGTGGGAGGCCGCGCTCGATGAGCTGTCGAGCTTGGCCTATGACTCGTACCGCAAGCACATTCTCGAAGACCCAGGCGTGATCACATACTTCGAGCAGAGCACACCGGTCGGCGAGCTGGAGAACGCCAAGATTGGTTCGCGCCCCGCGCGCCGCAGCGATTCGCCCAGGCTTTCCGATTTGCGCGCAATTCCCTGGGTCTTCGGCTGGACGCAATCACGGCTGCTGGTGCCCGCTTGGTATGGCGTGGGTTTTGCCTTCGACGAATATCTCGCCCGGCCAGGCGCGCACCCCGGAGCGAATCTTGCCCTGCTGCAAACCATGGCCAAAGAGTTTCCCCTCTTCATCGATCTATTGCGCAACGTGGAGATGGCTCTCGGCAAAGCCGACCTGGGTACGGCGCGGCTCTATTCCACGCTGGTGGGCGATGCGAAGCTGCGCGAGCGGATTTATGACATGTTCGAAGCAGAGTTCCATCGCACTGTGCGTGCCGTTCTTGCCGTCACGCGCCAACAGGAACTGCTGCAGACGAACCAGGTGCTGGCTCATTCGATAAAACTGCGCAACCCCTACGTCGATCCCATGCATTTGATCCAGGTGGATATGCTGCGGCGCAAGCGCGGCGGCGAGGACACGCCCGAAGTGAATCGCGCCATCGCTGCGACGATCAACGGGATCTCGGCCGGCCTGAGGAACACCGGCTGACGGAGAAGGGAATTGCGATGATTCTGCACCAACCCAGAGTGCGGCCCGAACCGTGGAAGATCAGGAAACGAAGCGTCGTCTCGAAGTGGAAATGGGCGACTCCTTTCGTGGCTATTGAGTGGATTGGGGATTGGGTTGCGTTCCTTCTGAGCAATTGGTCGTTCCTCGAGGTTCTTGAGTATCTGGGCACATTCTCCGTCCTGGTCGCTGTCATCTTTTACTTTTCCGAGTCGGGCGACCGGATCAAACAGCGGCATTATCAGGCGTGGCAGGTGATCAACACGGCGCAAGGAAAGGGAGGCAGCGGCGGAAGGATCGAAGCGTTGCAGGAACTGAATGCGGACAAAGTGCCGCTGGTTGGAGTCGATGTATCCTCGGCATTCCTTCAAGGCCTCGATCTGCATAGCGCAAATCTGATGCGTTCCGATTTCAGTGCAGCCGATATTCGCAACAGCAATTTGACCGGAGTCGATTTCGCGCTTTCGAATCTGAACTCGGCAAACTTCCGAAACGCTCACTTGGATCACGCCAAATGCACGGATGCAGATATGCGTAACAGCGACTTATCCGGCGCCAGCCTTATTGACGCAGACCTTACGGGAGCGGCTCTCGATGACTCGGACCTGAGCGATGCGGATTTAAAGGGCGTTGTGTGGCAACACATCAAGAGCGTGAAGGGAGCCAATATCGCGGCCGTGAGAAATGCGCCGGACGGCTTCGTGAAGTGGGCGATGAGTAATGGAGCGGTCGACCATCCCGATGGGAACCAGTGATGATGAGACGGGAATGTATTCCACCGTAAGCTGGCGGTGATGGGGGTACGATTGCATCCATGCTCAGACCCTTGGTTCTTTCGATTTCGGCGATTCTGGTTTTGCTTATCTCCATTGCGGGTATTTCGACAAACACCCGGGCTTTTTCGCAACAGAACACGAATTCTGTGTCGCCGCCCGCCGCGCCAACCGGCTTCACCGTAAAGGTTACGTATTCTCAAAAAGCGATGGACACGCTCGTCGCGGGGAAAGAGACCGTGATTGTGGCAGGGTACCTGACGGCATCTCCAAAGCCGGGCACGCCAAAGCAATATGTGGACCATATGGGTGAACTCGGGCTCGGTGAGGTCGATCAGGAGATCGCTCCCGGGGCGGTCGCCAGGTTCGGCACTGTGAAGATCAACCAAGCGATGCTGAAATGGGTCGACAGCAGCGGTCCGCAGCTTCTGGTGAACGTCTATTCCGGCCGCAAGTCCTCTCCAAATAACCTGCTTGACTGCGGGATTTATGAAGGCTCGCTTGCCGCTGTTCAAGGCCAAAGCATCCCTATCTCCTGCAAATTGATCGGGGAGTAACAGGCGAATCGTGCATTCCGGTGTTTGGCAGGACATTAGGTCTTGCCATATCGGGCGCGTTGGGTCTAGGCTATCTATATGCATCGATGTCGCTAACACCGTCCTGGTGACAGCTCCGATGCTCTCGTGCGCTCGATTGCGCGCGTTTCTCCCAATGACAAGCTGCACCGTCCCCTAAGAATCCGTTCCACAAGCGATCCGGGCCCATGGCCCCGGAAAAAGGAGATCATCATGGCGCGCATTGCCGCGAATGTTACAGAACTCATCGGCCACACTCCCTTGGTGCGGCTAAACCGTGTGGCAGCGGGATTGCCCGCTACCGTAGTCGCCAAACTGGAAAGCCAGAACCCCGCCTCGAGCGTCAAGGACCGCATCGGCTTCGCTATGATTGACGCCGCCGAGAAGGCAGGCAAGATTGCACCCGGCAAGACGATTCTGATCGAGCCGACCAGCGGCAACACCGGCATAGCGCTGGCGTTTGTTGCCGCAGTCAAGGGCTACAAGATCATCCTGACGATGCCGGAAACCATGAGCCTGGAGCGTCGCGTGACGCTGCTCGCCTATGGCGCGGAGATCGTGCTTACGCCGGGGCCGAACGGTATGAAAGGCGCGATCGCCAAGGCCAACGAAATCCTCGAGAAGACGCCGAACGGATACATCCTCCAGCAGTTCGATAATCCCGCCAACCCGGCCATACATCTCAAGACGACCGGCCCCGAGATTTGGGACGACACCGACGGCAAAGTCGACATTCTCATCTCCGGCATCGGCACCGGCGGCACACTCACTGGAGTTTCGAACTACATCAAGCCGAAGAAGCCAACGTTCAAAGCCGTCGCGGTGGAACCGACCGACAGCCCGGTGCTCTCTGGCGGCAAGCCAGGTCCGCACAAGATCCAGGGCATTGGAGCTGGATTTGTGCCCAGTGTGCTCGATACCAAGCTTATCGATGAAGTTGTCCAGGTAACCGACGACGAGGCAGTCGAGACGGCTCGCCGGCTGGCGAAGGAAGAGGGCCTTTTTGTCGGAATCAGTTCCGGTGCAGCGGCCAGCGCGGCGCTGAAAGTGGCTGCGAGGCCCGAGAATGCGGGCAAACTGATCGTGGTTGTGCTTCCGGATTTCGGCGAGCGCTATCTTTCCAGCGTGCTCTTTGAGCCGCTGCGGCAGCAGGCGTTGGCGCTGCAGGCCGAGCCGATTGCGGTGACGGCGTAAGAGAGGCAGGTATGTGGGGACATACGGACCGAGGGACTTAGCGAATCTGCACGCGCCCATCTTGATCCAGATCGCTACGTCCAAGGTCCCAACGTCCCTTCAAATTCATGTCGATCTTTGGCAGAATGCGCGATGAAATCGACTCCATTATGGAGCGCGATCCGGCTGCGCGCACACGCCTGGAGGTTCTGCTCTGCTATCCGGGGCTTTGGGCGGTGTGGATTTATCGCGTGTCGCACTGGCTTTGGCGTCACCGCTTGCGCCTGCTCGCGCGTGTCCTCTCGCAGTTGGGCCGCTTCTATACCGGCGTCGACATCCATCCTGGCGCGCTGATCGGACAGCGCTTGTTTATCGACCACGCGACGGGAGTCGTGATCGGCGAGACGGCAATCGTGGGTAGCGACGTGACCATGTACCAGGGGGTGACGCTGGGTGGCACCGGGAAGGGCCACGGCAAGCGCCATCCCACAATTTGCGATCGCGTCTTCATCGGCAATAACGCCAACATCCTGGGCGACCTGACCGTGGGCGAAAACTCGCGTGTGGGCGCCGGCTCTGTCGTTCTTTCCGATGTTCCGCCAAACTCGACTGTCGTGGGCGTTCCGGCCCACATCGTCTATCGTAATGGCGAGCGCGTGCTGCTCACCGATCCCCACGACATCAAGGACCCGCTCTCCGACGCACTGATCGCGCTCTCTTCGCGCGTCGAAGACTTGGAACGACGGCTTGGCGCGGAGCCATGCCCTCCTGATCCGTTTGCCGCCGAAGAGGCGGAACGGAGCGCCTATCGCGTCGAGCTCGAGCAGATGAAGGTGTACGTTACGATGGGCGAAGGCATCTGAAAGCCATCGGCGGCGCATTGCAGGAGACAGCTTCGACCTCATATTCTTGTGGACGGGTGAAGTGAACGCCTCCGGGTTCTCTCGACGTTCTCTCTTTGCTCATCTCTGTTCCACAGGAACCGCTCCGGCTTGATGGCCTCCTCACTCTCGTTTACGGGATTCGTCTGGAAGAATCTGCGGCGTCGAAGACTGAGAACTCTGCTGACTCTCGGCGGAATCAGCATGGCGGTAGGCGCATTCGTGGGCCTCGTGGGCTTCTCCAGGTCATTAGAACAACAATGGATGCAGATCTACTCCAGCAGCCGGACCGACATTGCGGTGATCCACGGGACGTTTCTGAACACTTCCCTCGATGAATCCGCGACGGACAAGGTGAAAGCTCTTCCTCTGGTGGCACAGGCCGCGCCCGCGATCTTCGACGAGATGGATCTGACCTCGGATCAGAATGCACTGGTTTACGGCTGGCTGGCCGGCGGATACCAACTTGATTCATTGCAGATTCTCTCAGGGCGTCGGTATCTCGATGGCCATCCGGAAGTGATGCTGGGCGATGTTCTGGCGCAGGAGTTGAAGAAGAGACCCGGCGACACATTGGAGATTCAAGGCACGACCTTCACCGTCACGGGTGTTTATCACGGGGCGTCCGCGCTGGAAGCCGACGCGGTGATCATGCCGCTCGATGAATTGCAGCGGCTGAGCAGTGTGGAGGGCAAAGTGTCAACGATTGACGTGCGCTTGCGGCCCGCTCCTCGCGGCGAAGCGTGGGACCACTACATAAAGCGCGCGCAAGCCGAGATCGAGTCCGCTTTGCCGGAGCTGCGCGCGATTCCCGCAGCTGAGCGCGCCAGTGACAATCAATTTGTCAAGCTTGCCCAGGCCTCCGCCTGGGGAACGTCGACTCTTGCCCTATTGATCGGAATTCTGGGTATCGCGAACACCATGGTGATGAGCGTCTTCGAGCGCACGCAAGAGATCGGCACGCTGCGGTCCATGGGATGGAAAAGATGGCAGGTGCTGATGCTGATTGAGCTGGAGTCGGCCATACTCGGGCTTGGCGGTGGAGTGTTCGGTCTGCTGTTGGGGTGGATCGCGTTGCGCGTGCTCGCAAGCCTGCCGCAGACGGCAAGCTTCGTCTCCGATTCCATCGAGTGGCCGCTGCTTGCGCAGGCGATGGTGATCGCAGTCCTGTCGGGGCTGATTGCCGGCGCCGTTCCCGCCTGGCGTGCCGGGAAGCTTTCTCCCGTGGATGCGCTTCGCCACGACTAAAGCGGAACCAGAGTCGGCGAATTCCGAAAGCACGGAGTTCAATTCGGCGCGGCCATCCGGGAGCAGCGACCCGGCGCAAAACTCATTGGGACACGGTGACTCTGGTTCCGCTCTAGGTTTTCGCGTCGACCGCGAATCGCTCGCGCAAAACACTGCGTATCAGCTTGCCATTGTGTGTCTGCGGCAGGCTGCCGGTTTCCACAATCCAGATGCGGCGTGGTGCTTTGTAGGCGGCAAGTCGCTGGCGGCACCACGCCAGCAGCACGTCTTCAGTGGCGGGAGCGCCGGGTTGCAGCTCGACGGCTGCAACCGGAACCTCGCCTTTCTCTGAGTGCGGCAAACCGAATGCCACGGCTCGTGCGACCTCAGGATGAGCGAGTACGGTCTCTTCAAGTTCGCGGACATAAACCGAGTAGCCGCCTGACTTGATGACGTCCTTGATGCGCCCCACAATCCGGATCAGTCCAAGCCGGTTGCGCGTCGCCAGATCGCCGGTGCGCAGCCATCCATCGCCCGTCAAAAGGCCGTTATCGCTATCCTTGTCTTTCCAATAGTGCGGTGTAATTCCGCGACGGCGAATCTGGCACTCGCCAGGTTTTCCTGCCCGAACGCGCCCGCCGTTCTCGTCGGCAATGCGAACGTGAAACGGCGGCACGGGAAGGCAAAGCTGGCCGCTGCCGGGGAAGAGGGAAAGTTCGATGCCCATCATGGCCAGTCCGCCCAATTCGACCATGCCATACCCATTCAGGATGACTGGTGGAATGCGCCGGCCGCCCGGCAGCTTGAGTAGCGCGCCGAATTCACGCAGGCGATCCCGAACTTCGGCAGGCAAATAGTCGCTGGCCGAAAGCCACACGCGAATGCTCGCCAGCCGGCCGGGGTCGGGATTGCTGTTGACCAGCCGGGCAAGCATCGCGGGCACGCCGACAAAGGCAGTTACGTGGAATCGCTCGACCAGATCGAGCGCGTTTTCGACTTCGAAACGCTCGAGAAGACATCCGCGGACTCCGGCCATCAATCCGTAGAGCGCAATGCTGACAGCCATGATGTGCGACCAGGGCAAAGCGACGAGCGCAAGATCTTTGGAACTGAGAAAGAGCCTGGCAAACACCGTCGTGGCGCGCGCTCCGAGCAGAGCGCGGCTGGACAGGGCCGCTCCTTTCGGAAAGCCTGTCGTACCGGATGTGTGGAAGACCGCGACTGTGGCTGCGGGATCGACCGCGGCGGGAGGAAGCGGCAGGCCGCAATCGCCAACGCGCACAAACCCGTCCATTGTCGTTGCTTCCTCGTCATCCTGGATCCAGGCACGAACATTCAGGGCGCTGCGGTCCACGACGCTGCGATCAAAGACAGCCTTGTCAACGACCAGAACCTGTGTGCCGCTGTCCGCAAGAATTCGCTGCACCTCGGTGAGAGAGAGTTGCGGATTCAGTGGAACGGCAATTCCTCCGGCGCGGATGATGGCCAGGAACCAGTGAAAGCAGCTGCGGTTGTTGGTGCAATAAATGGCAACCGGCTCGCCGGGTCGCAGGCCGACGGAACGGCGCAGGAATGAATCGATCCGGCAAATCGACGCATGGAGGCCCGAAAGATGGAAAGGCCCTCTCTCGCTGACCGAAACCTCGCAATCGCCATTCCGTCGCAGCAGTTCGTCCACCAGGTTTGCCACCGTGATACTGCCGTCACGGGCGAACTGACTGCGGCTGAGAAGGGTCATTGTGCCGGAATCTCCTTGCGGCCCCAATTGCTGGCCACGCAGTAGTGAAGCAGACGGTCAAGATACTCCATCACTGGCGGCGGAAAGATTCCCGCGGGGCCCAGCAACCGCTCGGCATTTGTGGTTTCAAACTGCATGCGCATGGTGAAGTAATCGCGGTAGGCGCGGCCGTCAATCAGGACGCGCCGCTTTTTCCCCCACAACGCAAGAGACAGCAAAGGGCGCACGGCTGCAAAGAAGATCTTGGGATCGACGTACCGCGGCTCGCGAACATGGAAATACTCCGCCGCACGCCTCGCGATCTGCTCGATTGTGGCGCTGCCACGGGGCCCGGCGCATAAATGAACGGTCGTGCCCAAAGCGTTCTCGTCGAATGTGAGCTGGGTGACGGCTCTCGCCACGTAATCCACCGGAACAATATCCAGAACGGCATCGGGGTATCCCGGCACGGTCCGCCACAGTCTTCTCGAGTAGATCTTGAGCGGCCAGTAAAGCATCTTGAAGCTGGAAGTGACGCCCGTCTGCGAATCTCCGACGATGATGCTTGGACGCAAAATGACACCGGGAAGTGAGCCCAGCCTTGAACGCACCAACGCCTCAGCTTCGGCCTTGGTCTGCTCGTAGGTGTTGCGGAATTGCTGGCCCTCGTCGAGTTCGCTCTCGCGAACCAATCCTGTGCGCTCGCCCGCCACATACGCGGTGCCGACGTAGACAAAGCTTCTGAGATTGCGCATGGCCGCGGCAAAGTCCAGCATCTTCCGCGTACCGTCGACGTTCATGTGCCTGGCCTGCTCAAGCGATTGATCGAAGCTCACTGTAGCAGCGCAATGAATCACCCGCGTCGCCTTCGCGGCCAAATCCCGCCAGGTCGAATCGTCCAACCCGCAGTTGGGCTCGCTCACGTCTCCGGCATAAACCCGCACGCGCGACAATTCCGCTGATTGAAGAATCGATTCGGCGCGTTGCTCAGGCGTTTGACCCTGACGCGGGCGAATGAGGAGGGCAAGCCTGGCGTGTGGTTCGCGTTGCAACAGCTCCCTGACCACTTGCGTGCCCAGAAAGCCCGTCGCGCCAGTCACCAGGATCAAGTCGTCTTGATTCATGAAGTGGACAGCATCCGTGCGCGGTCCGCTTGCAGACCGGCGCAAAGGCACTGAGCGCGTCGGAAGGAAGGGGACCTAAGGCGATTATATTTGGAAACTGCCCAGGCGTCAGATTTCGGACGGCTTCGCGCGGAATGACACCTTATCGCGGCTGGCCAAGTCCGGGTGCTACAGTGGTGTGGTTTCCGCAATCTTTTCTGAGGGTCTTGCCTCTTGTCAGGTTCTCGTGCGTTGGTCGTCTCCCTTCTCGTGCTTACAAGTGCTGCTGGCGCCGTTGCACAGGTTCAGGCCGCGCCCGTCCCCGATGAGATGCGCAACAGTTTCTTCGCGATCACGGTGAACAACCAGCGGGTGGACGTGGCTCACGCCGCTTCAAATTACGAATTCGTCAGCTTCGACATGGTTGGCCCGGTAGACATCTCCATCACAGCCGCTGACCCGCATTTTTGGGATGGCGGCGTCGACATCGAGCCATGGCGGCTGGGTTTGCGTCCGACGCATCCAGAGGGGGAGCCGCAAACCATCCGCTTCCGCCTGTCGGGCCCGGCCAAGCTCGCCATCTCGCGGCCCGGCGACTTCCTGAATCAGGCGCGGATGCTCTTTCTCTTTGCCGGCTCACCGCCTCCGCCGCCGCCGAGCGGGCCCAACGTGACCACCGTGCCCGCGGGCGTACACACCGGGAGCCTGAATCCCAAAAGCGGAGACACGATTTATCTAGAGCCGGGCGCATTCGTGTTTGGCAGCCTGAATCTGTGGCAGGTTGACGGCGTGAAGGTGCTGGGCCGGGGAACGATCGTGTACGACGGCCCGCAAGACCCGAACGGCGACACGGGTTGGATGCAGAAGCCGGACTGGCACTGCATTGTCGCTTATCAGGCACACAACGTTGAGATCGACGGCCTCACCTGCATCATCCGCTCACGAACCTGGTCGATTCAGATGAAAGATTCGACCGGATTTCGCATTGACGATCTGCGTGTGATCGGCGGCAATCCCGGCAACGCCAACCAGGATGGCATGGACTGGCTGGGCGGCGGCGACACAGTGGTGAATCATTCCTTTTTCCGCGCGTCGGACGACGATCTGGCGGCGCTGGGCAATTGGGACGGCTATACGCAGGCCGCGATGGTGACGCCAGGCGCCGACGTCGACAACATTCTGGTCGAGAACAGTGAGTTCTCCACCAGCATTTCCAATGTCGTGCGGTTGGGATGGCCGCAAAAAATTTACAACCTGCGCAATTTCACCCTGCGTGACTCCGACATTCTTCACGGGGGCATCGGGTCATGTGGACAAACGTTCGGCCTGCTAGGCTTCTGGGGCGCCAACGGCGCGAGCGGGGATCACTCTGGTGTGACGTTTGAAAACCTGCTGCTCGATAACTGGTATTCGCTCGTGCAGATGGAGCAGGAGCAGCCCAGCTTGCACGGTTTCACCTTCCAAAACATCTGGGCCCTCGATCAACCGCCTCTCGCCGATTCGACCATAACCGGCGACGTGAGCGATGTGACCTTCGACAACGTGAAGTACGGGCAGGCGCGGGTGACCAGCGACGCGCAAATGCCGCTGGTGGTTGCAGGCGGTGCGGCTCAGCCCGTGTATGCGCCCGCACCCGCTCTGGCGGCGGCCTTCAGCGTCGATCCGCCTGTCTTCGCGCCTCGACAGAAAGTGACGTTTACCGCACAGGGATCGACCGGCGCTCAGTACACATGGCTTTTTGGCGATGGAACTTCGGCGCACGGGAGCCGCGTACGGCATCGCTTTCCGGATGCGCTCGGAACTGAACTCAATGGCAAAAACGGCGCGGGCCGATTTCGGGTGTTGTTGCACGTAACCGACAAGGTCGGCCATCAGGATTGGGCGGCGCAGGGAGTCGTGGCCGTCGAGCAATGGCACGACGCAGTGAAAGCCCCGAGCGCAACGGCGCCTGGCTTGAATTGGAAAGTCTATTCGGGTGCATGGACTGAGCTGCCCGATTTTTCCGCTTTGCAACCGGCGCTCTCCGGTCAGGCGCCGAATCTCACGGCCGGCTCGCAGGGGGCCGGAGCTCAGGGATTGACTCAACGCGCAACCGTGTGGGACGGATGGATCGACATTCCTGCTGACGGCGGTTACACCTTTCATCTGATCGACGCCGACGGCGAGCGGCTGGTGATCGACGGAATGGAAGTGGCAAAGACCGGACCGCCCTTCGGGCTGGTCTGCGGCTCTCCCGGCAATGCACTCCGCTACGACCGCGGCTCGCTGGGCCTGCGCGCAGGACTGCATGCGATCCACCTTGAAGCGTTGAATACAGCAAGTGAGGGAGCGCCGCGGCTGTTGTGGGTGGGACCGGGGCTGGCGCTTGCCGATGTGCCTCTGGCAGCTTACTCTCACTAGGGCCCCGGCACCCGCGGTTGAAGCCCAGGCGCGCCCCTCGGAGATTGGAAATTATGCCAAATTCAAATAGTTCCGCAAACATCGACCTTGACCAGGCCGTCGTTCTGGTCAGTCGCGTTTTTGCAGCCTTCCTCCTCTTTTGGGTTGTAGATGACATCATCGAATTGCCCCGCGAACTCTTCTCCGTCATGCACTACCTCCACGGTTCCATGCAGTTGGGAGTGGGTATGTTCGAGGCTCTGCGGTCCTCGTATCTCGTCAGCGAGTACATGATGTACCTGCTCGCGAACATACTCCGCATCGCACTGTGGCTGCTGGCCGCCGGTTGGTTCTACCGTTGCGGCCCCCGAATTCGGAATTTCTTCGCTGCGGAATCCAGAATCGAGCTGGCAACGCAGGAACAGGACCCTATCGGTTAAAGGTGGTGGCAGCAACTACGGCAATTGCGTCACATCCCAGCCGCCGCCCAGCGCGCGCACCAGGCTCACGCTGGCAGCGAACTGCCGGCTCTCGATGTTGATGGCGGTCACCTGGTTCTGCAGCAGGGTTTGCTCGGCGGTCAGTACCTCGAGATAGCTGCTGGCGCCGCCTTTGTAGCGCGTGTTGGAAAGATCAAAAGAGTGCTGCGCAGAGTCGACGGCACGTTGCTCCACGCTCGCTTCCTGCTCCAGAATGCGCAGTGCCGAGAGCTGGTCTTCCACGTCCTCGAATGCTTGGAAGACGGTATTGCGATAGCCGTCGGCTTGCGCCTCGTAGCTGTGGCGGGCCGCATCGGTGAGTGCGTGGCGCTGGCCCGCATCGAAGAGCAGCTCCGTAGCCTGCGCGCCCAGACTCCAAAGTGAGCTCGGACCCTGAATCCACGTGCCGGGGTTGGCGCTTTCAAAGCCACCCGATCCGCCGAGTGTAATCGTCGGGTAGAAGGCGCTCACGGCGATGCCGATCTGCGCGTTGGCGGCAGCTGCGAGGCGCTCGGCTGCGGCGATGTCGGGACGACGTTCGAGAAGTTGCGAGGGCACACCCAGCGGAACTTGCGGCAGCTTGAGATCGAGCGGCGAAGGCGGAATGCTGAAGTCCGGTAGGTTGTCGTTGGCGAGAGTGCCGATGGCGTGTTCGTACTGGGCGCGGGCTACGCCCAGGTCCACGAGCTGTGCGCGAACCGTCTCGAGCTGCGTCTGGGCCTCCACGACGTCCACCTCGGTGTCCACGCCGCCGGCAAAAAGCCGCTTCGTCAGGTCGAGTTGGTGCTCGAGATCGGTCACCGTGTCGGTCAGGAGATGGATT
>Ga0181535_10004766_pt1 | contig 14875 bp, 12 predicted proteins | sample PEATcosm2014_Bin_44_FD_119774 | JGI IMG/M metagenome (GOLD analysis project Ga0181535, IMG submission 119774) | Peatland microbial communities from MTU Mesocosm Facility, Houghton, MI, USA - PEATcosm2014_Bin17_30_metaG | ecosystem: Environmental > Terrestrial > Soil > Wetlands > Peat | place... | reverse complement strand
TTTCGAAGTATCCCTCTCGTCCTCGCATTAGCGAGGACTTGATCGGCCACCTTTTTAATAACTTGCTAAGAGCGAGATTTCGAAGTATCCCTCTCGTCCTCGCATTAGCGAGGACTTGATCGGGGATAGCATCCCGTACGCCTCGACTGCGCACCTGAAGGTGCTTGTCGTGGCTACGGTATGCTACATTGCCATTCCACCGTCTATTCTTATCGTCTCTCCCGTAACATAGTTTGACATGTCGGAAGCCAGGAATAACACCACATTTGCCACATCCTGCGGCATTCCAAGGGTCTTTGTCGGTATAACTTCCACCAGTTTGGCCTTCATTTCATCGGTAAGTTTGTCCGTCATTGCCGTCTGTATAAAACCCGGGCAAACCGCGTTTACCCTTACGTTTCGGCTGGCCAGCTCTTTGGCCACGCTCTTGGTAATACCTATTACCCCGGCTTTTGAGGCGGAATAATTGGTCTGGCCGGCATTTCCCATCAATCCGATGACCGAGGAAATATTCACAATTGCGCCGGTCCTTTGTTTCATCATTATCCTGCCGACCTTCTGGGTGAAGTTAAAAGTACCCTTCAGGTTAATGGCTATCACAAGGTCCCATTCCTGCTCGGTCATCCTGATTAGCAGGTTATCCCTTGTTACTCCGGCATTGTTCACAAGTATATCAATTTTCTTAAACCTGTCAACAATTTTGTCCACCACAGCCCCGACTTCGGCGTTATTTGATACATCCGCCTTGAATGCCTCGGCCTCGACCCCGAGTTTTTTAATATTCTCGGCCGTTGCCTGTGCTTTTTCAAGGTTTACGTCTATTATTGCTATCGACGCCCCTTCTTTTGCAAGGGTCATTGATATCGACTCTCCAATACCCTGGGCCCCGCCCGTAACTATCGCCACTTTTCCGCTGACTAATCCCATCTTTGCTTAACCTCCGTTTTATTTAAGTCGCCTTTCATCGTTACAATACAAGTTTTCCAACATCCGAAACTTTATCAATATTAAATACTTTAACATTTTTGTCAATCTTTTTTATCAGGCCCGACAAAACAGCGCCCGGCCCCATCTCAACGAATGTGTCTACACCCTTTGATACCATGTATTCCACGGATTCTTTCCAGAGTACCGGCCCTGTGACCTGGTTTATAAGGGCGCTTGTTATTTCAGCCGCGCTTTTTACCTCGCCTGCCAGAAAATTGGATACGACCGGAACCGTTGCGTCCTTTATGCCGTATTCGCCAATCTCCGCTTTCAGGGCATCCGCCGCGCTTTGCATGAGCTTTGAATGGAAAGCCCCGGCGACCGCGAGTTTTATGTATCTTTTTGCCCCCAGTTCCTTTGCTATCGCTTCCCCGGCGTTTACCGCTGAGTCGTCGCCCGAAACCACTATCTGTCCCGGTGAATTAATATTGGCGGCCGTCAAATATCCCGCACCCGATGCTTTATCGCATAATTCCCTGACTTTCTCATAATCAAGCCCCAGAACGGCGGCCATTGAGCCTTTTATCCTGTTGGACGCCTCCTGCATGAGCGCTCCCCTGCGGCTTACAAGTTTTATGCCCTCTTCAAATGAAAAAGCCCCGGCTGCGTAAAGCGCGCTGTACTCTCCCAGGCTGTGGCCGGCTGTATAAGCCACTTTCCCCGCAAACCTGTCCTTGAGCGCCTCATAAATCGCGCAACTCATGGTAAATATAGCCGGCTGTGTGTAATCCGTCTTTTTCAGCTCATCTTCCGGCCCTATGAACATGACGTCTTTGAGCCTTAACGGAAGCTTGCCCTTTAGGCCGAATTCGGCCGCCGCGAATATGGCATTTGCCCTTTCATTGCCCTCCGAAAAATCAAAGCCCATCCCGACATACTGAGCTCCCTGTCCCGGAAAAACAAGTGCGATGCTCATTAAACCTCCATTGAAAAGGCCGCAAAGCGACCCTTTAATTATTAATTGTCTTTAAACCCTTACTACAGCCCCGCCCCATGTCAATCCGCCGCCGAAAGCCGAAAAGGCCACTATATTGCCCTTTTTTATCCGGCCGGACGCGATGGCTTCCGTATAGGCTATTGGAATAGTCGCCGCCGATGTGTTGCCGTAGCGCTGGATATTTATTATGTTTTTTTCTTCGGGGACGTTGAATTTCTTCGCTATATACTGGATTATCCTGATATTAGCCTGGTGGAATATCAAAAAATCCACCTTGTCGGCGGTCACTCCCGCCAGTTGCATTGCCTTATCGAGCGCCTCAGGCATCCTTTCCACGGCGTTGACATATATCTCTTTTCCGTTCATATGCATGTAATTCAGTTTTTTATCCAGGACTTCCTGGGATAGCGGCATCACGGACCCGCCTCCTGGCTGGCTTAAAAATTCCGGATGGCTGCCGTCGGAATTAAGGTAGGTTGACATGATGCAGCTTGTTTCACTCGGCCCTATTACCATGGCCCCGGCACCGTCGCCCATTAACACGCATGTGTTCCTGTCCGTCCAGTCAAGGTATGTTGAGAATTTTTCGGCGGCTATGAGAAGCACTTTTTTATAAAGCCCCGACTCCACCATGGCCCTTGCCGTTGTCAGGCCGTAGATGAACCCGGAGCAGGCCGCTGAAATGTCAAAAGCGGGCACATCCTTCAATCCGAGCTTTGCCGCCGTAATGCAGGCAGTGGCAGGCCACGCGTAATCCGGGCATATGGTGGGAATTATTACCAGGTCAATTTCATTTTTTTTTACGCCGGCGTTCTCTATTGCACGCTCCGCCGCCTTTCGCGCCATGTCCGACGTTGTTTCACCTGGCGCGGCTATCCTTCTCTCCTCGATCCCGGTCCTTGTCCTGATCCATTCATCCGATGTGTCGACCAGCTTCTCAAGGTCGAAATTTGTCATTATTTTTTCGGGGACGTAAAAACCAGACCCCAGTATTCCGGCCTTTATGCTCACTTCTCTCCTCCGAGTTTCTTGATGTTATTCTCGATCTCCTCGTTGATATGGTCCTTGATAAACTCGGCGGCCACACGTATGGAATTCTTGATCGCTTTTACATTGGCCCTTCCATGGGTTATTATTACCGGCTTTTTGATGCCGATGAGCACCCCTCCGCCGTATTCGTCATAGCTCAATTGTTTCCTCAATTTCCTGAATATGGGCATTAAAAGCGCTCCGCCGAGTTTTACAAGCAACCCGCCGTTGTTGATATTTTCCTTGATTGAATTGAACACAAATTCGCCCAGACCCTCGCCGAATTTAAGGATGACATTTCCAACGAACCCGTCGCAAACCACCACATCCGTAAGGTGTTTTACGATGTCCTTGCCCTCGACGTGGCCCCTGTAGTTGACTTCGGATTTTTTAAGGAGTTCATTGGTGGAAGCGGTAAGTTCGTTGCCTTTTTCCTCTTCCTCGCCGACAGATATCATTCCGACCGTGGGATTTTCTATTTTAAGGATATGGTTGGCGTATATGGAACCCATTATGGCAAACTGCACAAGATGAAATGGCTTGCAGTCCACATTTCCTCCGGCGTCAAGCAACGCGCACGGCCCGTTGCTGGTGGGCATCGGTATCAGTATGGCCGGCCTCGATATGCCCGTAATCCTGCCGACTATTAATAACGAATGAACGACAACCGAACCTGTATTGCCGGCGGACACAAGCGCGTCGGCCTTGTTGTCCCTGAGCAACCCCGCGGCAACCGCGATCGAGGAATTCTTTTTTTGTTTGAACGCCTCGGCGGGATGGTCGGACATAAGGACCACTTCGCTCGCGTCGACCACCTCAAGTCTGGGCAACAGTTCGGACGGAGCTTTTTCCTTGAGCATGGGTATAAGCTTATCCTGCCTGCCGACCAGCACAACTGTGATGTCACTGTATTCTTTTACAGCCTCTATTGCGCCTTCAATTTCCACACTTGGCGCGTTGTCTCCGCCCATCGCATCGAGGACTATCCGCAGATTATTTTCCATTTATGATTTATTGAAAAATTAGTCTCGTGCCTTATTCAATATGTCTTTTCCGTCATAAAATCCGCAGCTCTCACATACCCTGTGAGGCAGCTTCTTCGTATGGCAGTTCGGGCACTCCACAAGGTTCAGGCTCTGCTTTACCCTCTGGTTCGCCGCCCTCCTGCTCCTTGATTTTGACTTTGAAGTCTTTCTGGTTAGATTGGCCAATTCACATTACCTCCTGATTATTGTAGATCAAGCCCTTTGAAAGGCTTATATGTTTCCGCGCCCATAATAATGGCGGAACAATCGCATTTTTCCTTGTTTTTATTCCTGCCGCAAACCGGGCATAGACCCTTGCAATCTTCGGAACAAAGCGGTTTTAACGGCAATTCCAGCATAATTGTTTCAAATAGATAATCTTTCAGGTCTATCTCGTTGTTGGAATATGAATGTACGTCGGACGCTTCATCATCGCTGTCTATTGCGGACTTTTCTTTGAATATAACGGCAAATTCCGCGTCTATAGCCTGTGATATCTTTTCAAGGCACCTGCCGCATGTCAAATTGACGGCGCCTTTTACGGTCCCGTTGATTATTACGGAATCCGTCCCGTCCTTTGTGACATTAAGGTCGATCCTGAGGTTATCGTCATAGTCAATACCCTCAAACGCGGCGTCGTCCCTTTTGAGTTCTATAGAGAACTCCTGATAGTCTCCAAAGGAGGCCAAATTTATCTTGAACATTTTCAAATAACCTCTTTAAGTTTAGTCAAATAGGGTTTGATTATACAGAAGCCTTAAAACCATGTCAACCTCAAAAAAACCTTAGTCCGACGAAAAATTCCACAATGCGGACCGCGGTTGTGCCGGTAGCCATTTTAATTTTTTCGACCCGAAGTGCTGCCCTGGTCGAAAACCCGGATTTATAATTACATATAATAAAAAATATCTTGCTTAAAACATGCGCAGGGTATTAAAATATAACGGTGGTATCACATCTGGAGAGGTATAAATGAAAAATTTAACCGAAGGCAACTTATTTAAGAACCTGGTCATATACTCATACCCTATTATTATAGGAGACCTGCTGCAGGCTACTTTTAACTCCATCGACGCCATATGGGTCGGGCGCCTGATCGGGGCCGACGCTCTTGCCGCGATCTCAGCAGTCGGGCCGCTGATGTTCCTTATAATAGCCCTTATTATAGGGATAGCCATAGCAACGGTCATAATGGTCGGTCAGGCATACGGCAAAAAAGACTTTGAACTTCTCAAAAAGATACTTGTAAATTCATACATGGTCATTTTCGTCATGTGCCTGGCGATTTCGGTGCTTGCGGTGGCATTTTCCAGCCAGCTGTTGGGTCTTCTTCACACGCCCGAAGCCATAAAAAATGACGCCAGGATATTCCTTGTAATAATATTTTCAGGGCTTATCTTCATGTTCTCGTTCAACTGGTTCTCCGGCGTATTAAGGGGCATGGGCGATTCAAGAACCCCCTTTATCCTGCAAATAATTTCCGTGGTGCTCAATATAATACTCGCCCCTGTCCTCATAACCGGAGCAGGCCTTTTTCACGGCCTTGGAATAGCCGGCTCCGCCCTGGCCACCGTGATCTCGCAATCGGCCGTAACGCTCTTCGCTTTCATATACATGGCAAGAAAAGACCACATGCTCAACGTGCTCAAATGGGATTTTAAGCCGGACTTTTCAATAATGAAAAAGATGTTCACCATGGGGGCGCCCGTATCGGTCCAGCTGGTGATAAACGCCCTGAGCGGAGTGATAATAGTTTCCTTCGTCAACATCTTCGGCCCCAATATAATCGCCGGCTTCGGGTTGGGCATGCGCGTCGACCAGTACTCATTCATGCCCGCCATGTCCCTTGGTGAGGCCGTCTCGGCAATGGTGGCCCAGCACCTCGGGGCCGGTAAAAAGGAAAAGATACCGGAAATACTCCGCAACTCCATACTTTTTTCCCTGGCCATATCGCTGCTGTTCTACCTTGCCGTGAACTTCCTGCCGGGCAGGATCGCGGCCATATTCACCACCGATCCGAAGGTCTGGGAGGCGGTAAAATGGTATTGGAGGATAGATTCGCCCACATATTTCGCCTTCGCCATATTGTTCGCCTTCCAGGGGGTCATACGCGGCTCGGGCGACACCGTGCCCCTTACAATAATAGCCTTTATTACCCTTATAGTATTCCGGGCCGGGATGACGTTTACGCTTGTAAAATTCACGGGCCTTCACCAGCTCGGCATCTGGGTTGCCATGGCCATAAGCGCCTACATTGGCGCGCTCTTGAGCTGGCTTTATTACAGGACCGGGAAATGGATCGATAAATACGACCCTGCCGCCTACAAGTCACAGGAAACGGCCGGGCTATGAAGCGGGTAAATAACGGCAACATCGGAAAAGTCCTTGCGGCAGTAAAAAAAAATGTGGAAAAATACGACGAGCCGGTGCTTGAGCGTTTCCATCATAAGACACACGACCCTTACTGGGTCCTTATCCCGTGTATCCTGTCGTTGCGCGCCAAGGACGAAGCGACTTCCGTGGTTTCCGAGGAGCTTTACAGGCGCGCGCCCACGCCGGAAGAAGTCGCAAAGATCCCGCTGAAAGAAATGGAAAAAATAGTTTATAAGACCGGTTTTTACCATGTTAAGGCCAAAAATGTCATCAATATAACAAAACTAATACTTGAAAAATACAAGGGAAAAGTCCCCTCTTCGCTTGACGAACTGCTCACGATACCCGGCGTCGGAAGGAAAACAGCCAATCTGGTCGTTACTGTTGCATTCAATAAACCGGGCATTTGCGTCGACACTCACGTCCACAAGATCTGCAACAGGTGGGGTTATGTATCCACAAAAAATCCGGACGCCACAGAGCTTAAGCTGAGGGAAATACTCCCGTTAAAGTACTGGATGAAAATAAACTACTGGCTTGTGCTCTTCGGCCAGAACATATGCCTTTCGGTTTCCCCGCTTTGTTCGAAATGCCCCGTTGAAAAATACTGCCCGAAAATCGGCGTCACACGGAGCCGTTGATCCGGGAACTTTATTGTTCGGGTATCAGGCTTTCGTCGCCTGCCGCGGCTTCGGGGGCGACCTTGTACTTGATTATCTGCCTTGTCCCCTGGCTCTTGTTGTATTTTATGGCGCTGTAGTATATCTCGTTTGTCTTGCGCTCCATCCCCTGCCTGTCGATGTCAAACACCTCAAAATCTCCGGTCTGCGTGTTGACGATGAGTACGCTCCTGCCGTTGCCGTCATTTGACATTGAGCCCGAGAAGAACCCGTTGGAAACCACTATCGTCGGCTTTTTATCGTCATCCTTTGATTTTTCCTTCGAACCCGCGAAAACAAGAACGGATGCGATAAGTACCACGGTCAAAAGCACAAAAAACCTTTTCATTTTTCCGCCTCCCAATGTTTTTTATTATATTTGCTACGAGCATATCCTGTAGTCTTCAATGGTGAATATCAGGGATTCCTCTTCCTTCCATACATTGATGGACGGCGAGAATGCCGCATCCAGGAAAACTCCGGGCTTGATGTTAGATACGTCCGACTCCTTATAACCGAACATGATGAAATTGTAATATTTATCGCCGTATTTGGCGTAAAATTTCATGGTATTTGATTTCATAAGCTTGACCTCCCTTATCTCGACGGCGCCCATGGAAAAGACCGGTTTTGGGTTGCCCTCGCCCCAGGGTTGGAGCAGGTCGAATATTTTGATGTCCTTTATTGCCACGCTTTCAGTTATAGGGCAATCTATGGTCAGGACCGGCTCAAAATCATCCCGGCTCATGCTTTTCTTCAGGTAGGCATTGACCGTATTCCTGAAATTGTCGAAATTCTCCTCTTTAAGGGTTACGCCCGCCGCCATTTTATGGCCGCCGTAGCGTTCCAGGTATGCGTGGGCGGATTTGATCGCCTCGAATATGTTCACCATCTGCACGCTCCTGGCGCTTCCGTGAATCAGGCCGTCGTCGCTTTTTGTCAGGATAAAAGCCGGCCTGCTGAAAGTCTTTTGCACCTTCGATGCCACAAGCCCGAGTATGCCGGCATTCCAGGACGGGTCGTAAAGTGCTATCATAAAATCTGCTTCCGGGTCGAATTTATTCTCGAGCATTTTTACGGCTTCCTCGTGGGTCCTGTTCATTATGCTCTTGCGTTCCTCGTTGACCGTGTTGAGTTCATTGGCTATCCTGTCGGTCACATTGAAGTCGCCGGAAATGAAAAGTTCGACGGCTTTTTTGGCGTGTTCGAGCCTGCCTGCGGCGTTTATCCTTGGGCCAAGGATGAACCCGACGTGGAAAGTCGATATTTGCGCTCCGGGTTTTATCCCGGAAACAGCCTTTAGTGAAAGCAATCCGGGGTTTGTTGTGGCGTCGATCTTCTTGAAACCGCGCCTGGCGATTATCCTGTTCTCGCGCGACAACGGCACAATGTCCGCTATTGTCCCCAGCGCGGCAAATTCGATGTATTCGTCCTTAATATCGATGCCGAACCTTTCGGCAATGGCGCACACGACCTTGTATGCCACCCCGGCCCCGGAAAGTTCCCTGTCCGGGTAAGTCCTGGAAAGCTTTGGATTAATGATGGCAAAGGCCTTTTCCGGCATGGTTCCGCCGTCGGGTATGTGATGGTCTGTTATTATGATATCAACGGATCTTTGCGAGCAGAATTCAACCTCCGATTTCGCGGATATGCCGCAGTCGACGGTGATTATCAGCCCGGCCCCGCCTTTTATTATCATGTCAAGCGCCTCGACGTTAAGCCCGTATCCTTCATCCTGCCTGTGCGGTATATAATATTCAATGTTTTTGTATTTTAAATGGTCCCTGAAAAACAGATACAGCTCCACTATGGAAGTCACGCCGTCGACGTCATAATCGCCGTAAATGACTATCTTCTCCCTGTTTTTCACGGCCTTTTCCACGCGGTCCACGGCTTTTTTCATATCCTCAAAAAGATACGGCGAATTCAGCGGTGCGGAATCCATGTTGAAGATTTCCCGCGCTTTTTCAATGGTGTTGATTCCGCGGTTCGCAAAAGCGCGTATCATATAATCCGGGAGCTGCATGTCCTTTTTGAGCTGCTGCTGAAGTTCGCCGTCTATTGACGTCTGTTCCCTGTAAATCCACTTCATTTTATTCTCCCTGCGTTATCAAACGAATAATTTATCCACGAATTCCTCCGGGTCAAATTCGGATATGGCTTCCATGTTCTCTCCGTAAGTGATGTATTTGACCGGAAGTTTTAATTCGTGGGTTATCCTTAATATGCTGCCGCCTTTTGCCGAGGAGTCGAATTTTGTAAGGATGACGCCTGTCAATTTTACGGCCTCATTGAATTCCTTCGCCTGGTTAAAAGCGTTCTTTCCGGTGTTTGCGTCTATTACAAGAAGGGTCTCGATCTGCTCTTCCGGATATTCCTTCAGGATCACCTTTTTAATTTTGCCAAGTTCCTGCATAAGGTTTGATTTGTTTTGAAGGCGTCCCGCAGTGTCTATTATTAGGCGGTCACAAAGGCTGTTTTTGGCCTTTTTTACGGAGTCAAATACCACCGCGGCCGGATCGCCGCCGTCGAAGCCCCTGATTATCTGCGTACCGGTCTTTTTAGCCCACGCCTCGAGCTGCTCTATTGCCGCGGCCCTGAAAGTATCAGCCGCCGCGAATATCACCTTTTCCCCTTTGCCGGAGAAAAACCACGCGAGTTTCGCGGCGGTGGTCGTCTTGCCGGCGCCGTTAATGCCTGCAAGAATTATCACTTTTTTTTCCGGCTCGTTTGCCGCCGCCGGTCTTAGGGAATCGGAAAATATTCCCCGAAGGAGCTCTTTTGCCCCTTCGTAATCGGATATTTTGCCCCTTTTAAGGGCTTCGACTATTCCCGTTATTATTTCAAGGTCGATATCGGCCTCTATAAGCGTCTCTTCCAGTTCATCAAGGTGCTCCTTTGCGGGGCCGGCCGAAAATATATTCCTGAGTTTTTCAAGGAAGGTGCGCGGCTTTACAAAGCTATTCTTTTCCATCTTCCGGTTTTACCGCGTTGCCGTCCTGCGCGGCGTCCGCCTCCTCGATCTCCCTTTTCTCCTCCGCCCTTTTTTCGCTTTCCTTCAACGCAGCGGACTTGCCGTCGTTTTGAAGGATATTTTTTATCTTATCCTTGTCCTTGTCCAGTTTCACCGATATTATCTGCGAAACCCCGGCCCTTTCCATTGAAACTCCGTAAAGCACGTCGCCTATCTCCATGGTTAACTTGTTATGCGAGATTATGATGAACTGCGTTCTCTTGAACGACTTCACCAGGTTCGTGAACCTGGTCACGTTTATGTCGTCGAGCGGCGCGTCGATCTCGTCCATTACGCAAAATGGCGACGCCTTGGTCAGGAACAGGGCAAAAAGCAGGGATATGGCGGTGATGGCCTTCTCGCCGCCGGATAAAAGCGATATGTTCTGGAGCTTTTTTCCCGGGGGCCTGGCTATTATGTCTATTCCCGACTCGAGTATGTTTTCCCTGTCCGATAGCAGTATGTCGGCCTCGCCGCCGTTGAACATCTTCTTGAACACGTCTGCGAATTTTATCCTTATGGCGTCGAAAGCCTTTGTGAACAATTCCTGCGATTCCTCGTTGGCTTTTTTTATTATCTTCTTCAGGTTCTCCCTTGCCGTCACAAGGTCGTCGTATTGCATCTGGAGGTGTTCGTTCCTGTTTTTTAGCTCGTTGTATTCCTCTATGGCCACCAGGTTGATAACACCCAGTTTGTCTATTTTTTCCCGGAACTCCCCCACTTTAAGACCGAGTTCCCTGTACTCTTCCTCTCCGACTTCCGTGGAAAATATTTCCTCGTCGGCAGGCGTCAGCTTGAATTCCAGCATCAACTTTTCGCGTATTGAGGCTATCTGGACATCCAGCTCGTTTATCCTTATCTTTATCTCATACTGCTCGTCCTTGAGCCTGTCACGCGTCTTCGACATGGCCTTTATGTTCTCTTCGGTCGAATGCATAAGCGCCTTGTAATCATCCAGGACTTTTTTGGCCTCTTCCAGGGCGGCTTCATCCCCGGCCAGCGACGCCTTTATAGACTCTATCTGTCCGGCCCCGGAGCGGCTCTCTTCCTCGGCCTGGATCACTTTGGAGTTAAGCTCGGTAATTTCCTTCTGCGTGGCCTGGTAGGCCGATTCAAGCTCCCCGAGCCGGGTTTGCAGCATCGTCCTGTTGTTTATCTCAAATTCATATTCGTTCTTTAAGGTGACTATCTCCAGTTTTTTGTCGTCCATGACCGATTTTTCATTGAGCAGTCCCTCTTCTTTCCTTGCTATCTCCGCCTTGATTGTTTCGCCGGCAAGCTTTATGCCGTCCATAAGGCCGATAAGCCTTTTTTCCTCCGAGAGCAGACCCTCTTTTTCAGCAAGCAATGCGTTCTTTTCATTTTCCAGTCCGGCCTTTTCCCCTGACACGCTCTTCAATACCGCCTCATGCCTTTCCCGGTCCTCTTTTTTCTGTTTGATGCGCTCGTCATCCTTGATGACCTCCACATATTGGGAGTGGTATGTCACCGAAAGGGCCTCGATGTCGCGCTCGAGCGCCGCAATATTATTTGTCTGGAACGTGCGTTCCCCGTTTAAGGCCTCGGCCTTGCCGCGCGCCGTGGCTATTTCTATGGCTATCTCCTCTATTTCCCTTTCCCTGGACAGGAGTCCTTCCCCGGACAACCCCTCTCCCTTGGTATAAATATTGTAATTCGAGAGCAGTTCGCCGTTAAGCGTCAAAAGGAAATACTGCTCGTCTTTTTTTATCTCATTTATGACCGAGCGGGCTTTTTCTATGTTCTCGACGACGAATATCCCGGCAAATAAAAGCTTTATCGCCTCGTTTTTTTCATCGGATTCGACCTTGTCCGGCAGATAGGCCAGGATGTTCTTGTGTGACACACCTGCGCGCCACCTGTTGAGAATGGCCTCGCGGTCGCTCCCTGAAGTGTCCGCGGTGATGAACGAAATCTCGCCTTTTTCCATTTCATACAGGGAGAATATTTCTTCGATAAGCTTGTCGTTGCGCACAAGCACCGTCTGCAACAGACCCGCAAGCGTCTTTTCTACCGCCCGCTCGTATGGTTTTTCCACGGTAATAAGGTTCGCCACAACGTCCACAATGTCGGACCTCGACCCTTCATCCAGCTGCTGCCTGTATTCAGTTAGAACTTTCCTGACTATTTCCCCGTAACCTTCCATCCGGTCCTGCATTTGTGAGAGGAAATTGCGCCTGGAATCAAGCCTGGATATGGAGAGTCCCATGTCTTTTGCGGCCTCTTCCACCGTTATCAGCGAGGTTTTCTTCCTCATCTTCTCGTTTAATAACGCCTCTTCTTTTCCTTTTATCCCCTTGATTTCCTCTTCCTTAAGGATCCTGTTCTCGCTTATCGCCTGCATTTCCATTTCTGTTTTCTTGAGCTTATCCCCGGCCTCGGAAAGGGCCGCGTCAAGTTTTACCGTCTGCTCGTCTATGTTCCTGCAATTTACGTCAAGCTCAAGCATCTTCGACCTTAAGGCGTTTATTTCCACCGTCAGGCCCTGGGCCTCGGCAGCGTTCGCGTCCCGGTCCCTGCGCGCTTTTTCAAATTCCGATGTGGAAGCCTCGTAAAGCCTGTTCAGCTCCGCCAGCTGGGTCTCGCGCTCGCCTATTATGGATTCCTTGCCTGTTATGGCGGCGGTCTTCGCCCCGATATCTATCTTTACGGATTCTATCTTGCCGACATTCTCTATGTTCCCCGCCTTGAGCGTCTCGATGCGCTCCAGCAGCTCTGCGCGCCTTTCAGAGAGGTATTTAAGGCTGTCTTCCAGCCTCTTTATCTCTTCCTGCTTTATGACCCATTTTTCCCTTTTTTCGGCCATATCGCGTTCCATTTCAAGGCTTTTTAATTTCATCCCCTCAAAATCCCGCTCATGCGTCGAGAGCGATGCCTCTTCGGACTCTATACGCAAATCGATCTCGGATTTTTTCGCCTCATGATCCCTTTTTTTTGCCATCCTGTCCCTGATATCCTTCTTATGAATGCGTATCTCCATATCGCTGCATTCGCTTTTCAGGGCCTTGTATTGTTCCGCTTTTTTTGCCTGCCTCTCGAGCACGGACGTCTGGCGCTTTACTTCCACCAGGATGTCGTTTATTCGCAGCATGTTCTGCTCGGTGGATTCCAGCTTGCGGAGGGCTTCGTCCCTTTTCTTGATATATTTTGTTATGCCCGCGGCTTCTTCGAATATTTCCCTTCTTTCGACCGGCTTGGCGTTTATTATCCTGTCCACCTCTCCCTGCGATATTATGGAATATGAATCTAGCCCTACCCCTGTGTCCATGAATGTTTCCACGATGTCCTTGAGCCTGACCGGCTGGTCGTTGATGTAATATTCGCTTTCGCCCGAACGGTAAAGCCTGCGGGTGACCTTGACCTCGCTGTAATTTAGGGGTATTGTCTTGTCGGTATTGTCCATGACTATGGATACTTCCGCCATTCCAAGGGTCTTGCGTGAATCCGAACCTATGAAAATGACATCTTCCATCTTGCCGCCGCGCAGCTGCTTTGCGCTTTGCTCGCCCAGGACCCATCTGATGGCGTCAAAAACATTCGACTTGCCCGATCCGTTTGGCCCCACAACTATGGTAATATCCTGGCCGAATTGCAGGCTTGTCTTGTCGGCAAAGGACTTAAACCCGAATATATGCAGTTCTTTTAGTTTCAATTACTTTCTCCTCGACAAATTATTTAGCATTCCGACCGTTGTTTCTTCCTGGCTTTCGTCCGGGTTATCCCTTTATCCTGTCAAAAGCTTCCTTGATTGTCACAATCTCCGCTTCCGTAAGTCCAGGATGGACCGGAAGGCTTATGACCTCTAGCGCGGCCTTTTCTGCCACCGGCATTTCCGGCACCTTTTTCAGTAAATTTGAATAAAACGGCTGTTTGTGTATGGCTATCGGGTAAAAAACCTTGGCTCCGACCCCGTTATCCGTGAGGACCTTGAGCACTTCATCGCGCCTGTTGTTCAGGACCCTTATGGTGAACTGGTGATAAATGTGGTAATTTTTTTCACCTTCCGGCGGTGGAGTTATAAAATCAAATTTTGAAAGGTGTCTTTTCAGCGTTTCGCCGTTCTGCCTGCGTTTTTCATTGAATCCATCAAGTTTTTTCAGCTGAACCAGCCCTATTGCCGCCTCAATATCCGTCATCCTGTAATTATAACCCAGGCGTGTGTGGTAATATGTCTTTTCAGAACCGTGATTTATGAAACTGCGGGCGATCTCCGCAGCCTTGTCGTCGTCGGTCAATACAATTCCGCCCTCGGCAGTGGTTATGTTCTTTGTGGCATAAAGAGAAAACGATCCCCCGTCGCCGAACGTGCCGGCTTTTTTTTCGGCGAATTTGGCTCCGTGGGCCTGGGCCGCATCTTCGATGATCTTTACTTTGTATTTTTTCGCTATGGCGCCTATGGCATCCATGTCGCACACCTGGCCGTATAAATGAACGACCATTATGGCTTTTATCCTCCTGAAAATGTCTTTTTTCAGGGCTTCCTCTATCTTATCCGGGTCGATGTTGAACGAGTCCTCCCTGATATCCGCAAAGACAGGCATGGCGCCTGCATGCAGGATGGAATTCGCCGTGGCTATGAATGAAAACGGCGATGTAAGCACGCTGTCGCCTTTTCCGATGCCGTTCATTACAAGGCACGTGTGCAGGGAACATGTGCCGTTGGATACTGCTATGGCGTGTTTTGCCCCGCAATATTCGGCAAATTGCCTTTCAAATTCCTTTACTTTTGGGCCGGAAGCTATAATTCCGGAATTCAGCACCTCAAGGACGGCCTCTTTTTCGAGGTTGTCCAGGTTTGGTTTTGATATCGGTATCATCTGCTTTTCCTCCATCC
>Ga0181535_10004764_pt1 | contig 14882 bp, 6 predicted proteins | sample PEATcosm2014_Bin_44_FD_119774 | JGI IMG/M metagenome (GOLD analysis project Ga0181535, IMG submission 119774) | Peatland microbial communities from MTU Mesocosm Facility, Houghton, MI, USA - PEATcosm2014_Bin17_30_metaG | ecosystem: Environmental > Terrestrial > Soil > Wetlands > Peat | place... | reverse complement strand
GTCGAAGCGGCCCGGCTCTGTGCTCTTGCTGAGGGAGGCCAGATCCTCGCCACCCAGCTGGTTCAGCTGGCCGCTGGGCGCAGGGCCAGGCAAGAGTTCGTCTCGCTCGGGGACCTTGAACTCAAAGGTCTCCCAGAACCGGTGACAACCGTCGAGGTCCGCTGGGCGCCAGTCGAATCGATTGACCAGGTGATTCCCCTCCCGTCGCGCTGTGCACCGACAGCGGTCGCCGGCTTCGTCGGGCGGGCAAGCGAGCGCGCCCTTCTCGACGATGCCCTCAAGAAGGTAAGTAGCGAAGGCCGCCATCAACTTGTCCTCATCGGCGGGGAGCCCGGAATGGGCAAGACCACCTTGGCCACCGAGTGCGCCCGGGCTGCCCATGAAGGTGGGGCCATCGTTTTATTCGGAAGATCCGAAGAGGACCTCTCAGTCCCTTATGGACCTTGGGCCGAGGCGCTCACACACCTGATCGCCAACGCTCCCCACGGGCTGCTCGAGACTCTAGCCCCCTATGCCAGTTCGCTCGTCCGTCTGGCTCCGGTTCTGGCCACTCAGCTCAACGCCTCCGATGGGCCGACCACGAGTGACCCCGAGGCGGCGCGCTACGTGCTCTTTGGCGCCGTCACCGCCGCCTTACGGGCCGCCGGAGATCTCGCCCCGGTTGTCCTTGTCCTCGACGATTTGCAGTGGGCCGACGCACCAAGCCTGCAGTTGCTGCGCCACATCGCAACCAGTGAGCCGATGCGGGCGCTGGTGATCGGGACCTTTCGAGAGTCCGACGTCGCCGCCGGTCATCCATTGACTGATCTGCTCGGTGCGCTGCACCGAGAGCAAGGCACCGAGCGCATCGCGCTACGAGGCCTCAATGACTTAGAGCTCTTGGCCATGATGGAGGGCGCGGCGGGGCAAGAGTTGGACGAGGACGGTCTCGTCTTGCGCGACGCTTTGGTGGCCGAAACAGACGGCAACCCGTTCTTCGTGGGCGAGCTACTCCGCCACCTGGTCGAGTCGGGCGGCATTGCGCAAGTCGAGGGGCGGTGGGTGGCTTCGGCTGAACTGCGAACTCGAGGCCTACCCGTCAGCGTGCGTGAGGTCATCGGTCGAAGGGCAGCACGGCTGGGCGACCTCGGCACCAAGGTGCTCTCGGTGGCCTCGGTCATCGGGCGCGACTTTGAGCTCTCACTGTTGGCCGCCGCTTCCGAACTGGATCAAGACACCTTGCTTGACGTCTTGGACAAGGCCAGCGAAGCCACCCTGATCGACAACGTCGAAGGCAACCGGTACACGTTCGTGCACGCGCTGATTGAGCACACCCTCTATGACTCCCTTTCACCGGCCCGCCGTTCCCGGCTCCATCGTGCGGTGGCCGAGGCGATCGAAGCCCAGATTCGGGGCCGGACCGAGGGTAGGGCGTCCGAGCTCGCCTACCATTGGGCTCAGGCCGCCGTTCCCGAAGACCTCAACAAAGCAGTGGGCTACGCCAAGATCGCGGCAGACGAATCGCTGGCCCGACTCGCCCCCGCCGAAGCACTTCGTTGGTACAGCCAGGCGCTTGCTCTGCTCGAAGGGCGTCCTCCCGAAACCGATGAGGTGCGCTGCCAACTGTTGGTGGGTCTTGGTGACGCCCAGCGTCAGTGTGGAGATGCGGCTCATCGAGAGACCCTCCTCGACGCGGCGCGTCTGGCCCAGGATCTTGGTGCGACCGATCTCCTGGTCGCCGCCGCCTTGGCGAACAGCCGAGGACTTACGAGTGATTTTGGGAGGGTCGATTCCGAGCGGGTTGGCGTCCTGGAGGCTGCCTGCGAAGCGCTGAAGGACACCCAGTCGGGCGAGCACGCCAAACTATTGGCACTGCTCTCCGTCGAAATGGTGAGTGGCTCAGACCTCGCATATCGAAAGGGGCTGACCGATCAAGCATTGGCGATTGCCCGATCACTTGACGACCCAGGAACACTCGCTTGGGTGATCAGCCGCCTCATCTATGCCATCGAAGTTCCTGAAACCCTGACCGATCGAGTGTCTCTTAGCGCTGAAGCGCTCGACGCCGCCCGGAATAGTGGGGATCCTGTTCTACACGGTTTGTGCACCGGAGCGCGCATGATGGCCCTCTACCAAAGTGGCGACGTGGTGGGCGGCGACGAAGCGTTTTCGGAGGCAAAGAGTCTCGGTGAGTTGCTGAATCAGCCTACTTTTTTGTGGTACCTGGCCATCGACGAATCGACCCGGGCTCTGCTCACTGATGATCTTGAAGAATCCGAACGCTTCACCTTCGAGGCTCTCGAGCTAGGAACATCGAGTGGCCAGCCGGATGCAGCAATGTGTTTCGGAGCAACAATTGCCAACATCCGGATGAAGCAAGGTCGGAGCGGAGAATTGGTGGAGCTGGTTCGCCCGGACGAGAACCCTGGAATTGCTGCATTCGCAAGCGTTCTCGCGCAGATCTACTGTGAACTCGACCGACCCGAGGACGCCCGATCGGTCCTTGAGCCCTTCGTTGCCGATGGCTTCACTTCGGTGCCCCATGACACGACGTGGCTGATGGCGCTGTGCAGCGCCGCCGGTACTGTCGCCGATCTGGCCTGGGTCGATGCTGCCGGAGTCCTGTTCGAGCGACTGCGCCCGTTCGCCGATCAGATTCCGTATAGCGGGCCGGTCGCCATGAGCGAGGTGAGCCGCTATCTCGGCTGCCTGGCAGCCGTACTCGGTCTCGACGAGGATGTCGAGACCTACTTTTCCCAGTCAGTCAAGACACATGAACGCATCGAGGCACCATGGTCTCTCGCCATGACCAGATTGTCTTGGGGCCAGTTTCTCGCAACTCGCGGTCGCCCGGCAGATCTCCCACGAGCGTCGTCGCTGTTGGAGCTTGCGCTGAGTTCCGCTCAGCAGCGGGGCTATGGACTCGTCGAGCGCCGCGCTCGGCAAGCGCTCGAAGCGTTGCGCGATTCCTGAGTTTCAACCGTTCGGTACATGTGAACCTCCAAAGAGGAGAGACGTGATGTCCTCACACTGGCCCCCAACGCGCTGAACCTTGCTGTTTCCCTGCCCAGATAAGTGCCATCGATAGAGGGCACTCGCAAATTGAGTACTCACCAAACAATTCACAATGCCCTTCTCTTCACGCTCGCTGACCGGTCGGGCACTCTGATCTGAGGAAATGCGACTGGGGAACCGGCGGCCTCCGACACGCCGACCAGCTCGGTGGTGGCAAGCGGCACCCTCGATTCAATTCCGAATGCGCGGGTTCCCGGAGAAGCCATTTCCGTCGATAAAGACACGTAAAGACACGCCGCGTCCAATCCCACCTCCGACCGTACCAACCATCCAGCTGTCGGCCTGTGAGCTGGGCCTTTGGTGAAGACAGCGGATTCGCGTGAACGACCTCTACAACGACTCACGTAGCGCTCAGCAGTGCTTCGTAACTTCCAGGGGCTCCCACTTTAAGGCCTCTGACCTGGGCCTTTTGGTGGAGGTGAAGGGACTCGAACCCTCGGCCTCTACATTGCGAAAGTGTGGCTCTCAGTGTTTTGACCAGGCCCTTTCCGAGGACTTTCCTGGTAGCGGCGTTGCGATCCCCTCAGGTTCCCTCACGATCCCTCCCCTTCCCTCTCGATAAGGTCACGTAAGGTCACGCCCGAAAGGAGTCGGAGCGTGGCCACGACCGGTACTCATGTCCGATCGGCAGACTTTCGTAATGCGCCGCTAATGGTGCCCGTTCACTGTTAACGACGATCACGTTCCCCTACCACGAGCGACAGGACATCTTCGACCCTGACGCGGCGTTACTTGTTGCCGGGCAGATGACGGAAGGCCAATGTTCGGTCCCCCAACTAGCCAGTCGACAACGACCTGTCAGATCACGCCCACCAGGCCCGTCCGGACCTGGTGCTTGCAACTGTGCCCTGCCGGGGAACGGCCCGATCTGGGCACCCTGGCAGCGGGGCCCGATCGATCGGGTGAGGCGCCGCGGGCCGTCACACCCTGGCAGTGTCGTGGCGGAACTGCCACACAGCGCCGAACACGAATACTCCCAGCCATAGGGCCAGGTTGAGCACCCACGCCCAATCGAACTGACCCCCGACCAAGGGGTAGTGAACGAGCTCGTTGAGCCCATACAGGGGCGTGAGCTTCGCCAGAGTGGCGTCGGTACCCGGGAAATGGCTGATCGGAATGAACAAGCCTCCGGCGAAGGCACACAGCATCAAGACGAGAGAGATGATCTGGGTGACGTTTTCAGAGGGAAGCAAGTAGCCGATGAACAGTCCGAGGGCGGAGAACAGGAGTGACCCGATCCACACGCAGAGTCCCGTGACGACCCACAGATAGGTAGGCATCGACGCCTGGTTGGTGACGGCGCCGATCAGGTATACAGCACTCACTGCCCCCGCAGCCAGGGTCAGCGACGTCAGCATTTTGATCGCGATGTAGGCCATCGGTGAGAGCGGGGTCACCCGCAGTTGCCGACTCCATCCCAGTGCTCGTTCGATGGAGACCATGGCGCCACCCGTGGCAGTGGCGAAGACGGCACCGAACAGAGCGATGCTAATCATCTCGAATGCCGTTACGTTGCCCCGGCCGGCGCTCTGATGCACGTAGGCACTGTTACGTCCGAACGCCAGGAAGAAGATGATTGGCATGGCGATGGCGAGAACCATCGTCCGGCGATTGCGCATCAGTCGGCGGATCTCCAAGCGAACGACGGCAAGGCTGAAGCCACCCAGCGGAGGGGCAGGGCGCCCCAGGGCTTCGGCAAGACTCGATTGTGGGGTCACTGTGCCACCTTTCCGTCGGAGTCGGCTCCATCGGAGCCATTAGTAGTCAGAGCAATGAACGCATCCTCGAGGCCGCGCGACGTGATCTCGATGTCATGGGCTGTGGTCTCGCTCAAGAGTCGTCGGGCGACCGCATCGGTGTCGCCCGAATGGACGTAGATTGTTTCACCACGGATCTCGACCTCGTCTACTCCCGGCATTGCTCGCAGCAATGCTTCGTCCGCATGGAACAGGGTCGCCCGAATGGTCCGCCCCGAGGCCAAGGCTTTGACCTCGGTGGCGGTGCCGTCTGCGACGATCCTGCCCTTGCTGATGAGCACGATCCGATCGGCGTAGGCGTCGGCCTCCTCGAGATAGTGCGTTGCGAAGACGATGGTCCGACCCAATGCGGCGTCGTCGCGGATCGCCTGCCAGAAGTCACGCCGGCCCTCGACATCCATGCCTTGGGTCGGCTCGTCGAGGAGGAGGAGCTCGGGATCGGGTATCAGCGCCATGGCAAAGCGAAGGCGCTGCTGTTCCCCACCCGAGCACTTCCCGACCAAGCGGTTCGCAATACGCGTGATGCCCGCCCGCTCGAGCACTTCGTCCACAGGACGGCTCACGGCGAAGAGATTCGAGGTGTACTCGATCGTCTCGCGCACAGTGAGATCCTTGAGTAGTCCGCCGGTCTGCATGACGGCGGAGATCAGGCCCTTGGTCACCGCACGACGCGGCGCCATGCCGTAGACGGCGACGTCTCCCTTGGTCGGTTGGGACAGACCCAAGATCATGTCGATCGTCGACGTCTTCCCGGCACCGTTGGGGCCGAGGAACGCCACGACCTCACCAGAGCGCATGGTCAGGTCGATGCCGCGTACCGCTTTGACGGATCCGAAGGTCTTGTGGACCCCTCGGAGTTGGACGGCCATCGTTCCGGAGGCCCGCTCGCTGACGCTCAGATCAGGCGCACTGTTACCAGCGATCATTCTGGTCCCTCCCGTCGGGGGAAGTGGTAGGAACCTCCTTCTTGGCACTCCAAAAGAAGAACGTGCCTCGACGAAGCTTGAGGGCGAAGCTGATAACCAAACCGACGATGCAAACGATCAGAAAAATGCTCATACCTGAACCTCCGGACTCGTGAAACCCTTCAGTGTTGAAGTCATGCCTCCACACACTGCGCCCATAGGCCCGATGCCGCCTCGGGGATGAGACAGGTTCGCTGGTCAGTCGTTCGGTACAAATTGGGCGGCTGATCTCTGTCTCATGGGCGATGAGAAAGAATCCCTTCTCGGTTACGGTCGACCCATGAGAAGGGTGATGGGCCTGGCAAAAGGGGCTCAGTCGTTCGTCCAGCGCCATCCTCTGGCAGTGGACACGGTCATTGCGGGTGCCCTCGCCGTGGCAGCGCTCGTCTCGCTCGCCGCCACCTATGGCGCGCTCCCGGCGAATGACCCCACATACAGCCATGGATTCACAGTTGCCGTGGTGGCGTCGATGTTGGCAATCACGCTCCCTTTGGCCGGCCGCCGGCACTTTCCCTTCTCGGTTGGTGTCGTCGTCGTTACGGGCTTCTTGGTTGCCCGAGCCGTCGTCCACGTGCCCGAGGCCAACGTCACGCTGCTGGCGCTGTGGTTGATGTTCTACAGCGTCGCCGTGTACGCCAATCGGCGATATCGGACCCCATTCCTTGCCGTGTGCTACCTCGCCATCATTGCTGAACTCGTACGCGAGCTCTTCTTTCCAGGCCCACCGGGCGCATCGCCCCTGGTTCGAAGTTTCGACCTCTTGTACAACGTGGTCGTCCTCTCTTTGCCTTGGATGCTTGGTGCGGCGATTTGGTCGTTGCGGGATCGTCAGCGAACTCTCGCCGCTCAGGCTGTCGAACTTCAGAGAGAACGTGAGGAGAACGCCCGTCAGGCAGTGTTCGAAGAACGCGTTCGGATCGCCCGTGAGCTGCACGATGTCGTGGCGCACCATGTGAGCGTGATGGGTGTACAGGCAGCTGGAGCGCGGAGGGTCATGGATCGTGATCCAGAACGTGCAGCTGAAGCGCTGAGTTCGATCGAACACTCCAGTCGCCGAGCAGTCGCTGAGCTCCACCGCCTTCTCGGATTCCTTCGCCGCGCCGGTGACTCCGACGAGCTGGCACCCCAGCCGAGCCTTGCTCAATTGGGAGATTTGGTTGACGATGCCCACGAGGCGGACCTCACCGTGCGCTTGACGATCAGTGGTGACGCGCGACCGCTGTCTCCGACGCTCGAAGTGTCCGCCTACCGGATCATCCAAGAGGCGCTGACCAACGTTCGCAAGCACTCCCAGGCTTCGACGGCATACGTTGGACTCCATTACCGACCCACAGAACTTGAGGTCGAGATACTCGATGACGGACCAGTAGCGGAGGGAGATGAGGCCGGAGGCGGGACCGGGCATGGGCTGATTGGGATGCGCGAACGTGCGGCGCTTCACGGCGGTCATCTGTGTGCCGACCCCCGTCCGGGGGGTGGCTTCGCGGTCCACGCGGTCTTCCCATTAGCCCGTGATGCGGCATGAGCGTCAGGGTCGTGCTGGTCGATGACCAAGCGTTGATCAGAACCGGCTTCAAGATGATCCTCGAAAGCGAGGGTGACATCGAGGTTGTCGGCGAGGCCGGTGACGGTCGAGAGGCGATCTCCCTGGCGCGCTCGGCGAGACCCGACGTCATTCTGATGGACGTCCAGATGCCAACCATGGACGGTCTGGAGGCAACGGGTCGTATCGTGCAGGACGCGAGCATCCCGAGTCGGATCGTCATTTTGACCACCTTCGAGCGTGACGACTACGTGTTCGACGCGCTACGGGCCGGTGCGAGCGGGTTCTTGCTCAAGAACTCCCCTCCCGAAGACCTTGTGCACGCAGTTCGTGTGGTCGCCGCTGGTGATGCGCTTCTCGCACCCTCGGTTACCCGCACCGTGATCGAAGGATTCGTCCAACGTCGGGCAAGACGCATTGACGAAGGCGAACTTCAACGTCTTACAGAGCGAGAAACAGAGATCCTGCGGCTCCTCGCGACCGGTAAGAGTAATTCGGAGCTTGCGGCCTATCTGTTCTTGGGAGAGGGCACTATCAAAACCCACGTTTCGAGTGTGCTCACGAAGCTGGGGTTGCGTGATCGAATGCAAGCAGTCATCTTCGCCTACGAGAGCGGCCTGATCGAACCGGGAGAGCAACGAGAGTAGGCGTGCGCCCGTTGCCCCGGGCTGTGACCCCTCGGAGTCGATTCGGGCGCCCCAGTTTGGCCGGTTGCGCACGACCCTGGGCGTCCAGATTGGCCGGGTGAGTGACACATTCTCGAGCACTTCAGGAGTCCAGTGCAAAATTCCGCGAGCAACCCACTCGGCTCCTTTCGACCGTTACGGACTCCCCCATCGACAGGGTCGGCGACTTCACGGTCGCATCGGTTCGGTCAAGAAGACGAAAGGACGCGTTGCTCCCCTGTCCGAGCGTCACATGCCGCCTAGCGCCCCTTCAACCTTGTTGACTTGCAAGTTTGAGGTGAAGTGCCGGAACCACATCGAACAAACTCCACGACGACTCACGTAGCTGCTTTGGGCTTTTTGAGCTTGTGGGGACCCCACTCGGGCCCAGTCGTGTTGACCGATAAGGTCACGTAAGGTCACGTCGACAAGGCGCGAATTTGGGGGGATCCGACCTCAGCCCTCTGACCTGGGCTTTTGGTGGAGGTGAAGGGACTCGAACCCTCGGCCTCTACATTGCGAAAGTACGGTTCTCAGCGTCTTGACCAGGCCCTTTACGAGGACCTTCTTGGTAGCAGCGTTGCGATCCCCTCAGCTTCCTTCACAATCCCTCCCCCTCCCTCTCGATAAGGTCACGTAAGGTCACGCCCGAACGGAGTTGGGGCGGGGCCACGGATCGGTACTCAGGTCCGATCGGCGGGCTCTCGCAATGCGCAGCGGATGGCGCTCGTTGACCCTTGGCGCTTCGATCAGGAGCCCTTCCCCTCGTGAGGACTCACGCCACAAATCCGGTCCGGTTTCCTCGGGGCCATAGGTGTAGCTTCGCCCCGTGCCGATTTACATCGATCGCCACGATCTACCGGGAGCAACGCCCGAAGCGGTCGCCGATGCCCACCGGCTGGACGTGGCGATCCAGAAGAAACACAGCGTCCAGTACCACACCTACTGGTTTGATCGAGACCACGGCTTGGTCTTCTGCCTGGCTGAAGGTCCGAACAGAGAGGCACTAGAAGCCGTTCATAGAGAGTCCACCGGCCTGGTAGCGGGCACCATTGTGGAGGTCGATGGCACGGCACCGATCAACGCTTTTCTCGGATCCGTGCCGGACCATCCCGTAGGCACCGCCTACACAGCCTCGGCGATGCGAGCAATCGTCTTCACGGACGTATGCGGCTCGGTCGCTCAGACGCAGCAACTGGGTGACGACGGCCATATGCAGCTATTGCGCGAACACAATGCGATCGTGCGCCAAGAGCTTGCCTCGCAAGACGGTCGCGAGGTCAAGCATACGGGCGACGGCATCATGGCCTCATTCTCTTCGGTCGTGTCCGCGATCACGTTCGCGATCGGTGTGCAGCGACGACTTCACGAACGCAACGAAAAAGCCCTCACACCGTTCCACATCAGTATTGGCATCAGCGCCGGCGAACCCGTTACTGATGACAATGACGATCTGTTCGGAGCGGCAGTCCAGCTCGCCGCCCGGCTTTGCGCCACCGCATCTGAGGGCGACATCGTCGTTTCGGTGGCTGTTCGTGAACTCTGCACAGGCAAATCCTTTCGATTTGACGACCGTGGCGAACACGCCCTGAAGGGGATACCAGAACCCACACGTATCTACGGGGTCAACTGGAACGATTGATCCGGTGACCGGCTGACGGGGGGGCTCCCAACTCCGATCGCTTCTAGATTTCCATACACGCTTCTATCTTTGATTGGTACGAAAGCGTTGTGCCGAGCCGTACACAATCCCGGGCAAAGCGGGGTGGTCGGGCCCGTCCAGTGTCGGCACTTCCAGCCCGGTCCAGATCAGTATGCAAGGTCGTCGTTATCGGCTCGCATTTCGCTTATCGTTCTCAAGAGTTACCAGGCGGACCCGTGCCCTAGCTCCCAGATGGGTGGCCTTCTTGCGCCTCGGCATGCGCTTGGGGTCCTCGCCTAACCTTGTTACTTCCAAGCCAGAGGTGTTTCTTGGCCATCGAGAGCACAACGATCCTTTTCACCGACGCGGTGGGGTCCACGGACCTGTCGCAACGGTTGTCGCCCGACGCCGCCGACGAGGTCCGTCGGAGGCACTTCTCGATCCTGCGTCAGGCCGTCGCCGAAGCGGGCGGCACAGAGGTGAAGAACCTCGGCGACGGGCTCATGGTGGCGTTCGTTTCGGCGTCCGCCGCCCTCGCCTGTGCGGTGGCCATGCAACAAGGCGTCGAACGGGACAACCGGGACCGAGAACATTCCGTGGGCCTGCGGGTAGGCCTCAGCGGTGGGGAAGTAACCAGAGAGGACGACGACTATTTCGGAGACCCTGTCGTCGAGGCGGCCAGGCTCTGTACGACTTGCGACAGCGGGCAGGTCTTGGCGACGGTGTGGGTGCGATTGACTTCCGGACGGCGCGGTCGTCATGAATACCGGTCTCTCGGGGAGCTGACTCTGAAAGGCTTGACCGATCCAGTCGAAACCGTCGAAGTAGCTTGGGAACCGCTTCGAGGAATCCATGGTGGAACTGCAATGCCCTTGCCCGGTCGTCTGGCCGTGCGCCCAATCGCAGGTGTTGTGGGGCGCAACGCCGAGATGCAGACCATCAGCGACGCCAACAAGCGGGTTGCTCGGGGCGAAGGGCGTGAGGTGCTCCTCACTTCGGGTGAAGCCGGTCTGGGAAAGACCACGCTGGTGGCCGAGGCGGCCCGGGCGGCCTTCGACACAGGAGCCTGCGTGCTATTCGGTCACTGCGAGGAGGATCTCGCCACTCCTTACCAGCTTTTCGCCGAGTCCCTAGGGCACTACGTCACCCACGCCCCCGAGGAGCAACTCTTGGCCCACGTTAAGGCCCACGGGTCGGAGCTGTTTCGTCTCGTTCCCACGCTGGCCAGTCGCCTTCGCGACCTGCCACCATCGAAGGCCACCGACTCTGACACCGAGCGGTTCCTGCTCTTTGCAGCCGTTGTCGGTCTTCTCGGCACCATGTCCAAGGAACAGCCCGTCGTTCTCGTCCTCGACGATCTCCAGTGGGCCGACAAGGGCAGCCTGCTTCTGCTCCGCCACCTCGCGGCGGCCGAACAAGCCATGCGAGTGCTGATCCTCGGGACCTACCGGGACAGCGAGTTGTCACAGAGCCACCCCCTCACCGACACCCTGGCCGCCCTCCACCGCCAGCGGGGTGTCTCCCGAATCGAACTAGCGGGACTCGACGACAACGGAGTGGTGGCACTCCTCGAGGCAGCGGCTGGTCAGAACCTCGACGCCGCTGGGGTCGGTCTGGCCCATGCCGTGTTCCGGGAGACCGACGGCAACCCGTTCTTCGTGACCGAGATGCTGCGCCACCTCTCGGAGTCCCGAGCGATCTACCAGGACATCACCGGTCGGTGGGTGACCAAGAGCGCAACGGAGCAGTTGGTCCTGCCCGACAGCGTGCGCATGGTGATCGGGGCGAGGGTCGGACGCTTGGGCAAGAACGCCGGGCGGGTGCTCTCGATGGCGTCGGTCATCGGACGCGACTTCGATCTCGACCTGTTGGCCCGGGCCACGAACACCAGCGAGGACGATCTGCTCGACATCCTTGACGCCGCCGCAACCGTTGCCTTGGTGCGCGAAGTGGCCGACACCGGACGTTACAGCTTCGCCCACGCCCTTATTCAGCACACCTTGTACGAGGACCTCGGTCACAACCGAAGAGCACGGTCCCACCGGCAGGTGGCCGAAGCACTGGAGGACCTCTGTGGAGATCGACCGGGGGCGCGGGTGGGTGAGCTGGCCCGGCACTGGACCAGCGCCACCCAACCCATCGACCTGGCCAAGGCCATCGGATATTCGAAACTGGCGGGCGATGCCGCGCTCGGTGCGTTGGCTCCAGGCGAGGCACGGCGCTATTACGCCCAGGCCCTTGACCTCTATCCCAAGGTCACCGACCCCGATCCGCTGCTAGGAGTCGAGTTGGCGATTGGGCTCGGCACCGCCCAACGACAGACCGGGGACCCCGCCTCCCGACAGATGCTCCTGACTGCAGCTCGACAGGCTGCTGATCTCGGCGATACGAACCGACTCGTTGCCGCCGCCCTGGCCAACGACCGGGGTTACACCAGTAACAACAATGCCACCGACACCGAGAAGGTTGACGTCTTGGAGATGGCTCTTGATCGCCTCTCGGCCGATGACCCTGATCGGTCGCTGGTGCTCGCCACTTTGTGTTCAGAACTCGCCCACGGGAGTACTCTCGAACGGCGACGGGCTTTGGCCGATGAGGCTCTGAGGATCGCCACATTGTCAGGTGATGACGCCACCATCGCTCGCGTTGTCAATAACCTCTTTTACCCCCTGCTGGTCCCGTCCATGCTCGAACAGCAGTTGAACTGGACGCGGGACGCCCTCATTCGGGCCGAGCGCGTCGGTGATCCGGTGCTGCTCTTTCTTGTGGCACACTCCCGAGCGACGGCCGTTTTCTTGGCTGGGGACATCGACGAGATGGATCGTTGTATCGAGGTCATGTGCACCCTGGCGGAGCAGCTCGATCAACCCATTCTGAGCTGGACGAATACATTCCACCTGGCCAAGCGAGCGCAGATCGCCGGAGATACCGCCCTCGCAGAACAATTGGCGACCGAGGCCCTGCAAATCGGCACTGAATGTGGCCAGCCCGATGCCGCGCTCTTCTTCGGGGGACAGCTCATGATCGTCAACGCCCAACGAGGAACGATGGGTGAGTTGATCCCTCTTATTGAGCAGATGGTGGACGAGGCACCCGCGAGCGTTGGGGTGTTGACTGCCGCTTTAGCGTTGGCCTACGCAGAAGCCGATCACAGCGAGGATGCCCGGCGGTTGTTGGATGAGTTCGCTGCGGCACACTTCGATCTCCCGGACGACATAACAGCGATGCACTGCTACGCCGAGGCTGCGATTTATTGCGGGGATCCGAAGTACGCAGAACCGATTTTCGACCGGCTCGTTCCTTGGGCCGAGCAGTCAGTGGCGGCCGGCAGTGTCACGGCGTCAGGGCTGGTGAGCCACTCCCTCGGTGGACTCGCAACTGTCCTCGGCCGCTACGACGAGGCGGACACCTACTTCGCACAATCTGCCGGCATGAGTGCCCGAATGGATGCCAAGTTCTTTGCTGCTGTGACGGATCTCCTTTGGGGGAGCATGCTCGCCCAACGCAAGGCTCAGGATGACACCGAGAAAGCTCGGGACCTCCTCACTAAGGCGCAGGCTGCCGCAGCGCTCCACGGCTACCGGAACGTCAAACGTCGGGCTGCAGCAGCGCTCCAACGCTTAGACGCTTGACAGGCAAAACGATGGGCCGCTCGCCCGATCGGGATTAACGCGTTTTCGGTCGGCGACGTCGGATCGTTCCCGCTTACGAGCCACGCGGGCTGTGCCTTAGCCCCAAGCTTGGGCCCTCTGGCGCCTCGGCAAGCGGCTGGGGTCCTCGCTACCCTGGTGCTTTCCAAGCCAGAGGTGTTTCTTGGTCATCGAGAGCACAACGATTCTGTTCACCGATGTGGTGGGCTCGACGGAGTTGTCGCAGCGCCTGTCTCCCGACGCCGCCGAAGAGGTCCGCCGAGGGCACCTCTCTATCCTGCGCCAGACCATCGCCGAGGCCGGCGGCACGGAGGTGAAGAACCTCGGCGATGGGGTTATGGTCGTGTTCGGTTCGGCGTCAGCCGCCCTGGCCTGTGCGGTGGCCATGCAACAAGGCGTCGAACGGGACAACCGGGACCGAGAACATTCCGTGGGCCTGCGGGTGGGCCTCAGCGGCGGAGAAGTAACCCGAGAGGACGACGACTATTTCGGAGACCCTGTCGTCGAGGCGGCCAGGCTCTGTGCGACGTGCGACAGCGGGCAGGTCTTGGCCACCGATGTCGTGCGGGCCATGGCCGGTCGCCGCAACCGCCACGAATGCCGGTCGCTTGGAGAGCTCACCCTAAAGGGCCTGTCCGACCCGCTCGAGGCCGTCGAAGTGTTGTGGGAACCTCTGGGAGGAGCAGACGCCGGGATTTCGATACCACTTCCGTTTCGTCTGGCCTTGCGCCCCGCCGTCGGCGTGGTCGGACGCGAATCTGACTTGCAGTTGTTGACGAATGCCGCGAAGCGTGTGTCTCGGGGCGAAGGCCGAGAGGTTTTGCTGATCTCGGGGGAGGCCGGTCTGGGCAAGACCACCCTGGTGGCCGAAGCGGCCCGGGCCGCGTTCGAAGACGGGGGCTGTGTGTTGTTCGGCCACTGCGAGGAAGACCTCGCCACCCCCTACCAGCTCTTCGCCGAGGCCCTCAGTCACTACGTCACCCACGCCGGCGAGGCTGAACTCGTCGCGCACGTCGAGGCTCACGGGTCTGAACTGTCGAGGCTGGTCCCTGCCCTGGCGAGCAGGATTCCCGACCTCCCGCCGTCCAAGGCCACCGACGCAGACACCGACACAGAGCGGTTCCTGCTGTTCGCGGCGATTGTCAGTCTGTTGGCCACGATCTCGGAGCAACAGCCGCTCGTCCTCGTCCTCGATGACCTCCAATGGGCCGACAAAGGGAGCCTGCTGTTGTTGCGGCACATCACCGGGGCCGATCAGGTCATGCGCGTACTCGTGCTCGGGACATATCGCGACAGCGAACTATCGCACTCCCATCCGCTCACCGACATGCTGGCGGCACTTCGTCGGCAGCATGGCGTCAGCCGCATCGAATTGACCGGGTTGAACGACAAGGAGGTGGTGGCATATTTCGAGGCCGCCGCCGGGCAGCTCCTCGACGACGCCGGAGTGGGTCTCGCTCACGCCGTGTCTCGCGAGACCGACGGCAACCCGTACTTCGTCAGCGAGGTCCTGCGCCATTTGACGGAGACCGGGGCCATCTACCAGGACGCCACCGGAAGGTGGACCTCCGAGACAAGCTTGGAGGATGTGACCTTGCCCGACAGC
>Ga0181535_10004759_pt1 | contig 14894 bp, 7 predicted proteins | sample PEATcosm2014_Bin_44_FD_119774 | JGI IMG/M metagenome (GOLD analysis project Ga0181535, IMG submission 119774) | Peatland microbial communities from MTU Mesocosm Facility, Houghton, MI, USA - PEATcosm2014_Bin17_30_metaG | ecosystem: Environmental > Terrestrial > Soil > Wetlands > Peat | place... | reverse complement strand
CAAGCTTGAAGACCTCGGCAAGGCAAAGCGCATCACCATCGACAAGGACAACACCACCATCGTGGACGGCGCCGGCAAGGCTTCCGACATCGAAGGCCGCGTCAAGGAGATCCGTTCGCAGATCGACAAGACCACCTCGGACTACGACAAGGAGAAGCTCCAGGAGCGCTTGGCCAAGCTGGTCGGCGGCGTTGCCATCATCAAGGTGGGCGCGGCAACTGAGACCGAGCTGAAGGAGAAGAAGGCTCGCGTTGAGGATGCGCTGCACGCAACCCGCGCGGCTGTCGAGGAAGGCATCGTCCCGGGCGGCGGTGTGGCCCTGGTTCGCGCCATTCCCGCGGTCGACAAGCTGATTGCCACGCTGGAAGGCGACGAGAAGATCGGTGCGCAGATCGTGCGCCGTTCACTCGAAGAGCCCCTGCGCCAGATCGTTGCCAATGCCGGTGAAGAGGGTGCGGTTGTTGTCGCCAAGGTGCTTGAGTCGAAGGAACAGCACTTCGGTTACAACGCCCAGACCGGCAACTTCGAAGACCTGGTCAAGGCCGGCGTCATCGATCCCACCAAGGTCACCCGCACGGCACTGCAGAATGCGGCTTCAATCGCGGCTCTGCTGCTCACCACCGAAGCTCTGATTGTCGAAATCCCCGAAGCCAAGGCGGCTCCGGCGGGCGGCGGTCACGGCGGCGGCATGGACGGCATGTACTAAGATCCGCTGTCCAAAGAAACGCGCCTTCAGTGCAAAATCAAAGACCCCTGGTTTCGGCCAGGGGTCTTTGTCTTACAGCTCGGTTTCTGAATGTTTCAGACGAACGCGCCGAGGCTAGTTAGAAGTCACCGCGATAATTGTTGACTCCAGGCTCGTCACTCCCGGAGCAACTGGTGCGCGCATCGACTTCAGCCAACCGGCCGAAAGCCAACTGCTCGGAATCGAGAATTCGGACCAGCCGCAATCTAGGCAGACCTGAATATCGGGTGAAGGAGTCATCGGCGGGTGGCTCAATGTGCGCGGAAAGTTACGATACAGGCGAATCTCGGCTGGAATGGTTGAAATCGAGCCTGAGTGACACTTGGGACAAACCATACACACCTCGTTAGACAAGAGACATGAAACCGCCGATCTTCAGGGAACCCAATAGTAACTGGGTTGAGTACCAGTTTTCAACAGAAATTGTGCAATTAATTTCGCATTTCAACGAAATATTCGTATTACAAAACGATCCATTGACAACATGAATACTGATCGCGTAGCTAAAGTGCAACTAAAGTGTTACTTATGCGCTGATCAGTAACAGAATTCCACGGCATTCGCTGCATGAAAGTGATCGAGGACACAGCTTGTTGAGTGTTCCCGGCCGCCTTCGGGGTCCAGCGCGCTTCGGATGCGCGCCGGGGCGCTCGCCATCGCAGAAAGCACACGGCGCGGAATCTCCTTCCGCGCCGTGTCGCCATCATCGCCGCGAGCTTGCCGAATCGAAATGGCTAGTTTTTGTCTCCCAGGCCCCACTGGATCCGAAGGCCCGTGCGGAAGTTCATCGGCAGGCTCGGATAGCCGATCGGTGCGATGTGCTGCTGGCTCAGCAGGTTCTCTCCCTGTGCGTAGATACTCAGCCAGGTCAGTAACTGGTAGCTGCCGCCCAGATCCAGTTTGGCAAATCCAAAATCGAGATCGCGGTTCGGCAGCACAAGCGTGTTGCCTTGCTGCAAGTCGTCGTAGCCAAGGAAAGTGGAGTCGTCACTCCGGCTCGCAAACGCTGAGGTGAAAACTCCCGTGATTTTCTTCCCCGCATAGCTGGCAGTGAAGTAACCCGAATGAGGCGGCCGCCTGAAAGGGCGGGCGCCCTTCAGCGGAGAATAGATTCCCACCGGGATTCCATTGAATGTGGGCGCATACCCGCCGAGAACGGCCGCATTATCGCTTGAAAACGATCGCTGCACCACCGAATCCAGATAGGTATAGCCGCCACGAAGAAAGATGTTCTTTCCAATCCCGCTTTCGACCGCGGTTTCAATTCCCTGGGCCCTGAACGCAAGCGAATTGAGATCCAACGAATAGGCATTTTCGCTTTGAAGCGTGGACTCTAAGGCTTGTTGCTGCTGGGGTGTCAGATTGGGCAGCAGCAAAGGCACCAGTCCTGCACCTACAGACTCAATCGCCCTGCCGAACTCGTTATGGAAGTATCCGGCGCGGAAGACGATCCGCTCTCCCCAAAAGGCTTGCTCACCGCTACCTTCCCACGTACGCGTTGAAGGTGCTTCGATCGGAGAGATTCCCAGTTGCTGGAGTGTTGCCTGGCCGCCGTTTTGTTTCAAGACGTTGTAAAGCGAACCGAATTGTTCGGTCAGCGCAGGTTCGCGAACGCCTTGAGCAAAACTGAAGTTCAGCTTCGTTCCACTGAAGATTCCAGGTCGTGGACGCAGTGCCATGAAGCTCAGTCCGGCATTGGGCGAGAAGTAATTGCCCAGAAGTTGGTAGTGCTCCACGCCCCCTCGAACCGTATAGAACAATCGACTCTTAAAGTCGCCGTGCGCGCCGAAAACATAATCGTAGTTGTCCAGGCCCAGGGACTCGTTGATAAAGTAGACCGGCTCACGCTCGGCGGCGCGCTCGTTTACATAGTGGAAACCCGCCAAGAGCAAAAGGTGTTGTGTCAGGTGAAGATCGCCCTGGTAGATGAACTGGTCGCGATTCGAGATTAGGTCGAGCCGGTTCGGGTAAACGCTCCCGTTGGCCGCGCTGTAGTTAAGCAGCGCCGGGCCGACGACGCTAAAGCCATTGGCCCCTCGGATCGTGACCGGCAAACCGTAGAAGTTTCCCCCGGTAAATGTGTTTGCTGCGCCGTCGCAACTGTTGGCGGGGATGCAGATGCCGGCCGGGTACCATTGCTGAGACTGCTCGCGTTTGCGGGTCAGCCCATACTGAAATCGATTGTGGAAACTGGGCGTTGTCTGGTTTTCAAAGGTTGCCCCCCCGTAAAAATCCTGATCGCCTTCCTTTCGGTCGTCGGCAATGTGGTAGAAATCCCACTGGTTGGGGACTCCTGCCGCATCAACACCGTAACGAAGCGTGGCGCGGATTTGCGTGTTCCCGCTGGGCTGCCAACCAACATTCGCCGCGCTTGTCCCAAGGTGATACTCGTCCATGGGCAGGGAATTGGCGGATTGCAACCAACTGAATGCGCCCAGGTAGTCGAGTTGGTTGTGCGCGCCGGCCAGTTCGAGTTCTTCCCGCGAAGTGTGAAAATTACCGGCATCTCCCTGGAAAAGCAATGAAGGGAAGCTTGTAGTGCCGTGAGGTGTAGTCAGGCTCACAACGCCGCTCGCCGCATCGGCGCCGTAGAGGCTCGAGTTCGGGCCGCGATAGATCTCCGCACTCTCGACCGCTGTGGTCGAAAGCGGCCCGAAGTCAAACCGGCCGCCCATATCCCCCACGCTTACGCCGTCGAGCAGAATCTTGTTTGCGTCCGAGTCGCCGCCACGCACAAAGAGAGACGTCTGCGCTCCTAACTGGCCGTCCTGTGCGACGGACGTGCCGGGTATCAAGCGTAAGGGGCTTACCAGGTCGGAACGAAGCCCAAGGTCGAGCGGGCCCAGCACGCTAACGGCGGCGCTGGTTTGCGGTTGTGGAGTGGGAGTTCCTGTCGCCGTGACCACGATGGACTCGCGAACCCACTCTGGCTCAAGCACAACAGTGCGCTCGATGCTGTCGAGCCGCCCGGCATAAAAATCCGGAGTTTGCAGCTGGCGAAAGCTCTTGGCAGAAACTACCAGGAAGAAACGCCCATCGCCACCAGTCGTAATCTCGAAGCTGCCATCGGCAGTCGAGACGGCTGAGGCAACCACTCGTCCATCCAAAACCAGAACCACATTGGCGCCGGTAACTTTGGCGCCGGTCGTGTCGGTAACTTTGCCGCGGATGGACGCAGCGATGCACGCGGAGGACGCAAACGCGATCAAGAGGACAGCGCAAAGATACGGCAAGACGCGGCTTTTCAAAGCGCGCGAAGAAGAGAAGACAGGCATAATAGCTCCTTCGTCCCCCTCGGGACGTGAAAGCGGTTGAAGCCGCCAAGGACCGGTCTCCTGACTTGCGCCAATTCCAGCCACCTTCCCAAAGACGACGGGTGCAGTCTGTCTCCAGTGGTTTCCGGGGCCAAATGCAGAGTGCATTGAACCCGAGCTGAATTCCTGCCGTGTCCTCATGACCGAATCGACGGTCAACAGGGCAGGGGCGCTTACAGTTGCGGGGCAGTGGCGGACTTTCACCGCCTTCCCGATCATCCTGGCGATTACGGTGGTTAATTGAGCTGCTCAAACCTGGGCAGCAGTGACGCCATGGAACCAGTTTCCATGACATCAACTTTTATAGCTCCAATTCTGCACGAAGTCAAAAGGGCAATTCGGAAAGAGCTGCACAAACTTTGCTCAGGAGTTGGTCCAGGAATGAATCAGGAAGTGGTGACCCCGGGCTGATTCGAACAGCCGACCTGCGGTTTAGGAAACCGATGCTCTATCCAGCTGAGCTACGGGGCCACGTTTAGAATCAGCGCACTAGAGACTTCATCCGGCTTCAGTCAGCGAGTTCCAGTCGATTCGGGCTTCGGCCGGAAATCCGCGAGCGCGCACGAGTCCATCGGTTACAGGTTAGCATTTTGAGTGTGCAGATTGCCATTGGCAGCAAAAAGGCCGCCGCGATCTTCAATTCCCATAGAACCCATCCTGCGCTCGTGGTCCCCGAGCTATCCGCGGGAGTGGCTTCATCAATCCCACTCCCGCGGTTTCGCCTTATGCCTTTTTGCCGGCGCTTTGCGTCTGCCAGTACACCGAATATTTCTGGTCGGCAATCTGGTATAAGGGCATCATTTGGTATTTCGAGCTTTCGCCGGCCGCCGTAAAGCGCAAATCCGATGCCGAATCCACCTGCACCCACTGCCCGGTCCCTGCGTCCGCCGCCGCAGCAGTCTTGGGCAAAGGAGCCGCCGCAGGAGGATCCTTGGGCTCCGTGCCGCCACCGTGGAGGATCTTCATCGGGCCATCGGCCGGGCCAGCGCCCAGATCGGCCGCAAGCACCAGCGGGCCGTAGAGAGCGGCGGAGATCGTCTCGTCGCCCGGCAACGGCTCCTGGCGCAGTTCCATCGGCAGGCTGATTGCAATCGTGTCGCCATCCGCCCAGGTCCTTCGAATCGCAAGGTACGATCCAGGATCAGCCATCGCCTCAAGCGGCCGGCCGTTAATCTTGACTTGCGCGCCTTGTGTCGTCCACCTTGGAATGCGCACGTGGATTGTGCGCAACGCCGGCCGCGCCGTTTTGATCTTGAGCGTTGTGCCCTGCTCGCGCGGGAATTGCGTCGCCTGTTCCAGCACCAACCCTTCGTCCTTCCAATCCAGCGTAGATGGAATGAACTGGTTCACGAAGATGTCGCTGCCGCGGCGGAAGTAAATTGTGTCAGTAAACTTGGCGAACTCTTCCACGCCCGTGCCTGTGCAGCACCAGAAAGATTCGTCGGGCGAGCCGTAGGCGCGCCAGTAGCCGGCCGCCAGTGGGAAGAAGTACTGCTTGAGCCCCTGCGCGTTCTGCGTGCCGAGCCTGCAGTTGAAAAGCGCGCGTTCGTATGCGTCCATCCAGCGCGCATCGCCGGACCAACTGTAGACCAGGCGCTCCAGCTTCATCAGGTTGTAGGCCACGCAGCACTCGGCGTCGTTCCAGGCCAGGGTGTTCTGCAACTGCCCCGCCGGTGTCCGCCACACCTCACCGTTGCTGGTGTTGCCGATTACGTAACTGCGCTCGGCGAGAACTTCACCAAGAAAGTACTCGGCAATCTCCCGGTAACGGCGATCGCCTGTCACTTCATACGTGCGAGCCGCGCCAATGATCTTGGGGACGTGCGTGTTCGCATGCAAGCCTTGCAACTCGTCGCGGTGCGCTGCGAGCGGATCGAGAAAGGTCGGCTGCTCAAACATGTGTGCCGCGCCCAGATAACGATCCTTCTTCGTGATCGCCGCCAGGTTGACCAAAACTTCGTTCATGCCGCCGTACTCGTTGCGCAGCATGCGCTGGCGCTGATCAACGCCAAATCCCCCCATGAACTCCGCCGCCCAACCAGCCATGCCCTCGGCGATTTGCAGGGCATCCGTGTTGCCGGTGTGGACATACATGTCCAGCAGGCCGGCCATGATTTTGTGGTACGTGTAGAAAGGCGCCCACACCGGCTTGCCCTGCGCGAGGTGTTCAAACAAGTCCTCTGGATAGGCGCTCAGGTAGTGATTCCCACTCTTTGCCTGGCAAGCCAGAAGACCGGCCACCAACTCATTGCCGCGGGCCTTCAGGTCTGAGTTTCCAGATGTCGCGGACGCAAGGGCGACCGCCGAGAGGTAATGGCCGCCGGCAAAATGTCCGCGCAACTCGCAGGTAGGATCCTCCCACCCTTTGTAAGGAGTGGCCGTGGAGGGAATGCCCGCCGTAATGCGGAACGAATGTAGAAGGCGATCGACCGCGAGCGAATCGAGATAGCGCTCGTTGATCTCCGCCTGCTCCTTGAAGATTCCCGGTGTGAGGCGAACCGACTGAAGCGGAAATGCCTCAAGACGGTCCGAAGGATGGATGGACTCTTCCCCAGACAATGCCTTCACGAATGCGGAAGGACCCACGAGACAAAGTCCCGCTGCACCTGCTGAGGTCTTCAGGAATCTACGACGCGAACGATTCATCATGGCGAAGCTCCTATTTGAACTGCTTATTAGCTGCTTGCATAAAGCAGATTAAGAAATGACTTCGTAACCGGTATGTTTCAAAATACCTTCAAACATCAGGGCTCGAGCGAGATGACCGTCACCGACTTCGGCTGAAGTGTCAACATCAGCTTGCCATCTTTCACTCCGGCTGAAATTGCCTTGGGCACAACCCGGTTGGGCGCGCTGAAGGTGTTGATGCTGTTGACGGCTGGAGCTGTCAGTGTCTCTCCCTTTGCCGTCTTGACCACCATACCGCTGATATCCGCGTCGATGTCAATCGGCTCTTCGGGGTCGAGGTTGGTGATTTCAAGCCACAGCTTGCCCGATTCGTCCCGGGCGGCGAGGGCATCCACGCGCGGCAGGCTGATGTTGTCCTGCATATATGTGCCGGCATCAAAGGCAACCGGAATAAACGTCGCGTCCTGGAACGGCACATACATCCTGTAAAGGTAGTAGGTCGGCGTAAGAACCATCTTCTCCTTATCCGTAAGGATCATTGCCTGCAGAACATTAATCATCTGGGCAATGTTCGCCATCCGCACCCGGTCGGCGTGGCGCGCAAAGATGTTTAGGTTAAGCGAAGCCAGAATCGCGTCCCTCAGGCTGTTCTGCTGCAATAGAAAGTTGGGATTGGTCCCGGGCAGCGGCTTAAGCCATGCTCCCCATTCGTCCACAACCAGTGCCACCTTTTTTTCAGGATCGTACTTGTCCATCACCACTTCCTGTTTGCGCAGGAACTCGTCCATGAACAGAGTCGTCTTGAGCGTGTTGGCGTATTCTTTTTCGTCGAAGTCCGTCGAGGACATTGCTACCGGCCAGCCTCCCGGCGTTGTATACCAGTGAAGCGAGAGACCGTCGAAATTCCAGCTCCAGTCGTGATGCTGCCAGCCTTTCATCATGGCCTCGGTCCATTCGGTTTCCGCAAAGCCCGGGCCCACCGCAATCTTGTGCATCTGATCCTTCTCTTGCTGGGCGGGATTCAGGTTGCTGGCGAAGCGGCTGTAGATCTTGAGCTGGCTCAGATAGTAATCCGCGGTCATATCCCCGCCGCAACTCCAGCTCTCATTCCCAATGCCCATAAAACCGACCTTGTAGGGCTCTGGATGACCGTTTGCCGCCCGCTCCTTGGCCAGCGCCGTGGGAGCAGCCGCCGTCATGTACTCCATCCATTCGGCCGCCTCCTGGACCGTCCCCGATCCGATATTCACTGAAACGTACGCTTCGCTCCCGATCTGATGAATAAAATCCATGAACTCGTCGGTGCCAAAGCTGTTCGTGTCGACAACATTGCCCCAGGCGGCGTTCAGGGTCGCCGGCCGTTGTGCCCCCGGGCCAATTCCTTTGCGCCAATGGTATTGATCGGCAAAGCATCCGCCAGGCCACCGCACATCCGGTACCTTCAACTCCCGCAGTGCGGCCACAACATCATTGCGAATCCCGCGCGTATTGGGTATCGGAGAATCCGGCCCAACCCAGATGCCTTCATACAGTCCGTGCCCAAGATTCTCCGCGAACTGGCCAAACAGGTTGCGATCGATCTTCGCTCCGGCCTTGGTTGCGTCGATGGTCAGATGGGCTTTTTCCGCCGCCATCCTCGGCACGCTCGAAACCAGAACTGGAATCAAGATCAACAGGACGGACCGAACACCGCCGAACTTCATGGAATCTCCCAGGTTTGATTGCTGATGACCCGTCGCAAAGCTGTCCCGTAGGTGTTCAACGTCACAGCCGTGAAATTGGGACGAGGTTTCGCGAAAGCTTCTCTCGGAATCGGACTATACAGGAAGCCTCAAGAGGTCAGCAAGTGGGTAAATCGCTTTATTCGCATTGGGTGAACGGGCATAGTCTGCCCGGCTCCGGCGGGCCTTTGGCGTCGGCGTTCCTTGTGCCCCGCCGTGGAATCGCAAAGCCGTTCTTTAACCGCGTTACACTTGCATTTGCCCTCGTTCCGCTCACCGGACGGTCCAGCTTCAGCTTCTCATTTTGCTTCTCTCAGGGAGTTACTCATGTCCGCTGTCTTCAGCCGTTTTCCCAATGCCAGAGTCGCGCTCTTCGTCGTAATTTTCGTCGCACTCGCAAGCGCCGCCATGCGACTTATCGTGTCTGCCGACACGCCATTGACGCGCGAAGATTATGTCCGCAATCCTGCTCTCTTGGTGGACGCCTATCGCCACGTGGAAGCCGCATCCGTATCCGATGCAGAAGAGCAACTCCTGCACGAGAAGCACTACATGTCTCACAAGATGCAGCCAATCTTTCCAACCAAGTTTGCTGGAACCGCGCTCACGGTTCTGCTCAAGAAAGAAGAGAACAACGATCCAGGCGCGACTGCCGGCATGCTTGCGGCCATCGATAGCGGCGGACAAGGCTCGGTCTATGTCATGAAGGTCGAGGACGGAGAAGATGTCGCCGGCATGGGTGGCCTGATGGGCACGGCCATGTTCGCGCGCGGCTTTGCGGGAGCAGTCATTGACGGTGGCGTCCGCGATCTTCCGCAACTCAAAAAGATCGGCTTCCCGGTCTATTCCACCGGCCCGGTGCCCTCAACCTTGGTTTCCCATTACCGCTTCGCCGGCATGAATCAGCCCGTCGAGGTTGGAGGCACCAGGGTCAATGCCGGAGATATCATCGTCGCGGATCAGGACGGTGTCGTTGTTGTCCCCCGAGCTCGTGCGGCAGAAGTTCTGATTCTGGCGCAACAACTCGATGATAAGGAACACAGCACGCTTCCTTACATCGAGAAGTTCCATTCCATTGTCGAAGCAGTCCAAAAGTTCGGCCGGATATAGTTCGGAACACCTCTGCCGATTCAAAAGTGGCGAATCGGTTCATCGGCAGTGGTCGCTGTTGGTACCGCTGCCGGTTCTCCCGGACGATCGGCGCGGCTCTCCAACGACCTGCTCACCAGTTCACGAGACCCAAGCCCAACCGCGAGCGACAGCGTCAGCACGATGCCTCCGAAGAGAATCCCGAAGGCTAAATCAACCACCACGCCGCCAATCTCCAGATGTTCCAGCGCCATGGCTGCGGTCAACACCAGCACCAGCCACTTTACGCCGAGCGAAAGAAAGCGCGCGTATTGAAGCTGCGCATTCACTGCGCCAATCAGCACAGACCTCGCCAGGAACCGTGCAATCAAGTTGCCGGCAATCAGCAGAAGAATCGCGCCGACAGCGTGCGTTAAATACGGCAGCAGCGAAATGGGAAGCGTAGCCGCCGTCGCAAACGACGTGTCGAAGGCAGATACCCCGATCAGAAGTCCCAGAAGCAGACAGCCCCAGAACGCCGTCCGACGCACCAGCGTTGTCGGCGAAGTAGAAGGCGCCCAACCCGGGTCAGGGCGATTGCGCGCAATCCGCTCGTCGAACTTGGCCGCGGTCAGTACCCATCGCAGCAGTGCGGACAGAATCAATCCAAAAAGCGTGAACAACAAAAGGGCAACAATGAAGGCGAGGATGCCAGGCAGGATGGCAATCAGCATCGACAGCACGCGGTCCAACGACTCATGAAGCGCGTAAGACATGTGATGCCAGATCATCGCGTTGTCCTGATACGTGGGTTGCGCTGCCTGGAACGGATTTGTCTGATTCGCTGCGACCGGGACTGTTTGCATCGGACTCACTCCTTTGCCACTACTCGTCGACTATCTCTTCCAGTTTCGAGTTTCCTCACGGATTGAATCTGTCTGGCCATCGCCAGCGCGCAAGGATATAAGGTTTCTCGGTTTCAAAAGCCGCGGCCACCGTCTCAATGTGGCGCTCAGGGTCCACGCCGCCGGCAACCACGTTGATGTGGCTTGCGACCCATGCCAGGTAAAGCGGAATCAGAGCTCCGAGCAAATGGCCGCGATTGATGGTGCGCAACCGGTGCGCAAGCGCAAAGTCGTAAACAATGCGCGCCCACAAGCCTTCAGGTATGCGGAACGCCGCACCGTCAGCAAGCGAAAGCCGCTTCAACCCCAGCAGAGTATTCGGCGGCAATACCAGCGACCAGATCTCCTGAAGGTTCGTGTAAGCCAGGCGAAAAGCTTGCACCATTGGAGCAATATCCGCCGTCGAATCGACCGCCTCCGATTGCCCGTTTGGCGGCGAATTCCGCGTTTGCGGTGCCTGCCGGGCCCGCTGCCAAAAGGCCGCCTTGACTTCGATATCTGCAAAAAGTGATCCCGTCAGGTTGGGAAGAATTGTGTTTAAGTCCGGCTCGGTTGGATGCGGCAGAACGCGAGAGCCGGCATCAATTTCCGTAATTGAAAACCCCGCCACCGCCGCTTCGTTCACCGGCCAAAGAGGCATGTCAGACTGGTTCTTCGAGGTAAAGCGCTGGCCCGCGCCTGCCAGCCGTTCTGCCATGCGCAGCGAAAGACCAAGATCGATGGCCAGGGGAAAGCGTGCCTGCGAGGCAAACAACGCGCGGCTCAAGGGATAAAGAATCGCAGAGTTCACCAGTCCGGCGCGCGGCGGCAAATCGTAGCGCGCTATTGCCAGGTCGGTCGAGTTGGCCTTCACAGCATCGCCAAGCCCGCGCAGAGCGGACAACTCCAGCGAGCCTGCCTCTGGTCCCAGCATCAGGATGCCGCGCGCCCCGTTTTTCTGCGCGAGTTGGTGGCTGTTCACAAAGTCGGCTGCGGTCAGCATCCACGACGCCTTCACGAGCGGATTGTCGATGATCCTCAGCTCTGAATGAGCCTCCGCTACCAATGGATCCGCCGCAGCAATTAAGATCTCCTCACGAGAAAAAGCAGAGGTCAGTTTTCCAATCACATCTTCCTGTTGCTCCGTGGGCAAAGCAGCCAGCAGAATCAGCAGGCCACTCCAGGCCCGCTCGGAAGGGGAGGTCGTGTCGGAAATAGAGTTCGTAGTCGCCATCGTTTCGACTTCTGTTTTACAAGGTCACTACAAGGCTAAGATGCCGGCCAGCGGGATGCGAAGCCAGGCAGGGCGATTATTCAGTTCGTAAAGCAGTTCATAGAGCGCCTTCTCAAACATGTAGGCATCCAGCAACGCCCGCACTTGCTCGGGCTCGGGCAGAAGTGCGGGATTGGCCGCCAGTGCCTGGCGATAAGCGCGCAAAAACTCGCCTGAAACGGCATTCTCCCAGCAGGACGACCATGCGGAAATCCGCGTCGCCTCGCTTGCCGCACCTGGATTTCCCTTCAAATGTCGTTCCATTCCGGCAAATGCAACGTAAGAAAAGGAGCGTAACATCCCGGCAACATCCCTCAGCGGCGATTGCTTCTGGCGGCGTTCGGCCAGTGGCCGCGCCGGTTCGCCTTCAAAATCAAGTAATACAAAGTCTCCGGCCTCTGCTCCATCTCCCGCCTGCGCCCCAAGAGTGCGAAGCACCTGTCCAAGATGATAGTCGCCGTGAATGCGGATACGTTGGCCCGACGCCTTCATATTCGCAAGCGCACGAGCGCGGCCCAGCAGTTCCACGCGCCGTGATAGAACCGTCGCCGCATCGTCTGTCATCGCGCCGTCCAGAGTTGCAATCTTCAGCTTCAGCGTCTCAAGTGCTGAAACAACTTGCGCCTCAATCCGAACAGCATCCTGTGCCAGGTCCTCTGCCGTCAATGTTTCGGCTGCGAATGCCGGATCGTCCGTCGGGCTGGCCAGTGCCAGATGCATCTCGCCAGTGCGCTGGCCGAGCAAGGCCGCTGCCCCAGGAGACACACCCGCATATTCCCTGATTTCGCTGGGAAGCTCGCACCCTTCACCCAAGGCAGCAGAAGCTAATCCGGCCGGAACGGGCAGCGCGGCTACCACTGCAAAAAACTCCGCGAGCTGTCTGAGGAACCACTGCCACCCGTCGCCCTCGTTGATCACCAATCCCTGCAGCATCGCCGCAGTCGTCCTCTTGCCGCCCGGTTGCGTTACGGCGATCTCGCCCAGAAACCGCGGAATATGCCGGAAGTGCGCCACCTCGGTCAGGAAGCTCCCAATCTCCACATCAGGATTCTCTCCAGGTTGAAGCCTCCGAAAGAGCTTGAGGATCAGTCGATTTCCGTACACGATCGACGTGTTCGATTGTTCAGCGGACCCAACGCGCGACGCGAGAATCCGCGATCCGTTTCCGCCGGAGAATGAGCTAGAAGCGCGAGCGTCAATCCGCCCGTGCACCGGCTCTGCGCTGCCGGCCGAAGGCGACTCTCGCGGCTGCAAGTGGCGTTTCGATTCCGCCCCGTCACCCTTGCCCGTACTTGCAGACTTGACGCTCGCCTCGCCGCCTTCGCTAACCGTCTGCGCACTCTTAGTGCTTCTCAGCGCAAGTGTCGCGTTCTTCTTAATCAGTCTCAGCAGACGCTGGCGCACGTCTTCCTTGATCGTGGCATCGTGCAGAACCGCCAGCCCCATTGGAAACTCAAGAGTCGCCAGCACACTCTGCGGAGCCTTCTGGGCAATCTCCTCGGCCTCCGCACCCATGCTGAACGCGAGTGGAAGCTGGTACACATCCGCGGGGTTTCCCTCGTAAGCAACCTCAATAAAGAAAAGCGCCGGCGGAATCGCTGCGCTCTCTGAATCTCCTTTAGAGGACGGATCCGTCTCGTCGGCTGCTTCCGCGTTCGGAAGCTCAACCCAGTCCAAAACTCTTGCCGATTGAATGGTGCGGCTCTTGGCGCCAAACCATCGTTGTCTTCGCAGCCAGCCTGGCAACGCGTCCTCCAACAAATCCAGGCAATGTGTCGCAAGCAGTCCCTGCCAGCCTTGATTCAGCACCTCCGGCGCTACCGCCTCCTCCGGAGCAATTTCGACAGCCTCAAGCTGCAATGGCGAGAACCGCTCCGGCATCGTGCCGGCGGGTTGCAACTCAAGCCAGAGAAACGAGTACGGAGCGAGTGTCAGCGAATAAGCAGAATCCGTGATGGTCGGAAAAGGTACGTAGCCCAGCATCTCAACCGGCTCCATGCCCGCATACCCCGCCAGATCCAGGGACACAGGCTGCGCAAAGCGGCTCAGGTTAGCCACGCACAGCACCGTTTCGCTCGTGCCATCGCCGCGGTCCAGGTTGCGCAGATAGGCCAGTATCTTCCGATTCGCCGCGTTCAAAAACTTCAGCGTGCCGCGCCCGAACACCTGGAATAGCTTGCGCAGCGCAATCATGTTCCGCGTCCAATGCAGCAGGCTCGACTGGTCGCTCAGTTGCGCCTCCACATTCACTACCTGATACCCGTAGATCGGGTCCATGATCACCGGAAAATAAAGCCGCGCCGGGTCGCACTTTGAAAATCCTGCGTTGCGGTCCGAGGTCCACTGCATTGGCGTACGCACGCCGTTCCGGTCGCCAAGATAGATGTTGTCTCCCATCCCCAGCTCATCGCCGTAGTAGAGAATCGGTGTGCCCGGAAAGCTGAGCAACAGCGAATTCAGCAGTTCGATGCGCCTGCGATTGTTGTCCACCAGCGGCGCAAGCCTGCGCCGGATGCCCACGTTCACCCGCATCCTCGGATCGGCCGAGTAGGCAAAGTACATATAATCCCGCTCGTCGTCCGTCACCATCTCCAGCGTCAATTCATCGTGGTTGCGAAGAAACAATCCCCACTGGCAACTCTCCGGAATCGGCGGCGTCTGCGCCATGATGTCTGTAATCGGCAGCCGGTCCTCTTGTCGCAGCGCCATGTAGATGCGCGGCATCAGAGGAAAGTGGAAGGCCATGTGGCATTCGTCGCCTTCGCCAAAGTAGGGCCGCACATCCGCCGGCCACTGGTTCGCTTCGGCCAGAATGAAGCGGTTGGCATACTCGTCGTCAAGCGCCGCGCGCAGCTTCTTGATCACCGCGTGCGTTTCAGGAAGATTTTCGCAAGAGGTGCCGTCCCGCTCCACCAGGTACGGGATCGCATCCATGCGCAGCGCGTCCACGCCCATGTCCAGCCAGAAGCGCATCGCCCCCACCACCTCTTCCACCACCTGCGGATTGTCGAAGTTCAGGTCAGGCTGGTGCGAAAAAAAGCGGTGCCAGTAGTAAGCCTTGGCCGTCTCGTCCCATGTCCAGTTCGATTTTTCCGTGTCCGTAAAAATGATGCGCGCGTCTTTGAAGAGCTGATCGCTCTGCGACCAGACGTACATCTCGCGCGCGGGCGATCCCGGCGGCGCCAGCCGAGCCGCTTTGAACCACGGATGCTGGTCGCTGGTGTGATTGATTACCAGCTCAATCATCACCTGCATGTTTCT
>Ga0181535_10004755_pt1 | contig 14900 bp, 16 predicted proteins | sample PEATcosm2014_Bin_44_FD_119774 | JGI IMG/M metagenome (GOLD analysis project Ga0181535, IMG submission 119774) | Peatland microbial communities from MTU Mesocosm Facility, Houghton, MI, USA - PEATcosm2014_Bin17_30_metaG | ecosystem: Environmental > Terrestrial > Soil > Wetlands > Peat | place... | reverse complement strand
GAGGAGCTTGAGCTCGGCCGAGGCGCCGGCCTTGGTTATGACCGATTCGCCCGATACCAGCTTGTCGCCGATGTCGAGGCCGCGGATCTTGCCGGTCGCGTCCTTGCGGCTGACGTCGCCGTCGGTGAAAACGACCTCGGCCTTCTGCTGGGCCGCCGCGAGAGCGACGGCGCCGAGGAGGAAGGCGAGGCCCAGAAGTTTCGCTTTCATTTGACCGGCCCCTTGAAGCCCTGGACCCGCGGATAGCCCGAGACCTCGCGGTTGAGGATGAGGTAGTACCTGCCTTCGGGGGCGTCGAGGGCGACCAGGACGCTGTTCTTGTCGAGGTACTTCTTGAAGAAGACGCCGACGTCCATGGTCTCGCCGAAGTGCTTGTAGGAGTCGGGCTCGATCCTCGATATCGAGGCTATCGTCGGCGCGCCGAGGCTGAAGCCGGCCGCCTTGAGGTTGGACCAGGCCGAGTCGACGTCGACCTGGCGCAGGAGGATCTCGCCGTCGAGGATGAAGGGCGCCGAGGAGAGCCCCTTCACGGCCAGGACGCCGCCCCGGTCGATCAGGCCGACCAGTTTCTGCACTTTCTTCTCGCTCGGGGTGTAAGGCACGCTCGCGCAGGACCCCAAGGCGCCCAGGGCGGCGAGCCCCGCGGCCAGCACGCCGGCCGTAAGTATCCGCGCGCGGATCGATCGGTTCCGCATCAACTGCTCCTCCCGTCTCTTTACATGATGATAAAGCCTAATTATAGCGGCCCGGGCTGTCAAACAGAGATTCTATCTCAAGGAAGATCTTTTACCATGTGAAATTCCGTGTCGCCCTTCGAGAACAGGTCCTCATCGCCTCTTGCCCAAATCCTTCATCATCAGATACTCATCCACTCCCGGAGCAAAAAGGCTCGGAATGGTCCCGACTCGGATATATCCGTTTTTCTCGTAGTATCCTTTTGCCTTACGATTCTTCTTCCCAAGTAGCAGAAAGACTTTCTTAAAGAAGGGGTAGTCATTATCTCGGGAGATTCTCTTCTCCGCGTCCTTCAGCAATTTCGTGCCGATACCGCCTCCCCTTAAATCGCTTCTGACGGCGATGAGATGGATGTACGCGAAAATGTTGAAAGTCCCATTCATCACTATCCTGTAGAAGCCGACGACCTCACCGTCCTTGTTCTTGGCTACGATGAGTTCCTTCTTCCTCGCCGCCTCCTTTAGGATCGGCTCGGCTACTTCTCGCGAGAAATACTCTTCCCCGAGGTATGAATCGAGGAGTATCTCCAAAGCGGGGGGAACATCACTTCTGGTTGCTTCCTCGATTATCATCAAATTTTTCACTACTTAGCCTCCTTCCTCTATCGTGAATCCTCGTGCCGAAAATAGCCGAAACGTGCATTTCTTTTCATGGCCCTCTCCCTCTCGGCCATCACGGCGGCGGCAGATGGCGCCGCGCCCTTCGCCAATCCCCTTATTCTCAAGCGGGCCGACCCCTACATCTACCTCCATACCGACGGCTACTACTATTTCTGCGCAAGCGTTCCCGAGTACGACCGTATCGAACTGAGCCGCGCGCGCGACATCGTCGTACTTGAGAGTTCGCCAAAAGCGCTCCGTGATGATGTTGTCCAGAGCCCGGCCTTTTCCGTCCATGATACTTTCCGTGCCCAGCTCATCGCCGGCCAGCGCGTTACGTGCCAGGACAGCGGCGAGCGGTCCAGGCGGCCGATCGGGGGCAGCGAAGCCGGAAACTGACGCCGGACCTGGACCACCAAACCCAGGCGCTTCACCGAAGCGTGACGGACCTGGGACGGTGATCTGGACGCGGGGCAATATTTTCAAGAGCGACGATAGGCATTCCCCGACCTAAGCGCTGGTGTGATCCGCCCCACCTACCTCCCTGATGAAGTCGAGAAGGAGCGCGCTGAGCCGAACCGGCTGCTCCTGTTGAATCCAGTGACCGGCGCCGTCGATCAGTTCGATGCCAGCCATTCTCGTCGCCGCCTTCGTCCTCATAAGATCGACCGCGCCCGGCGCCGAATAGGGACCCCAATCGCTCTTCCCTCCGATGAAGAGCGCCGGGACATCGATCGTCTTGCCCGAAAACAGGCGCAACTCAGCGTTGAGGTCAGGATCGGAATAGACGCGATAAGTCTGCAGGGCGCCTTGAAACCCGGTGCGGCCATACTCCTCCGTGTACACTCCAAGTTCCGGCTCAGTGAGCCATTTGCAGGCCAGGACCTCGGCTGCGGAAGGTTGGAATGGAGCGACGGTCTGGGGCATTGTCTTGCCGAGATCCATGATGTAATAGGTGGGCATTTTTGCAAGTTCTATGGCGGTTCGCGCCGTCAACGGATGCGGCTTATTCCCCGGCCAGTCAGCGCTCTTGACGTAGAAAAACGCGCGAAGAAACGCGTGTAAGCCTTGAGGGGGGTGCCACATGTCATCGTTCGCCCCCCGCGTGCTCAAGTATTGTTGATACGACTCTCTGGGCGGATCGAGCGCCGCCAGCGCGGCCGCTAACTTTTGATTTTCAGTGTTCGGTTGAACCGACGATGCCTCGCTTTCCGCTGTGTTGAACGGAAGCGCCGGCGGACCGGGGAACGGTGCGCTCATCAGCACCACCGAGGGAAAGACGTCAGGTCGGGCTAGCGCACAATAGGCCGCCACGGGCGAGCCGAAGTCGTGCCCGACGAGCATCGCCGTACGCCGATACCCCAATGCCGAAACCAATCCGAGGGCGTCGCGCGTCATATTCAAGAGGCTGAAGGGCCCTAGCTGGGCGTCATAGCCGTTCACCCAACCGGTAGTGCGGCCAAACCCCCGCTGGTCGGGCGCCACGACATGGTACCCGGCGTCAGCCAGAATTGGGATCAGGTGTCGCCAGCCGTAAGCCAAATCCGGAAAGCCGTGCAAAAGCAGCGCGAGCGGCCGGCCGGGGCTTTCGTAACCGCCCTCGAGAATATGGACATCGAGGCCGTTGATCCCATGGATCATGCGCGAGCGGACCCCCTTGGGAAGCGTCTCCCCGCCATATAATGATGTGGTCAAATCAGTTCCTCCTATGGGGTTTGCGCGGGCCGGTCGAAGTGAAACCGCAACCAGGCTGGCCGCGCCCATCGCTAAGATCTGTGGCTCGCTCTGTCGCATTTCAGTCTTCGCTTTGCCTTCTCCATATGTTACTCCTCAATTTGCGTCCATCCAACCGATTTCCTTAGATAATTGTATTGTTTTGCCGTTGGATTCTTTTCTTTACTAATCATCTTTTCTTTCTCTTCGCGATCGCGGCCAAAGCGACAAGACCAATGATGGAATACATGATCCGGTTTTTGACTCGGGGCCTTTTTGGCTTATCCGATGACCCGCCGCCGATATCCGAGAGCAGTTCCGCTCCCGGCTGGTTTTTCCATATTTGGCGACCAGAGCCAGTGGGATGAAGATTGCGGCCCTTTTCTTTGCACGCGCAGCGCAATATTGGAAACCAAAGTGGCCATCGTCACGATAAAACTCGTCAGCCGCAGACTGACAACGCCGGCGATGGTTCCAATGACAAGCAGGCATAAGGCGGCGGGAAAGGTCCTAGAACGGATTTGTATTTTCCCCCTCTTTAACAAGGTATAATGCCTCATGCGCCTTATCCTCTTCGCCGAGGGAGTGGTGATTCTATTCTTCACCTTAGCCAAGCTCTTGGCCAGGAATAAGCAGCCAATCCACTATTGCATGATTCTCGGGTGCCTCGCGCTCGCTTACATGCTCCTGTACTTTTGGGCCGTCGATGCCGGGTTTCTCGTTCGCGTTCCGGCTCTCGCCGGCAGCTACTTGGCGGCCACATTCCTGGCAGCGCCCTCATTCTACCTTTCCGCGCTTTCCATCTTGCACGAAGGCACGCGGCCCGTCCGCAGGTATGCCGTCTATTTCATCGTTCCCGCTATTTTAGCCTCGGGCTCGCTTCTATACGACGCTCTCACTGTCCCGGAAGAAACAGTCCCGGAGATCCCCGGCCATTTTTCGAGTCCGGCGCGGATGATCCTTGCCCTCGTTGCCACGCTTTTGTTTACCGCCGCCGTCGTCCTCGACCTCTTTGCCGCGTACAGGCTCCGGAGAGCGGACGATGTCCCGCATGGAAAAGATTTCCGCGGTCAGGTGCCCTTCCTTATTTGTTACCTCGCGGCCGCGATGATATTGATTTCCAGCTTCATCTTCCGAAACGACCGTCTAGCCAGGGCGGGATGCGCGACAATCGGCCTCATCGCGGTGGCCTATACTTTGACGCACATCGGCTTTTCCTATTTCTCCCCCGACCGCCCTCCGATGCCCCGTCGAGCCCGTCCCGAATGGGACAAATCGGCGGAGGAACTCGCCTCTCGGCTCCAGGCACTTATGAAAACGGCGGCTCCATACCGCTGAGATCCGTATGCGAGGATCTCCGGAAACGCCCCGGTCGCTCGATCCTCGACATAGCCTTCGAGAACGGCTTCAATTCCAAGAGCAGTTTCAATTCCCTCTTTTTACGGAAATACGGCATGACGCCCCGCGAGTATAGGCGGCAGAATCGCGAGATCCGCCCTAGCTCGAAGAACGCATGAACGAAGTAAGCCCGCTTCCCTGCTCCCGGATAATCTCAAAATGGGTCCGAAGATAAAACTTGGACGACGACAATGCGGGCTCAAATATGCCGCGAAGGCGTTGTACCTTTTTCGGTTTTTCTATATCCTGGTGTCCTTCTCGAAGGGGACATCCTAATGCTTCGCGATTTCCTTAATCAATCCACTGCGCAGCGTCGCGATCTGATTCTCAACGGATCCATATCCCGCACGATAGTCTTCCTCTCCGTTCCCACCCTGATGCTCGGCGGCGTGCAGGCCCTGATGCCCCTCATGGACGGGCTCTTCATCAACAACGTGGCCGGGACCCTGGTCGCGAGCGCGGTCACCTTCAGCGAGCCGGTGGTCAACATGATGACTTCCTTCGCCCAGGGCCTCAGCGTCGCCGCCATGGCCATCATCGGCCAGCTGAACGGCAGGGGCAACTTCGCGGAATCGAAGCGCACCGCCACCCAGATCGTGGTCGCCGGCTCGATCCTCGGCTGCCTGTCGGCGCCTCTCCTGCTGGTGGCCGCCTTCGCCATCTCGAGCTCGGTCAATCCCCAGATCGCCCGCAACGTCTTCCTCTACCTCTCTCTCAACGCCCTGGTCCTTCCCTTCTCCTTCATGGAGTCGATCTACAACGGGATCAAGAACGCGAACGGCAAGCCCGAATCGCCCTTCATCCGCATGATCCTCATGCTCTGCCTCAAGATATTCTTCAATTTCCTCTTCATTTACTGGCTGCGCCTCGGGATCGTGGGCTGCGTGCTCTCGTCGCTCCTGGCGAACGTCATCATCACCGTCTGGATGTTCCACGAGCTCTTCGTCAAGGACGCGCCGGACCGTCTCGAGCTGAAAGGCTTCCACTTCGACATTTCGATAATACGGCAGCTCGGGCGGATCGGCTTCCCCGCCATGCTCAGCTCCTTCATGCTCAATCTCGGGTTCTACCTCATCAATACGGAGACGCAGAAGTACGGGCCGATCGTCCTGAACGGGCAGGGCATCGCGAACAACATCACGGCGGTGTGCTTCAACCTGCCGGGGGCCTTCAGCTCCGCGGTGACGACGATGGTGAGCATGAACGTCGGCGCCGGCGTCCCGGACAAGGCCAGGCGGTCCTGCGTCGCCGGATGCTTCATCAGCGCCATTACCGCGGTCGTCGTCATCGCGATCGTCGTGCCGCTCTCGCCGCTTCTCACGATCCTCTTCACCCGGCAGGCGGAAGTCCTGGAAATCGCGAACCGGGCGCTCCACATCTACACCTATTCCGTCGTCGGCTTCGGCCTGTGCATGACCGTCCAGGGGGCCTTCATCGGGCTCGGGCGCACGAAGGTCCCTCTCGTCCTCGGCATCCTGCGCATCTGGCTCCTGCGATACCTCTTCATCCTCGCGACCGAGCGGGCGCTCTCGTACTACGCGATCTTCTGGGGCAACCTCTTCTCGAATTACAGCGCGGCCCTGCTCGCGATCTTCCTCCTCTCGCGCGTAAAATGGGTTTCCGTCATCGGAACGAGGAAGGCCGAAGAGCGGGTCGAGAGAGAGGCAGTCGAAGCCTGAGATCGGGGAGAAATACCATATTCCCCAAAGGAAGGTCTCTCGATACAATCGCCCGATGCATCCGGAGCTCGGGCCCCTCGCCTTCGCCCTCCTCGTCCTCGCGGGCGGAGCGGCCGGCTTCGTGGACAGCATAGCCGGGGGCGGGGGAATGATAACGCTGCCGGCCCTGCTGGCGGCCGGGCTGCCTCCCCACTTCGCCCTGGGGACGAACAAGCTCCAGTCCAGCTTCGGCAGCCTCGCAGCCGCCCTCCGCTACAGGGCGGCCGGCATCGTCCGCTTCCGCGACATGATCCCGGGCATCGCGGCCACGGCGGCCGGAGCCTGCGCCGGATCGCTCTCGGTGGGCGCCATGGACTCGGGGCTGCTCCGCATCCTGATCCCGGTCCTCCTCCTCGCGATCCTCGCCTTCCTGGCGATCAAGCCCGGCTTCGGGCTGCGGACGCAGGAGCGTAAAGTGGGGCGGCTGGCTTTCTGGATCGTAGCCGGCCTCTGTCTCGGCTTCTACGACGGCTTCTTCGGTCCGGGTACGGGCACCTTCTGGGCGATGGCTCTCGTCGGGCTCGCCGGGCTCGACATGCGCGGGGCCACGGCCCACACCAAGGTGGTCAACTTCACCAGCAACCTGGTCTCCCTCGCGGTCTTCCTCGCCGCGGGCTCGGTCCTCGCGACGATAGGCGTCGCCATGGGCCTGGCCGAGGCCGCCGGCGCCCTGGCCGGCAGCCGCATGGTGCTCAAGCGAGGGGCGCTCTTCGTCCGCGCGGTGACCCTCGCGGTGACCGGAGCCATGGTGGTCTACATAGTCCTGCGCTATTGGATCGGATCGCCCTCGGGCTGATCCTCTCTTCGACCATCCAGGCGCGCCCGCAGCCATTCCGAGATGTCCGCGACGCACTCCTGCCGGATCTCGTGGCCCATGGGATACTCGTGATACGAGACATCCATGCGTAGCGGGGACAGCCGGTCCCTGATCTCCCTCCCGTGCCGGATAGGCAGTATTTCGTCCCTGATCCCATGGCTGACGAAAACCGGGAAGGCCTCGAGCCGGTCGGGCGAGGCCATGAGAGGAAGGACCTCGGGGAGGATCCTGCCGCTCGCGGCCACCACTCCGGCTATTTTTTCGGGACAGGTGAGGGCCGCGCTTAGGCTCATGATCGTGCCCTGGCTGAAGCCCATGAGATAGACCCGGCTCGCGTCGACGGGATACTCCTGCGCCAGCTCGTCGATGAAGCCGAGGAGAAGGCGCCGACTGCTTTCGGCTTCCTCGGGCTCGATCGTCGATCCGCCGGGGGAGAGCCGGGCGTGGAACCATGCGTAGCCGCCGCCTCCGCTGTCGTAGGGGGCGCGGGCGCTCACGAAGAAGAACCGGCCGTCGAGCTTGTTGGCGAGGAAGAACAGGGAGCTCTCGTCCCCGCCCAGGCCGTGGAGGAGGAGCATGAGGGGAGGCCTGCCGCCGGAGGCCTGGACGGGCTCTTTTATCCTATGAACCAAGGAAAGTGTTTCAAGCATTTATGGCAAAGGATAATTACGATCGACACTCGAGTAAAGCCCGGACGAGGCATCCTGCGCAATGGGACGGGGACGTCGATAGTAGGCTTTGGCGTAATCGGTCGGCTTCTCGGCATTGACCGGGCGATAGCCGGATATATACTTTGGGGGAGTATGCCGACAATTATCGCCATAGTGGACGGCCTGGGCGGCGGGATCGGCGCGCAGCTCGCCGAGCGCGTGAAGAAGGAGGGCTTCGCGGGGACGACCATCGTCGCCCTCGGCACGAACGCGGTCGCGGCGCAGCGCATGATCGAGGCGGGCGCCGACCGCGGGGCCTCCGGGGAGAACGCCATCCGCGTGTCCATCGACCTCGCCGACTACGTGCTGGGCCCGATCGGCATCGTCCTCCCGAACGCCATGATGGGCGAGCTGACGCCGGCCATGGCCGGAGCCATCTTCGCCTCGCGCGCGAGGAAGATACTCCTTCCCCTGGCCCAGTCCCATGTCTCCGTCGTCGGCCTTGCCCAGCTCAACGTCGGGGAGCTCATCGACGAGGCGATGGCGGTCCTGTCGCGCGCGCTCAAGGGTCAGGGATGAGGTCGGGTTGACCCTTCCTTCCCCCGCCCGTATACTGGCCGGAGCCGGCACGAAGCCGACCCTCGGAGGCCGAACGAATTCGGCCGTAATTTCAGCGATTCCCGACCGACACTCGCCCTCGACGGGCTGACAGGGAGCCGAGCTCCCCGTCGACCAGAAGGAGAGCGCATGCATATCCCCGACAACTACCTCGGTCCCGCGACCTGCGCCGTCATGGCCGTCGCCGTCGTTCCGGCCTGGGTCGTCTCGGCGAAGAAAGTCGCGAAGGAGCTCTCGAGGGAGAAGGTCCCCCTCCTCGGGATCGGCGCGGCATTCTCCTTCCTTATTATGATGCTCAACGTGCCCGTGCCGGGCGGAACCACGGCCCACGCGGTGGGCGGCACCCTCCTCGCCGTCCTCTTGGGACCCTATGCCGCCTGCATATCGATCAGCACCGCCCTCCTCATCCAGGCCCTCGTCTTCGGCGACGGGGGCATTCTCTCCTTCGGCGCCAACTGCTTCAACATGGCCTTCGTCATCCCTTTCCTCGGCTACTTCATCTATAAATTCGCGAAGGATAGGGCGAGGTCCAGGCGCGGCGAGTACATCGGGCTCGCGATCGCGTCGTATATCGCGATAAACTTCGCCGCCCTCTGCGGCGCGATCGAATTCGGTCTCCAGCCCCTCGTCGCCAGAGACACGGCGGGTCTCCCTCTCTATTGCCCCTACCCTCTCTCGGTCTCGATCCCGGCCATGCTGATCCCTCATCTCACGCTAGCCGGAGTCGCCGAGGCGGCCTTCACCGTAGCCATAGTCGCCTTCGTGGCGAAGGCTTCTCCCGGTATCGTCTACGTAGGCTCCCCCGTGAAGACGAAGCCTCTCTACGCCCTGGTCGTCGCGCTCGTCGTCGCCTCGCCCCTCGGCCTCTTGGCGGCGGGCTCGGCCTGGGGCGAGTGGGCCCCGGATGCGATAAAAGGCGTCGTGACCGGCGGCAAGAGCCTCGGCTTCGTTCCGGCGGGCTTGGAGAAGGGATTCCGCTTCCCGGCGCCAATGCAGGACTACGGTCTCAAGGGCCTTCCCGATATCCTGGGCTATATCCTCTCGGCCGTACTCGGCGTCGCGGTCTTCATCATCGCGTACAAGCTTCTCGGCCTTCTCAAGAAAGGCGGCAAGGACGATGCGATGAAGGCGGGGGCCTAGCGGCCCGAACATGGAAAGAGTTCCGGCCTGGCTCGCGGCGCGCGAGAGCTACGAGCCGCGTCCCGACCGAGGGCGCCATCTCGAGAAGAGCCTCCTCGCGCTGCTCCATGTCCTCGCCGCGCTCAGGGAGGCGCCGGGAGCGGGAAAGGACGGGGCGAGGCTCAACCCGGCCCTGAAGCTCGTCTCGACCTTCCTGGTCATACTCCTCGTCTCGCTCTCGCGGGGCGGGCTTTTCCTCGAGGCCGCCGCCGCCTTCGAATTGGGCTGGCTCTGCCTGCTTCGCGGCGAGACCATCGCGCGGGTCCTCCGCAGAGTCCTCGCGGCCGGGCTTTTCGCGCTCGCGATCCTCCTGCCGGCGTACGCGCTGGGCCGCGGCGCGAACTTGCCCTTCGTCTGCGGGAAGGTGCTGCTGGCGTTGCTCGCGGCGGCCATCTTCTCCTCGGCGACGGGCTGGCCTTCGATGGCCGCGGCCTTCTCGACCCTGCGAGTCCCCGATGTCTTCGTGATGACGCTCGACATGACGGTCAAGTACATCTCCCTCCTCGGGGCCCTCCTCCTGGACATGCTCTGCGCGCTGAAGCTGCGCTCCGTCGGCCGCGACGAGAGGAAGATGTCCTCCCTCGCCGGCTTGGCCGGAACGCTCTTCCTGAAATCCAAGGATGCCGCCTGGGCCCAATACCAGGCGATGGAGTGCCGCTGCTTCGACGGGAGATACGCGGTATCCAGGCGCGCCGGGTTGGGCTGGCGGGACGCGGCCTTCGTCGCGGCCGACCTGGCGATCGTCGCCTTTTTCGTCGCCGCGGGATGGGGCCGATGATAGAGCTCCGCGACGTCAGTTTCGCCTATCCCGAGACTGACGCCCTGCGCCGGATCGACCTGCGCATCGAGGAAGGGGACTCGGTCGCGATCATCGGCCCCAACGGCTCGGGCAAGTCGACCCTCCTCAGGCTGATCTGCGGCCTCGCGACGTCCGTTTCGGGCAGCTACCGTTTCGACGGAGAGGCGATGACGGCGGCCCGGCTCTCCGACCCGCGTTTCGCCAAGGCCTTCCATCGGCGAGTGGGTTTCCTCTTCCAGGATTCGGACGCCCAGCTCTTCTGCGGCTCGGTCTACGACGAGATCGCCTTCGGACCCCGCCAAATGGGCCTCTGCGAGGCCGATTTCGACGGGAGAGTCGCCGACCTCGTCGGGCTCTTCGGTCTCAGGGCCGTCGAATCGCGGGTGCCCTACCACCTGAGCGGCGGCGAGAAGCGGAAGGTGGCCCTCGCGAGCGTCCTCGCCCTCAACCCCGAGGTCCTCTGCCTCGACGAGCCCATGGGCGGCCTCGACCCGAGAACGAAGTCCTCGCTCCGCGCTCTCATCGCGACGCTCAACGCGGCGGGAAAGACGATCATCTGCGCGACCCACGACTTCGAGTACGTCGAGGGCCTCTTCAGGCGGGCCGTCGCGCTCTCGCGGGAGGGCCGGCTGGTCAGGGACGGACCCTACGACGAGATCATGGGCGACAGGGACTTCCTCGAGGCGATGAATATCATTTGAAGGCGGAAAGCATGATCATCGAGAAGAAGCGCGAACGGCTTGGCGAGATCATCCGGGGCTACGGGAGGGCGGCCGTGGCCTTCTCGGGCGGGGTGGACAGCTCCTTCCTCTGCGCGGCGGCCCGCGAGGAGCTCGGCGACGGGGCCCTGGCCATCACGATAGTCTCGCCGATGCTGCCCAAGAGCGAGCTCGCCGACGCGCGCAGGGTGGCCGAGCTCGTCGGGATACGCCACATCCTGGTCGAGGCCGGCGAGATCGAGGAAGAGGTCGCGGCCAATCCGAAGGACCGCTGCTACCACTGCAAGAGGCGCGAGTTCGGGGCGATAGCCGGCGCCGCGCGCGACGCGGGCGTCGGGATAGTCCTGGACGGAACCAATCTCGACGACGAGGGAGACTATCGGCCGGGGATGCGGGCCGTCGCCGAGCTCGGCGTCGCCAGTCCTCTCCGCGAGGCGGGGCTGACGAAGGAGGATATCCGCGAGCTCTCGCGCCGCCTGGGGCTTCCGACCTCGGACAAGCCCGCCTTCGCCTGCCTCGCGTCGCGCATTCCCTACGGCGAGCGCATCGACGCGGCCAAGCTCGCGCGGGTCGAGAAGGCCGAGGACTACCTGCGCGGCCTCGGCTTCAGGCAGTTCCGCGTCCGCAGTCACGGAGACTTGGCGCGCATAGAAGTGGACCCGCGGGAGAGGCCGAAGCTCTTCTCCGAGGAGAGGCTCGACGCGATGGCCGCCGCCTTCGAGTCCTTCGGCTTCCTGTATTCCTGCGTGGACCTCACGGGCTATCGCAGAGGGAGCCTCAACAAGGCTATCGGCGAGGAGAGGGTTTGAATCATGGCCGCGACGGAAAAGATTCTGTACTTCGACTGCTTCTCGGGCATCTCGGGCGACATGACCCTGGCCGCCCTGGCCGACCTCGGCGTTCCCGAGGAGCATTTCAACGCGGCGCTCGGGAAGCTCGGCCTGCCCGGCTGGAAGCTGCGCCTTTCGCCCGGCTCCAAGAACGGCATATGCGGGACGAGGGCCGACGTCGACGTCCTGCCGATCCCCCTGAAGCCGGGCCGCCTCGCCATGAACCCCAAGGCGGAGCGCCACGACCATCGCGCCTACCGCGACATCAAGGCCATGATCGAGGGGAGCGGCCTCCCCGCCGGGACTAAGGATCTCGCCCTCTCCATCTTCGGCAGGCTCGCCGAGGCCGAGGCGAAGGTGCACGGCACCGAGGTGGAGGACGTCGGCTTCCACGAGGTCGGCGCCGTCGACTCGATCGTGGACATCGTGGGGGCGGCGATCGGCCTCGAGTACCTCGCGCCCGATCGGGTCCTCTGCTCGCGCGTCGAGCTCGGAGGGGGATTCGTTAAATGCCAGCACGGCCTCATTCCCGTGCCCGCGCCCGCCGTGGTCGAGCTCCTCAAGGGCGTTCCGGTGAAGAGCGGTGCCGTGCAGATGGAGACGACCACGCCGACGGGGGCGGCGATCCTCGCGGCCCGAGTCGACGAGTTCACGGACGACAAGCGCTTCGCGATCCGGAAGACGGCCTATGGCATCGGACATCGCGACGCCGAGATCCCGAACGTCCTCAGGCTCATCATGGGCGAGCGCGCCCCGAAGGGCGCCGACGCGGCCGGCGACCCTCTGCCGCCTTCGACCCGAGGCATCGTCATCGAGTGCAACATCGACGACATGAGCCCCGAGCTCCACGGCTACCTGTTCGAGCGGCTCCTCGAGGCCGGAGCCGACGATGTCTGGCTCACTCCCATCGTGATGAAGAAATCGCGCCCGGCCCTCACTCTCTCGGTCCTCTGCGCGCCGGAGGCCGAGGCGAGGCTCGCCCTCCTCGTCGTCCGCGAGACTTCCACCTTCGGCTTCAGGCGATACCCGGTGGACAAGACGGCGCTGGAGAGGACCGTCGAGACGGTCCGGACGAGCCTCGGCCCGGTCCGCGTCAAGACGGCCTCCCTCGGCGGCGCCCCGCTCAAGGCCAAGCCCGAATACGAAGACCTCCGCCGCATCGCCGGGGAGACGGGCAGGGCCCTCCGCGAAGTCCAGGAGCGAGTCCTGCGCGACATCGGCCCGGGCGCGGGAAGCGACGAATGAAGGCTTCGGAGCTCGCCTCGATACTCGAGCGCTACAAGGCGGGAAGCATCGACCTCGACGCGGCCCTGGGCGAGCTCGGAGGACTGCCCTCCAGGGAGCTCGGCTTCGCGATTCTCGACACCCAGCGCCAGCTCAGGCAGGGCTATCCCGAAGTAGTGTACGCGGAAGGGAAGAGCCCCGAGCAGTTCGCGGCCATCTTCGGCGAGCTCTTCGAGCGGGGATCGCCCCTTCTCGCGACGCGGGCGGGCCCGGGGCACTTCGAGGCGGTGCGCGGCCTGTCCGAGGAGCTCGCGTACGATCCGCTGTCGCGCACGATCTCGGCCCACCGAGGCCCTCCGCCGTCCGGAGAATCCCCGTACATCGCCGTGGTCACGGCGGGCACCTCGGACATACCCGTCGCCGAGGAGGCCGCCGTCACGGCCGAGGTCTTCGGCAACCGGGTCGAGCGCGTCTACGACGTGGGGGTCGCCGGCATCCACCGGCTCTTCGCAAGGCTGGACCTCATCCGGGGGGCCGCGGCGATCGTCGCGGTCGCGGGGATGGAAGGAGCCCTGGGGAGCGTCCTGGGCGGACTCGTGGCGGTGCCGGTGATCGCCGTGCCGACGAGCGTCGGCTACGGCGCCAGCTTCGGCGGGATCGCGGCCCTTCTCACGATGCTCAACAGCTGCGCGGCCGGAGTCTCCGTCGTCAACATCGACAACGGATTCGGCGCAGGCTACGTCGCGAGCATGATCAACAGAGGGACGAGAGGGGAATCGCGCTGATCGGCCTCGGCGAGTCTCAGGTCGACGCGGGGCGAGGCTCCCGTCTCTGCAGCCTGTCGTAGACTATCCTGCCGACGCCCCAGCCCAGGGCTATCCCGGCGATCTCGTCGGCGATGTAGTGCTGCTTGACGAAGAGGGTGGAGAGCACGGTCCCGGCCGCGACGGCGCAGGCGAAGACGGCGACGGCGACGGTGAGCGCGTTCCGCTTGACCTTCATGAACCGGTACCAGGCGTAGAAGCAGACGACCGAGAGCGCCGCATGCAGGCTCGGGAAGCAATCGAAGGAAGGATCCGTGGCGTAATAGGCGTAGATCGCGTCGGCGAACTTGTTCCCGACTATCGGATGGGCCGCGATCTGCGCCCGGTAGATGTCGGTCGTGACCGGGAAGACGAGATACACGAGATCCGCGATCAGGTTGATGAGGACGAAGGACCAGGCGAGGGCGTAGCCGCGCTTGTAATCGAAGACGGCGAAGAACACGAGCGTGGCTTCGGCCACCCAGTAGAACAGGTACAGATAGAAGACCGCCCATTCCGGCCGGAAGGGAATGATGTTGTCCAAGGCCGTATTGAGGTGGAAGCCTCTGGCGTAGAGGGCCCCCACCCAGTCGTACACGAGATTGTTGAGGACGAGGTCGAAGACGACCCCCATCAGGAAGAGGTTCGCGACTATGTAGACGAGGGCCTCGCTCAGCCTCGAGCTTCTGCCCTTGAAGAACGCCCGTTCCACGAGCTTCTGCAATCCGCCGATGACCGACATGCCCTTCCCCCTTTTTCGCCCTGGACCGAGCATAGTGCGGCCCGTTTCATGGCGCAATGCCCGACTCGGGGGCCCGCGCCCGGCCGGGAAGGATCGCGATGGCCGCTCCCGCGACGATGAGGACGCTCGTCGCGTAGAAAGCGGCATCGGGAACTTCGCCGAAGAGGAGGAAGGCGAGGATGCCCGCGAAGGCGAACTGCCCGAGGTTGAGGATGGAGACGACCTGGGGCGGCAGCCGCATCATGGCCCAGTTCATGATCGAGTGGCCGATGATCGTGGGACCCAGGGCGAGGCCGGCCGTCATGACGAGGTCGATCCAGGTTATCCCGGCGACGGGATCGACGCCGGCGACGAGG
>Ga0181535_10004749_pt1 | contig 14909 bp, 11 predicted proteins | sample PEATcosm2014_Bin_44_FD_119774 | JGI IMG/M metagenome (GOLD analysis project Ga0181535, IMG submission 119774) | Peatland microbial communities from MTU Mesocosm Facility, Houghton, MI, USA - PEATcosm2014_Bin17_30_metaG | ecosystem: Environmental > Terrestrial > Soil > Wetlands > Peat | place... | reverse complement strand
ATTCCCGCGATGCAGGCCTCGCTTCCGAAATTGTATTCGGCGTGCTGCGCTGCCGGGCGCAGCTCGATTTTCTGATCGAGCATTATGGCGGCCCGCGGCGGCTGGACGTGGAAGTGCGGCAGGCGCTGCGGATGGGCATCTACCAGCTTCGCTACCTGGCGCGCGTCCCGGCACATGCGGCGGTTGCGGAGAGCGTGGAACTGGTGAAGCGGGCGCGCAAGCGGTCGGCGGCGGGGATGGTGAATGCGGTGCTCCGCAAAGTGGACCGCGCGCCGGTCGAGTGGCCCACCCGCGAGGTGGAGCTTTCGTGTCCGGAGTGGCTGCTGGAACGCTGGGAGCGGCATCACGGTCGCGACGCCGCGCGCGGCATCGCTCTGGCGGCGCTCCAAGAGCCGGAGAAGTATGTGCGTGTTTCCTCGGCGGGCACGCGTTTCCAGGACATCGGCTCGCAATCGATCGTGCCGCTGCTCGAGCTCGAACCGGGCCATGCGTTCCTCGATCTGTGCGCGGCGCCGGGCAACAAAACGGCGCAGGCGCTCGAAGCCGGCGTGCGCGCCGTGGCCTGTGATCTGCACCTGCATCGCCTGCGCGAATTAAAGGGTATGGCAGCCGAGCTGGTGGTTTTGGATGGAACGAAGCCGCTGCCGCTGGCGCGCCGCTTCGACCGCATCCTGGTGGATGCGCCGTGCTCGGGAACCGGGACGCTGGGGCGCAACCCGGAGATCAAGTGGCGCCTGCGGCCGGACGATCTGACCGATCTGCAAGGCCGGCAAACCGCGCTCCTGCGCCATGCGCTGGCGGTGCTGGCGCCGGGCGGCCGGCTGGTGTATTCCACCTGCTCGCTGGAACCGGAAGAGAACCAGCAGGTGGTGGCGGAAGCAGCGGCGGGGCGCGCCATTGCCGTGTGGGAGCGCCTTCCGGGCCGCGACGCGGGAGATGGTTTCTGGGCCGCTGTGATAAAATCAGACGAATCCGCACATGGTTGAAATCGTCCCCTCCATTCTGTCCGCGGACTTCGCGCGCCTGGCCGAAGAAATCGCTTCGGTGGAGCGCGGCGGGGCCACCATCCTCCATCTCGACGTGATGGACGGCCATTTTGTGCCCAATATTACGATTGGGCCGCCGGTGGTGGAATCGATTCGCAAGGCAACGCGCGCGCACCTGGATTGCCACCTCATGATCGAGCGTCCGGAGCGGTACGCCAAGGCCTTCGTCGAGGCGGGCGCGAATTCGGTTTCGGTGCATTATGAAGCCTGCCGCCACCTGGATGCGACGCTGACCATGATCAAAGAAGCGGGCGCGATGGCGGGTGTGGTTTTGAATCCGGCCACGCCGGTGGCGGTACTGGAAGACGTGCTGGAAGTGGCCGACTACGTGCTACTCATGAGCGTGAACCCGGGGTGGGGTGGCCAGAAGCTGATTCCGTATGTGTTCGAAAAGGCCCGCAAGCTGGAGCGCATGCGGCGCGAGAAGAAGTTAGCTTTTCCCATCGAAATCGACGGCGGGATCCACCCGGAGAATCTGGCCGAAGCAGTACGCGCGGGGTGTGAATGGATCGTCACAGGGTCGGCCATCTTTCACAGTCCGAACCCGGAAGCCACTACGCGCGAGATGCGGGAAATTGCCGCCCAGGCGACCGCCATACAGTGCTGATGCGATCGGCGGCAAAACACCTGGCGGCAGATTGCTGGAGCTAGTGAAGTGAAATCGGTGCCTCTTATGTCGCGAAATGTCATCCGTCCTGCTGCCGTGCTGGCAGTGCTGTGCGCCCTGGCGCTGACCCCCGGCTGCGGGAAGAAGAAATACGAGAACCCGATCACCAAGGATACGCAGCAGCCGGATAAGGTGCTGTTCGACCGGGCGATCGACGACATCGAACACGCCCGCTACGAACAGGCCCGGCTGACGCTGCAAACCCTGATGAATACCTACGACACCAGCGAGTACCTGGCCAAAGCCAAGCTGGCGGTGGCCGATAGCTGGTATCGCGAGGGCGGCTCCCACGGGCTGGCGCAGGCCGAGGCCGAGTACAAGGACTTCATCCTGTTCTATCCGCAGCTGGAGGAAGCCGCGGAGGCGCAGGAGAAAGTCTGCAAGATGCAGTACCAGCAAATGGACAAAGCGGATCGCGACCCGCTGCACGCGCGCCGCGCGGAGGACGAATGCCGGCAGCTGCTGGTGCAATTTCCCAATAGCAAGTTCGCACCCGACGCGCAGCAGTACCTGAGGATCGCCCAGGAGGTGCTGGGGGACGCGGAGTTTCGTGTGGGGTCGTTCTATTACAAGAGCAAAGGCAGCTTTCCGGCCGCTGCCAACCGGTTGACCGCGCTGACCGACCAGTTCCCGCTGTACAGCCGCGCGGATGACGCGCTGCTGTTGGAAGCCGATTCCTACCACCGCATGGGGGATCGGTACGAAGACCAGGAGGCGGCGGCGTATACGAGATTGGTTCGCGACTATCCGCTGAGTCCGCACGTGGCCGCAGCCACCAGTCAGCTCAAGGCCCGGAACCGGCCGGTGCCGGAGGCCGACCCGGTAGCTTACGCGCGCCAGAAATACGAAATGGAGAACCGCCGGAAGCGGAGCCTGCTGAGCAAGGCAGTGGGACCGTTTACCTCGCGCCCCGACACGCTGAACTCGGCCAAGTCCGGGTCGCCGCGGATGGAGACACTCAAACCGTACACGCCGGTGAGCGTACCCGCCTCCGCCAAGGGCGGTGCGACGGACGGCCTCACGGGAGTCACCGCAGGCAGCGGCGGGAGCGATGTGAGTGTATCCACGGTGAACGACAGCAAGCTGATTGATGCGGCTCCGGACGCCCGCCAGAACCCCGGAACGCAGACGCAGCCGGCCGCGCCAGAAGCCGCCAAGGCCGCCCCGGGCGAGAAGCCGGCCCCAGGCGGGAAGCCGGCCCTGACTCCCGTCGCGTCGTCCGGCCCGGACGCTGCCCTGCCTCAAAACCACACTGGCAAGATGACGCCGGGGCAGCAGGCCAAGCTGATGAAGAAGCAGCAGGAACTGATGAAGAAGAAGCAGGAGATGATGGCCAAGGCGCAGAAGAAAGCGCAGGCAGATCAGGCCAAAAAGAAAAAGAAGGAAACAACCGCACCAGCGCCGGCCGCAACCCAACCACAGCCGGGGGATGCGGGAGGTAGTACCATCAAGCAATGAGCCGCGTTCTGCTGGTGGATGACAGCCCGCACGCGCAGCGGATGGGCGAGCGCATCCTGGCCGAAGAAGGCTACGAAGTCGTCACCGTCAGCAACGCCGAGGCCGCGCTAATCCGGCTGCAGGACGTGGATCCGGACGTGATTGTGGCGGACACGGTCATGCCTGGCCGCAGCGGTTACGACATCTGCCAGTACATCAAGATGAGCCCCCAGCACCGGCACGTGGGCGTGATTCTCACCGCCGGCGTCCTGGAAAAAGTGGATGAGGCGCAAGCCCAGCGGGTGGAAGCCGACGGAGTGCTGCACAAGCCGTTTGAAGCCTCGGCGCTGGTAGGGGCAGTGGGGCCGCTGGCGGAGAGAGCGCAGGAAACGCGCCGCCAAAACGCGCAAGGCGGCTTGGGCGCCCCGCGTCCCGCGGCGGCTGAAACCGCGACGGCGGCAGCACCGTTCGTGGCCGTGGTGGATGCCGAGCAGGTGCGCGCCGCGGTGACGGTTGCGCTAGATGCTTCGATGGAGCGGATGGTGGACGAAATCGCCAGGCACGTTCTGTCGGCGCTGGAAAGCCAGGAGGCAAAGCGTTCCTTGCCGGCTCATTCCGGCGCGCCAGTGGCGGACGAGGACCTGATGGACATAGAGTCGCTGCCCACCGGGACAGAGGAAGCGGCGGCCGCCGAAGGCGAACAGAGCCCGTGGCCCGAGCCCGTGCACCGGGTGAAGCCGCTGCGCCGGCGCTCCGGCTCGATCCTGGGCCTGGATTACGCGTCCGGCCCGGAAGAGCCAGGAGCACCCGAATAGACTATGCCCGATAACAGTTTTGATGTGGTTTCGAAGGTCGAAATTCCGGAAGTGCTGAATGCCGTGCAGCAGGCGCAGAAGGAAGTCCAGCAGCGCTACGACTTGAAGGATTCCCATTCCAGCATCGAGTTCAACGAAAAGGACGCCAAGCTCGTGCTGGCCAGCAAGGACGAATTCAAGCTCAAGGCAGTGGTGGATATTCTGGAGTCGAAGCTGGTCAAGCGAAAGGTGCCGCTGAAGAATCTGAGCTTCGCGGCGGTGACGCCGGCGGCCGGATCGACGGTCCGCCAGGAAATTACCCTGCAGCAGGGCATCCCGACCGAGAAGGCGCGCGAAATCGTGAAAGCGATCAAAGACGCCAAGCTGAAAGTGCAGGCATCGATCCAGGGCGATTTCGTGCGCGTCGCCGGGCGGGACCGCGATACCCTGCAGCAGGCCATCCAGCTCTTGCGCGCGGCTGATTTCGGGCTGGAAATGCAGTTCACGAATTACCGGACGAACTAGGTCAGCGGCGGGTTGACACGGAAGGGCCCGTCCCGCTCCTGGCGCGCCCGCTAGTGGGGCAGGCGATCCGCCTGCCAACTCTTTTTGTCGCTGTCTCCGCATGTAAAGAGCCCATGACGCGCCGCATTGAATCGCACGAAATCGCCGGGCCCGCGGGCCGGTTGGAAGGGCTGCTGGAGGAACCGCACGACCGCGAGCCCTGGTGCGCGGTGGTTGTGTGCCATCCGCACCCGCAGCACGGCGGGACTCTGCACAACAAGGTGGTCTACCGGCTGGCGCGCGGGCTGCGCCGCGCGGGGCTGGTGGTGCTGCGGTTCAATTATCGCGGGGTGGGCCGCAGCCAGGGAGAATACGCGGACCTGAAGGGAGAGATCGAAGACGCCCGCGCGGCATTGGCATGGCTGCGCGCGCGGTATCCGGGTTTGCCTCACGCGCTGGCCGGCTTCTCCTTCGGCGCGCGGGTCATCACGCGTCTGGGATGCGAAATGGGCGCCGCGCGTTTTCTCATGGCGGCGGGATTTCCCACCTCCATGGGAGCTGCCGTGTACCTGGAACGCTGCGCCACTCCGAAGGTCTTCCTGCAGAGCACCAACGACCAATACGGACCGCGAGCCGAGCTGGAAGCCGCCGTGGCGCGATGGGCGGCGCCGAAGCGCGTCATCTGGATCGAAGCAACCGACCACTTTTTTGCGGAGGGGCTCGAAGCACTGGAAGAGCAGGTGGCGGCAGTGGCGGCAGAGTTGTAACTGTGGGATGCTGAACGGTTCTTATGGATATCGTCACCGGCAAAGCGGGCTGGATTGAAGTCATCTGTGGGCCCATGTTTTCGGGCAAGAGCGAGGAACTGATCCGGCGCCTGCGCCGCGCCATGATCGCCCGCAAGCGGGTAGCGGTGTTCAAGCCGGTCATCGACGACCGCTATTCGGCCGGGGAAATTGTCTCTCACGGCGACCTGCGCCTGAACTCGCAGGTGGTTTCCGGCGCCAGCGAGATGCTGGAGCGGATCGACTGGCGGGCGGAAGTGGTGGGCGTCGACGAAGCCAATTTCATGGGCCCGGAGCTGGTGGATGTGGCGGGGCGCCTGGCCGACAGCGGCAAGCAGGTGATCATCGCCGGGCTGGATACGGACTACCTGGGGCGGCCGTTCGCGCCAATTCCGGATTTGCTGGCGCAGGCCGAATCCATCACCAAGACGCTGGCAGTCTGCGTGCGCTGCGGCAACCCGGCCAAGCACACGCAGCGGTTGCGCGGCTCCGAGGACCTGATTGTGGTGGGCGCGGCGGATCTTTACGAAGCGCGCTGCCGGCGATGTTTCGAGCCCGGCATTCCCAAGCAGCAGGAAATCGATTTCGTGAAGGCCCGCAAGCACGAGCCGTAGCTGCTTATGGCGAGGGTGAGGCCTGGGCGCATTCGGAAATATTGTGACGACTCTCGACGCGGCAGGGTGGGCGGCCCGCGCCAGGGCAGCTGGGTGCCGATCACGGCCCGCAGGCGGTGCGCCTAGTCCGCAGGGGACCGGACAGGCTAGAGTGGAAGGGAAGGAGTCTGGCATTGTACAAGACCCTGTTTGTTCTCGCGCTGGCCGCCTGGAGTCTTTCCGGGCAGACCAAGGATCAGCCGGCCAGCGTGCTCGAATTCAACGTTAAGAATATCGACGCTACGGCGAATGCGTGCACGGATTTCTACCAGTATGCGTGCGGCAGCTGGCTGAAGAACAATCCGATTCCAGCGGATCAGTCGCGGTGGGGCCGGTTTGGCCAGTTGGAAGAGCACAATCGTGACGTGCTGCACGAGATTCTGGAGGCTTCCACCAAGCCGGACCCGAAGCGCGACGCCACGACTCGCCTGATCGGCGACTACTACGCGGCCTGCATGGACGAAAAGGCGGTGGAGGCCGCCGGACTGAAGCCGCTCGACGCCGAACTGGGGCGGATCCGCGGCATCAGGGACAAGGAGCAGCTGGCAGCAGCCATCGCGCATTTGCAGCGCGGCGGCGCCGACGTTATGTTCCAGTTCGGCTCCGGGCAGGATTTCAAGGACTCCAACCAGGTGATCGCGCAAATCGACCAGGGCGGCCTGGGGCTGCCGGAGCGCGACTACTATGTGAAGCAGGACGCGGAGAGCGAGAAGCTGCGCCGTCAATATGTAGAGCACGTGGCGCGCATGTTCGTGCTGGCAGGCGAGCAACCGGCGGTGGCCAAGGCCCACGCGGAGACGGTGATGAAGATTGAGACCGCGCTCGCCCAGGGCTCGCTGGACATCGTGTCGCGGCGCGATCCGGAGAAGGTTTACCACAAGATGAGCGAGCGGGAAATGGAAGCGCTTACCCCCGCCTTTGCGTGGAAGGAATATTTGCGCCAGAGCGGGTCGCCGGATTTCGCGGCCATCGACGTGGCGTGGCCCGGGTTCCTGCAAGCGCTGAACGGCGCGATCCAACACTTCACCCTGGAGGACTGGAAGGTTTACCTGACGTGGCACCTGCTGCATTCCGATGCGCGCCTGCTGCCCGTGGCGTTCGTCAAAGAGAACTTCGACTTCTTTGGCAAGACCCTGACGGGCACCACCGAGATGCGGCCGCGCTGGAAGCGGTGCGTGGACTTCACGGACGCCGAGCTGGGTGAAGCGCTGGGGAAGAAGTTCGTCGAGAAGACCTTCGGCGCCGAGGGGAAGGCGCGGACTCTGAAAATGGTGGACGCCCTGGAAAAGGCGCTCGGGCAGGACCTGGAACAATTGCCGTGGATGACGGCGGAAACCAAGAAGCAGGCGCTGGTGAAACTGCATGCCATCACCAACAAGATCGGCTATCCGGAGCGATGGCGCGATTATTCCAGCGTGGCGATCCGGCGCGACGACCCGGTGGGCAATACGGACCGCACGGAGGCGTTTGAGTTCCAGCGGCAGCTAAACAAGATCGGCAAGCCGGTGGATCGCCAGGAGTGGACTATGACGCCGCCCACGGTGAACGCGTACTACGACCCTTTGATGAACAACATCAACTTCCCGGCGGGGATCCTGCAGCCGCCGTTCTATGACAACGCGATGGACGATGCCGTGAACTTCGGCGGTATCGGCGCCGTGATCGGACACGAGCTGACCCACGGCTTTGACGATCAGGGCCGCCAGTTCGATGCCCAGGGCAACCTGCGCGACTGGTGGACGCCGGAAGACGCCAAGGAATTCGAGAAGCGCGCGGCCTGCATCGATCAGGAGTACTCGAAGTTCGAGGTGGCGCCCGGCGCCAACGTGAATGGCAAGCTGACGCTGGGCGAGAACACAGCGGACAACGGCGGCGTGCGCATTGCGCTCATGGCCCTGTTGAACACGATCGGCGAAAGCCGCCAGAAGCTGGACGGCTTCACCCCCGAGCAGCGGGTGTTTTTGTCCTTCGGCCAGGTGTGGTGCGAAAGCGAGCGGGAAGAGTCGCTGCGCCTGCAGGTGAAGACGGATCCGCATGCGCCTGCCAGGGCGAGGGTGAACGGCGTGGTACAGAACATGCCGGAATTTCAGCGGGCGTTTTCCTGCAAGGCCGGCCAGCCGATGGTAAGCGCCAACGCGTGCAGGGTCTGGTAAAAGGGGAATCGGAAGAGCCGGGCGCCTGATCGCGCCCCCAGCGAGCAACGCCAGGAGAACGTTCCCAACCTCGCCGCGCTATCGGGCGCCTTCCAGGGTGGACTGCACCAGGTCGCCCAGCTGTTCCGCGCTGAACTCATTGCCTTCCAGGTTGGCGGCCAGCCTGCCTTGGCGGTCGATGACCGCCGTGCGCAGCGCATGGGTGAATGTGCCGTCGCTGCTCCAGAAGCTGACGCCAAACTCCCGGCACACGGCTTTCACCGCCGGCGGCGGCCCGGTCAGGAAGTGCCATGAGCTGGGGTCCACCTTCCACGTGCTGGCGTACCTGGCTAGAACATCGGGCTGGTCGTTCACAGGATCGAAGGTGATGCTGAGCAGCTCCAGGTCTTTTCCCAAACGGCCGGCGAAGCGCTTTTGCAAGCGCGCGAAATTGTTTGAGAGCCGCAGACAGTAATTGGGGAGCGGGCAGGTGGTGTAAAAAAATGTGAGCGCCACGATCCGGCCCCGGAATTCGGAGAGGGTGACGCGCCGCCCGGTCTGGTCGATCAAGGTAAAGTCGGGGACGAGCTGGCCTGGTGACAGGTCGTTGGTTCGCGCGATGCCTTGATCCTGCTCCTCGATCAGTTGCAGCCGCCGCGCGCGCAGGGCCTCCTGTTCCAGGCTTTGGAAGTGATGCAGGCGGATGTCCAGAACATAGGAGTCATCCTTCTCCACAACCAGGGTGAAGTCCACGAAGGCGCCCGGCTGCAAGCCGCTGAGCGCCTGCGGCTCTCGCACGGAAAACGGCATCACCATGGCCTCCATGTAGCCGGGGATGGCGTTAATGGACGCGACGATGGTTCGATGCGGCTGGTCGACCTTGAGGATGATGCCGGTTACGGGATAAGACTGGGCGGCGCGCATCCGCGCGGGCGCGACAGCGAGCGTCATGAGCAATAATGCAGCGGCGGGCGCCATGAGCCGTTCAGGCGCAGCACGCCGCCGGCGAGCTCCACAAGGGCCGGCTTGGGCAGGATGCAGCATATAGCTAACGGCTGCGGGATTGCGATTCGGCTGCGGTCGCCGCGGGTTCCCGGTGAAGGCCTCCTAAGCGAACGCGAGGCCGGACCAGCCGCTTGTAATCGCGGGCGAACTGGCGGATTTCGATGGCCTGGTTCTTCTCCACGTTGCTAAAGCGCTGCGCATTTCCGATGTCGCCCGGCCAGAGGATTTCCAGGCTCACGTTTTGCGCCGACTTTCCTAGTCCGATGTGCTGCTCCATCGGCGAGGCGCCGAACGACCCGCCGCTGCCGACCGTCCGGTAGATGGAACGCGTTCCACGGGCGCTGCTCACGGTTACCTTGATGCGCGCGCCGACGCCGGGGCGATTCGCTTTCACGCCGACGAGTTTGAGGCTGATCCAGTCGTTATCGTGGCCGGGGTTCTCAAACAGGCGAAAAGCGTGGCTGTCTCCCGGCTCGGCGCCGCCAATCACGGTCAGGATATCTTCATCGCCGCGGTTGTCCATGTCGGCGAATGCAATCGCGTGCCCCTTGTGCAACTCGCCGGTGCCGGAGGATGCGGTGATATCGACGAAGGACTTCCCCTCCTTGTTGCGCAGCAAGACGTTCGGAACCATGGCTGCGTATGAGGGACTGCCGGTGCCCAGATAGATGTCCAGGTAGCCGTCGTTGTCCACATCGCCGAAATTAGCGCCCATCGGCATGAAGACCTTGTTCAACCCGGCTTCCTCAGTGACGTCGCGGAAGGCTCCATTCCCGAGGTTCTTGTACAGCTTCAACGTGGTGGCGTTATGCGGAAGGCCGAAGTAGGTCTTGAGGGTCTCCTCGATGGACATATAGAAGCTGGTGACAAAGAGGTCCGGCCAGCCATCGTTGTCATAGTCGAAAAACCAGGTGGCGAAGCCGCGTCCGGAGCCCAGCACGCCGGCTTGCTTTGCGATGTCGGTGAAGGTGCCGTCGTGATTGTTATGGTAGAGCGAGCCGGCGCCCTGCAGGTTGGAAACGTAAAGGTCCATGTAACCGTCGTTGTCGTAGTCCCCGGCGGCGACTCCCTTGGTCACGGCGACCCGGTCCACACCCGCGGCGTGAGCGATATTCGTAAAAGTGCCGTCGCCGTTGTTGTGGTAGAGCTGGTTGGGGCCGACCTCGTTGCCAACGAAAAGATCGAGGAAGCCGTCATTGTCGATATCGACCCATACGGCTGTCTGCGTATCCGCGGTCACTTGGCCGAGGCCGCTCTCGAGAGTGACATCAGTGAAGGTGCCATTGCAGTTGTTGCGCAGCAGAGACACACGCTGCGGAACAGTCTGCCAGCCGCCGCGCAGAACCAGGAGATCCATGCAACCATCGTTGTTGTAATCGGTCTGCATCAGATTGAGGCCGCCCAGTTGAGTGGAAAGGCCGGCGCTCTCGGTGCGGTCTGAGAACGTGCCATCGCCGTTGTTATGAAAGTAGTGCATGGGGGCGCAGGTGCCCTGCGACGACGTGACCACGTCGAAACGGCCGTTGCCCTCGAAGTCATCCACCGCAACGCCGCCTGCCATCGAAAAACTGTTCAAGCCTGCCACAGGAGCCCGGTCGATGAACCGGCCGATATCCTCGGCCGAGGCGAACTGCGCGGGCGGCAGCAGATACGCTTTCGGAACTCCATTCGGGTACTTACCCAGCGTGAGGTAGGAGATATTCAGCAGCCACTTCACTTCGAGGTCGTCCGGCTTCCGCTCGAGATACTTCAGAAAATGCTGGGCCGCCTTTTCCGAGTCCGCCGGCAGGCGGTACGCGGTGCTGACGCGCGGCGGAAACAGGCACCTGTCGCCGGGCTTGCGGTAGGCGTCGTTCTCCATTTCGGACTTGTGAAGGTAGCCGACACCGAGAAGCTCATCCAGGTAGGACACGGTATCCGCGGAGGACGCCGGAACACTCCGGTAGACAATCTCCCACTGCTCGATCGCCTGGTCCATGTTTCCGTCATACGCCCACAGTTGCCCCAGCGCCACCCGCATCGACATCGTGTCGTAAGCGGACCGGGTCTGCGCCCCTTCGGAAGCCGGATCGAGGTACTTTGCGGTGCCCTCGCGGGCCACCTCCAGCGACTTACGGCGGGCGAAGCAGATTTGCTGCAGATTCTGGCTCCAACCGGGCGGCTTCGGAATGTCCCCGAGAGCGGTTTCGGCCTCGAAGAGGCCGGAAAGGTCGAATGCGTAGCGGACGCCATTCGTGGGACTCAGCGCCTGCTGGATCGCGCGCTCCGCCTCCCGGGCCGCGGCTAACTCGGACGCCGGGACAACTTTCAGAATGGCAAAGCCGGCCGGCAGGTTGATTACTTGAGAAATGCGGCCCGGTTGAAGACCCCGCAGCGCATCGCGCAACTCGGCCCGCAAGGTCCCGGGAGCGACCTCACCCATCCAGCCGCCGTCGGCCGCCGTCGCGTCCACCGACTTTTCCTGGGCCAGCACGCCGAAGTCCGCGCCACGGTTCAGTAGTTCGAGGATCCGCTGCGCCTCGGCCAGGGAATTGACGACGATCAGCCGCAACGGGACGGTCCCGGCCGGCGAATCCTGTGCAACGGTCGGACGAAACAGCAGTCCCGCGCCCAGAATCACGGCCGCAAACCACGCATGCCTTACACGCCAGACCCTCAGAAAGCGTCGCATCCAGTGAGTCCATCATAGCGCCTGGGACGCGGCGGTTCTTTCCCCGGCCTAAGCCGGGAAAGGATTGGGCCGGCCGAGGGCGGGGTTCCAGAGGGTGGGATCGCCAGGCGCGGAACCCTCCGCATGTTACCGTACATTCGGCGCTGGATCCCTGAAAATACGGCAGCAGCCGCCCAGGCGCAGGGAACCAGTACTCCGCCAGAAAAATCCTTGTCCGTGCGCCTTGACACAACGCCGGAAACAGCTGAGAATAGCCGTCACGGAGGGAAAGTGTGGCCAGGAGGGGGCTGACCCACGAGGATTGCTACATCGTTGTGCGGGGGTTGCGCCACCACTACGTCGATTATGGCGGCGCAGGGGAAGTCATCATCGCTCTTCCCGGTCTGGTGCAGACCGCCCGCGCTTTTGACTCGATTGCTCCACTGCTGGTGCCTCACGTCCGCCTGATCGCGCTCGATTTTCGCGGCCGGGGCGAGACCGATTGGGGTCCGCCGGAGAGGTATCGCTTCGATCAGTATTTGAAGGACGTCCGCGAGTTCATCAATCTTATGGGTTTTGAGAAGGTCGGGCTGATCGGCACCTCGCTGGGCGGCTTTATTGCCCGCATGTTCGCGACCGCGTACCCGGCCCGGGTGACCCGATTGATCCTCAACGATTGTGCGATCGGTGGCAATATGGCCGGATTACTCCGCGTCGGGGCGCGCCCGGCGACCGCGCCGAACGAGTTTGCCAGCCTGCAGGAGGCGGTGGAATGGTTTCACGCCACGCGCCCGGGCATGGATCGCATGGACGCTGAAACGCAGGAAGAGTATGTCTCACATTACTTGAAAGCCACGCCGGGAGGCGGGCTATGTTTCGACTGCGACCCTGCGGTGATCCGGATGGCCGATGGACTGGTGAACCAGCTCGCCGGGCTCCGGCGGACGGACCTGGAATCGAAGGTGGTGTGGGAACAGGCGAGCCGTTTAACCATGCCGCTGCTGTTGATTCGCGGAGCGCTGAGCGACGTAATCTCCCCGGTCACGATAGCCCGCATGCAAGAGGTGCTGCCTCACGCCAAATCGGTAGAGATCCCAGGGGTCAGCCATTCACCGACTCTCTACGAATCGGAAGCCCAGTCCGCCATCCGGGACTTCTTTGGTTTTCGAACCCAGGAACTAGCTGCGGAGGCGGCCATATAAGCGGCTCTGCGCACGAAGCGCACGAAGTATTGAGGGAATACTATGCTCACTGCAACCGAAGCACAGATGTCAATCGGAGGGGTTTCGTCCGCCAGCCTGGCCAGCGAGTTCGGGACCCCTCTCTACGTTTACGATGCCGACGAGGTGCGCCGGTCGTTTCGCCGGATTGTGAGTGCCGTGCCGTATGCGCCGGTGACAATTCACTACGCGTGCGTAACGAATGCGAACCTGGCGCTGATGCGGCTGATCCACGCACTGGGCGGCGGCATCCATGCCAACACGTGGGGCGATGCCGTGATGGCCCTGCATGCCGGCTTCGCGTCCAAGGACATTGTCTACAGTGGAAGCAATATCAGCGCGGACGACTTTCAGAACATTTTTGCCAACCGGGTTCGCGTCAATGTGAATTCGCTGAGCCAGCTCCGCCAGTATGCGGCCCATCTGCATGACTTCGAGCGGCGGCACGGCGGCAATCTCAACGTCATGCGGGGAGTTGGCATGCGCATCCACCTGGAAGACAAGATGCTCTACAGCCGGATGGGAGTGAAGACCAGCGAGATTGCCGAGGCGCGCGACATCGCGGCACGTGAGGGACTGCGGCTCACGGGCGTGCACTACTATCGCGGCACCGGCACCATCCACATCCATCATTTTCTGGAGCCGTTCCCGTACCTGATGGAGGTGGGCAAGCAGCTCGGCGAAACGCTGGAGTATGTCGACATCGGCGGCGGTTTCGGCTATCCCTACATGCCGGGCGGCCCGGACGACTTCAACTGGGAATTCTTCGGCGCCAGCATGAACGGCATGCTGGAGGATCTTTCGAGCACGATCGGGCGGCGGGTGTCGCTCGTACTCGAGCCGGGCCGGAGCGTGGTGGCTTCGTCCGGGTATGTGCTGTCCCGGGTAGTGGCGGTAGACCGGCGCGCGGCGGGCGGGCAGGTGGTGGGCGTCGATACCACGGTGAGTCACATCAGCAGCGAGACGTTTCGCGTGTACGGTGGCTACCGGCGCATCGCCCTTGCCAACCGGGATAGTGACGAACAGCCGGTGCCGACCGACGTGGTCGGATCCACGACATTCTCCGACGACTACATCGGACGAGCCCCGCGCTACGACAAGACCGACAGAGGAATCCTGCTTCCCCCGCTTCATGAAGGGGACCTGCTCGCCGTGCTCGACGCTGGCGGCTACGGATTTGCGTTCGCATCCAACTTCCTCAACAAGCCGAGGCCGGCAGAAGTCCTGATCGACGGCGGACAGGCGCGCCTGGTCCGCAGGCGCGAGACCTACGACGACATGCTCCGGCTCCAGCAGGAAGTGGAGCTGAGCAAATCGGCGACAGCCTGACCAATGTACATCCTGGTCTCGGTGCCCAATGAGGCGTTCCATCGCGTGATGGTGGCGCGCGCCCTGCATCGCAGGCTCGGCGTGGAATCGTCGGTGTACCGCAACGCTTCTGAACTGCTGCGCCGCGTGGAGCGATCCTACGGCGGGCGCATCGTTCTGCTCGACTGGACCAGGCGGCAGATTGCAGCCGATGTGAAGGTGGCGGGCGCCTCCGGACTCGCCATCGGAAAGGATGCGATCTACTGTTCGAGCTGGACCGGGAACTGCGTCGAGCGCCTGCAGAGAGGCGCGCCGCGCCGCGAGATCTCTCACCCCTGGTTCAACCATCTGCACACGGTGGAGTTTACCGAGGCGGGGACGCTGCTGGTGGCTAGCGCCGGCGCGGACCTGATTCTGGAGATGTCGGTAGAAGGGGAGGTGCTTTGGCATTGGTTCGGGCCGGATCACGGATTCGCGCCGAAGACGCCCGGGCCATCCTCCTCGTTCGACCCGGATACCGATTACCGCGAGGTGCGCCGCAGCACCTCCGAGCGGGGCATGCACGTGACCTCGGCGCTGGCGGTGGGCGCCGGCAAGGTGCTGGCCGCCCTGTTTCACCAGGGCCAGCTGATCCTGATCGACCGCAAGACCGGCGCCGCCGAGACCATACTCAGCGGACTGGTGCGGCCGCACGGCATCCACCGGCGT
>Ga0181535_10004748_pt1 | contig 14909 bp, 10 predicted proteins | sample PEATcosm2014_Bin_44_FD_119774 | JGI IMG/M metagenome (GOLD analysis project Ga0181535, IMG submission 119774) | Peatland microbial communities from MTU Mesocosm Facility, Houghton, MI, USA - PEATcosm2014_Bin17_30_metaG | ecosystem: Environmental > Terrestrial > Soil > Wetlands > Peat | place... | reverse complement strand
TATACTCACAGAACGCGATGGTTATTTATGATCAAATGCAAGAAAAATTAAAAAGCAATGAATATTTGCCAAGAATTCTATTCGAGAAATTTAATATTGAAGTATTGAGCACCACAGATGGAGCTACTGATGGTTTAGAGCAGCATAAAAAAATTAAAGAATCGGGCTGGAACGGTAAAGTGGTACCATGCTTTCGCCCGGATGGAATTGTTAACATTACTGCAAAAAATTGGATTGAGGAAATAAATAAGTTAAGCAAAGTAAGCGGAGTAGAAATTTCTTCATATAAGAATTATATTCAAGCTATAAAGGACAGAAGAGAATATTTCAAATCAATGGGAGCAGTTTCTACCGATCATGGAGTATTAAGCCCTTATACACATAAGTTAAGTGAAAATGAAGCAGAAGCAATATTCCGGAAAGCACTCAAGGGAACAGCAGACGAAGATGATTCAATATTGTTTACTGCAAATATCCTTATGGAGATGGCAAGAATGAGCATTGAAGATGGCCTTGTAATGCAGATTCATCCAGGTGTTATGAGAAATCATAATTTAGAAGTATTTAATAAATTTGGATCGGATAAAGGAGCTGATATACCTGTTACAACAGAGTTTACAAGAAATTTGTTTGAATTATTAAATGAATTTGGAAATAATAAAAAATTAACATTAATCGTTTTTACACTTGATGAAACGACTTATTCCAGAGAGCTAGCACCACTAGCCGGTCATTACCCGGCATTAAAATTGGGACCAGCCTGGTGGTTCAATGACAGCATCCAGGGAATGACAAGATTCAGAGAAAATGTAACTGAAACTGCGGGAATTTATAATACAGTCGGTTTCAATGATGATACACGGGCTTTTCTTTCAATCCCTGCAAGACATGATCTTTCCAGAAGAGTTGACTCCAATTTTCTTGCAGGAATGGTTGCAAAACATATTATGTCCTTTGATGAAGCAATTAATATCGGGAAAGCGCTCGCATATGATTTAGTAAAAAAAGCATATAAGCTATAATTAATAGTTATTCAGTATACCAAATTGAAATTCTTAAAGATACATAATAAGGATAACGTAGCAGTAGCCCTTGATACGATAGCTGCAGGCGAAAAGATTTTATTTCAAGGAACTGATATTACTTTAAAAAACGAGGTAATCAAAGGGCATAAAATTGCTTTTGAGGATATTAATTCAGGTGAAAAGATTATAAAGTATGGGCATATTATTGGACACGCAATAAAACATATATATCAGGGCGAGTGGGTTCATTCACATAATATGGAAACTGATCTTAAAAATTTGGTTGAATACACTTATAATCCAGTCAAGTGTACCACCATAAAAAGTACTACTCAAACTTCTACATTTTCCGGTTATAGAAGAAAGAACGGGAGAACAGGGACCCGGAATGAAATATGGATAATAAATACAGTAGGCTGTGTAAACTCTTCGGCTGAAAGAATAGCAAAAATTGCAAATGAAAAGTTTAAATCTGAAAACTTCGACGGCATATTTACTTTTTCACACCCATACGGTTGCAGTCAACTTGGTGATGATCTTACAAATACACAAAAAATTCTTGCGGGACTAATCAATAATCCAAATGCCGGAGGTGTTTTATTATTAGGACTCGGATGCGAAAATAATCAAATGGATTCCCTGCTAAGCCTAGCCGGAAATGCAGACAGCCAGAGGATAAGTAGTTTTAACACCCAGGATGTACCGGATGAAATTGAAACCGGTGTTAATAAAATAGAAGATTTATTTCGTATTGTTAAAAACGACTGCAGGGAAGAAACGTCCATCTCCAACTTAGTAATTGGGGTTAAATGCGGAGGTTCGGATGGGATCTCGGGAATTACTGCAAATCCACTTGTCGGAAGAATAACAGATCTTATTACATCATATTCCGGTACAGTTTTATTAACTGAAGTGCCTGAAATGTTCGGAGCCGAACAACAATTGATGAACAGGGCAAAGGATGAAGAAACATATAACAAAATAGTTTTTATGATAAACAACTTTAAGAAATACTTTACCGATCACAATCAGGTAGTTTATGAAAATCCTTCACCAGGTAATAAAGAAGGCGGTATAACAACACTTGAAGAAAAATCGTTGGGTGCCATTCAAAAAGGCGGGGCATCAATTATAAATGGTGTATTAAGCTATGGAGAAATAATTCATGATGCAGAAGCCAATGGTTTGTTCTTGTTGAAGGCGCCCGGAAATGACGGTGTTTCATCTACCGCTATGACAGCAAGCGGGGCAACAATGTTGCTATTTACAACCGGAAGAGGTACGCCTCTTGGTTTCCCTGTTCCAACAATTAAAATATCTTCAAATTCAGAAATTTTTTATAGAAAACCTAACTGGATCGATTTTAATGCAGGAACACTTCTTTACGGTAATAAAAGCATTGACCGCCTGACGGATGAATTATTTGATTTTATAATAGACACAGCCTCGGGAAAAATAAAAACTAAAAATGAGCAAAATGGGTACAAAGAAATTGCAATTTGGAAAGATGGGGTTACTTTATGAAACATACTTATATTATTCTTTTTTTTAAATAATTTTACTTTAATATTAAACGAGATAAAAATTAAACATATACAATTAAATAAGAAATATTTAACGTCCGGAAACTTTAAAGCAAAAGATATATCTATTGGTTCTATAGAAAGTATGCCGGAGAAAGTGATACAATTCGGCGAGGGAAACTTCCTGAGAGCTTTTGTCGATTGGCAGTTTAATGAATTAAATAAAAATGGACTATTTAACGGAAAAATAGTAGTTGTTCAACCTTTACCGGATGGAATGATTGAGACAATAAATGAACAAGATGGGTTATACACACTTCTCTTACGCGGATTAAATTGTGGTAAATCCATTGAAAAGACTGAGATTATAACTTCAATTAACCGCGGGATAAATCCATACTTAGACTGGAGAGGCTTCCTTAAATGTGCAGCAAATACTAATCTAAGATATGTTGTATCAAATACAACCGAAGCGGGAATTGCTTATATTAAATCATCTTTCCCCCGAGATGAATGCCCTTCAACTTTTCCGGCTAAGGTTACAGCATTTCTATATGAGCGGTTTAAATTATTCAACGGCGAGACCGGTAAAGGGATGATATTCCTTCCCTGTGAGCTGATTAATAATAACGGAAGTACTCTTAAGGAATATGTTTTTAAGCATGCCGAAGATTGGAATCTTGGAGCCGGATTTAATAATTGGATAGAGAAAGAAAATTATTTCTGCAATACACTTGTAGATAGAATCGTTCCGGGTTACCCAAAAGATGAACATGATAAAATTACCGAGAGGCTTGGTTATGAAGATAAAATAATTGTTGCGGCGGAATTATTTCATCTTTGGGTTATTCAGGGAGACGAAAATATTAAAGATGAGATCCCTTTTGCAGATGCCGGGCTGAACGTAATCTGGACAGATGACATTCAACCTTACAGAACATTAAAAGTCAGGATACTAAATGGAGCACATACAACATTAACAATACCCTCGTTCCTTGCCGGAAATGATACAGTAAAAGAATCTGTCGATGATAAAATCATCGGCAAATTTATTGAGGAAGCAATATTCAAGGAAATACTTCCTGTGTTGAATTTCCCTGATAAAATGAAAGAGGAATATGCAAAGAACACGATTGAGAGATTTCAGAATCCTTTTATTTATCACTATCTTATTTCAATTTCATTAAATTCGGTTTCCAAATATAAGGTAAGGGTACTGCCTACAGTTCTGGAGTATTATAAAATTTATAAACGTCTGCCTGAAGTGCTTATATTTTCATTCGCGGCACTTATAATATTTTATAAACAATTAAAATCAAACAATGATGAGATTAAATTGAGAGAGCACCGGGTTAATGATGATCCTAATGTTATTACTTTTTTTAATAATCTGAGTAAAGAAAATAATTATGAGGCAGTAATCAAAATGACATTATCGAATGTTAGTTTTTGGGAAACCGATCTTAACCAAATTGAAGGTATAACTGAAAAAGTAACGAGATACTATCAATTAATAAACAAAGTTGGAATGCAGAATGCAATACTGCAATTACTTAAGAAATAATTTTAATATAAACCATAAGGACTAAAATGGGAAAAGAAGAAACCTTAAAATCATTAATTGACTGTGGAGCAATTGCTGTAATAAGACTAGCAGATTCTAATAAATTAATAAAAGTTGCTCAATCAATTTACGAAGGCGGAGTAATTGGAATCGAAATTACTATGACCGTTCCTGATGCTATAAATGTAATTAAAAAAGCTGCTGCCGAACTTGGCAACTATATGAATATCGGAGTTGGGACAGTACTTGATGCTGTTACAGCACAAAAAGCTATAGATGCAGGGGCAAAATATGTAGTGAGCCCGGTATTTAAAAAAGAAATTATCGATACCGCACACAAGAATAACATCCCGGTAATGCCTGGTGCATTTACACCTACGGAAGCCCAGACTGCTTTTGAAGCAGGAGCTGATATAATAAAAATATTTCCGGCGGACGTTGTTGGGATGGCATTTTTTAAAGGAGTTCTTGCGCCTATGCCGTATTTAAAACTGATGCCTACCGGCGGGGTAAACCTTACTAATGCGGGCGAATGGTTAAAGGCCGGCGCATGTGCAGTTGGTGTCGGTTCTGCTTTGTTGGATAAAAAAGCGATTTTGTCCGGCAATTACCAGGTTTTAACTGAAAACGCTAAAATACTAATGGAAAATATTAGAAAAGCAAAACAGGATTGAAATATTTGTTTTACAAATTGTTAACCTGAAGAATTAATCCGGAGGAAAAATTAATGGCTGAAAAAGTAGTAACAATGGGAGAGATAATGCTTAGATTATCAACTCCAGGTTTTAGCAGATTTGTGCAAACACAGCAGTTTGATGTTAATTACGGCGGCGGTGAAGCGAATGTTGCGGTTGCATTGTCTAATTATGGATTTGAAAGTTATTTTATATCGAAATTGCCAAAACATGAAATTGGACAAGCAGCATTAAACAGCTTAAGGCGATTTGGGGTAAAAACCGATTTTATAGTGAGAGGCGGAGACCGGGTTGGAATTTATTTCCTTGAAACAGGGGCGAGCCAAAGAGCTTCTAAAGTTATTTATGATAGAACAAATTCTGCCGTAACAACTTTAAACAAAGATGAACTGGATTGGGATAATATTTTTAAAAGTGTTAATTGGTTTCATTGGACAGGAATAACACCAGCTTTAGGTGAGACCGCCCTGGATGCTTTGATAGCGGCCTGTGATTCAGCTAAAACGAACGGTGCAATAATAAGTGCAGATTTAAATTTTAGGGCAAAATTATGGTCGCCTCAAAAAGCGCAATCAATAATGATTCCGTTGATGGACTATGTAGACGTATGTATTGCAAACGAAGAAGACGCAGAGAAAAGCTTAGGATTTAAAGCAGGTAAAACGAACGTAGAACACGGCGAATTGGATGAAAGCGGATATTTTGAAATGGCTAAAACTTTAAAAGACCGATTTAATTTTAAAACTGTTGCAATCACACTGAGAGAAAGCTATTCGGCTTCAAGAAATGGCTGGAGCGCATTGCTTGTGGACGACAAAGACTGTAAAATCCCATACCGTTCAAAGAGATATGATATCCAAATTGTAGACCGCGTAGGCGGCGGGGATTCATTTGCCAGCGGATTAATATATGGACTTATGAAAAAGAATAGTACTAAAGAAGCTCTGGAGTTTGCTGTTGCTGCTTCATGTTTAAAACAAACAATACCAGGCGACTTTAACCTGGTTTCCATTGATGAAGTGGACAAACTCTCTAAGGGAAGTGGTTCCGGCAGAGTCGAAAGATAAGAGGAGACTTAATAGAATTATTTTGTTATTTGGAATAATATTAATTAACAGGTCAATAATCCTGGTTATATACTGTAAATTATTTTTAGATAATAAAAATTAAATATATCTTAGTATAATTGATAAAAGAGGAAAAAATTTAAAATTTGCGTTAGATTGGAAGCCAGACTGTAAATGTTGAGCCAAAATCATATTTACTTTCAAGAGTAATTTTACCGTCCATCATTTCAATCATTCTTTTAGACAGAGTTAGGCCAAGCCCGTTCCCCTCATAATCGCGAGCGAATCCTTCGCTTGCCTGCCGAAATGGGTTAAAAATTATCGCCAGTTCACTTTCTTTTATACCAATTCCGGTATCGATAATTTTAATTACAGCCCATCCTTTTTCATCTTCTTCAACTTTATCGATTATAACCGTAACACAGCCTTTTTTTGTAAACTTAAACGCGTTATCAAGTAAATTTATTATTGCCTGAGAAAATAAATCAAGATCTATCATTACATAAATATTTTCACCCGGAAATAATTTAAGTTCAATATTTTTTTCTGCAGCAGTCATCTCAAAAGGAGAGATAATCTCATTCATCTTTTGTGATATGTTTTGCTTTTTAAGCTGTACCGATACACTATCAGACTCGAATTTAGACATATACAGGATGCTATTAAGGGTATTTAACAACCTTTGCCCGGAAGAAAATATATATTTGGAGAGTTCACAAAGATCGGCATCTTTAATTTCTTCCATCAAAATTTTAGAAAAACCCTGAATACCTATTAAAGGTGTTCTAAACTCGTGCTGCATATTTGCAAGAATATTTGATTTTAATTTATCAGATTGTTCTGCTTTTTCTTTAGCTGCTAATAATTCCTGCCCTATTTTTATACGTTCATTAATTTCTTTTTGAAGCTCTTTATTGGCCATTGAAAGTTGAAATGTCCGCTCTTCAACTCGTTGTTCCAGTCTATCCCGGGCATCCCGTAATGCCTCTTCCATTTTTTTTTGATCGGTAATATCTAAGAAAGTTTCAATAATAAATTCTTCGTCTCCAAGGTTTATACCGGCATTAGTTTTAATTACAGGAATTAAAGTTCCGTCTTTTCTTTTTAGTAATTCTTCAAGGTTTGCGGCAATTGTAGTTGATTTTGCGGAACCATCTTGTGAGGTAAAAAGGGCGTCACTGTTTGTGCCAATAATCTCTTCTTTCAAAACACCAGCTAATTCAATCGCGGCTAAATTTGCATCGGCTATTTGTAAAGTTTTTTTATCAACAATAATAATACCCGCCTGCACGGTATCTAAAATAGTTTTTAACTCCCTTGTACTTTTAACTATTTTATCTGTCCGTGAGTTAATATTTTGTTCGGAGAGTATTTTTATGTTCTCAATTTCATTTGCCAAATACTGGTTTTGCATCAAGAATGCATAATAATTGGAATATATTCTGCATATTTCAATAGTATTTTCTTGCCCGGTAAAAGATTCGTTGAGAGATAAGATTATTAACCCTGTAATTCCTGAAAGTACAATTAAAGGAATAATTAAAAAATCATCCGTATGAGTTTCAATTTTAATTTGACCATATGTAATTTCACCGGTACTAAGTGCATTGGCAATACAACCGTTTTCGGCTAGAAGTTTATATGAATTTTCTACATCAGCTTTATTAACTCCTTGAGTTGAGATTTCATATTGGAATTCGAAAGTCTGCTGATTAATCGTATAAAGCGCAGCGGAAATACATCCTTGAATTTTTTTATATGCTTCCAGCCCATCCAAAATAATTTGCTGGATTGATTTTTCATGAAGTAAAACCGGATCAATACCTGCTATTGCATTATAAAAGCTCTGGTTGTTAATATTGATTTCTTTTTGTCCCATTTGTTATTGATAAAGCATAACTCTTACGGTTTGGTCAAAATCCTCTATCAATTTTTTCTTTATGGAAGGAAAAAATCCTTTTGGTAATTTAATTATATCCCAAACCTTGAAATTTGGCTCGGGAATTAATATATCACCGCTTCTTCCCAATTCCAAAGCTGTAGCAAGAATATCGGCAATATGGACAGATGCAATTAACCTATTAGTTTGATTTTCTTTTATTCCATTATGATGATAAAGGATTGCATCTTGCAGCCCCGTAGGAAGTTTCCATTTTTCCGCAAGAATTTGCCCTGCCCTACAGTGATCAATGCCTAATATCTCGGTTTCTGCTTCTCTGATAGTGCAATCTTTTTGTACCACCAATTTTAGTACTTTTTCAAAATCATTAGGTAAAAACTCTATAAACAGCAGCTTACCTATATCATGAATAATTCCGGCTAAGAAATAATTCTCAAGTTCTTTTTCTCCTATTGCACTACCGATTAACCTGGTGGTTATTCCCACAGCAATTGAATGAGCCCATAAATCGGTTGGTTTAAAATTTAGAATAATTTTATCCTTTGTAAAAATATTCACTACAGATAGCGCAAATATTATATTTTTAATTTCATCAAACCCCAGATAAAGTATTGCCTGAGAAATAGTATCTATTCGGCCGCGAAAGCCATAGAAAGGGGAGTTAGCTACTTTTAATATCTTGAAAGAGGAAACCTGGTCTACAGTGATTATTCTTGCCAGTTTTTCAGGTGTAACCAAAGGGTCTTTAAGAGCTTCAGAGATCGAAGAATATATAGTCGGAAGAGTTTGTAGTTTATTTACATTTTGTAATATTTTATCAAATGAATTCATATTAGCATATCATTTTAGATTCTTTTTTAATAATTCACCCAAAGCCAAATTATAAATCTCTTCCTCATTAACATTCCTGAAATTCCACTTTAAACGTTTCTTAAGTTGATCTTTTGCTTTTGATATTGCGGCGTCATCAAACTGCAATTCCGATTCTTCTTCATTATCTCTTACAGATACACTCTGTATGCCCCATAGCAATAAAATATTCTTATGTCGTTCTTCCAGTTTTGTGTTTTCGGCCAGCATAATCTGGCCAAACTTATTTTTTACCGGAATAGATAATTCCATACCGTCTTTAATTTCATTTATGAAAACAATTTTAGGCATATTGAACATTCATAGTAAATTAATACTTCATCCCAATTCATTTTCGAAACAAATTAATAATAGTTTATCCTACTTCATTATCATTATAAGTATTTTAGTCTTAACAACTTAATTAGCATACGCAGGTAATTGAGTATCATAAAATTGTGATCTATTAAAAAACGATTAAAATCAATCAATTTTATACTTTTATAATTAATTTGTCCATTTTCATTCTTATTTTAATTCCTTTGCATAATAATCTTCATCATTTATCATAATTACGTATTAACCGAGGTTAAAAGACCGGCTAGCTAAACTACCATAGCCGGAAAATTGACATTCATTTATAAAGAATAAAGTTAGAACTTTAATAAAGTATTAATACCAAACAATTTAAACTAAACTATTCTGAGAGGAATTTCCACAAAGGCGGCATAGTTTCTGTCAACTTATTTACTTTGTCACATTTTTCCACAAATGTTAATCTTCATCCTTTATGAAGAAATGGAGAAGTATTTAACGAAAATGTTTATCCCTGCATAAAAATGGTCTTGAACAGATGATTCTAAAAAAGGATATATGACCAAACCAAGTTAACAAGCAAAATTCAAATATATTTTAAAACACAATTATGTTTTGCTTTCTTACATTCAAATCTCTTACTTTTGTGCTAATACCTTTTTATATTTGGCAGTACTATCAATACTTTTGCCTTACCATCGAAAGAATTGCGCTTTAACCTATAATCTGGATATACAACCTGGTAACTAATTTTATAAATAGCATTAAGATATTGTACGGTCAAAAGCCAGGCTAAAAACTTTATTTCTCAGAAATTTTTCAAAAACTACTAATTTGAGTAAACAACATTAATATGAAATATTTAAACTTTATTTCTGTTTTCTTGCTTCTTCCATTTTCTCTTTTTTCCCAAGAGAAAAGTACCATTGATAGCGTAAAGACCTACAATCTTGACCCGGTCACCATTACCGCAACCCAGACAGAAATTCCGAGAAGCTTAGTTTCGCCCTCAATCAGCGTTGTATCTATGGAAGATATTAAAGCAAATCCGGATAAATCTATCTTTTCCCTTATCAGTCAGGATGTACCGGGTGTTTTTGTAACAGAGCGGGATGTACTGGGATTCGGAATAAATTCTGCTGCAGGCCAAATTAATATTCGCGGTATTGGAGGCAGCCCTAACAATGATGTGCTTGTTTTAATAGACGGCAGTCCGCAATATATGGGTTGGTATGGTCATCCAATTGATGATAGTTATTTAGCGACAAATATTGAACGAGTGGAAGTGATTCGCGGCCCGGCGTCAATGTTGTATGGATCTAATGCAATGGGCGGCGTTATTAACATTATTACACACGCATCACAGCAAGATGGGACGTCCGGTGATGCATCAATATCTTATGGAAGTTTTGATGCAGAACAATACGGGGCCCACATTGGATACCAAGAGAGCGGCTGGAATATACTGGGGTCTTTCACACATGAACATACGGACGGCTCCCGACCATGGTCTGAATATACCGCTAACAGCGGATATTTAAAAACTTCCTATCATATAGACAATCAATTTCAATTTTCACTTGACGGGAGCTTGACGCAATTTGAGACTTATGACCCCGGTATGACATTTTCTCCCGATACAAACAACTGGCAGCACATAAGCCGCGGTTACTTTGGAGCTTCGTTGGAAAACGATTTTGGTTTTGCTAAAGGCGGTATCCGAATGACATACAATTTTGGTCACAATGAACTATCTCCATACTATAATAACTTTAGCTGGGTATCGGATGATCATCTTGCAGCAATAAACTTATATCAAAAATTCATGTTGTTCAAAGATAATACAATAGCTGCCGGTATTGACGTTCAGGAAAATGGCGGTAAGGCATCCAATTCATTTACGAATTTTGGAACACAGTCTATTCAGGATTATGCCGGATATGTCAGTATACAGCAGTATTTCCTTGATAATCTACTAGCAAATGCCGGAATTCGTTATGCCCACAATAGTTACTTCGGAGAAATTGTTGTCCCGCAAGCCGGTGTGAATTATCAATTGGATCAGGGTACTTCTTTTCGGGCATCGATAGGAGAAGGGTACAAGGCACCACAGATATTTGAGTTATTTCAGCTTTCACCGATTGACTCTAAATTGAACCCGGAGGAATTATGGAATTATGAAGTGGGCGCTTCCCATACATTCGGACAGACGGCCGTAGCGGATATTGCCGGATTCATAATTGATGTAAAAAACACAATAATAGATCAATGGTATACTATGCAGTCCTTTAACTCAGGCAGCTCCCATTATGGCGGTGTGGAGGGTTCTTTGCAATGGTTCATCACTAACAATTTAAGTGCAAATGCAAATTATTCGTTAACCGGTAATGCAGACCAAACGGTTTCTGTTCCCAAACATAAAGCATTTCTCAGCGCTGATTATAGGTGGAGTATTTTGACTGCATCTCTCAGTGCACAGTATATTCATTCGATCTATGGATTAAACAATGCTGGATTGATTGAGAAAATGCCGGATTATACTAATGTTGAAGCAAAAATCGGGGCACAAATTACTGATAAAGTTTCACTTTTATTAAGTGCGCGAAACCTGCTGAATCAATCATATCAAACTATATATGGATATCCTATGCCGGGAAGAACTGCTAATATCAATATGAATTTGCAATTGTAAATAGCTAAAATATCCGGAGTTACTGAAAACTCCGGATATTTGTTTTAATTATAATAACACAATTTATCTATTACTACTTTATAACCAGCTCAAAGTTAAAGTAAACAATATATTCACTGCACAGGTGGATACGCTCCAATAAACTGTTTTGATTGCCCCAACAGCTTGCCTATAACAGCAGGTAGTTCAACTGCACTGCCGGATCCCGGAAAGGCTTGCAATAATTGGTAATTGTCCAGTATTGCACATTTGAATAAGCTGCCGCTATAATCCGGATAATAGGTACTGTGAGTCTCAAATTCAGGGTGCAGTTTTTGCAGTCCATCCAGTGAAATAAATTGAACCTGGCAATTATTAGTATTTGCAGGGCTCCACAAAATTAATGGGTTAGTCGAATCCCCTCTACCTGAGAGGCTGGGCGAAGAACTACGAACATACACATTATAATCGAGCTGTTTCAATTGAGAATTAGTAATTCTTCCGCATATCGAATCCGGCTGCCATACAAACAATAGTGGCCTATCAAAATTATCATCACCGGTAAGCAGGTTATTAACAAAAATATGACCATCCCGTTTATCAATATCCGGTCCTGTACTTGGGTGCCAGCCGAAATGATCAGCGACTGCATTTCGCCCATTACGCCCGATGCAAGCAACACTATTTACAAATGTATTCTGATAAATATTAACGTTGGAGCTGTTAAGTACCATTACTCCATGATCACAATTGACAAATAAATTTCCAGCACAAATTGCGCCTTTGGAAATTTCAAAGAAAAACCCGTTATCACTCGGCCAAAGCTGATCTTTGCGATAGTTGCCTCTATTATTGCCGACATTTTGAACCCAGTTATTAACAAAGCGGCCATCAACATTTCCAACATCGTACCACACACCATTCGAATATGGCAGGTCGATAATCAGATTATCCTTACACGTAGCGCGGTAACACTGATTAAAAATTTTTACTGCGGCCGGGAAATAGCCGGTAATTTTTTTTATATTATTTCGAGTAAAAATATTTTTTTCCAAAAGAACATCAGCCGAACCAATAACATAAATGCCCTCCGTGCTGGTGTCTGTTATACGGCAGTTACGAATCGTCAGGCTATCTCCTCTGAAATAACCTGCGACTCGTGAGCAAAATGAAATTGTGCAATTTTCCAATGTTGTGCCAATTACATCTTTTCCATGCTCAGACTCAGGTGAAAGCCCTTCCGGTTCCTTTCCTTCAATTTCGAGTGCGCGATATGCATACTGTGTGAACGTAATTCCTTTAATCACAAGCCCTCTGCCGTCCGAAGTTTTGCCGTGACAATCCTTTGTAGTTCTTACAAGAGCGGAATTAAAAGCGGTAATTTCCACGGTTTTATTTTCAGGATTAACACCGATATAAATCAGTCCTTTATCATAATCTATATAATATGAATTTTCATCAACCTCACCTTCCCAACCTTTAGATTGTAAGAATTTTCCGTTAACAAAAACCATATCATTGTTAAAAAGATATAGAGGCGTTTTCTTTCCTTCTCTTTCACGCTGCCACCAATCCGCAGGTTTTTCAGGAAATAAATGAGACCAATGGGTTGTCCACAGACCGTTTCCAAGATTTTTCCAATCTGTAGCAGGGAAAGTACCTTTTAAAACCGGTAGTTCATTTAAGTACGGCTGTATTGTTATACCCTGATTTAATTCAAGATTACCTATCCGGTACGTACCTCCACGCATTACAATAACATCTCCGGTTTTAACTCTCTCAATTGCGGCTTTAATTGTTGTAGGATTAGAAATTCTTTCTCCAGATTGTTTATATTTTCCATCAGGCGCAACATAGAAAATTGTTCCTGCACCCTTAGGTATTCTATAAGTTTGCGGGATCGGGCCGTACGGGCCGCCCGATGGCTGTGCATTTAAAGTCAGGATTCCAAAAATCATTATCAGAAAAACTAAATTAATAAAACTTATATCATACCGGTTTATAATTTGAGAAATTAACCGGATAAAATTTCTAAATTTATAAAAGTATTCCGCGGTCTGGTTTGAATTCATTTAAACTCCTTTATAAATTAGCTAATAAATGCTTTACTTAATTAAATACATAATACATTGAATGGTTGTTTAACGATCATAATCTTAGTCTAAATTTAACTGTACAAATGATAAAATAAAATGACTACTTGCATATATGTAGAAATACTATATCAAAATTTACAAACATTTAATATATAAATTCAGACGATAAAGTATGAATGAGAAACCGGTTCTTGTTCATGTCAAGGTGTGTAGCCGGCGGGGCGCGGCAATCAAGTTTAAATTCATATATATTAATTTATAGGAAAGTTGTGCAGCTTGAATTGTTAAAGATTTGAAAATTGCCGTCTAATTAAGAATTTAGCTAGGCATCGACTTAATTCGCTTATTTTAGTGCACCCTGCGGGACTCGAACCCGCGACCTGCTGATTAAGAGTTTTTTTAGGATATTTCTTATAATCCTTTTTAGATCAATAACATCCTTTTTTAAAAGCACTTATATCCTTCTAATGTATTCCATGCTTTACCCTATTTTCTAGGGTTTGGAATATAATCCGTAGCCAAATCGTAGCGAGAAAATATTTAAGCTAAATTCAATTATGTTTTTTTTCTGCAAAAACGATAGTTATAATAGCTATAATATTCAAAATACAACCTATTAAAAACCATTTGATTGGATCTTTCCCCTTTTGTTTAGCTATCCCGGCACTGACCAGTCCAATTATTAAACAGGTTACAAGTATAAATGTATATATTATCATAAAATTCCTATTAGTAAATTATTAAATTCAAAAATTTACAAAATATTTGTGAGCTTTTTAGAATATTTTTCTGCTAGAATTTTTATAGCTTCATCTAATGAATTTTCTTTTGAAAATCCTGGACCAATAGCAGACATGTTGTCTGATATTAGTAATCCGTTTTTTTGATATATTTTGTACGACAAATTTATATCGCAAGATATAATATCTTTTACCACTTGATTATTATTTCTAAAAGAATATTCAATTTCACCTAACACAAGATATTTCCCATCTTTAAATACTCTTGATTCATTTACTGTACTTGTTTCTCCATTAAATATTTTTTCAAAATACCCGTCACTTACAAAACTATAATTAAAGTAATTTTTTAATATTCGCTTATTAGTTACAACTTTGTTGGTGAATTTGTTACTAATATTATTGGTGGGGTCATCTATTTTAATAAATAAAATTATTTTACCATTCTCATCAGGTAAATTCTT
>Ga0181535_10004747_pt1 | contig 14911 bp, 15 predicted proteins | sample PEATcosm2014_Bin_44_FD_119774 | JGI IMG/M metagenome (GOLD analysis project Ga0181535, IMG submission 119774) | Peatland microbial communities from MTU Mesocosm Facility, Houghton, MI, USA - PEATcosm2014_Bin17_30_metaG | ecosystem: Environmental > Terrestrial > Soil > Wetlands > Peat | place... | reverse complement strand
TGGCCGGCAGCAGGTGCGCCAGGCATTGCACCGTGCCCGTCGAGACGTCGCCGCCGTCCATCCAGCCGGTGAACGCCAGCACCAAGGTGGCGTGGTGGAGCACCGGAGACTCGTGAATCTTCAAGATTTCGCTGTCGTTCATCGTTTTGGCTCCGGAAACCCCTGCCGCACCCTAATTATACCCTGCCGCACCAGCTTACACTTGCAGGTCCGGCAGGCAATGGTGGGGGGGAATCGGCACAAAGGTGTCCCCTTGGCCGCCCGGGCTTGCCGACGGCCCGTTTCAGGGTAGACTTGGTCGTTGTCCGGATGGGTGGCCGAGTGGTCTAAGGCGGCGGTCTTGAAATTGATTCCGGCCGATTCTGTACACCATCCAGAAAACGCGGAAAATGGCTTGTTTTTAGCGGTTTTCTGCACGTCTGCCGCTTTGGCTTGTACACTGTAGAAACGGGCGAAAAAGGGGCTGTCGGGTGTACCCTACACCCGTTTTTTGCTTGTACACTATCCTGCCACGAGCCGGCCTGAGAGGGCCTGAGCGGTAACTATCGCAGGCTGCGACGGTGACGCTACGTGCATGGTGGCCGCGTACATGGTGGTGGCAGCAGGATCGGCATGAGCAGCATCGGCACCAGGCCCACGGGCGTCTCTCTCTGCCGGGTGGCCGTCATCGGCCGGCGACGCTTTGCCCCATGCCGCCGTCAACTCCAATGTCAGCAGGGGCGACGCCTCGAGCGCGTAGACCAGGGTGGAATCGCCGTCGAGCACCACGGCCGACACCTGGAACAGCCGGCCCCGCGGTGCCCTGGTCGAAAATGTAGGTGTCCACCGAGAGGCCTTGGCGCCGCCAGGTCCCAGGGCGAAACTGGTGGCCGGCGATGACTAGCCACCGGACCGCCGCGGCCTGTACCAATGCAACTTTCAAATCTCCAATCCTGCATCCGTCTGCTGCGGCTCCTGCGCGAACCGCACACGGTCAGGTGCCTGGCTCGGCAAGCAGGTTGCTGCACGAAGTCCGTGCGGCGCGACATCGCCCGGCTGCGGCGGGCTGGATTTCTGATCATCGATGAACGGGCGTACGAATGGGGTCCGAAAAAATACCGGGCGGTCGATCCGCTCCGCGATTTTTCGGCTATGCTCCGCAAACGTCCCTGGGGGTAAGCCAGCAGGCCCGGTACTTCCCACAATCGCCGCTCGGCACCCGGGCCGTAGAGGTAGTTCCCCACCGTGGGGACCGTTGGCAGCCGTCGCCGCTCGGTGACCATGCCTCGACAGTTGTTTTCCTGGCTTCCATCGGCTATCTTGGCCTGGTCGTTTCCAACCAGTCGCCCCCCTAAGCCCGAAAGGTGGTCTATGAGGAAGCATGCTCCCACCGTCCTGGTCGTCGCTCTTGGGATTCTTCCTGTCAGTACCCGATTAACGCTGATTGCGGCTTTCCTTGCGTTCCTGTCCACTGCTTCGGCTGCTCCTATTGCCTCCAACACTGTCGATCGCCCTTATGATCCGGGATATGGTGATGGTTCCCCCTATACTGCGACAGTCAATGGAACGGGTGGAACGATCACGTCGGAACCATCCTCGAACCCGCCGCCCTCATCATCATCAGCGTCGTTGCCACCGGCGTTGTTGCCATCAGCATCGGTGCCAGCAGCCTGCTCGCCTGCGCTTGCCGACTGTGCCAGGCCGGTTAGTCCGAATCTGAATCGTCAAGGATCACACGTGCGTCATTTTCGCCTTTTGCCTCTAAAGCGCCGCTTGCACGTGGGGCAATAAATCTCACCCAGCGTTACCGGAGACCGTCGAGGCGTGAGGTAGACAATGCTGTGATCGGGCGCCATCCGGGGTTGCGGGGTAGCCTGGTCGCCAGCCAAGGCGTCTCGGCAGGGGCCGCATACCTGCCAATCGCCGGTGCCGTCAGGCCCGCCGCAAAGAATGCATCGCTTGGTCCGCGCTGTGCTCATACTCATCGTTTGACGGCCTCTCACGTCGGGGTCGGGCCCACCGCTGCCCCGCTGTTGCGTTTCTGGCGGCCGGTCGGTATCTTGCCCCGTGTTGTTCGCCATTCCACAACCAGCGCTAAGGGGTCGCCCCATGCGTAGGATTGCCCTCACCCTTGTGGTCGTCGCTCTTGGGATTTCCTTTGTCTGTGCCTGGTATTGCGCGAAAAAGCCCCTGCCATTACAACCGCCCGAAAACCTCTCCACCATAGAGGTCTATTTCTCTCCGAAGGGCGGTTGCACGGATGCCGTCGTGAGGGAAATTGACACGGCCAAGAAGATGATCCTCGTACAAGCCTATAGTTTCACGTCGGCGCCGATCGCCAAGGCCCTGGTCGATGCCCACAAGCGAGGTGTTGACGTGCGGGTGATTCTCGACAGAAGCCAGCGGAGCGAAAGGTATTCGTCGGCTGACTTCGTTGCCCATGCGGGCATCCCCACGTTTATCGATGCCAAGCACGCCATTGCCCACAACAAGATCATGATTATCGACGGTGGTACCATTCTGACCGGCTCGTTCAACTTCACGCGAGCGGCGGAAGAGAAAAACGCGGAAAATCTCTTGGTGATCCACGACAGGGACCTTGCTGACAAGTACCACAGCAACTTTGACAGGCACCTTGAGCACTCAGAAGCGTATAAGGGCAAGGGTGGGGAGTGATCGGCCCTTTCTGGTCGATCTAAATGGTGCCTCGCGACGTCTTTTTCTGGCTTTGCAGCCCCCGTCCGCGCACGGCCCAAACGGACGCAGCCCCCGTAGAACACAAGTGCTTGATGGATTTCTCGCCCCCTGGTAACATATAGGCAATCTCCCTGATCTTAGGGTTTGCCAAAAGGCAGCGTAGCACGCCGACAGTCGCATAGCGAATCGCTGGTTCGGACGTGCCCTCTTTGACTGCCTCGCTTGCTGTGGACCTATTCCCACGAGTTTCTACAGCTAGCGGACCGCATCAAAACAATGCGAATCTACCAGCCGCCACATCGGTAGTCGCTCGGCGTGTTGCCGGCCCGATCAGCGGCAGTCGTTTAGCGTAGGTCTCTATCCTAAAGGAACGGTCCAATGTCTACGAAAATCAGCATGGTTCTCAGCGTTGCGGTTGTCATCTCCACGGTTTTGACGCTGGTAGGGCAGGCCATGGCCACCACACTTACTGTGGGCAACGCCAGTTTTGAAGCGAACGTCGTTCCCGTTGGCGGTGAGTTTGGCGCCGGAACGCCAACGCCTGCATCCGGCTGGTGGACGGTCTTGAATAGTGACGGCATAAACACGATCGAGACCTACCGCCCGACCGCGGCCAACTTCCCCGGTGGTTTGCCGGCGCCGGCCCAGGGAAGCCAGTGCCTGTTCAACTACTCGACGGTCGATAACGACTGTGCCGTCCTCTCCAGGAGCGTCGGTCCCAACAGTACCTCTATAACCCTCGACGCAGGTATGTTTTACACGTACACTATCGCCATCGGTCAGGGATTGACGAATCCCGCTGGGTATTTCGGCGGTTTCAGCCTTCAGGTTGGCGATCGGACCGAAGGTATATCCATGGTTTACCAACTCGAGTTTCACGGCACGAGGGTGGATAACCCTGCCCCAGGGACGTTTCAGAATTACGGGGTCGTCTTTTCCGCCGACGACTGCATCAACACCGGGTACTTTTTCGATGGCGATCAGCTCGCGTTTGGGTTGTCAGCGTTGGGCACCGGGGCTTACGCGGATAACGTCCAGGTTACCGAATGGAGCACCTTAGCCCAGGCGGAAGCGGCGGAGATCAATTATGGAATCTACTGGAACGACGTCAACCAGCAATACAATCAGCCGACTCCCGAGCCTTCGACGCTGGTGTTGCTCGCGGCTGCCAGCCTTAGCACGGTGGTCTACACCTGGCGACGGCGGCGGGCCGCTTAGCTCCGATTCCAACTTGTCAAAGATCATACCCGCGTCCTCTCGTCGGCGCGGGTTTTCATTGCGCCGGCCGGCTTGTTAGCCGTTAGGCCCTGCGCGAATTCGCCATTGGCCCGCTGTTGCGTTCCTCGGGCTTCGGACGTGGTTCGATACCTCCGGCCCCTGCGTGCCTCATTTCGCCCCGTAGCCATTCGAGGCCTGGCTCTTGACCGCCTTCCGCCACCCGTGCCCTAGCTTCTCAACCCGCTGGTGGCACCTGTTACACACGGGCAGCAGTCCCTCATCGCCTGGGCAAAGCTCTCCACCGCTCGCCACGGGGTCCAGGCGGTATTCGACGCAGGGGGCCGCGATGGTAAAATGGGCAGACAAACGAGGCTGAAGCGGCTTCCGGCTCGCTGCGATTGGGAAATGTCGGCTGACACTTTTTGTCCCCCATTTATCTCTTGCCTGTCCCCACCCGTAAGACGCTTGCAAAAAAGTTTACGGTGTGGCAGGATAAGGGCGTTTGTGGCCAAGGAGCGGAGACGCCCTAGTCAAGGATTTTCCTTCGTCGAATTGGTGGTCGACATCTATTGAGGCAGCGTCGGTACTATGATTTCATCTAGGGTCTGCTCCACAGGTGCAAGGCGTCGCCTTGCGCAATCTGGTTGTGGCTCCTCATCGGCCGCCGCGAAGCGGCCGATTCTGGCGGATCCGCCTGTGTGTCTTAAGCATTTTCGGATTACTGTAATCCGCCAAACTGATACCTAGTTCTCAAAACATGGGAGGCATCCATGAAGCCTAGCGCGATCCTACACAGCGGCGTATATCTTGCGTCGGCAGCAATGTGCTTTCTCGTCGTCCAATCGGTCTTAGCGACAACCCCGCCGCCAGCCGGCTTTGTCGATGCCTCGACGTACGGCGGGGGCTACAACCCGACCGACGCGACGGCCGCGCTGCAAGATGCCATCAACACCGGCCAGAACGTGTTCGTGCCCCAGGAGTCGTCGAACTGGTTCGTCAGTGCTCCCATTACACTGGCGAACAACAATCAGGAGGTCCTCTTCCAAAACGGCGTGACGGTCACGGCCGAGCCTGGAGCGTTCACGGGCACTGGCGACTGTCTTTTCGACGTGACGGGAAGCGGCGTGAGCATGGTCGGCCCCGGTGCGACATTGCAGATGCAGCAGGCCGAGTATACGCAGTCGCCTTATACGCCCAGTGAAAGTCGGCACGCGATCAATCTAATGGGCGTGACGAATTGTACGATCAATGGCCTGAATATCCTCAACACGGGCGGGGACGGGGTGATTGTGAACGCCGGCGCCAGCACCTCGTACAGCCAAAACGTGACGATCGAGAACTGTACCATCAACAACGCCTATCGCAACGGCATCAGCGTGATCAGCGTCAACGGCCTGCTGGTCAATAACTGTACGATTGTGAACACGGCCGGCACCAACCCGAAGGACGGAATCGACTTCGAACCTGACAACAGTTCCGAGACGCTCCAAAACTGCGTCGTCCGCAATAGTATTATCAGCTCAAACGGCCGTAGCGGGATTGAAATCCTCGCCGGGAATCTGACGACCGCTAACACTTACTCGATGGGCGTCTCATCGCTGCAAAACCTGACGATTGTGGGCAACGGCAATGGAAATGTGGACGACCAAAGTGCCGGCATTGTAACCGACAAACTGCTACCCGGGCTGACGATGAAGAACTTGTTGGTCGGAAATAACATGCTCGTCGGCATTACGGGCCCTGCTCCTGACCCTTCCAATCCTAACGGCGATCCTGGTTACATCGACCCCAACGCCAATTTGGTGACCAATAGCGCATTCTGGGGCAACCTGTACGGCGATCTGTACCACGTCAAATCGGATGGCACCGACCACACCGTGCAACAACAAAACGCCATTACACCGACGTTCTACTCGACGGACATCAACAGTCCGTACTACATGTATTTGGACCCGAGTTGTGACCCGCAGATCGCAAATGGCGCCGACGACGGCAGTTATATAGGAGCAAGACCCATGGTGCCGGAACCGGCCACGGCCGGATTGTTGGTCTGCGGCATCGTGAGCTTCTTGGGTTTTCTGTCGCTCAGAAGGCTAATCGCGTAGCGGGTAGTCGCCCCGAACATGCGACCGCGGGCGCCGACGTTGGCCCACGTGGGCCGTTGGGGGGCGGTCGGCGAATATCGCCACCGTCTGTGTGCGTCAAATCGCCCCGTAGGCGTTCTGACCTTGCGTCTTGACCGCCTTTCGCCACCCGTGCCCCAGCTTCTCGACTCTCTGGTGGCACGCATAGCACACGGGCAACAGTCCCTCATCGCCTGGGTAAAGCTCTCCACCGCTCGCCACGGGCTCCAGGTGGTGCGGAACGTCGGTCAACGTCGTGCGTCCTTCCAGTTCGCACACGATGCAAAGCGGATGCAGTCGTTTGTACGTCCGTGCGAACCGGGCCCACCTGCTGTCATATCCTCGGGTTGCCGCCGATGCCCGGTTATCTTCTCGGCCGCCGCTATCGCACACGCTACAGCGGCCGTCGTGAATTAGTCCGCGGCAACCGGGCTTTCGACAAGGGCGGGTGGGTGCAATGGGCATGGTGTGATAGCTGCACTGTGGTAGCCTGGTAGGAGGCCTCCAGGTCTTTCACTTATTCTACCACGGTAGAAAGGCATCACTGCGGGGGCGCTGGCCGCCGATCTGGTAGCCTAGTAGAGCCGGTGGTTAGCGGAACGGTCACGAAGTTTGTGGGAGCTGTGCCACGACGGACGCGAATCTGTCCGGAGTTGAGACACAAGGGTACATGGAAGATTACCCCCTGATTAGCGGTTTCCGCTGAGGACACGGAGGTCTCTGGGAAGATCCGCCTTGTTCAACGCCCCCCATTGACGGCGGCCCGCTTGTGGCAGATAAATACGACTTTGCGAGGTTCTGCCTCGATCGGTAGAACGGAGACTCTAGAGGTTCTGTGGCGCGGAACAGTTTGTCGGGGGAACCTCATTTGTTCCGTTGTTGATCGCGTGGGCGGGTAAGGGGAGGGTGAGCAAATGGAGGAGACGTGAACCATGGGTCTGCGTGGTATCTCGGTAGGAGCAGACTTCCAAGATGGAATCAACTTCCACGACGATTACAAACCAGAGGTCGTCGCGGAGGCTCTTGGCAGGTTGTATCGGGAACTCAGTGACGGGGGCAACTCCTGCTATTGCTTGCAGCTTCAGGTCGCAAAGGAAGGGGAGACGCATTTTCGCCCATTCGGTGCCGTGCTATGCCCGCACGGCGTAGCGGAAGCACCGTCAAGGATACCGCTGCAGTGGCTAGTGCCTGATCTGTTTACGTGGCCTATCTTGGGAGTGGCGGAATGGGATTCTGATCCTGCTCGTGGAAAGGAACTAGGGTTGGTGATTGGAGGCGTGAAGCGTGCCCTGGAGTGGCACGTACAGATGCGTGTTCAAGAGGGAAGCACCTACCGCGGGTACTTCAAGATTGCAGGGGTAAAAGGAGCGGGGACACCGGTACCACCGGATGACCGGACGTTGCGGGCCGCGTTCTATAGCACCAAACTATACGTTGCTTCGCTGTTATCCGATCGGGCTATCGAACGAACGCTGACGTCGAAGGAGTTCCAGTGGCGGCTCCAAACGACAAGGCGAGCCATCGCTGGGATGGAATCGAGGAACCAGAGGTTAGCTTTGAAACATGTTGCGGATATGCTGACTTCGCACCTCGGGGCCGGTTGGAATCGAGCAGCATGTTACTGTCCAGTAGATGCAAACACGCTCAGGTGCCTTTGGGCGCAGGGGGGGGGACGTGAGTCATCAGTGGTCGGAGCGCGTCCAACGGCCGCTTGGGGAGCGTGTGCAGGATGTGGGGGTGTTGGTCGAGGAGGCACAAAGGCAGGAGACACCAGAGGACGATGTATACTGTCGATCGGCCGCAGGGTCCCGGCCGGTCGAGGTGCGGGACATACACAATTTGTGCAATCGCAGTGCGATTGCACAGCTCTGGCGTCGTAACGGCAACATTAAAGACTTGCCAGGTGACCTTTGGGCTTGGGAACTCTGCGACAAGCCTGTATCTCACATGACAAGCGTCGATCGATCGTCGCTAAGCCGTGGTGGGGCGATGGCGGCCGTATTCGGGGCGGATGATCCGTGGGTTGCTGCCACGACGGGTGAGCGGCCGGCTGATCCAATTTTTTGGTCGCGGAACGGACAGTATTGGGCGCTCCCGTGGTTCCTTCGGGAGGAACTGATCGGCATCTGGGTCGTGGATATGGCCTATTGGATGGTAGCAGACCAATACATGGATGGGTTTCCGTCGTTCGTCCTGTCCGATCAAATCCTACGGTTTTTGGCTCCGGCCTTTGAGGTGATGAGGCAAAACTACTGGTGTTCGGGGGCGGTAGGCAAGGGGTATTGATATGCGGTGGGCTGGAGCGCTGCCCTAACCCCGGTGGACTGGTTTCAACTATACTCGTGAATCAATGAATCGGACCGGTGGCGCGACCACGATCACCGGAAAGGGGAGAATCGGATGAGTACTTCAAGTCTCATGCTGGAAACAGCACCGGAACGCCGTGAGGATTTCCCTATCGACTCCTTCCGCCACCTCGAAGGGATATTGCAAGAGATCCGTCGGGGAGTGATGGCGAACGCGGCTGAGTTGGCGGACCGCGATACGCCCGACGGGCCGGTGTACACGGTCACCCGTGATCACGTCGTGAGAGCTCTCCGCGACCTGCTGAGTAACTGGGAGGCGTGTCGGAAGATGCTACGGCTTTGAGGATGGGACCGCAGCATCCAAGAAGCTCCGGTTTCGACGGTTGTCGGTGTCAGAATAGGGGGAAGTGCGTATGGTCGGCAACAGCTCGCTATCGACAGGTGATTGGGAGGTAATCTCCAAAGAGTTCAACGAGCGCACGTTGATGGCGGCGGATATCGCCGTACTTCAGGGGTTCTCCCTTTCCAACCTTCGTGCAAATGTGGGTGCGGGCATGAAGGCGGTCCTTCACAACGTCTCCGTAGAGGAGGCAAAAGGACTATTTCACGAGCAGAATCTAAACCGGTTCGTGGAAATGTGTGACGAGTGTCGGAAGGAATGCATGAGTCGTATTGCAGCCTTATCCTCGCCTCAGCGTGACGATGTTGATCGAGTCCACGTGTCCGTGCGACTGAGGATGGATGAGAACCTGGCGAAGCCAGTGCGGGGCGAGGCACTGGCGAAGCTCGAACGATTACACGAGGAGTTCATAGCGAAACTACTTCACTTCCTTCACATCGATTTGGGCAAGAAACCTGTCCAAGCTAATGCAGAGCAAGTGGCACACGCTTTTTCAGATAGCGTTGACCATTCATGGCTGAAACAGCATCGGGTGAGGCACTACGCACTTCTAGGGCTGCAAGCAGTGGGGTTGGTGCTGATGAGCACGCACACGCTCGCATCAGGGTCTTTCGATATTGCGATGCTTACAGCAGGCATTTTGATCGGTGTTTTCGTCCTTTTCTATCTAGGCAAGAAGCCGTAGCCGCTCGAATTGGGCAGCCCTAATTGATGGCAGGTGCCCGACCATCCCAAATAACACGTACGCTGGCCCACGGCGAGGGGGAGCAGTACAGCAGATCACGATAGTGATCACTTGCGAAGGCCGATCACATGGACGCATTCCCGCGGATCGGTGAGCAATTCTCGTAGCGCTCGATCGACGTGCATGCGTGTCACTTGATAGAAGGGCGTTCCCGGGTTGTCGTGATCGGCGAACTCTGTGGCTCGCACCATGACGCGGCGTCGGATTCCTTGTAAGATCTCTTCGAGGTGGCGGAAAGAGTCGATAGGGAAATCCTCACGGCGTTCCGGTGGTGGAACAAGCTCTTGTGCCACGGTACTCATCGTACAGCACTCCCTCCTGTCGAGACAACGCCTTACTTTGCATCGGATGGGCGGGGGGCGTGAGTCCATCAAATCTCATCGTCCCCCCCATCTATTACGTTCGGACAAAGCGTAGGGTTCCGCCCAATACTGTCGTATCCCTCGTCAGCGTTAGGTGATTTCGCCAAGGAACCGGGGGGTGATTCCATAGTGTTCGAGCAAGACGAACGAAAGGATGCCAGAGGGTGCCGTTACAGGCCGCCAGCGCGAAGCGGCAGCTCGACACTGCGGCTAAGTTCCGTACAGGACCAGCCCATGGGACCGATCAGGCCGTGCATGAATGACAGTACTCGCTCGGCAAGCGGCGGCCAAGCTGCATCGTACTTGAGGTAGTAGGCGCCAAATCTGTTCACGCGCCACACGAACGAAAGGCCTGGTGTTCAAACGGGCTTCCGTTAACCGCGGTTTCTCAGCGAGACCGGTGAGCCGCGGGCCCGTCCTCGGCAAACCGGCTCACCTCATTGCTGGGTGCTCCGAAATGGCTCATCAAAAAAAATATTTTTCCGCGCGGCCAGACGCTGGCTCGTTGAACCGGTCTGAGCTTCCTGCGCCGACCAGAGAGCTTTATAGGAGACATATTGAGGTCAATTGGGGATATCGAATTCAATAAGACCTATTAGGCTCAATAAAGCACATCATATTCCCTCACGTCCAGTTGGGTCTAACCTCTCGATGGTTCACACGGACGTGGTCACATGTCATTCGAGGGCGCTTGCAATCGCGAAAAAAAAGAATATGCTCACGGAAAGCAGGGTGCATGTGGCACCACGATGAACTGCTCTTTTCTGTGCTTAGTGGTGTACTGGGGGTTCTTGGCTTTTCTGCTTATCGTGCCGGCATGGGGGAGATTGATCAAGCGGCCCATCGGCCGCAGTCGAAACTCCGGCTGGGGAGGACGTGCTTTTCGATACGGAGGCCGGTCATCATGAACGGGACCATGGAATCACGGCATCTGTGCGGCTCTTGCCCAAATCCGCTGCAATCGTGGAGCGACGAGAAGCTTTTGTTGAGCTACCGCGCGGAACGGGACGGCAAGCTCTTTGAAGAGCTGGTCCACCGGTACGAAAAGGAACTGTTCGGCTATCTGCGCCATTATCTGGGCAACGCCGAAATGGCCGAGGACGTGTTTCAACAGACCTTTCTCCAGGTCCATTTGAAGTGCGAGCAGTTTGATCCGGATCGGAAGGTACGTCCCTGGCTGTACACGATCGCCACCAATCAGGCGATCGACTACCGACGGCGTAACCGGCGGCATCGCATCAGCAGTCTCAGTCCTACTGCTTACTCTAGCGCTGTGGAGGAAACCCATGCGCTGGCTGACTTGCTCGGCAGTCCGGAAATGGGTCCCGCCGGTAGCGCGGAATCGGCCGAACAGTGCCGCGCACTTCGCCAGGCAGTTGGCGCTCTGGCGGAGACATCGCGACAAGTCGTGGCCTTGGTGTATTTTCAAGGATTGAAGTACGGCGAGGCTGCCCAGGTCTTGTCCATTCCCGTGGGAACCGTCAAGAGCCGATTGCACGCAGCGATGCTCAAACTCACTCACACGCTTTTCCCCGCCCAACCCAGCGGTCCGGCAGCAGGGCTTCCAGGGCGACAGTATTCGCTGCGCCTTCAAGGAGCACCGCATCGAAGCGGAAGCCCGACAATGCGGCTCGATTCCGTGCACGACCAGTCCCTGGGACCAATCAGGCCGTGCATGAACGGCAGCACTCGCTCGGCAGGCGGCGGCCAAGCATTGTCGTACCGCAGGTAGTCCGCAGCCTTCAGCCCGCTGAACAATCCGTCTTGCGCCTGACGGATGATCGACTTCTCAGCTTTGGGAAGTCCCCGCCGCTCGTTCAGGCCGTAGCCCACGTATCGCCCGGCATGGACGTTTTCAATGGGGCCGTTACGCCAGGCGATGTGAGAAATCGTGTTGCGGTCCACCCGGCCATCAGCATCCGAAAAAACAGAAATGAAGACCAGATGTCTCACCATCTCGGACATCATAACCGTCTTGCCACGCGATCACCAAAACGACCTTGCAGTCACGCGTGTCCGGAAGAGACGCCACATGACGCAAGTTCCTGCCGCGTGACCCGAGCGGAAAGACTCGTAAGCAGCTCCGTAGTGAAACGGATGAAAGCCATAGGCACCGCTGTCGATCAACGAGGGATTATCATGTTTCCAGGTCTCAGGCCAGACAGCCCCATTTCAGCAATTATTTTCGCTAAACGACAGCACGACACCGGCCCATTTGGCACGGGTATTGCTCCTCCAGTAAGTGCGTAGAAAGGCTGCCAAGGTGGCAGCCTTAGGGTCCACGCCCGATTGGGGTGGACAGTCGCCGTGTCCCATGTGGAGCGGCTTAATCGACCCAAAGGGTCAAGAGGAGGTTTGTATGTTCGGAACTCTGCGATTGCGCCCTGTCTCGCGGGACGAATTGTTCGGTCCCCTCTCGCGGCAACTCGACCGCATGCTCAACGACGTGTTCGGCCAGGACTTCACGGATGGTCTGAAGGGCAAGGCCAACTTCCCGCCCCTGGATGCCTACACCACGAAAGACGGCAATTTGGTAGTGAAGGCCACGGTCGCGGGCTACCAGCCCGACAAGATCAACGTCCAGATCCTGCCGGAAGGCGTTCTCGAACTCTCCGGGTCCAGCAAGACCGACAGCGAGAAGAGCGAGAACCAGTATCACATCCGCGAACTGTCCTACGGTTCGTTCAAGCGGCAGCTCCGGTTGCCGGAGAACATCGAGGGTGAGCCTGTGGCGGAGTTGAAGGATGGCATCCTGACGCTCACCTTCAAACTGCAACTCCCCGAAGAGAAACAGCCCGAAGTGAAGAAGATCCCGATTCAGACGAGCTAACACAAGGCTCGAAGGCTCTGAGAAGCGGATGACAAGAACCCACTCGGCCACCAGGCTGGGTGGGTTTTCTTTTCGGCCTTACAAGAGTTGCGCCAATCGAAGGGATCAGCCTCACAGTTGACATGTCACGGCCTATCTCTGTTTTCGTTATGCCGCCGGATCCGTTCCCGCCGTTCTCGGGCCTCTGCCTTAATGTTGTTGGGTAATCCTGGCATCTCCAGCACGGCCGCAAGATCCTCAGCCGATTTTTCTTCTTCATGTATCGCGGAATACGCAAGCGCCCGATTGTAAAGGGCCATCGCTTTCACGTCGGTCGGGATATTGGGTTCCCGAATCGCGGCTGAGTAATCGGCGATAGCGCCGCCGTAGTTGTGTTTGTTGGCCTTTGCCATTCCGCTTCGATATAGCGAAACGGCCTTGCCGCGATGCGAAAAACAGCTCTTCACCCAGTCGATGAAGCTCATAATGCTACTCCCCCATGACCGTCACCACCACGGTGCGTTGTCGCGGGCGGACGTCGCACTCCAGGTGGATAATCTGCTGCCATGTGCCCAACACCGGCTTGCCATCGGCCACGGGCACTGAGAGCGACGGGCCCAGTAGCGTGGCTTGCAAGTGGGAATGGCCGTTGCCGTCGTGCCAGGCCAGTTCGTGCCCGTAGTCGCGGCTCGGCGGGATCAGGCGATCGAGCATTTTGGGCAGATCGCCCTGGAGTCCCGGCTCGAACTCGATCGCGCCGACCGCCGCTGTACTGCCCACGCAAAACACCTGGACGATGCCTGCTTTGACACGCGAACGCCCGACGATGGCCACAACCTGATTGGTAAGATCGGCCATGTGCCGGTGGCCTGTCGTCTCGAAGGCGAGTTGTTCCTGGTGGACCATGATGAGTGGCTTTCACGCGCCCATTTTACTCCGGCCACGGCACTGTGTCACCCAAGACCATCCCGTGCTCAGCAGGCCGGATGTCGCGATCACCTGTCACGCACTGCAATTCGTGACGCAACTGCTCTTGCGACAGGGGGCTGCTGACCGGATCACCCGTGTGTTCGCGGTCCTCGTAGCCCGAATAGTGAATCATGTAGGCCCGCTTCGGACGCCACTTGTCGATCAGCCGCAGATTGCCCAGCACCGACTGATGCCACGCCCCTTCGGCCGGGTGCCAGGTGTTGGCATCCAGGAACATCACGTCGGCGTCGAACAGCAGCGGGTTGTCTTCCTCGGGTACACGAAGGAAGTCGCCCGTGATGACGATCTTCCGGTTGCCATGCTGGAGGACGAACCCCACGGCGCCGGGAGCCTTCGGGCCATGGTCTACGGCAAAGGGCGTGACGACGAAATTCCCCAACACGACGGCGATGCCCGGCTGAAGTGGGCGGAAGTCGCTCCGCTCGGCCAGGTAGCGATGAACGCGGTTGGGACCGTTTTCCCAGCATTCTGGGCTGGCGTAGATTGGTAGCGGACAGGGCTGGTCTGAGCGACCGCTTCGCAGCAGGCACATCGAAAGCCAGTCAAGCTGCGCGAAGTGATCGAAGTGGGAATGAGTAAGCAGAACCTCATGGATGCCGGTGGTGGTTTTTCCACTCCACCAATCCGCCTCCCAGCCCCCCTCGCGGGTCGCGGCGTTCACCAAGCCAAGCTGAATCAGTCGCAGTTTGACGGCGGGCGGTGGTACCCTCGGTGTGCCGAGCACCACCAACAGGTCGCATTCCTCGATCCAATGGTTACTGCCACGACCCTCGCCGGAGCGGAAATATTCAGTCCTAACGATTCGGCCCCGGAGCGATTCGTCTAGTCGGTGCTCCGGGTTTTTGGCCGTGCCGCGGATGATCGGCAGGTGTTCTGGGTGAGTGATAACGCCGATCCGCTTTGCCTCGGGGAATGCGGCCAGAATGCCGCGAAGCACCTTGAGCACCGTCGATGGGGCCGTACTTTTCTTGATGTCGGTCGTGACTTGAACGGCTTGGTGCAGTTGCTCTAGTTGGCCTACGGGCGTTCTGTCGGCCACCGGACGGCCTAAGACGGTCTGTAGCTCATCGGCGTTTGCTGTTGCGTCGCAGAACCAACACGCGGCATGGTCCGGGATCTTGGTTGCCCAAACAGCAATCACCGACCGCCTGACGGCGATCTCTCGTCCTTTGGTCAAGATCGGATCGACCCGGAGGACTAGCTCTGCGTCGCCGCTGGCCGCGGCCTTGGTGATGCGAACGGCGTCTGCCGGCGGCCATGTTTTCGTGGCCCGCATGGCGGC